>ENA-USUG01002479-USUG01002479.1-human-gut-metagenome-genome-assembly--contig:-NODE-2479-length-27797-cov-5.386977_pt1 | contig 27797 bp, 21 predicted proteins | sample MGYA00250059_ERZ773394 | MGnify/ENA primary metagenome ERZ773394 (study PRJEB29103, sample SAMN06111957) | human gut metagenome | biome: human gut; feature: ankylosing spondylitis patient; material... | reverse complement strand
CAATACCAACAACACCACTTAATGTTAAAAAACCACCTTTTATATTTCTACTCATAATCATTACCTCCTCGTTAAATTCCAGTTTGCAGAATACAAAAATTAAATATGAAATGTGAGATAGGGCGTATGGAAATAAACTATACGTTCTTTTTTTGCCTTTTTTGAAAAAAGTGATTAAAAAGCTATTGACATTTTGTTACTGGGAAAACCGTGAAGAATATCAGAGATGATGCATAAAACTGCACGGAAGATCCATACTAAGATCATGAACAGAACAATGCAGAATAAACGAGAACAATTTACTTATCATTTTTTCCAATGCGGCATCGCAGGCTGGTGTCTGGAGGTGTTGTTTACTTCCATGGAATCAGTCATGCTAAAGGACTGGAGGCTGATGGCAAAAACCTCCCTTCTGATGTTTCCCATCTATGGGATGGGTGCAATTCTGCCGGAGATCAGCGGATTGGTGGACTGGTGGCTGGGTGGAGAGCGGCTTGACTGGATGGACAGAGTGATCCGCCATGGGATACTGTATACTGTGTTGATTTTTATGGGCGAGTATCTCTTTGGAAGCATCTTAAAAGCCCACGGCATCTGTCCATGGGATTATACGGGACTTCATAGTAATGTGAATGGTCTGATCCGGTTGGATTTCGCGCCTCTGTGGTTTGCCACCGGACTGATTTTTGAGCGGATCACCAAAAAGAAGGAGGTGTAAAGGCTTGTATTTATGCCGCTGTTATACTAAAATGGAGGGTAATTAACGGATTAAAGGAGAAAAGTGCATGTTAAAATTCATACTGGTGGCGGCAACGGTGATCTTGTTTCTTATATTCAGTATTCCGGTGCTTGTCTGGGAGGCCTATCTGGGAAAGAAGGACCCGGAAAAGAGGGATTGGCAGAGTCTTCATATCGTCCAGTGGATCTTCCGGATCATTTTAAAAATGGCGGGAGTACATATTACCGTGAAAGGGATCGAGAACATTCCGAAGGATAAGGCGGTTCTCTATGTGGGAAACCACAGGAGCTATTTTGATATTCTTACAGGCTACGTGACGGTACCGACGCTGGTGGGATTTGTAGCAAAGAAAGAGATGGAGAAATGGCCGCTGCTTAGCAATTGGATGAAGAATGTCCACTGCCTGTTTTTGAACCGGACCGACATGAAAGAAGGATTAAAGACCATTTTAGAGGGCATTGCCCAGGTAAAGAGCGGCATTTCTGTCTGGATTTTCCCAGAAGGGACCAGAAACAAGAATGAAGATCTGATGGATCTGCTCCCATTCAAGGAAGGAAGCTTAAAGATCGCAGAAAAATCCGGTTGTCCGGTGATTCCTGTGGCCATTACCGGAACGGCAGAGGTGTTTGAGGCACATTTTCCTAAGATACGCTCCTCCAACGTGACCATCGAGTTTGGCACTCCATTTATCGTAAAGGAGCTGGAGCCGGAGCAACGGAAATTTGCGGGAGCGTACACCAGAGAACGGATTCTGGAAATGCTTCAGCGGGAAAGAAATAACGATCAGGAAGAAAGCGAATAGGCAGAACAGAGAATAGGAAGAACAGAGAATAGACAGAACAGAGAATAGACAGGAAAGAGAATGGACAGAGAAGAGAATAGACAGAATAGTGATAAGAGAGGGCAGACGGATGGGCTTACAGGAGATACGTGGAAAACTGGATCAGATCGACAGGCAGTTTGTGGAGCTATTAGAGGAACGGCTGGATTTATGTGGACAGGTGGCCGCAGATAAGATCAAGACAGGAAAGGCCGTGTTTGATAAGGAACGGGAGCAGCAGAAACTGGCATCTGTCCGGGCTATGGCAGGCAATGAGTTTAATGCGCGGGCAGCAGAAGAACTATTTACCCAGCTGATGACCATCAGCCGCCGCCTGCAGTATCAGATCATCGAAGAGCATGGGAAGAAGATCGAGACTGGATTTACCATGGTGGATTCTCTGAAAAAAGATCAGATCAAGGTGGTCTATCAGGGAGTGGAAGGCGCATACAGCCATGCAGCTGCTATGCAGTATTTTGGCGATGATGTGGATGCTTACCATGTAAAAACATGGGAAGATGCCATGGATGATGTGGAGAGCGGAAAAGCAGACTATGCGGTGATTCCCATCGAGAACTCTTCTGCAGGAGCTGTGGTGGATAATTATGATCTGCTGATCAAGCATCACATTGTGATCGTGGCAGAAACATGTGTGGCCGTGGATCATGCGCTATTAGGACTTCCAAAGGCAGAGTTAACAGATGTTGAGCGGGTGTATTCTCATCCTCAGGCGTTGATGCAGTGTTCCCAGTATCTCAATGCCAGAAAAGACTGGCAGCAGATCAGTGTGGAGAATACGGCGGTAGCGGCAAAAAAGATCATTGAAGATCAGGATATCCATCAGGCGGCAGTTGCCAGCCGGACAGCAGGAAAGCTGTACGGCCTGAAGGTACTGGCAGCTTCGATCAATCATAACCGGAACAATACCACACGTTTCCTGATCCTGGCGAAGGAGCAGGTCTACCGGAAAGAGGCGGAAAAAATCAGCATCTGCTTTGAACTGCCGCATAAGAGCGGTTCCCTTTACAATATGCTTGGCAATTTCATTTATAATGGAGTCAACATGAGGATGATCGAATCCCGGCCGATCCTGGGAAGAAACTGGGAGTACCGGTTCTTCGTGGATATTGAGGGGAATTTAAGCGATCCGTCTATCCAGAACGCATTAAAGAGCGTGTCGGAAGAGGCGGCTAATATGAGGATTTTGGGTAATTATTAGTAGGTCTGCGCACATGCAGCGCAGACCGTAAGAATACAGGAGAAAAAAGTATGGATCGTACACCATTTATCGTATACCGCGGTTTTCGTTATCAGAATTTATTTGACCGTATGGCAGATCTGCTTTCCAGCGGAAAGGAAGGGGAGATCATCGGAGAGGAGTGTCGGGAGGAGGCGTATGTCTGTGCCAATGAACTCCTGGAGCTGGCGGCAGACTACGGCTTTGAGGGCAATTTATGGCATTGCTTTTTATCCTTCTGCCTTGCCAACCACGAGAATGCTTACAGCACATCCTGTGAGATCCGGGGCGATATGGGCGGAACCTTATCCCATATGGCAAAACAGGATTTCCAGGTATTTATGGATCTGTTTGCCTGCGACATCCGGAAATTAGATGCATTGACCGGCGGCGCACCTGTATGGAGTGAACTGGCTTCCTATGTTCCGGTGGATGATGGCAGCCGTGTATTTAATAAGAGAGTCCGCGACCGGATCGTGGAACTGGCAGTGACACTGGCCGGCGCAAAAACAGTAGAAGAGTTCCAGAAGGATGTGACCCAGTTCTATCGGGAGTTCGGTGTGGGCAAATTTGGCCTGAATAAAGCATTCCGTATCCGGGAAGATGGCCATGAGGCCCAGATCGAGCCGATCGTTAATGTAGAACACGTGTATCTGGACGATATCGTAGGCTATGAATTACAGAAAAAGAAACTGATCGAAAATACGGAAGCCTTTATCCAGGGTAAGGCAGCCAACAATGTCTTGTTGTTCGGTGATGCGGGAACCGGTAAATCTTCCAGTATCAAAGGTATTTTAAATGCATACTATGGCCAGGGACTGCGGATCATAGAGGTCTATAAGCATCAGTTCCATGCACTGTCCTCTGTTCTGGAGCAGGTGCAGGACCGTAATTACAAGTTTATCATTTACATGGATGACCTTTCTTTCGAGGAGAGTGAGCTGGAGTATAAGTATCTGAAAGCCATCATTGAGGGCGGACTGGGACGGAGACCGAAAAATGTGCTGATTTATGCGACCTCCAACCGCCGTCATCTGATCCGTGAGAAATTCAGCGACAAGCGGGAACTGGATGATGAGCTTCATGTAAATGATACGGTTCAGGAGAAATTGTCCTTAGTGGCCCGTTTTGGTGTGACCATCTATTTCGGTGCGCCGGATAAGAGAGAGTTCCAGAATATCGTAAAAGTGCTGGCAGAGCGGTATCATGTGACCATTCCGGAGGACGAACTGCTTCTGGAGGCCAATAAGTGGGAGTTACAGCATGGTGGTTTATCCGGACGTACTGCGACCCAGTTTATCAATCATCTGCTTGGAATGAAAGAAGAATAACGGAAAAAGAATCACCCAGAGGTATTTCCGGTAAATCCGCCACAAAACCAGGTGTAGGAAAGTTTCCGGAAATACATCGTTGAGAATGGAGGGGTAGGAATGGCAGCACATTTATTTGCGGCAATTGATGTGGGTTCGTTTGAACTGGAAATGGGGATCTACGAGACCACATCCAGAAATGGGTTACGGGAGATCGACCATCTGCGGCATGTGATCTCTCTTGGCAGAGATACCTATCACACAGGAAAGATCAGCTATCATCTGGTAGACGAGATGTGTCAGGTGCTGGAAGAATTTGCACAAGTGATGAAAAGTTATCAGGTGGAGGACTACCGGGCTTACGCCACCAGCGCCATGCGTGAGGCGAAGAACAGCCAGATCATTCTGGAGCAGATCCGGGTCCGCACCGGTATCCAGGTACAGGTGATCAGCAACTCGGAACAGCGTTTTTTAGGCTATAAAGCCATTGCCATGAAAGAGGCAGAGTTCCAGAAGATCATCCAGAAAGGAACTGCCATTGCGGATGTCAGCTTTGGAAGTCTTCAGATTTCTCTTTTCGATAAGGACAGCCTGGTTTCTACCCAGAATATCCAGCAGGGAATCTTAAGGCTGCGGGAAAATCTGTCCGGCGTCTGGTCTGACCGTCAGACAGTTCTTGGTATATTTGAGGATATGGTGGATAATGAATTGTACGCCTTCAAAAAGATGTATTTGAAGGACCGGGACATCAAAAACTTGATCTGCATTGGTGAGAGCATCCTGTATCTGGCCAGAGATGAGGTGGCCGGAAAACGGGTAGACCGGATCAGCGCGGCGGATTTCCAGAAGTTTTATGAAAAACTGATCCAGATGCCGGTGGATCAGATCGAGGACCGGTTCGGCGTCAATCAGGAGTACGCCCATCTGCTGATTCCGGCAGCGATCATTTACAAACAGATCCTGGAAATGACAGGAGCAGAGATGCTGTGGATTCCGGGAATCCGTATGTGTGACGGAATTGCAGCTGATTATGCAGAAAAACAGAAATATTTGAAATTTACACACAATTTTGATGATGATATTTTATCCGCATCCAGAAATATGGCCAAGCGTTACCGCTGCAACACCAGTCACGGCCAGAAGATTGAGAATTATGCTCTTCAGATTTTCGATGCCATGAAGAAATTTCACGGACTGGGAACGAGAGAACGGCTTCTGCTTCAGATCGCCTCCATTCTTCACGATTGCGGCAAATTCATCAGTCTCCGTGATTCCAGCGCCTGCGCTTATAACATCATCATGGCCACAGAGATCATCGGCCTGTCCCACGCAGAACGGGAGATCGTGGCAGAGGTGGTCCGCTGTAATCTGGACGCGTTCCGTTATGGAGAAGGAAGTATCCGGGCAGGTAAACTGACTGCCATGCTGCGGCTGGCCAATGCCATGGACCGCAGCCATCATGGACGGCTGGATGATGGAAAACTGCAGGTAAAGGGCAATAAGCTGATCATTTCCACTTCCTACGCAGGCAATCTGGCCCTGGAGACCATGGCAGTAGAAGATAAGGCGGACTTTTTTGAGGAAATGTTTGGGATCCGCCCGGAGATCAGGCAGAAAAGGAGGGTGTAATTCATGGCAGATGTTGAATCTCGTTATAAGAAACCGGAAAATTATGTAAACCGGGAACTGAGCTGGCTGGATTTTGATTATCGAATTCTGGAAGAAGCCAGAGATAAAAGTCTCCCTTTATTTGAACGATTAAAATTTTTAAGTATCACGGCGTCCAATCTGGATGAATTTTTCATGGTCCGTGTAGCTTCCTTAAAAGACATGGTGAATGCAGGATACACCAAACCAGATCTTTCTGGCATGAAGCCGTCAGAGCAGCTGGAGAAGATCGGGGAGAAGACCCATCGTCTGGTAGAGATGCAGTACTCCACCTACAACCGTTCCTTGATTCCGGCCCTGAAAGCCAATGGGCTGCGGGTGATCTCCCATCATGAGGAGCTGACAGAGGAAGAAGGCCGTCTGGTGGACGAGTATTTTAAGGAAAATGTCTATCCGGTGCTGACGCCCATGGCAGTGGACTCGTCCCGTCCATTTCCGTTAGTGCATAATAAATCCTTAAACCTGGCGGCACTGCTGAAGAAAAAGGACGGAGATGAGGAGGAAGACCTGGATTTTGCTCTGGTACGGGTACCGAACGTGCTTCCGCGGCTGGTGGAGATCACCACAGGAGAAGACCGGGCAGTGATCCTGCTGGAGGAAGTCATTGAGCGGAACATCCAGTCCCTGTTTTTAAACTATGACATCATTACGGCTCATCCGTTCCGTATTATGAGAAATGCGGATTTCACCATTGATGAGGAAGATGCGGAGGATTTGTTAAAGGAGATCCAGAAGCAGCTGAAGAAACGCCAGTGGGGTGAGGCCATCCGTCTGGAGATTGAAGAAAATGCCGATAAACGGGTATTAAAACGCCTAAAAAAGGAGCTGGATATCCACAGCAGTGATATCTATGAGATCTCCGGTCCGCTGGATCTGACATTTTTGATGAAGATGTATGGCCTGGATGGATTTGATGGCCTGAAAGCGCCGAAATATACCCCTCAGACAAACCCGGCATTTTTAAATGACGATGATATTTTCACCAACATCCGCAAAGGAGATATTCTTTTAAGCCATCCATATGAATCCTTTGATCCGGTGGTGGATTTTGTGAAGACGGCGGCGAAGGATCCGAAGGTGCTGGCCATTAAGCAGACGCTGTACCGTGTCAGCGGCAATTCCCCGATCATCGCGGCGTTGGCTGAGGCAGCGGATAATGGCAAACAGGTGTCCGTTCTGGTGGAATTAAAGGCACGTTTTGACGAGGAGAATAATATTAACTGGGCGAAGATGCTGGAAAAAGCCGGATGTCACGTGATCTATGGTCTGGTGGGCTTAAAGACCCATTCCAAGATCACACTGGTGGTGCGCCGGGAAGAGGACGGCATTCGCCGTTATGTTCATCTGGGAACCGGAAACTACAACGATTCTACGGCAAAATTATATACAGACTGCGGCCTTCTGACCTGCAATCCACAGATCGGTGAGGACGCAACCGCAGTATTTAATATGTTATCCGGATATTCCGAACCATTAAAATGGAACCAGCTGGTAGTAGCGCCTATCTGGCTTCGGAAGCGGTTTATGCGGATGATCCAGAGGGAGACCAACTATGCAAGAGAAGGCCGTCCGGCCCGGATCATTGCCAAGGTCAACTCCCTGTGTGACAAGGAGATTATTGCCGCTTTGTATGAAGCCTCCTGTGCAGGCGTGAAGATCGACCTGATCATCCGCGGCATCTGCTGTCTGCGGGCAGGTGTGCCAAACTTAAGTGAAAATATCGCTGTCCGCTCCATCGTAGGTAATTTCCTGGAGCATAGCCGGATCTTCTATTTTGAAAATGACGGTTATCCGGAGATTTACATGGGAAGTGCCGACTGGATGCCGAGGAACCTGGACCGCCGTGTGGAGATCATGTTCCCGATTCTGGATGAGAAGCTGAAGGAAAAAGCCATGCACATCTTAAATGTGCAGTTAAGCGATAACTTAAAAGCCCATGTGCTGGGCCCGGATGGGATTTACAATAAGATCGACCGCCGTGGCAAAGCTGCCATTGGCGCACAGGATACCTTCTGTAAAGAAGCTGTGGAGGCTGTGAAAGCGGCTTCCGAGGAGGTCGATCCGGTGAACCTGCGGGTGTTTATTCCGGCAGAGAGCGTGGAACACTAGAGTGTGAAATTGGTATCGCGATAGTTGAAATAGAAATCTGCTTTGAGTGAGAGAGAAGAGAGTCTTGTCTGGTATAATCGCTGGACAGGGCTCTTTTCGTTGTTTTTCGTTGCTGCATAGCGGTCTGCTTGATCTGTAGCTGGGCATTATCCCGTAATCTTTAAAAATTCTCCTGCAAGTAAGCCTGCGTCGAACTTCTGACCTTTTGACCCTGCTATCATGGTATTCTAATACAAAAAAGGAGAAATGACTATGCGTATCAGTAACATGAAAACCGCCATCCGAAAGGCAGAAAACGACTACTTATTTGGCGGCAAAGGCGAAGGCGGAATCATGTCCAGCCACGGCGTTTCCGAACAGCTTCGCCGCTTTGCTGACAAATACGACATCCCCAGAGAAGTCATGCACCCCCATTCCTTCCGCCACCGCTTCGCTATCAATTTCCTCCAGGAAAACAAAGACATCGCCCTCCTGGCCGATCTCATGGGCCACTCCGGCGTCAACACCACCATGATCTACCTGCGGCTATCCAAAGAAGAGCAAAGATGGGCGATTGATGATTCGGTGAGGTGGTAGAAACAAGAAGGTATGATCCTACAAGAAGAATTCTTTTCATGACGGATTGACAGATATGTAAGATATCATGTATAATATAAATGAACCACTGAAAATGCGAATGCATCGTAGGTGGTGTTTTATTTTGGATAAATAACAAAACCGTGTTTGTTAGAACTGGCTTTTAGATTCAAGATTCCATTCACATGAAAAGTTGCCATGACACGCCCTACAAAGTCGGAATCAATGAGATGAGCGACTCGGTTGGGGAGTGTTTCTTTTTTATAATGCGTTTTATAATAGAGATGGGTAAAATAAGAAATAAAATCGCATATCTGTATGAAATAAGACTCTTTGGAATCTTTTTCCATTGATATGCGCGATACGGATTTTTGTCAGTTAAAAAATGTTTGGTATGCATTTCTTCATTTATATGAAAACCGTACTCTTCTTTTAGCTGTTTGCGGAATTCTTTTACAATGTCATAATTTTTTTGCCAGGAATCACTTGGCATGGATAAGCTGGTGAGAATAAAGGTATCGCAGGAAGCGGTATTCAGACCATCATCGCCGGTTTCATCACAGTATACAATTTTCGTATTCATATAAGCCCCTTTCTACAATTGGTATCATAATTAAAATGGAATAGTTGGATTTATCAATTAGTAAGTATGAAATATTTTAGAAATATTAGATATTGTATATGATGGTATTTATTTTAGCATATTGCATAAAAGAAGAAAAGGAAAAAGCAAAGAAAATCCGTGTTTCCACAGGAAATAAATACATTTTTTGTAAGTAAAAAGTAAGGCAAACCACCAGGGTGTATGGTATACTATAAAAAGAAAAATGAACATACATAAGGAGGACTAAAAGATGGGACAGATCAGCATCCTGGTAGTGGATGACGAGAAGGAGATCGCAGACCTGGTTGAAATTTATTTAGTCAGTGATGGATATAAGGTATTTAAAGCGAATAATGCCCAGGAGGGCTTAGAAATTCTGGATAAGGAGGAAATCCACCTGGTGCTTCTGGATATCATGATGCCTGGCATGGATGGTCTGGAGATGTGCCGGAGGATCAGGGAGACGAACAACATCCCGATCATCATGTTAAGCGCCAAGTCCACAGATCTGGATAAGATCTTAGGGCTTGGAACGGGAGCCGATGACTATGTGGTGAAGCCATTTAACCCATTGGAGCTGACAGCCAGAGTCAAATCCCAGCTTCGCCGTTACACCCAGTTAAATCCAAACAGCGGAAGCCGCAGCGACGCAGCAAAGAACGAGATTGCGATCAAGGGACTTGTGATCAACAAGGATAACCATAAGGTTACGGTTTATGATGAGGAGATCAAGCTGACTCCGATCGAATTTGATATTTTGTACCTGTTAGCTTCGAATCCGGGAAAGGTGTTCAGCACCGATGAGATTTTCGAAAAAGTCTGGAATGAAAAGGTTTATGAGGCCAATAATACGGTCATGGTACATATTCGCCGCCTGCGTGGCAAGATGAAAGAAGACACCAGAGAAAATAAGATCATTACCACAGTGTGGGGAGTAGGATACAAGATTGAAAAATAGTCTGAATGGCCGTTACCATACCAGGGTCGTGGTCAATATCATATACAGTACGGTGGTTGCCTGCATGGTGATGGTATTTCTGGTGACCAATTTATCCATGATCGGGCAGTATGCCGCAGAGCGTGGCATGGAGAACAGTCTGGCCCTCCTGTTTTACCGTCCTGGCACCATGATCGTGCTGCTGTATGTGCTTTTGGGGATCGGAGTTTTTTCCGTCAGTTTTCTGCTGCTCCAGAGCCGTTCCATGCGTTACATTTCCAGGATTTCCTCTGCTATGCGCGAGATCGCGGAAGGAGATCTGAATATCACCCTGGACGTGGAGGGCGACGATGAATTTGCGGATATGGCGGAGAATTTAAACAACATGGTGGAAGAGCTGCGTCAGCTGATGGACAGGGAGCGTGAATCTGAGCGGACGAAGAATGAGCTGATCACCAATGTAGCGCATGATCTGCGTACTCCGTTGACCTCCATCATCGGATATCTGGAGCTGTTGTCTGGTCCGGTAAAGCTGAATGAGGAGAGGCAGAAGAAGTATCTGGATATCACCTATAAGAAGTCCAAGCGTCTCCAGAAGCTGATCGAGGATCTGTTTGGTTTTACCAAGTTAAATTACGGCAAGATCTCCATGAAGGTATCTAAAGTGGATATCGTCAAGCTGTTAAGTCAGATGTTAGAGGAATTTTATCCGAATTTTATGGAGAAAAACCTGGCCTACGAGCTGCAGAGCAATGTAACTGCCAAGGTGATCACGGCGGACGGCAATTTGCTGGCCCGTCTGTTTGATAACCTGATCAATAATGCCATTAAATACGGTTCGGAGGGCAAGAAAATCATCGTAAAGGTGGATGCCACGGATACGGTCGTGACGGTGTCTGTTACCAACTTCGGTTATGTGATCCCGAAGGAAGAGCTTCCGCTGCTGTTTGAGAAATTTTACCGGGTGGAGCAGTCCCGTTCTGTCAATACAGGGGGGACCGGTCTGGGACTTGCGATTGCAAAAAACATTGTGGATATGCATGGCGGGACCATTGGTGTTACCAGTGACTTAAATGGTACGGTATTCACGGTAAAACTGAAGGTGGATTTTGACATCAATCGGGAAAACTTCGGAAGTCTGGAGGACTATCATGAAGCAATATAAGAAATTTTTTACAGGGCCGCGGAAGTTATTGCTGGCCCTTTCTGTTCTGTTATGTGTCTGGTTTGGAACTGCTTATGGAGCATCAGCAGCAGGCGGGGATTATACAGAAAATGAGATCAGCATGGATGTGGTGTGCGGCTATGACGGACACGTAAAAGGAGGCAGATATCTTCCGGTCCAGGTGATTCTGACCAATGGGCAGGAGACAGACAGCGCAGGACAGATCCAGATCAAAACTCTGGAATCGAATAATGACATTTACCAGCACGATTATCCGGTGGAGGTGCCGGCGGGAGAAAAGGTAGAAAAGCACCTGTTTTTGCCGGTAGGCAACCGCTCAGATCAGATTTTTGTTTCCTATGTAGATGGTAATGGCAGCCAGCTTGCCAACAAACGGGTCAAGCTGGAATTTGGGACGGATACGCCGGAGCTGTTTGTGGGAATTTTAAGTGATACACCGGAGAAGCTGTCCTGCTGGGATGGAATCGGTGTGGATTACAGCATGATGATGACCCGGACTATGACATTTACCACAGAGAATTTTCCGGATAACCGCATGGGCCTGGATATGGTGGATATGCTGATCATCAGCAATTACCGGATCCGGGATCTGTCAGAGGATCAGAGCCGTACCCTGGTAGAGTGGGTGCGGAACGGCGGCATTATGGTCCTGGGGACTGGTATGCGTGTGGATGATACCTTAGGTCGGTTTGCGCCGGAGCTCCTGGAGCAGTCCTATGATGCGCCGCAGGTGGAGCAGATCTCCATGGGTGCGGAGTATGATCAGGAAGGACCGTCAGACGCGGACTTAGAGATTCCGTGTGTAGAATTTCTCCTATCCGGCGGTACGGTGATCCAGTCGGATGAAAGCCGGACACTTTTGGCTACGGTACCGTATTCCCAGGGGATCATTGCCGTAGCAGCCTATGACCTGACGGATATTGAAGGCTTCTGTATTCAGAATCCATCGTTTATGGACCATGTATTGACCCAGATCATCGGGGAAACGCGGTTAAGCCGGCTGGCAGAAGAGGTATACAGCGGTGATTCCGGTCAGTACTGGTCGGTGCGGAATGTGATCAACACGGGAAATGTCAGACGGCTTCCCAATATGGCGCTGTATGCCATGGAGATCATCATTTATATTATTTTAGCAGGTCTTGGCTTATATATTTTCCTTCGCCAGCGGGATTTGAGCCAGCTGTATCGGTCATCGGTTGTGGTTTTATCTCTGATATTTACTGTGATCATTTATCTCATGGGCAACCGGACCCGTTTTCGGGATGTATTTTACACCTATGCACAGTTTCAGGAGGTTTCCTGGGATTCGGTCAGTGAGAATGTCTACATGAACATGAGGGCGCCTTACAGCCGTCCATATCAGGTAGAACTGCAGGAGGGTTACACAGTAAAGCCGGTGACTGGCGCTTATTATTATGGAAATGACAACCAGGTGCGGTTTACCGGGGATGAAGCATGTAAAGTGGATATCTCTCATCTGGAGGACGCGACCAGAGTGACGGTTCGTGATGTGCCCGCTTTTGAACCGCGGTATTTTCAGATGGATAAAACCGTGAAAAATGAGGATCAGATCGGATTCTATGGGTCTTTGGAGATTGACCATGACAAGATCAGCGGAGAGATCACCAGTCAGTTTAAAGAAAAGATGGAAAACTGTACGGTATTTTTTAATGACAAACTGATCTATCTGGGAGATGTGGAACCGGGGCAGACGGTGGAGGTTGGCAACTACCCGGTTCTGGAATATCCCAAAAACCATTCTTTTGATGTGGCATCGTATCTTTCTGGCCAGAGCGCATTTGACCAGGCGGATATTGAAGATGACGCATATGTGGAGGCAGTAGAAAAAACCAATCTTTTGTCCTTCTATCTGGATTATTATATGCCGTCCTATTTATCCGCAGCGAGAGTGGTTGGAATCAAGACAAATTCCGGCAGTCATAGCGGCCTGATCCGGGCCGGAGATGTGGAAGGCCGAACGGTAGCATCTTCCAACGTGGATGTGTATTCCAGTGAAGACGAGATCCTGTACCGTCAGGCCACCCAGCGGCAGCCAAAGGTCATCAGTGGCAATTATGATGAAAATTCCAACGCTTTATTTGGCATGGACCCGGTGACTCTGGAGTATTCCCTGGGAAGCGATATCTGGATCCAGCGTCTGACCATGGATTTCGTGTCCGATGAATTTTTGCAGAATGGAAGCGGAACCTTACTGAAATTCAGTGGAAATATATACTTCTACAATCACAGTACCGGCAGCTTTGATAAGCAGGAACCGGCGAAACGGGACTATGATTCGGCAGATCTGGCGCCGTATCTGTCACCGGGCAATACCATTACTGTAAAATATGTGTATGAAAACAACTCGGAGTACAACTGGGATGTGCTGCTTCCAGTGCTGAACGTCATGGGGAGGACAATCGATGATCGAGATTGAGGGATTAAAAAAGAGATTTGGACAATCCATCGCCCTGGATGAGGTGTCGATGCATGTCAGAGATGGAGCCATGTACGGATTTGTGGGACCGAATGGTGCAGGAAAGACTACAACGATCCGCTGCATGATGGGACTTTTGGCAGCGGATGGCGGAAAGCTCCTGATCAATGGAATTGATATGGAGAAGGAGCCGAAGAAGGCGTTAAGCCAGATTGGCTACATCCCGGACGATTTCGGCGTATATGATAATCTGAAGGTTTTAGAATATATGGAGTTTTTTGCCTCCTGCTATGGAATTACCGGTCTGAGTGCCAGAAAGCGGAGCATGACCCTTTTAGACCAGGTGGGACTGGAGGGCAAATCCGATTTCTATGTGGACAGTCTCTCCAAAGGCATGAAACAGCGGTTGTGCCTGGCAAGGGCATTGGTACATAATCCATCTATTTTGATCATGGATGAGCCGACAGCGGGATTGGACTCAAGGACCAGGGTAGAATTTAAAGAGATTTTAAAGGATTTAAAGGACCAGAAAAAGACTGTATTTATCAGCTCCCATATTCTGTCAGAGTTGTCGGAGGTATGTACGGATATTGGAATCATTGATGAGGGAAAAGTAGTTCTGGAGGCACCCATTGACGATATCTTAAATCAGATCAATGTCAGCAGACAGCTGGTGATCTCCGTCAGTGGCGACCAGACCACAGCCCTTAAGATCTTAAGAAGCCATCCATGTGTGGAGACCATCACCATCCGCCAGGAAGATATGGTAGTGGGATTTACCGGCAACCGCCAGGACGAGATCATGCTGCTGCAGCAGCTGGTGGATGCGGAGGTCATGGTCTACGGTTTTGCCAGAGAGCGCGGCAGCTTAGAAAGTGTATTTATGCAGATCACGGGACACGAAGAGGAAAGGATGGTGCTGATCCATGAAGATGAATCCGGTATATAGACAGGAAACGACAGCTGGGTCCAGATCCTTTAAGCTTCCACTGGTGATCCTGATATTCAATAGTATTCTGGCGCTGGTGGCGCTTTTAGATATGTATTCTATGATAAGTCAGGTGCGCCAGACAGCAGAGATCCAGTATTCCAGCTTTTTAAGCCTGTATGTATTTGCTGCATCGGTAGAATTTGTGATGCTGCTGTTCCTGGTTCCAGCCATGACGGCCGGAAGTATCAGCGGTGAGCGCGAAAGAAGAACCCTGAACCTGCTTTTGACTACCAAGATGACGGCGGGCGACGTGGTCATCGGTAAATTGGCAGCCAATTTATCCACGATCCTGCTTCTGATCGTATCCAGCTTTCCGATTCTTGCTTTGGTGTTTATTTATGGAGGGATTACGATCCTGGATGCGGCGCTTCTGCTTCTATGCTACGTGACCACAGCATTTCTCACCGGAAGTATCGGTGTATTCTGCTCCGCTTACTTCCGCAAATCCACCATCGCTACCGTGGCCAGCTATTGCATCACGGTCCTGTTATCTCTGGGAACTGTGGCTGCCTATGAGTTATCCGGCGTGTTAGGCCATGGCAACGGGTTCAACGGCAGCAGTGGCCTCTTCTACCTGATGCTCTTAAATCCCGGAGCTACTTTCCGGAGCGTCTTAAGCAGCCAGATCGGTGTAGGCAATGAGATCGCCGACTTTTTCCCCTGGCTGGAACAGGGCCCGGTCAGCTTTGTCAGTGAGCATTGGATGCTTTTTGGAACTGTGACGCAGATCGGGCTGGCGGTGGTACTGGTGTGGCTGGCAGTGCGGAAGGTGGAGCCGGTGAAACGGCGCTCTGCTAAGAAGACAGAACATTGAATGAAAAATCAAAGCGGCTGGTTTCGTACCGGCCGCTTTTGTGTTAGAATAATGGGAACAGAACAGTTGTAAATCCAGTATAATGCATTGATTGAGAGAAGGTGACAGAACAATGACGACGGAGGAATTTAAGAAAATTTTAGATAAAGGCGAAACGGATACTGTTGAATTTAAGTCATGGGTGAAAGCAAGAAGTCAAAAGGAAATTATATCATTGGCTGTTGACGAGTTAATAGCATTTGCAAATCATAAAGGTGGAACGGTATATTTCGGTGTTGAAGATCAACCAATTGAAGTAACAGGGTGCAGTAGGGATTATGATAGTCAGCGGATTATAGAAGGGATCTATGATAAGACGAGACCATCATTATTTACGGAGATATATGATTTTGAATATGAGGGAAAACTGGTTATTGCGATTTCTGTGAAAGCAGATGGGAAAACGTATACAACCACGGATGGCAGATGCTTAAAAAGGCTGGGAAGGAATTCAAAACCACTGTATCCAGATGAACTAAGTAATGTGTATTCATCGAATCAGAATCCTGATTTTTCCGGACGAATTATAAATGAAAGTACGCTTGATGATGTAAATAAGCTTGAAGTTTACAGTTTAAAAGAAAAATTAAAAGTACGAGATTCCAGGTCAACATTGCCAGATTTAGAAGATAATGATTTTTTGAGAGATTTACAACTGACAAAATATGATGGAAATGTAGAACGACTGACTGTTGCAGGTTTGCTGTTTGTGGGAAAGGAAAAGTCCATTCAGAGATTATTACCGCAGGCAGAGGTTATTTATTTGCATTATTCAGCAGATAATTTGGAGGAGTATGATGCAAGACTGGACATGAAGCTGCCATTGATCAATGTTATTGATAAGTTGACAGAGAGAATTCGTGCTTACAGTAAGATTGAGAATATTCAGGTGGGATTATTTAGACTGGAAGTAGAGGATTTCCCGGAAAAAGTATTTCAGGAAGCACTGCTTAATGCCCTGTCGCACCGGGATTATCAAAGTAATGCGGCAGTATATGTGAAACAATATCCAGACAGAATTGTTATAGAAAATCCAGGTGGTTTTTTAGATGGTATTACGGAGAATAATATTATTACTCATCCATCTGTTCCCAGAAATAAATTGATCGCAGAAACTTTACAGAATCTAAAATATGTTCAGAGAACAGGACAAGGAGTAGATATTATATTTAAAGAAATGATTTCGATGGGTAAGCCATATCCGAAATATAAATCTTTCAACGATGCAGTTTCTTTAACCATATTTAGTGCAATTGATCATACAGAGTTTATTAAATTTATTACAGAGGTTCAGGAAAAAAATAGCAGGATTATGCCACTGGCAGAAATGATGATATTGAGAGATTTGATGGATAACCGGAAAGAGCCATTATCCATGTTGGCGGGTACGATTCAGAAATCGTTAGATGAGACAAAAAGATCATGTAATGAATTAATTAATGATGGATTAATAGAGATTGTTGGCAAAGAGTATATGCTGACGGCAAAAGTGTATGAAGCACTGAAATCGGATGTCGAATATACTAGAGATAAGACGATTCAATATATTAAAGCTAAAAACATGATTTTAGAGTATTTGCAAAGTAATAAAAGTAATAGCAGAATAACGTCTGCCAAAATTCAGGAAATGTGTGGATTCACAAAGCAGCAGGCAAGAGGAGTAATAGATAAAATGAGAGGTGAAGGATTATTAAAGATTCACAATCATGGTAAAAAATCTTATTATGAGAAATTATAATGTTTCGAGTTTTTATTCGAGTTATTTTTGGAAAAACTCGAATAAAAACTCGAATGAAATTTTGTGAAGCAAAAATCCTTATAAACAAAGAGGGGTATAATGTAGTTATTCGAGTTATTTAAATAAATCCACTCGAAGAAAAACTCGAAATCCATGTTTACGGACTGATCAAACCATTTTCTATGGAATATATAGAAAGGAAAGCGCAATGGAACAGAAACGGAATCAGAATTATCTACAAAACGGTCAGAGTCACCGGGAAACGTCAGATAGGCCAGACAGGCCAGACAGCCAGAACCGGGATTCCCATGAAATCATCATTAACACCACCGGAAGAAATAACTGCGGTGGCCGCTGCCTGATCCACGTTCACATGAAAGACGGCAAGATCGAACGATTGACGACGGAAACCAAAGCCGAGGCCGGAAATGCAGTACCTCTATGTGCCTGTGTACGGGGGATGAACTACCATAAGACATTTCTGGATGAGGAAAAACGGTTAAAATACCCCATGAAGCGAGTGGGAGAGCGTGGTGAAGGAAAATTTGAACGGATCACATGGGAAGAAGCGGTGGATACCATTGCGAAGGAATGGATCCGGATTCGGGATACTTATGGTCCGGGTTCCCGTTATGTTAACTATGCCACCGGAATCAGTGGGCTTTTGCGTGGCAATACCATGGCGAAGCGTCTATTGAACCTGGATGGCGGATTCCTGGATTATTACAATTCTTACAGTACCGCCTGCATCCGCCAGGCCACCAGCCTGATGTATGGGACTTCCTGCAGCGGCCACGATCCAAGGGACTGGGGGAATTCCCACCTGATCATCCTCTGGGGACATAATCCGGACGAGACGAAATTTGACAGTGTGACCATGTATACACTTCTGGAGGCGAAAAAGAAGGGAATTCCCATCGTTGTGATTGATCCGAGAAAGAGTGATACGGTTCTGAAACTGGGGGCGGAGTGGATTCCACTAAAACCAGCTACTGACAGCGCCCTAATGGACGGCATGGCCTATGCCATCGTGGAAGCAGGTCTGGAGGACCGGGAATTTTTAGACCGTTGTTGTGTGGGATTCGATAAGGAGCATATGCCGGAGGGGATTGATCCGTCAGAATGTTATCTTTCTTATTTGACAGGGGAAAAAGATGGGATTCTCAAGACTCCAGCCTGGGCATCAAAGATTACCGGGGTCCCGGAAGAAACGATCCAGAGCCTGGCGATCCGTTATGCCACGGCGAGACCGGCGGCTTTGATCCAGGGATACGGAGCCCAGCGGCATGCTTATGGTGAACAGAGCACCAGAGGAGGTATCCTGCTTGCCTGTATGACGGGCAATGTAGGGATTTCCGGAGGATGGGCCAGCGGCGTGGCAGATTTTAAGCAGCACAAAAATCCATCGTTTCCAAGTATCCCCAATCCCTATGGGAAAATGATTCCGGTCTACTGCTGGACTGATGCAGTGGATCACGGGACGGAAATGACGGAACTGGACGGCGTCAAGCCCATTGGCCGGGAAATGAAGCTAAATGAGAAGATGCATCTGGATGCCAATATCAAGATGCTCTTCAACCTGGCAGGCAACAGTCTGGTGAACCAGCATGGGGACATCAACCGGACTATAAAGATCCTGAAAGATCCATCAAAGTGCGAATTTATCGTATGCAGTGATCTGTTTATGACTGCCAGTGCAAAATTTGCAGATATTTTACTGCCGGGCGTGTCGATGTTTGAGTGTGAAAATATTACGATGCCGTGGCAGTATGGTGATTTTCTGGGATTTAACAACCAGGTGATGGAACCGCTCTTCGAGGGACGGTTTGAATACGACTGGCTGGTGGAGGTAGCAGACCGTCTGGGGCTGAAAACGGAATTTTCCTTAGGGCGTACCGCTGGACAGTGGCTGCAAGACTGCTACGAGGAACTGAGGAAGACAGAAACGGAACTGCCGGATTATGAGACATTTAAAAAGGATGCGCTGTTCCGATATCAGGAGCGTCCTATCATTCCGGCCTTTGAAAAACAGTGTCAAGATCCGGAGAAAAATCCATTCCCGACCAGGAGCGGAAAAATCGAGATCTTTTCCGAAACGGTATACCGGACAAACTATAAGGAATTTTTCCCTGCCATCCCACGCTATGTGAAGCCGCCGGAAGGCCCGGATGATGTGCTGGCAGAAAAATATCCGCTCCAGCTGATTGGCTGGCATACCAAGCGCCGCTGCCACAGCATTCACGACAGCAACGAAGCCATGCACAAGATCGATCCTCAGCGCCTGTGGATGAATCCGGAGGATGCCGCCGCCCGGAATTTAAAGGAGGGTGAGATAGTTCTGGTGTGGAATGACCGTGGAAAAGTGGAGATCCCGGTCTATATAACAGACCGCATCGCTGCCGGTGTCGTAGCCCTGTCCCAGGGCGCCTGGTACCACCCGGACCCAAATGGTATCGACCAGGCCGGGTCTATTAACGTGCTGACGTCACTGCACCCAACGCCCTATGCACGGGGGAATGCGCAGCATACGAATCTGGTGGAAGTGAGGGGAGTGAAATGGGAAGGGGAGCAAAAAGAAAAATAGAATTTAAGAGAGTATTCACTGATCACAGAAGATGGTTATGAGTGTCTGACAAAGTTGAATCATGGAGAGATTCGGATTCAGATCCGGAAATAAATGGAAAAGCCGTTGACGCATTTGTGATTTTTTATGCGTTTGACGGCTTTTTTTTTCGCCCAATTTCTGCTATAGTGAACACATATTTCACATTTTGAAATGATATAAATGAGGAGGCAGGAAGTAATGGAAAAACAATGGTGGCAGAATCGGACTGCATATCAGATCTATCCGAAGAGTTTTTTAGATACGAACGGAGACGGAATCGGAGATCTTCCGGGAATTATCGAGAAGCTGGATTATTTAAAGGATTTAGGAATCGGCATTTTATGGATCTCGCCGGTTTATGTGTCTCCGTGTGCGGATCAGGGATATGATATTGCGGATTATTATGGCATTGATCCGAAGTTTGGTACCATGGAGGACATGGACCGTTTATTAACAGAGGCCAAGAAGCGCGATATCGCAGTTCTGATGGATCTGGTGGTAAACCACTGTTCTGATGAGCACGAGTGGTTTCAAAAGGCGTTAAAGGACCCAGAGGGCGAATATGGCCAATATTTCTATTTTGCAAAGAAAAAGGACGGCAAGCTGCCATGCAACTGGCGTTCTTATTTTGGCGGCTCTGTGTGGGAGAATGTAGAAGGCACCGACTGGTATTATCTGCATATGTTCCATAAAAAACAGCCGGATCTCAACTGGGAGAATCCGAAGCTGCGGGAAGAGATTTATAAGATGATGAACTGGTGGCTGGATAAGGGGATTGCCGGATTCCGTGTGGATGCGATCATGAATATCAAAAAGCCTCTTCCATTCCAGGATTATCCGGCTGACCGGGAAGACGGTCTGTGTAATGTAGGAGGAATTCTGGGAAGCCAGGAGGGACTTCGCGATTTCTTAAATGAGATGCATGAGAAAACGACAAAACCACATCATGCATTTTCTGTCGGAGAGGTCTTTGGTCTGGATGACAGTGATATCAGCCGGTTTATTGGTGATGATGCGTATTTCACTTCTATTTTTGATTTCCGTCAGAACGTGGCCGGACAGACCATGCTTGGCTGGTATGACTGGAAGGCTCCGACTCCGGATGAATATAAGGAGTGCTGCTTTACCAGCCAGAAGGTCAGCGAGGGTGTCGGTTTCCTCTCCAACATCATCGAGAACCATGACGAGCCAAGAGGTGTCAGCCATTATCTGCCGGAATATGCCCAGAATGAGAAGGGTAAGAAGCTGCTTGGCATGATGTATTTTATGCTGAAGGGTCTTCCGTTTATCTATCAGGGACAGGAGCTGGGTATGGAAAACTGTGCATTCCCATCCATTGAGGCGATCGATGATGTCAGCAGCAGGGACGAGTATCAGCGTTGTCTGAAGGTCGGTTTAAATGAAGCGGAGGCGTTGAAGGTAGTCTCCCATTACAGCCGTGATAACGGACGTACCCCATTCCAGTGGAATGATGAGAAAAACGGCGGTTTCACCACGGGAACCCCATGGCTGATGGTAAATCCGCAGTACAAGGAGATCAACGCAGCTTCCCAGATCGGCAAAGAAGGCAGTATCTATGAGTTCTATAAGAGCATGATCGCGCTGAGAAGAGATGGCCGCTATGAGGATACGATCGTCTATGGCGTGACTGAGCCGGTTCTGGAGGATCAGAAGGGAATCATGGCATATTTCCGCAGAGGAGAGAAGCAGGATATCCTGGTGATCGGAAACTTCCGCGATGAAGCAGCAGAAGTAGAGATTCCGGAACTGAAGGGAAAAACCTGCCAGGTTCTGTTGAACAATGGAGGAACCTGTATGGCAGTGGATGGAAAAGTGAAATTAGAAGCTCTTCAGGGTGTCGTTTTTGAGGTAAAATAGACAAAGAAAAGGACTGTTGTGTAAATCAGCAGTCCTTTTTTTATACAAATATCATAAAAGAGATTGTTGATAAAAATAAAACAAAGAAAAAATCAACAAAACATTTGACATGACAGATAAAACGTGATATTATGATGACATAAAGAACTGGAAACGTTACCGGAACTGTTACCGAAACCGATTCCGGAACATCAAACAGGGACATCAAGGGGAAGGCAGCGAATAGAATGTATATCAAGGAGGAGATATCATGAAGAAGAAACTGGTAAGTGTGGCGTTATGTGCAGCTATGGTGACAGGTATGCTCAGCGGATGTGCTGGAAGCAGTACCACAGCAAAGAAAGGGGATAGTAATGCGGCAGGTAAGGTTTATTATTTAAACTTTAAGCCGGAGGTTACCGATGTATGGGAAGAGATCGCTAAGACCTATACCGAGAAGACCGGTGTAGAGGTGAAGGTAGTTACTGCAGCAGGCGGCAACTATGAGTCTACATTAAAATCTGAGATCGCCAAGACCGATGCACCGACTCTGTTCCAGATCAATGGACCGATCGGTTATCAGTCCTGGAAGGACTATTGTGCAGATTTAAAGGACAGTGATTTTTATGCAGCTCTGTCTGATAAGTCCTTAGCCATTACCGGAGAAGACGGAGGCGTGTATGGTATCCCGTATACCATCGAGGGTTATGGTATCATTTACAACGATGCGATCATGGAGAAGTATTTTGCGACCAGCGGTGCAAAGGCTGCTTCCGTGGATGAGATCAACAGCTTCGATAAATTAAAAGAAGTTGTAGAAGATATGCAGGCGAAGAAAGATGAGTTAGGCATTAAGGGCGTATTTGCTTCTACTTCCTTACTTCCAGGTGAAGAGTGGAGATGGCAGACCCATCTGGCAGATCTTCCGATCTACGCAGAGTACCAGGATAAAGGTGTGAACGATCTGGACGAGATCGAGTTTACCTATTCCGATCAGTTTAAGAACATTTTTGATCTGTACCTGAACAACTCCACAACAGATCCTAAGATGTTAGGAAGCAAGGGTGTGAATGATTCCATGGCAGAGTTTGCACTGGGACAGGCAGCGATGGTTCAGAATGGTAACTGGGCTTGGAGCCAGATCGCTGAAGTATCCGGTAACGTGGTAGATGCAGAGGACATCAAGTTCCTGCCGATCTACATGGGACTGAAGGATGAAGACAAGCAGGGCCTTTGCGTAGGTACTGAGAACTACTTCTGTATTAACAAGCAGGTTTCTGAGGCAGATCAGAAAGCATCTCTTGATTTTATCAACTGGCTGATCAGCGATGAGACCGGTAAAGATTATATGACCAACAAACTGGGCAACATTGCACCATTTACGACATTCGCTGATGATGAGAAACCATCCGATCCGTTAGCACAGAATCTGTTAGCTTACATGGAAAGTGGAAAGACCAGCATTCCGTGGATATTTACAACCTTCCCAAGCCAGACCTTCAAGGATAACTTCGGAAGCGCACTGTTAGAGTACGCACAGGGAACGATGAGCTGGGACGAGGTAAAAGCAACAGTTATTGACCAGTGGAAGACAGAAAAGGCGGCGGCGAAATAAGCCGCTTTTTCTATCGGAAAAGCAGATAAAGGAGAAATAATTCATGGGAAAAACAATGAAACGGTATTTTCCGGTTTTTGTATTGCCAACCTTGTTAGCATTTGCAGTGGCATTTATGGTTCCATTTATTATGGGTATCTACCTGTCCTTTTGTGATTTCACAACCGTTACCAATGCAAAATTTGTGGGAATTTCCAATTATGTAAAAGCATTTACCAATCCGGATTTCTTAAAAGCCTTGTGGTTCACGGTGAAGTTTGCGGTACTGGCAGTTGTCACTATTAATATCTGCGGTTTTGCCCTGGCTCTGATGCTGACACAGAATATCAAAGGAAGAAACATTTTCAGAACCATCTTTTTTATGCCGAATCTGATCGGCGGTATCGTACTTGGTTATATCTGGCAGTCCATGATCAATGGTGTTCTGGCAAAGTTTGGTGTGACTATGCTTCTGGATCCTAAATATGGGTACTGGGGCCTGATCATTCTGATGAACTGGCAGCTGATCGGTTATATCATGATCATTTACATTGCAGGACTTCAGAATGTCTCCACCGATGTGCTGGAGGCTGCAAAGATCGATGGAGCCAATGCATGGCAGACTCTGACTAAAGTGAAAATTCCGATGGTCATGCCATCCATTACGATCTGTCTGTTCCTGACGATTTCCAACTCGTTTAAGATGTTTGACCAGAACCTGGCGCTGACCGGCGGCGGTCCTTCTAATAAGACCACGATGCTGGCGCTGGATATTTATAATACATTCTATGGTAAAGTTGGATTTGAGGGTGTTGGACAGGCGAAGGCAGTGGTATTCTTTGTGATCGTTGCCGGAATCGCCATGTCTCAGCTGGTTCTGACCAGAAAGAAGGAGGTTGAAAGCTGATGAGCAAAACAAGAAAACTTCAGAACAGGGTCATGCTTGCGGTTTTATGCCTGCTGGTTGTGATCTTTATCACACCGATTCTGTTTATTATTATGAACTCCTTTAAAGGAAAATTATACATCAGTGACAACCCGTTTAACTGGCCATCCGGTGATATGTTTGCAGGACTGGAAAACTATACAGAAGGTATCCGTAAAACAGGATTCTTTGCTGCATTTGGCTGGTCTGCATTTATTACCGTCGGTTCTGTTCTGGTGATCGTACTCTTTACCTCCATGACCGCATGGTATATCACAAGAGTCAAAACCAGACTGAGCAATACATTATATTATCTGTTTGTATTCTCTATGGTAGTTCCGTTCCAGATGGTCATGTTTACCATGTCCAAGCTGGCTGATATGTTGAAGCTGAATAATCCGGTGGGTATGATTTTCTTATATCTGGGATTTGGCGCAGGACTTTCCGTATTTATGTTCTGTGGTTTTGTAAAGAGTATTCCGTTAGAGATCGAAGAAGCAGCCATGATCGACGGATGTACGCCGATCCAGACATTTTTCCAGATCGTGATGCCGATCCTGAAGCCAACAGCCATTACTGTGGCAATCCTAAATGCCATGTGGGTATGGAACGATTACCTGCTTCCGTATCTGGTGATCGGTGTTTCCACACCATACAAGACCATTCCGGTTGCAGTTCAGTATCTGATGGGATCTTATGGTGCAAAAGACTATGGTTCCATGATGGCACTTCTGGTGCTTGCGATCATCCCGATCATCGCATTCTATTTATTCTGCCAGAAATATATCATCGAAGGTGTTGTGGCAGGTGCAGTAAAAGGTTAAATGTAACTATGAAGGTACTGAATAGTTACGGTTAAACAAAAGTAAAGGAGGCACCGTGTTATGCGAGCAAGTGGAATTTTAATGCCAGTTTTTTCCCTGCCTTCCCGGTACGGAATTGGATCATTTTCAAAAAGTGCCTATCAGTTTGTGGATATGCTGAAGAAGGCCGGGCAGAAATACTGGCAGATTCTTCCGCTGTGTCCAACCAGCTATGGAGATTCCCCATATCAGTCCTTCTCAACCTATGCAGGCAATCCGTATTTCATTGATCTGGATCAATTGATCGAGGAGAAGCTGTTAACCAGGAAAGAGTGTCAGGCATGCGATTTTGGTGATGATCCTCAGGACATTGATTATGGAAAACTGTATGAGAACCGTTTTAAACTGCTCCGTAAGGCATATGAGAGGGCCAATGTAGGAGAAGACCAGGAATTTGAGGCATATAGAAGAGAAAATGCCTGGTGGCTGGATGATTATGCGCTGTTTATGGCGGTGAAGGACCGGTTTGACGGCGTGGCATGGAATGAGTGGGCAGAGGATATCCGTCTCCGCTGGAGCAATGCTATGGATTATTACCGGAGAGAACTGTATTATGAGATCGAGTTTTATTCTTACTTACAGTTTGTCTTTATGAAACAGTGGAAAAAACTGAAAAATTATGCTAATATAAATGGCATTGAAATCATTGGAGATATTCCGATTTATGTGGCATTTGACAGTGCAGACGCATGGGCGAATCCGGAGCTGTTCCAGTTTGACTCTGAGAATCTTCCGACTGCGGTGGCAGGCTGTCCGCCAGATGGATTTTCGGCAGATGGACAGTTGTGGGGAAACCCATTATACCGTTGGGATTACCACAGAGAGACCGGTTTTGACTGGTGGATCCGCCGGATCGCGTATTGCAGCGAGTTATATGATGTAGTCCGGATCGATCATTTCCGCGGATTCGATGAATATTATTCGATTCCATATGGAGATACAACGGCAAGAAATGGTCATTGGGAGAAAGGTCCTGGCATTGCATTATTTGAAGCTGCGAAAAACCGTCTCGGCGAGTTAAATATCATTGCGGAAGACTTGGGATATATTACCGACAGTGTGAAAAAGCTGGTGGCGGACAGCGGATTCCCGGGAATGAAGGTTCTGGAATTCGCATTTGATTCCAGAGAAAAATCGGACTATCTTCCATATACTTATGAGAAAAATTCTGTTGTTTATACAGGAACCCATGATAATGAAACGATTGCCGGATGGTATGCAGGACTGGATAAGAGCGATTTAAAGATGTGTACCGATTATATGAACATTGACCGGATTCCGGGAAAGGAATATCATTGGGATTTTATCCGTCTGGCGATGCTGTCTGTATCGGATCTGTGTGTGATTCCGATCCAGGATTATCTGGGATTGGATAACCGTGCCAGAATCAATCATCCATCGACCCTTGGAACCAACTGGAGATGGAGACTGGCAAAGGGTCAGTTAAGCGCTTCATTGCTGAAGGAGATCCGGGAAATGACCAGGATCAGCGGAAGACTGCAGAATGGTGAATAAAATGAGGTGGCGAGATGGAGTCAATTACGATTAAAGATGTGGCAAGATTATGTGGAGTTGGTGTGAGCACTGTATCACGTGCGATTAATAATCATCCGGACATTAACCCGGAGACAAAAGAAAAGATCATGCAGGTGATCTCAGAGCATCATTATATTCCGAATAACAGTGCCCGTAATTTAAAGCGGCAGGACTCCAAAACGGTGGCGATCCTGATGAAAGGAATCGCGAACCCGTTCTTCCATGAGATGATCAAGATTCTGGAATATGAAGTAGAAAAAAAGAAGTACAGCTTTCTTCTGCATCATGTGGAGGAGGATGAAGATGAGATCGATGTGGCGATGGAACTGGAAAAGGAGAAGAAGCTGTGTGGGATCGTGTTCTTAGGAGGAACCGTTGGCCACACAGAGGAAAAATTCCGCCAGCTGACAACACCATTTGTGCTTTGTACCATTGGGCTTCGCCGTGATGTGGACCCAGCGATCTGTTCTTCTGTGTCCATTGATGATGTGAAGGAGGCCAGAAGAATGGTTTCTTATCTTTGCAGCCTTGGTCATGAGCGGATTGCTTTTGTGGCGGCCAGAGAAGATGACATCGCCATTGGACGGATGCGTTTAGAAGGTTATCGCCAGGCGCTGGAGGAGAACCACATTCCATTCCGTCCGGAGCTGGTGCTGTATCCGGAGAAAGGAATGAATGCTTATTCCATGGCCAATGGATATCAGGTTACGAAGCGCTTTCTGGATTCGAACATCCCGGCAACCGCCTTTTTCGCAATTTCCGACAATGTGTCATTTGGTGTGTGCAAAGCCATCTATGATGCAGGCAAACGGATCCCGGAAGATTATTCTGTGGCCGGTTTTGATGGGATTGAGATGGGCAAATATTATTACCCGACATTGACCACCATGCGCCAGCCTTGCGAGGAGATGGCCAGAGAAACGATGAAGATCTTATTTTCCAGAATCGAAGATGAGAAGGGAAATAAACATAAGGTCTTCGAGGCAGAACTGCAGGAAGGTGGTTCTGTGAGACGAATAAAAGCATAGAGGATAAGGTCGAAAGGCAAAGAAGAATGGTAAGAGAAAGGATCAGGTCCCCGTGGAGGGAACTGGTCCTTTTGTGTATGGGCTTTAGCCTGTTGAGGACATCGGAGTTTTTCGTGATCCGAAAAATGGAGATGTCCGAAACAAAAACCCACCTGCTATGCGGGTGGAGTCAAATCGTTATACA
>ENA-USUG01002475-USUG01002475.1-human-gut-metagenome-genome-assembly--contig:-NODE-2475-length-27846-cov-4.893226_pt1 | contig 27846 bp, 33 predicted proteins | sample MGYA00250059_ERZ773394 | MGnify/ENA primary metagenome ERZ773394 (study PRJEB29103, sample SAMN06111957) | human gut metagenome | biome: human gut; feature: ankylosing spondylitis patient; material... | reverse complement strand
CTGTACCGCCGAGTGTGAATGCAGGACGGATAATTACAGGATAACCGATTTCATCCGGACAGCCAGAACTGGTGGACAGTACATTTCCACTGGAAAAATGTGTTCGTCTGTTTCCTCATAAGATCGATGGGGAGGGACATTTTCTGGCATTGCTTCAGAAAGATGGAGAGCGTACGCCAAATGCGCTGGAGTCAGCTGGAAAACCGTCGAAGCTTCCACAGGAGCTGACAGATTTTCTGAAAGATGTGTCCATGCCTGTTGATACAACCAGAATTCAGATCAAAGATACCAAAGTATTTTTGATGCCGGAGGGCTTAAGCGGCTGCAAAGGGCTTCGATTCTTACGCTCCGGTCTTTATATGGGTGAACTTCTGAAAAAACGATTTGAGCCGAGCCAGGCATTTGCCATGGTTCTGAAAAAGGAGGAATATGCATCAGTCATCGATCTTCCAGCTACAGACGAGCGGATCATCCGCTATCTGAAGGGAGAGACCATCGAGATTGAGGATGGAGAGAGTACCAAAGATGCAGGCTGGCAGCTGGTATGTGTGGATGGGTATCCGCTGGGCTGGGGAAAGCTGATCCGTGGAACTCTTCGGAATAAATATTTCTCTGGCTGGAGGATGAACGCATGATGCGCCTGGATAAATATTTATGTGAGACCGGATTTGGCACTAGAAGCCAGGTGAAAGATCTGTTGAAAAAAGGACAGGTCATGGTTAATGGCGAAGTGGTAAAAAAGCCTGAATTAAAGATCAATGAGACAACAGATCAGATTCTCTGCCAGGGGAAAAAAGCATCTTATCAGAAGAACATCTATCTGATGCTCCATAAACCGACGGGTGTGGTATCTGCAACCGAAGACAACCGGGAGAAAACGGTGCTGGATCTTGTGAGACCAGAAGATCGGAAAAATGGTCTGTTTCCGGTGGGAAGACTAGACAAAGATACGGAAGGCTTATTGCTTTTGACCGACGACGGTGAGCTGGCACACCGGCTGCTGTCCCCGAAAAAGCACGTGGATAAGACTTACTATGCAAAGATCGACGGACAGGTCACTAAGGAGCATATCGAACAGTTCCGGGAGGGTCTGGATATTGGAGATGAGAAGAAGACACTGCCTGCAGTTCTGACGATCCTGTTATCTGGGCCGGTCAGTGAGATTGAGATTACGATCCACGAAGGACGGTTTCATCAGATCAAGCGGATGTTTGAAGCGGTGGGATGCAAAGTGACCTACTTAAAGCGTCTGTCCATGGGAAGTCTGGTGTTGGACGAGACATTGCCATTGGGAGAGTACCGGTCGTTGACAGAAGCAGAACTGGAAGGTCTGACGAAGCAGAGAGGAACTGATAAGAATGAGTGACAGAATGAGATTTCTGCCGGTGAGCAGAGCGGATATGGAGGCGCGGGGGATCAATCAGCTGGATTTTGTCTATGTGATCGGTGATGCCTATGTGGATCATCCGTCCTTTGGACCGGCGATCATCAGCAGGCTGCTGGAGAGTCATGGCTATCAGGTGGGGATCATTGCCCAGCCGGATTTCCGTCATGCGGAAAGTATCATGGCACTGGGAGAGCCACGGCTTGGATTTCTTGTCAGTGCCGGTAATATGGATTCCATGGTGAATCATTATTCGGTGGCAAAGAAGCATAGAAAAGTGGATTCCTACACACCGGGCGGAGAGATGGGAAAAAGACCGGATCGGGCAGTGATCGTCTACTGTAACCTGATCCGTCAGAAATATAAGCATGTGCCGATCATCGCGGGAGGAATCGAAGCGTCTCTTAGGCGTATGGCACATTATGATTACTGGTCAGACAGCCTGCGCAGATCGATTTTGCTGGAAAGCGGTGCTGATCTGGTATCTTATGGTATGGGAGAAAGGTCGATCGTTGCTATTGCAGATGCTCTGGATGCCGGTATGCCGGTAAAAGACATTACTTATATTCCGGGAACTGTCTGCAAGGTGCGCTCTCTGGATGAGATCAGTGACTATACGGTGCTTCCTGACTATGAAAGCATCTGTAAAGATAAGAAAAAATATGCGGAGAGCTTTTATATTCAGTACAGCAATACAGATCCGTTTTCTGGAAAACGGCTGGTGGAGCCTTATTCTCAGAACTGCTTTATCGTGCAGAACCCGACTTCAGAACCGCTGACCATGGAAGAGATGGATCAGGTCTATGATCTGCCGTTTCAGAGAACATGGCATCCTATGTATGACGCAGCAGGCGGCATTCCGGCACTTTCCGAAGTGAAATTCAGTCTGGTCAGCTGCCGCGGCTGCTTTGGAGGCTGTTCTTTCTGTGCGCTGACCTTCCATCAGGGACGGATCATTCAGACGAGAAGCCATGAGTCTCTGATCAAAGAAGCGAAGCTGATGATTGAAGAACCAGATTTTAAGGGCTATATCCATGATGTGGGAGGACCTACCGCAGACTTCCGGGCACCGGCCTGTGAGAAGCAGATGACAAAGGGTGTATGTCCACATAAGCAATGCCTGTTCCCGGAACCATGCAAGAATCTGAGAGCAGATCACAGCGATTATATTGCACTGCTTCGAAAACTGCGTGCATTGCCAAAAGTAAAGAAAGTGTTTATCCGGTCAGGCATCCGATTTGATTATGTGCTGGCAGACAAAAAGAACACATTTCTGGAAGAATTGTGCCGTTATCATGTGAGTGGGCAGTTAAAGGTGGCGCCGGAGCATGTGTCTGATCCGGTACTTGCCTGCCTTGGAAAGCCAAAGGCAGCAGTTTATCAGGAGTTCTGCAGACAATATAAGAAGATGAACGAGCGTCTGGGACTGAAGCAGTATCTGGTACCGTATCTTATGTCCTCCCATCCGGGAAGTACCATGAAGGAAGCTGTGGAACTGGCAGAATACTGCAGAGATCTGGGCTATATGCCGGAACAGGTACAGGATTTTTATCCTACACCGTCCACCATCTCTACCTGTATGTATTATACGGGACTGGATCCAAGAACCATGACAGCTGTATATGTTCCGAAGGATCCTCATGAAAAGGAGATGCAGCGTGCACTGATCCAGTATCGGAATCCGGCAAATCGTGTACTGGTGCGGGAAGCACTGCTGAAAGCAGGAAGAGAAGATCTGATCGGATATGGACCAAAATGTCTGCTAAGACCTGATCAGGCGCGAGGTGACGGACGTGCGGCACATAGAGACGATAATAGACATGTGGAGAAAAGGTCTGCAGGTCGAGGACGGGGAGCATCGTCTGGAAGAACTGCTGACCGTAACAATACGCAGAGCCGCAGTCAGAACCAGGAACAGACTCAGGAACGCCGCCCGACACAGAAGAAAAAGACCATCCGAAATGTACACAGAAAGAAGTAGAGACAGATGAAGAACAAGTTAAACAAAGGAACCTACGGATATTTAGACAGACTGAAAGCTCATGAATGGAAAAAAGCAGCATTATTTCTGTCCATTCCGATCATTATATTTTTAGTGGCATGGGCGATCAACGGAACCCGCAATACAGTGGTTACTGTCATGGTCATCGTTGGCTGTCTGCCCGGCTGCAATCAGGTGGTACATGCCCTTCTGGCAAGTAAATATCATTCTATGGACAAGAGCCTGTGTGAGGAGACGGAAAAGCTGAAGGGAGACTGCATTTCCATCTATGAAAATGTATTTACCACATATGAGAAAAATTATTATGTGGACTGTATCGTGTTGTCTGGACGGGATGTGATCGGATATGCCAGTGATAAGAACACTGACAGCTCCAGGCTGGAGGCGCATATCAAGGACATTTTGAAAAAAAATTCTTATAAGCAGAATGTGAAGATATTTACGGAAAAACGAGCATTTATGGATCGGGTGGAATCCTTGGGAACCAGAGAACCGGAGGAGGTTCCGTTCCGTGAGGATGACCGTTATCCAGGCTTAAGCCGCGATGAGATTGTCAAATATCTGTTGATGGCAATTACATTATAATATTATGTATAGTATGATAAAGTGAGATTTTAGCAATGAAATTAATCACCGTACATGAGCAGGAGGAAGGACAGAAGCTCTTAAAACTGTTGGGAAGTTATCTGAAAGAGGCTTCTGGCGGGTTTCTCCATAAAATGCTCCGGAAGAAAAATATTACATTAAATGGGAAAAAGGCAGATGGCAGTGAAAAATTGAAAGCCGGGGATGAGATCCGTCTCTTTTTGTCGGATGAAACCTATGAAAAGTTTGCAGGAAAACAGCATCCCGCAAAAGAACAGTTTCCAACTGCAAAGCTGGACATCTTATATGAAGATTCCCATGTGCTGCTTGTGAACAAACCGGCGGGTATGCTGACCCAGAAGGCAGCCTATAAGGATGTATCTCTCAATGAGTATGTCTTAGGGTATCTTAGTAAAAGCGGTCAGTGGAGCCCGGAAGAAAAAGCATTTCGTCCGTCAGTATGCAACCGTCTGGACCGGAATACCAGTGGAATCGTCATCTGCGGAAAATCCATGATCGGTCTGCAGAGAATGGCAGAGCTTTTGCAGGATCGCTCCCTTCACAAGTATTATCTGTGTCTGATCCATGGTGCCATGAAGGAAGGACAGCGGCTGGAAGGATGGCTTCGGAAGGATGAAAAGTCTAACCAGGTGGAGATCCTGAAAGCTCCAGTGGAAGATGCTGCTCAGATTATCACAGAATATGAGCCAATGAAGGTTTCCTCTGAGGCTACTCTTTTAAAAGTGAAGCTGGTGACAGGAAAACCGCATCAGATCCGCGCACATCTGGCATCTGTGGGACATCCGATCATCGGAGATCCTAAATATGGGGATGTGCAGATCAATGAGTACTATCGTAAAGAATTCAAACTGAACCGTCAGCTGCTCCATGCGTGGCGTCTGGAGTTTCCGGAACTGGCAGCACCGCTGACGGACTTGTCCCAAAAAGTGGTGGAAGCTCCTGTGCCGGAGCTGATGAATAAAATTATGCAGAAAGTGATGTGACCTTTATGGCAACCTGGAATTCCAGAGGATTGAGAGGTTCGACTCTGGAGGATATGATCAATCGGACCAATGAGCGATACCGGGAAAAAGGACTGGCATTGATCCAGAAGGTTCCTACCCCGATCACCCCCATCAAGATTGACAAGGAACACCGGCATATTACGCTTGCGTATTTTGATCAGAAAAGTACTGTGGACTATATTGGAGCAGTGCAGGGCATTCCGGTCTGCTTTGATGCCAAGGAGTGTGATGTGACCACATTTCCTATGCAGAATGTGCATGAGCATCAGGTGCGTTTTATGGATGACTTTGAACGGCAGGGTGGAAAAGCATTTTTGATCATTCATTTTACATCAGAACAGAAGTTTTACTATTTACATATCCGTCAGCTGCTGAGATTCTGGAATCGGGCGCAGGAGGGCGGACGCAAGAGCTTTCGGATGGATGAGCTGGATCCGGCATATTTCTTTGAGAGCAGCAAAGGATATCTGGTGCCGTTCCTGGAACCGCTGAGTCTGGATCTTGAGCAGGAACAGGAAAGATGAGCATGCGCTGAAGCTTGGATTTTGAATCCGTGGTTGACAATTCCTACATGCATGGTATAATAACGATTGTTTAATGAATTAGCAATTTACCATAGTAAAGTAAAAGGAGAAGCCCGATGTACAAACAGATATTACACACTCCGGAAGGGGTACGGGATATTTACAATGGCGAGTGCCGCCGCAAGCAGTTTATTCAGGATCAGCTTCATCAGGTCCTGTTGAGTTATGGATATGAGGATATTCAGACACCGACATTTGAATTTTTCGATGTATTCAGCCGTGAGATCGGTACGGTACCGTCCAGAGAATTATACAAATTCTTTGACCGGGAAGGAAATACACTGGTGCTTCGGCCTGATGTGACACCGTCTATTGCAAGAGCAGTCGCAAAATATTTCACAGAAGAGGACATGCCGGTCCGGCTGTGCTACATGGCAAATACCTTTATCAACAGTTCGGAACTGCAGGGAAGATTAAAGGAGACTACGCAGCTGGGAGCTGAACTGATCGGTGACGGCAGTGCGGAGACTGATGCAGAGCTGCTGGCACTGGTAGTGGAATCTCTGTTAAAAGCCGGTCTTAAAGAGTTTCAGGTGAGTGTGGGACATGTGGATTTCTTTCAGAGCCTTCTCAAAGAAGCAGGTCTTCCGGAAGAGATGGAACTGGAACTTCGGGAATTTATTTCCAATAAAAATATTTTTGGCGTGAAAGAGCTCCTGGATCCGCTGGAATTGCCGGATCCGCTGAAAGAGGCACTGGCAAGTATTCCGAACCTGTTTGGATCCGTGGATGTTCTGGATCGGGCAGAAAGCTGTGCGGTATCTGCGGATGCCAAGGCTGCGCTTGCCCGGCTCAGGAAGATCTACCGTCTGATGGAGTACTATGGATATGAGAAATATATTACATTCGATCTGGGTGTAGTAAGCAAATATAAATATTATACAGGAATCATCTTTCAGGCATATACCTACGGAACTGGTGAGGCGGTGGCAAAGGGCGGTCGTTATGATACATTGATGGATCATTTTGGAAAACCGGCACCGGCCATTGGATTTGTCTGCGTGACAGACAGGCTTTTAAGTGCATTGAACCGTCAGAATATCCGCGTGGGCATGAATCGTCCACTGACTCTTCTCTTATATTATCCGGAAGAAGCGCAGACCGCGATCGCATGTGCAGGAAAGCTCCGTCAGACGCAGGAAGACACGGAGCTGCTCTGCATGGATGCGGATAAGAATGTTGACGATTACCGGGCTTATGCGAAGAAACGGGATGTGTCCAAGCTTTGTTACTATAAGGATGGACATTTTGTGGCAGAGACCCTGAAAGAGATTGAGAGACCGGGAGTGGAGAGAAGATGAGATACCTGACTTTTGCCCTTGGAAAAGGGCGTCTGGCAAAGAAGACGATGGAGCTTTTTGAACAGATCGGCATCACCTGCGAGGAGATGAAAGACCCGGATACCAGAAAGCTGATCTTTGTAAATGAAGAACTGAAACTGAAATTTTTCCTGGCAAAAGGACCGGATGTGCCTACGTATGTAGAGTATGGTGCGGCAGATATTGGTATTGTCGGCAAGGATACCATTCTTGAGGAAGGCCGCCGCATGTATGAGGTGCTGGATCTGGGATATGGAAAATGCCGTATGTGCGTGTGCGGACCGGAATCTGCAAAGGAGCTTCTGGAGCATCAGGAACTGATCCGTGTGGCAACCAAATACCCGCATATTGCAAAGGATTATTTTTACAATCGAAAGCATCAGACAGTGGAGATCATCAAACTGAACGGTTCCATTGAACTGGCACCGATCGTAGGGCTGTCAGAGGTCATTGTGGATATTGTGGAGACCGGATCAACTCTCAGGGAGAACGGACTGCAGGTCCTGGAAGAGGTTTGCCCGCTGTCTGCCCGTATGGTGGTTAATCAGGTCAGTATGAAGATGGAAAATGAGCGGATCGGCAAGCTGATCGCAGATCTGAAAGCAGTCTTATAGGAGGCAGAGAAGATGAGAATCGTAACGCTGAGCAAGGAATCCAGACAGAATCTGCTGGACAGCCTGTTAAAAAGAAGTCCGGGAAACTATGGACAGTACCAGGATACGGTACAGGAGATCGTGGACCGGGTAAAGACAAAAGGAGATCAGGCACTGTTTGAACTGACCAGAAAGTTTGACTGGGAAGGTATAGATGCTTCTAATGTGAAAGTGACAGAGGCAGAAGTGCAGGAAGCCTATGACACCATTGATCCGCAGCTGGTAGAGACAATCCGCAAGTCTCTGAAAAACATCCGTGAGTATCATGAGAAGCAGAAGCAGTACAGCTGGTTTGATACTACCCCGGAGGGAACAATGCTTGGCCAGAAGGTAACTCCGCTTGCCAGTGCAGGTGTCTATGTGCCAGGCGGAAAAGCAGTGTATCCGTCTTCGGTTCTGATGAATATTGTTCCGGCGAAGATCGCTGGTGTGGCACATGTGGTGATGTGTACTCCATGTAATAAAGAAGGAAAAGTGAATCCGGCTGTGCTGGTGGCAGCAAAAGAAGCAGGTGCAGATGAAGTCTATAAAGTAGGTGGGGCTCAGGCTATTGCAGCTATGGCATTTGGAACAGAGAGCGTACCAAAAGTTGATAAGATCACGGGTCCTGGAAATATTTTTGTGGCACTGGCTAAGAAAGCTGTATCAGGATTTGTCAGTATCGATTCTATTGCAGGTCCCAGCGAGATCCTGGTACTGGCAGATGAGACAGCCAACCCAAGATATGTGGCGGCTGATCTTCTGTCTCAGGCAGAGCATGATGAGATGGCAAGTGCGATCCTTGTGACTACCAGCAAAGAACTGGCAGAAAAGGTGTCAGAGGAAGTGGATGCATTTGTAAAAATCCTTTCCAGAAAAGAGATCATCAGCAAATCACTGGATAATTATGGATACATTCTGGTGGCAGAGACACTGGAGGATGCCATTGAGACCGTCGATCTGATTGCATCCGAGCATCTGGAGATTGTGACAAAGAATCCTTTTGAAGTGATGATGAAAGTAAAGAATGCCGGAGCGATCTTCCTTGGAGAGTACAGCAGTGAGCCGTTGGGGGATTATTTTGCAGGACCGAACCATATCCTGCCTACGAACGGAACTGCCAGATTCTTTTCTCCGGTATCAGTGGATGATTTCATCAAAAAATCCAGTATCATTTACTATTCCAGAGAGGCACTGCAGCGTGTTCACAAGGATATCGAGTATTTTGCAAAGGCTGAACAGCTGACTGCACATGCTAATTCCATTGCAGTGCGTTTTGAAGATGAAAACTAAAGGAGAAGGTGTATGAGCAGATCAGCAAGTATCGAGAGAAATACAAAAGAAACAGATATCCGTGTAACGTTGGAGCTGGATGGAACCGGTCAGGCAGAACTGGATACAGGGATCGGATTCTTTGACCATATGCTGGATGGATTTGCAAGACATGGTCTGTTTGACCTGAATGTTTATGTGGACGGTGATCTGGATGTGGACTGTCATCATACGGTGGAGGATACGGGTATCGTTCTTGGAAATGCGATCAAGGAAGCTGTGGGGGACAAAAAGGGTATCCGCAGATATGGAAGCTGTATCCTTCCCATGGATGAGGCGCTGGTGCTGTGTGCAGTGGATCTGTCCGGCAGACCTTATTATGTATCAGATGCAGTGTTTTCTGCACCGATGATCGGAGAACTGGATACAGAGACCATCAGTGAGTTTTTCTATGCAGTCTCCTACAGTGCAGCTATGAATCTGCATTTTAAGGTGTTGTCAGGAACGAACAGCCATCATATCTGTGAAGCTATGTTCAAGGCATTTGCCAAAGCACTGGATATGGCAGTGTCCGTAGATCCGAGAATCACCGATGTATTATCAACGAAAGGCAGTTTATAAGATGAAGATTAAACATTTAGTACCGGTTATGCCGGTGAGAAACGGGAAAGTAAACGGACAGGACGGCGTGAAGCTCGCTGGCTTCTATAGTGACAATGGTGCAGATGCAATCCTTGTCTTTGATCTGTCTGATTCGGATGAAGAGCATGAGAAAAATATTCTGCTGCTCAAGGAGATGGCACGCCGGGTGGAAATCCCTATCTATGCAGGTGGTCATATTCGTCGTGTGGAGGATGTAAAAAAGATTCTATATGCAGGCTGCCAGAAGGCGGTGCTCAATTATGGAAGATCCAGTAATGTGGAGATGACCGAAGAGGTATCCAAGCGATTCGGACAGGAAAAGATTGCATTCAGCATCTCGGATGCTGCTCAGTACACAGACAAGCTGCCGGAATATGGAAGCATGATCTTCTGGTCCGGTTCAGACAGTAGCTGTCCGTTCGGCGAGAAGATGCCGGTGATCAGCGTCAGCTCGGCTGCGACAGATGAGGATATTATCAATGTGCTGTCCAATAAATGGGCAGATGGTATTGCAACTGCGTATTTTTCAACGGAAGTGGCTGATTTTATGTCCCTGAAGCAGAAATGTGCAGACCGGGGACTTCAGATGGATGTGCTGGTCAGCAGCCTTTCCTGGGATCAGTTCCGTCCAAACAGCGATGGACTGGTGCCGGTTGTTGTACAGGATTACAGAACAGATGAAGTGCTGATGCTCGCCTATATGAATGAAGAGGCCTTTTATACAACTCTGAAGCTCGGAAGAATGACATACTGGAGCAGAAGTCGTCAGGAGCTGTGGACCAAGGGTATGACCAGTGGGCATTTCCAGTATGTAAAGCAGTTGTCTATCGACTGTGACAATGATACGATTCTTGCAAAGGTAAGCCAGGTGGGTGCTGCCTGCCACACAGGCAACCGTACCTGTTTTTACAGAGATCTGGTAAAGAAGGAATTTAACAATGTGAATCCGTTGGAAGTCTTTGAAAATGTATATCAGATCATCAAAGACAGAAAAGAGCATCCGAAGGAAGGTTCTTACACCAATTACCTGTTTGATAAAGGAATTGATAAAATTCTGAAAAAAGTAGGTGAAGAGTGTACGGAGCTGGTGATCGCAGCCAAGAATCCAGATCCAGAGGAGATCAAGTATGAGATGTCTGATTTTCTGTATCATGCCATGGTGCTGATGGTAGAGCGTGGCGTGACCTGGGAGGATATTACGGAAGAACTGGCAAACCGCTAGAGAAGAGTACTTATAAAAGCCGGCCATACGAGTGACAGATCCGGCATGAGAGCCGGGACATATGCATACATTGTACGGAGGTGATGCATATGGGCGCATACAGAGAACAGCTATTAAGAGAAACCGGAGGGAGATCTACGAAGGAACTGCATATGCAGAACCGGGGTGAAGAGATGCCCTCCGGTTTTCTGACTACATTTAAGATCCGGTTCACTATCAGCCTGTGTCTGTTTGGATTTTTTGCATGGATGAGTCTGACAGGAAAGGAAATCTATCATATATCAGCTGATCAGATTGAAGCAGCTGTTGAATCAGATATTCTGCAAGGTCAGATTTCTGACTGTCTGATAAAATTAGGACTTTACGAATAGGGTGACAGATGCTAGAATGTCTATAATGTTCGGAGTCTGAAGCTGACTCCGGTAAGTGACATGAATAACATTTTTTGAAAAATAACAATGGACAAAGGATGCAAAGAAATGGAACTTCTGGAAGAGAGAATTAGAAAAGACGGTATTGTAAAAGAAGGAAATGTACTGAAAGTGGACAATTTTCTGAATCATCAGATGGATATTGATCTGTTTGATGAAATGGGAAAAGAATTTAAGCGTTTGTTTGCTGACAAACCGATCAACAAGATCCTTACGATTGAAGCATCGGGAATCGGAATTGCCTGTGTCGTGGCAAGACATTTTCATGTGCCGGTAGTATTTGCAAAGAAAACACAGAGCATCAACATTGATGGAGAGGTATACAGCTCTAAAGTAGAGTCCTTTACTCATAAGAGAGTCTATGACGTGATCGTATCAAAGAAATATTTAAGTCCGGATGATCATGTTCTGATTATTGATGATTTTCTTGCCAATGGCTGCGCAGTCAATGGACTGATCGAGATCATTGAAAAATCTGGTGCAACAGTAGAAGGAATCGGAATCGCTGTTGAAAAAGGCTGGCAGATCGGCGGAAAGACCCTTCGTGATCAGGGCTATCAGCTGGAGTCTCTGGCAATTGTGGAAAGCATGGATCCGGCAACCGGAGAGATTGTTTTCCGTCACTAATGAACAGAAGAAAAACCATACGGAAGACACCGGCCGTAAGTACCGGTGTCTTCTCTTGATTAAAGGAGAGTTATGCGTAAATTAGCTTTATCAGACGAGATCCTGATGACTGTCGAGAAGCCGGCACGCTATATTGGCGGAGAAGTCAATGCAGTCATGAAGGATAAAGATCAGGTGGACATTCGTTTTGCTATGTGTTTTCCTGATGTGTATGAGATCGGAATGTCCCATCTGGGTATTCAGATTCTGTACGATATGTTTAACCGGAGAGAAGATACCTGGTGTGAACGTGTATATTCACCGTGGCCGGATCTTCATAAAGTATTGAAAGAGAAACAGATTCCATTGTTTGCACTGGAATCCCAGGATCCGGTGAAGAAATTTGATTTTCTTGGAATTACAATCCAGTATGAGATGTGTTATACCAATATTCTGCAGATCCTGGATCTGTCAGGCATTCCGCTGTCTGCAGAAGACCGTACCATGGATGATCCGTTTGTGATCGGCGGCGGTCCCTGTACCTATAACCCGGAGCCGCTGGCAGAGTTTTTTGACCTGTTCTATATCGGAGAGGGAGAGACTCAGTATTTTGCCCTGCTGGATCTTTACAAGGAATGGAAAAACAGCGGAAAGAGCCGTCAGGATTTTCTGAAGGCAGCAGCCCGGATCCCGGGGATCTATGTGCCTTCTTTATATGAAGTAACTTATGCGGAGGATGGAACGATCGCCAAGATGAAACCGATCTGCCCGGAGGCGCCGGAAAAGGTGAAGAAGCAGATCGTCATGGATGTGACCAACACCTTTTATCCGGAGAAACCGGTGGTTCCTTATATGAAAGCAACACAGGACCGTGTGGTACTGGAGATCCAGAGAGGCTGTATCCGCGGCTGTCGTTTCTGTCAGGCAGGTATGCTGTACCGTCCCACCAGAGAGCGTGATCTGGAGATGCTGAAAAAATCAGCTTATGCAATGTTGAAAAATACAGGATATGAGGAGATTTCCTTAAGCTCCTTAAGCTCCAGCGATTATTCCCAGCTTGGTGAACTGGTGAATTTCCTGATTGATGAATTCGGCTCCAAGGGAATCAATATTTCCCTTCCTTCTTTAAGAATCGATGCATTTTCTCTGGATGTTATGAGTAAAGTGCAGGATATTCGTAAGAGTAGTCTGACCTTTGCACCGGAGGCTGGAAGTCAGAGACTTCGTGATGTGATCAATAAGGGTCTGACAGAAGAAGTGATCCTGGATGGAGCCGGACAGGCCTTTGAGGGCGGCTGGAACCGTGTAAAACTTTATTTTATGCTGGGACAGCCTACAGAAACGGAAGAAGATATGAAAGGGATTGCATGGCTGGCTGAGAAGATCTCTGAGCGGTATTATGAGGTGCCGAAGGAGCAGAGAAATGGAAAATGCCAGATCGTTGTAAGTACATCGTTCTTTGTGCCAAAGCCGTTCACTCCGTTCCAGTGGGCACAGATGTGTACCAAGGAAGAGTTCCTCCATCGTGCCTATGTGGTGAACCATGAGATCAAGGAGCAGAAGAATAAGAAGAGTATCAAATATAACTGGCATGAAGCGGATGTGACGGTGCTGGAGGGAATTCTTGCCCGTGGTGACCGGAAGGTGGCAAAAGCTATCCGCAGTGCCTATGAGAAAGGATGTCTCTTTGATTCCTGGGGTGAATATTTTCATAATGATCTGTGGATGGAAGCATTTGCCCAGACGGGAGTGGATCCTGATTTCTATACAGTCAGAGAGCGTTCTGAAGAAGAAGTGTTCCCCTGGGATTTCATTGATATCGGCGTGACGAAGAAATTCCTGCTCCGGGAATGGAAAAAAGCGCATGAAGAGAAGATTACGACCAACTGCAGACAGGGATGTTCCGGATGCGGTGCGGCTACATTTGGAGGAGGTGTCTGCTATGAACATTAGAGTCCGTTTCAGCAAACATGGATGTCTGAAATTCATCGGACATCTGGATGTAATGAGATATTTTCAGAAGGCCATGCGCCGTGCGGAAATAGATATGTGTTATTCAGAAGGCTTCAGCCCACACATGATCATGTCTTTTGCTTCTCCTCTGGGGCTTGGACTTGAGAGTGATGGGGAATATATGGATATCAGCGTGAAACAGTCTCCGTCTTCAAAAGAAGCAGTGGAGAGACTGAATGCGGTGATGGCAGAAGGTATCGAAGTGTTAAGCTGGAGAGAACTTCCTGAGAACAGCAAAAATGCCATGGCAAGTGTGGCCGGGGCTGATTATGAAGTCCGTTTCCGAGAAGGCTATGAACTGGAAGAAGGCTGGGAAAAGAAGCTGGAAGAGTTTCTTGCTCTGCCAGAGATACGTATCATGAAAGAGACTAAAAAAGGTGAGCAGGAAGTGGATATCCGTCCATGGGTCTATGATTATCATATCAAAGACCAGACGATTTTCCTGAAAGTATCTTCAGGAAGCGTTCATAACTTGAAACCGGAGCTTCTGCTGAAAGCCTTCGGAGATTGGGCCGGTGTGGAGATTCCCGCATTTGCCCTGCTGATCTGCAGAAAAGAAATGTATGCAGATGAAGGAAGCGAGACAGAACGCAAACTGGTTGCACTGGAAGAACTGGGGGAAGAGATTGGATAGTACAAGACTGTTCACCTGCATCCAGGAGGGTGTGCTCGCGGATGCATTGTATGAAGATGGAAAGCTGATGGAATTGTCGCTGCATCCACTGGAGCATGCGTCCATCCTTGGAAATATATATATCGGAAAAGTCAGAAATATTGTCAAAAATATTCAGGCAGCATTTGTAGAAATTGAGAATGGCATGCTTTGTTATCTTCCTTTGGAGGATGCAAAAGCACCGGTCTATACAAAGCCGAAAAAAGAAGGACAGCCTCTGGTGCAGGGGGATGAACTGCTGGTTCAGGTCAGCCGGGAAGCGGTAAAGACCAAGCAGCCGTCGGTGACCACCAAGATCAGTATGAATGGAAAATATCTGGTACTCACAATCGGAAATGGAAAGCTTGGCTGTTCCGGAAAGCTGTCAGGGGCGGAGAAGGCAAGACTTCGTCAGTGGGGACAGGAACAGAAACTTCCAGAAGATCTGGGCATGATCATCCGAACCAACGCATCAGGTGTTGCAGAAGAAGATCTGAATACAGAATTTGTACGCCTGATGGAACAGTATATCTATCTGAAAGGCCCGGCAACTCACAGGACAGCCTGCTCCTGTGTGCTGCGTGCCAGACCGGCATATCTAAGCTCTGTGTTGGGAAGCAGAAGCAATTTTCTGAAAGAAATACTGACAGATGATAAGAAAATCTATGAAGAGCTGTCCGTATTTTTGCAGGAAGAAATGCCGGAAGATTGTAATAAGCTTCGATTTTATGAAGACAGAAGTTACCCACTGAAGGCGGCATGGAGACTGGAAAAAGGCATGGATGAGGCGTTGTCCACAAAAGTGTGGATGAAATCTGGTGCCTATCTCATTATTGAGCCAACAGAGGCATTGACGGTGATCGATGTGAACACCGGCAAATGTGTGACTGGGAAGAATAAGCAGGAAACGATCCGGAAGATCAATCTGGAAGCGGCAAAAGAAACAGCAAGGCAGCTCAGACTTCGTAATCTGTCCGGTATCATTATTGTGGATTTTGTTGATATGGAAGATCCGGAGGATGAACAGAGACTTCTGGAGACCATGCGGGAACAGTTAAAGTATGATCCGATGAAAGCTGCAGCGGTCGACATCACTTCTCTGGGTCTTATGGAAGTGACCCGGAAAAAACAGCGGAAAACATTAAAAGAACAGGCAAAGGAGTGCGGAATCTTATGATCAATGTACAGGCAAAAAAAGAAAACGGACATTATAAAAGCTTTCATATCAATGGACATGCCATGTATGCGGAAGCAGGTTCAGATATCGTGTGTGCGGCAGTGTCTGCACTGGTGATCAATACGATCAATTCGATTGAGGAGTTTACCGATGATCCATTTACCTGTGATTGTCGGGACGGCATGATTGAGAGCTGGGAGTTTACCAATGATCTGTCAGCAGCCACCGAGCTTCTGATGGATTCCCTGATGCTTGGTCTTACCAATATTGTGGAAGCCTATGGAGAAGAATATCTCAAAGTTGAGATGGTGGAAGAGTAATATTTTAAAATATCATAATATACGAGAAGGACCCGCCCATGGAATAAATCTCGTATGACGTGTCTCGGACATAGAAGCCCTGCCATACTGCCTGAATGCGTACACCTGTCTGTGTACGCCTCAGTCAATATAACAGAACTTCTCAGTCCGCTCCAAGTCATACAGCGTTGTTTATATCCATGGGCGGGTCCTTTTTGTAGTTTACTGGTTGATTTTAGAATGATATAATTAAATAATAAATTTATGTAAAAGTGGGGAATGGGTATGACAAATTATACATGTTATCCTGGACATAGATTATGTTCCGATTCTTGTATAATATATTTTAATAATGGAAGATATTCTTGGTGCGAACTGTATGAAAAACAAAAACAATATCTTTTGAAATCAAATTATTTGGAAGATGCGAAACAGATAGATATTAAATTGAGTAATAGAAAAGTGTATGAGTTACCAATAGAAAAGTTTATAGAATGGGTCAAGACAGGTAATCTTTCTGAAGAATATTTAAGAAAAGCAATTATTGCAAAAGATGAACAGGGAAATGAAATATTGTGTCCTTGTTGTGGTAAAAAGTTGGTTGTTCGCACTGCGAGAAATGGAAAAAATGCTGGAAGAAAATTTTTAGGATGTAGTGGGTACCCGAATTGTAGACATATTGAATCTATTGATTAGAGAAAGTATGTAAATTTGTATAAAGGAATAATACACGCTATTGATGGGAGGACAAATTATGGGAAATATGTATTTGTGGGTAGTTATTTTAATTATATTTAGTATAGTAATAGGCACTTTTGAAGCTAAGATAAAAGGAAAATTTGGAGAGGCATCAGTAAGCAAGCTGCTTCACAGACTGGATAAAAACAAATATAAAGTAATAAATGATGTAATACTTTATTCAGATGGAGGAAATACGAAAACAACGCAGATAGACCATATTGTTGTATCCAACTATGGTATTTTTTCTATTGAAACAAAGAACTATAAGGGACAGATTTATGGATCGGAACAATCAAGTCAGTGGACACAGAATATTTATGGTCATAAGTATAAGTTCATGAATCCTGTTCACCAGAATTATGTGCATATCAAAGCAATAAAAGCATTACTTGATACAAATGGGTATGACAAAATCCCGATGTATTCAATTGTTACATTTCCGGGAGATGCAATAATAAAAGTTGAAACAAGAGAATCATATGTCGTAAAATGGAAAAAACTGGTTCCTACAATAAAAAAATTATCAAGCACGGAATGTTTAAATAGTGAAACGGTGGAAAAAATAGTTGAGTTATTGAAAGAGAAAGTTGCTTCCAAGGTGGATACAAAAGAGCATATACAGGAAGTCAAAACTACAATTAAAGAAACAAAGAAAAAAATAAAAGCTGGAACATGCCCTAAATGTGGAGGAGAACTTGTTCTTAGAAAAGGAAAATATGGTAAATTTTATGGATGTAGTAATTATCCGAAATGCAGATTTACAGTAACTAAATAGAAATGTGATAGTTGATAATAAGAAGTTATTATGAAAGAGGAACAATCAATCAGTTGTAAGAAATAAAATATTCCTCTTTAAAGCAACATTGCTTCATACGAAAAGTTGTGTTAAAGTACAGATATGCCTAGGATAAGAAAAATGGATATTTAAGTGGGGTGATTGGAATGCCATTAACCAAAATAGAAGCAGAGAATTTTACTGTATTTAAAGATATAACCATTCCTTTTGGAAAAGGTTTGAATGTGTTGGTGGGAGAAAATGGTGTAGGTAAGACTCATATTATGAAATTAGCCTATGCTGCATGTAAGTCTTCTAAACATGATGTGTCATTTTCCCAGAAGACAACCATGCTTTTTCGGCCGGATCAATCCAGTATTGGTCGATTAGTGAACAGAAATAAAAATGGAAACAACACAGCCAAGGTATCAGTGGAATCGGATGCGGCTAAAATTGGAATGACATTTTCAACTAAGACTCGAAAATGGGATGCAGAGATTCAGGCAGAAGAGAACTGGGAAAAGCAGATGTCAGATCTGACCAGTGTATTTATTCCGGCAAAAGAAATCTTGTCTAATGCCTGGAATCTGGATGCAGCTGTAAAAATGGGGAATGTGGAATTTGACGATAGTTATCTTGATATCATTGCCGCAGCAAAGATTGATATTTCCAGAGGCGTTGATTCAGCTTCCAGAAAGAAATATCTGGATATTCTGCAAAAGATCAGTAATGGAAAAGTAGCACTTCAAGATGACAGATTTTATCTGAAGCTAGGTACACAGGCAAAACTAGAATTCAACTTGGTTGCTGAAGGGTTACGTAAAATAGCTCTTTTATGGCAGTTGATTAAGAATGGGACATTAGAAAAAGGATCAGTACTATTCTGGGATGAACCGGAGGCTAACATCAATCCGAAATATATTCCGGTACTGGCTGAATTGCTGATCATGCTGGAGAGCGAAGGAGTACAGATTTTTGTGTCTACACATGATTATTTCCTGTCAAAGTATATTGAAGTAAAGAGAACCGAAGACAGTAACATTCAGTACATCTCTTTATATAAAGACGAAACAGGAAAAATACAGTGCGAGACAGCTTCGGAGTTTGAATTATTGGAACATAATACGATTATGGATACTTTCCGTAAACTTTACAGAGAAGAAATAGGGGTAGCACTAAAGTGAAAGTTATAACGGAATCAGAGATGGATTTCGGACCATTCGATGAAAAGAATCTGTTTCATATCGAGGAATCAAGAATATACAAAGATCTTGGTACCGGAATAAAAACAGTCGAATTCATTTTGAAATACAGCGAAAACAGTATTGTATTTTTGGAAGCAAAGACACGATGTCCCAATGCGGCCAATCGAGATGAGTCAGAAGAAAAGGAAGATAAATTTGAAGAATATTATTCTTCTGTAACTGAAAAATTTGTTGCTTCTTTGCAGATTTATCTGGCCTCTGTTTTACATAGATATCAGGATACATCTGAAGTGGGTGAAGCTTTACTGATGGAAGATGGTATGAAAGAGATTCGACTGAAATTTGTATTGGTTGTGAAAAATGCAGAGATATCATGGCTGGCAGGTCCGTTGGCGGAGTTGAAAGCTCGGTTGCTTCCGCTTCGGAAGATCTGGAATATAGAGGTAGCAGTACTGAATGAGGAACTTGCCCAGGAATACAAATTGATTGGCTGAACCGAATTTCTGAAAAAATAATTTCAAAAACCAGTTGACACCTGCAGGTTTCTATGCTAATATCCAATAGATGCCGCGCAGTGAGGTTATAAGTTTGCCGTAAGGCAGCACCGTAGCTGGCGAGTAAATATTCAGGAGGTGCCATATGTACGCGATTATTGCAACAGGTGGTAAACAGTATAAAGTATCTGAGGGCGATGTGATCAAAGTTGAGAAGCTGGGCGCTGAGGCTGGTTCCAACTACGTATTTGACCAGGTTCTTGCAGTATGTGATGACGCTCTTACCGTAGGTACTCCGGTAGTCGAGGGTGCTACCGTAGAAGCATCTGTGATCGGTGATGGAAAAGCTAGAAAAGTCATCGTTTACAAGTACAAGAGAAAAACTGGGTATCATAAGAAAAATGGTCACAGACAGCAGTATACCGCTGTGAAGATCGAAAAGATCAACAAATAATTTTACTTATCGTATCTATTGACTATGAGATTTACAGGAGGTGTAGACCTATGTTGAATATGAACCTTCAGATGTTCGCACATAAGAAGGGAGTCGGTTCTACTAAGAACGGCAGAGATTCCGAGTCCAAGAGACTGGGTGCCAAGAGAGCTGACGGCCAGTTTGTGAAAGCCGGAAATATCCTTTACAGACAGCGCGGAACCAAGATCCATCCGGGCGTGAATGTAGGACGTGGCGGCGATGATACTCTGTTCGCTTTAGTGGATGGTGTTGTTCGCTTCGAGAGAAAAGGAAGAGATAAAAAACAGGTTTCTATCGTTCCGGTAGTAGCTGAATAATCCGCATTCTCAACAGGGCTTCAAGTCGGCAAGATTTGGAGCCCTTTTTTATCACATGTGCAACCTGAATTGAATGAACAAATAAGAGGAGACAATACATGTTTGCAGACAGAGCAAAGATATATATCCGCTCAGGCAAGGGCGGCGATGGTCATGTAAGCTTCCGAAGAGAGCTGTTTGTGCCGGATGGTGGACCGGACGGCGGAGACGGTGGTAATGGCGGCGATGTGATCTTTGAAGTGGATGAAGGACTGAATACGCTGACTGATTACCGTCATAAGCGTAAATATGCGGCACAGGATGGACAGGAAGGCGGTAAGCGGAACTGTCATGGCAAAAGTGGTGCGGATATCGTGCTGAAGGTTCCGGAAGGAACCGTGATCAAAGATGCGGAGAGCGGAAAAGTGATCGCAGACATGTCCGGGGAGAACCGTCGGCAGATCATCCTGAAAGGCGGACGTGGCGGAATCGGCAATCAGCATTTTGCGACGGCTACCATGCAGGCACCGAAATATGCCAAGCCTGGACAGTCATGTCAGGAACTGGAAGTCATGCTGGAGCTGAAAGTAATCGCAGATGTGGGACTGGTAGGATTCCCGAATGTTGGAAAATCTACTCTGTTATCCCGTGTGACCAACGCACAGCCGAAGATTGCTAACTACCATTTTACAACTTTAAGTCCGAACCTGGGTGTAGTAGACCTGGATGGAGATGGATTCGTGATCGCAGATATTCCGGGACTGATCGAGGGTGCTTCCGAGGGAGTTGGTCTGGGCCTTGATTTCCTGCGTCATATTGAACGTACAAAAGTAATTATCCATATGGTGGATGCGGCATCTGTAGAGGGACGTGATCCAATCGCAGATATTCATGCCATCAATAAGGAGTTAAACGCCTACAATCCAGAGATTGCAGCAAGACCGCAGGTGATTGCGGCAAATAAGATCGATGCGATCTGGGATAAGGAAAATGATCCGGTGGAGAAGATCCGTCAGGAGTTTGAGCCGGAAGGCATCAAAGTATTTCCAATCTCTGCTGTTACCGGTCAGGGATTGAAGGAACTGATGTATTATGTGAAGAGTCTCCTGGATACGATGGATGATAAGCCGGTCGTATTTGAACAGGAATTTTTCCCGGAAGACATGTTTGTACGCGAAGATCTTCCGTATACTGTAGCAAGATCCGAAGAAGAAGCCAATACCTTTATTGTGGAAGGACCACGGATCGAGAAGATGCTTGGATATACCAATCTGGAATCCGAGAAAGGATTTGCTTTCTTCCAGAGATTCCTGAAAGATACCGGCATCCTGGAAGAACTGGAACAGGCAGGCATTGAGGAAGGTGATACCGTAAGGATGTACGGACTTCACTTTACGTATTATAAATAGAGGAAATACAATGACAAGTAAGCAGAGAGCATATTTAAAAGGACTGGCGCAGACTATGGAGCCGATCTTCCAGATTGGTAAAAACAGTCTGACACCGGAAAATACAAAAGCAATTGCAGAGGCACTGGAAGCCAGAGAACTGATCAAGATCAGCGTTCTGCAGAACTGTATGGACGATCCGAAGGAGCTGGCAGCGCTGGTAGGTGAGCGTACCCGTTCTCAGGTTGTACAGGTAATTGGCAAAAAAATCGTACTGTATAAAGAGGGCAAGGACGAAAAGAAGAAGATTGAACTGCCTCGTTAATTGAAATATACAGGAATCATGGAGTACAGATCTATGGCAAAACGGAAGATCGGACTGATGGGTGGAACTTTTGACCCGGTGCATAATGCACATCTTGCATTGGCACGGCAGGCATACCGGCAGTTTTCGCTGGATGAAGTGTGGATGCTCCCGAACGGGAATCCACCTCATAAGAGAGATCACTCAAAAGCAGATGTAAATATGCGGCTGGACATGCTCAGGCTGGCAGTGAAGGGATTGTCTTATGTGAAGGTATGTGATCTGGAACAATCGGAAGATGCGTACCATTATACCTTTCAGACACTGTTAAAGCTTAACAGAATGTATCCGGAGGTACAGTTTTATTTTATCATGGGGGCAGATTCCCTGTTTGATTTTGAAGACTGGAGAGAACCTGGAATCATCAGTCAGGAATGTATCCTTCTGGCGGCTGCCAGAGATCATTGCCGGCTGGAAGAGATTCAGCAGCAGATCGGGATGCTGAAAGAAAAATATGATGCTGACATCCGTATTCTGAATACCCCGGATATGGAGATCGCCTCAGCCGATATTCGCGGAAGAATCGCCGGAGGAGAGGATATTTCTCAGATGCTTCCTGCAGAAGTGGAAGCGTATATCCGCAGCCATCATCTGTATGAAAAGGGATAAAGACGTAGAAAGGAGTGTTTTCATGGACGCAATTTGTATTAAGGACCTGAAAAAAGATCTGAAACGTGAGATGGACGACAGCCGATATGAGCATACCCTGGGCGTCATGTACACCAGTGCTGCACTGGCGATGCGTTATGAGTATGACATGGAGCGTGCCATGCTGGCAGGATTGATGCATGACTGTGCGAAATGTATACCAAATGCAAAGAAATTAAAGCTGGCGGAGAAGAATGGGCTGGAGATCACTGAGCTGGAGCGGAACAATCCGTTCATGCTTCATGCGAAGGTTGGAGCCATGCTGGCAAAAGTAAAATATGATATTGATGATGAAGAAGTGCTGGGAGCCATTCGCTGGCATACCACTGGAAAGCCGAACATGAACCTGCTGGAGAAGATCGTCTATGTGGCAGATTATATTGAGCCTCGCAGAGACAAAGCTCCGAATCTGAAGGAGATCCGTAAACTTACTTTTATGGATCTGGATCTGGCACTTCTGAAGATACTGGAAGATACGTTGGGTTATCTGGGAGATTCACCGGAAGAGGTGGACTCCATGACCAGAGAGACCTATGAGTACTATAAAGCACAGATCAAGGGCTGACAGGAGGATTATATGGTAGAAAAAAATTCTAAAGAGATGGCAAAGATCGCTGTCGCAGCATTAGAAGAGAAAAAAGCAAAAGATATCAAGATCCTGGATATTTCAGGTGTTTCTGTATTGGCAGATTATTTTATCATTGCCTCCGGAAGCAACCGCAACCAGGTACAGGCTATGGCTGATGAGGCACAGGAGAAGCTGTACAAGGCAGGATATGAAGCAAAACAGGTGGAAGGATATCAGACCGCTAACTGGATCCTGATGGATTACCAGGATATTATTGTTCATATTTTTGATGAAGAGAACCGACTGTTCTATGATCTTGAGAGAATCTGGAGAGATGGAAGCCTGGTAGAGAAAGCAGATCTGGAGGCATAAACCATGCAAGGACATGATCGGGTTCTGTCGGTAGAAAAAACCACAGAGAATAAGTTCCTGAATATGTATGATCTTCAGTATGAAAATAAAGTGGGTGGCCATGGTGTATATCACATCGCATCCCGTGCAATGTCCATGGAAGAACTGAAGATGAAGACCCGGGAAAACAAGCCGGACGGCGTGATTATCTATTCTCTCTATGGAGAAAAAAAGGATCATGTAGTTCTGGTTCGTCAGTACCGTTTTTCTATCGACGATTTTGTATACGAATTTCCGGCCGGCCTGGTAGACAAAGGCGAAGATCCTGCACAGGCAGGCATTCGCGAGATGAAGGAAGAGACCGGACTTGATTTTGTTCCGTTGAAAGCAGATGAGATGTTCTGCAAGCCCTTATTCAGTTCGATCGGAATGACTGATGAATCGGTGGCTACTGTGTACGGCTGCTCCACTGGACAGGTGTCCAGAGAAGGTCTTGAAGACAATGAAGAGATCGAAGTGGTCCTGGCAGACAGAACGGAGGTCCGCCGGATACTGAAGGAGGAAAAACTTTCCATCAACTGTGCTTATCTGCTGATGCATTTTCTGCATCACACAGAGGAAGATCCATTTTATTTTCTTCATAATGAATAAACGATAAGGAAATAGATAAAGAAATGGCTGTTTTCACAGGAATGTCTGAGAAAGCAGCCATTTTTCGTGTTGCAAATAATCAGGTATAATCCAGTTCTGCAAGATAGATAAATTTCTTCATCTCCTCTGTCAGAAATTTGCTTTTGTGATACAGCAATTGCCGATACATGGTGATCTGGATATCATTTACATGAAGAATTGCCAGACGGTCATCTTCAACTTCTTTTTGCACAGCAAAATATGGAAGAAGAGAGATACCATCATTCTGCTCCAGCATATGAATGATGAATTCTGTATTACTGATTTCCAGATGTGGGTGCAGATCCAGGCACTTCTGGGCAAGTGCCTGATCAAATGCCTGTCGATAATTGGCATCTTTCTCTGTCAGAAAGAAAGGCTTATCCAACAGTTCTGCAATCGAAAATTCTTTGTCTGATACAAAAGCTGCGTGGGAAGAGCAGACAAATATCATGTCTTCCGGGATTTCCATAACCTTGATCCAGTCTTTGGTCCATCGGGGCGTATCCAGTATGTAGATAAGATCCAGTTCATTTTGTTCCATCTGTGAGATCAGTTCCTCCGGAGAGGCTGTGACGATCCGTAATTCCACTTTCGGATAATGCTCACGGAAATAATGAATAATGGAAGGAAGCTTGGAAAAACAAAGGGATTCGATAGTTCCGATCCGCAAAGAATTCTTCAGCTCTGCCGTCTCTGACTCCATAGAACATTTTGCTTTTTCTACATCATATAAAATCGTGTTGGCACATTCCAGAAATTCCTGTCCTTGGGAAGTTAGAAGAATTTTTTTCCCCATCCGGTCAAATAATCGGGTATTTAATTCTTTTTCCAGCATTCGGATCTGTACTGTGACAGCAGACTGTGAGTATCCTAGATGCTCTGCGGCTTTTGAAAAACTTTGAAATTTTGCCACCTGGATAAAGGTGTTAAGCTGACGAAATTCCATGGATGATTCCTCTCTTATTATGAAAATAATTCAATATATACATTAAAACTATGAATTTGATTCGCGTATAATCCAATGATATAATTTATCAGTCGATACGTCAATGTTAAGTTGAAACATTGGGCGTGAATAATTATCGGAGGGGATATACTAATGAAAGAAAAGAAGAAACTCGGCCTTGTGCCAAAATTGATCATTGCCATTATTCTTGGTATTCTGATCGGACAGTTCCTGCCGGAGGAGATCTGCAGGATTGTTGTAACTTTATCAGGATTATTCAGCAGCTTCCTGAAATTCGTCATTCCACTGATGATCCTGGCTTATGTAACTATGGGAATCGCAGATCTGTCTCAGGGGGCAGGAAAACTTCTGCTGATCACCGTAGCACTTGCATATGGTTCTACACTGATTGCAGGTACTGCATCGTTCCTGGTATCTATCAATCTGTTTCCAAGCTTCATGAGTGCAGATGCACTGGATCAGATCGCTGCAACTGCAGATGCATCTTTAAGCCCGTATTTTTCTATTTCTCTGCAGGCAATCCTGGATACGCTGTCTGCGGTAGCACTGGCATTTATCCTGGGACTTTGTCTGTCTTCCATGAGAGGAAAACAGATTGGAAACAGCCTGTACAATGGTATGGCTGAATTCTCCAAGATCATCGACAAAGTACTCCATACAGTCATTATTCCTCTGCTTCCGCTGTATATCTGCGGAACCTTCGTGGATATGACCAAATCTGGTAAAACCTTTGCAATCTTAAGTATTTTGTGGAAGGTATTCCTGGTAGTGATCGTTATGCATCTGATCTGTATTCTGATTCAGTTTGTGATCGCCGGAGCAGTGAGTAAAAAGAATCCATTTGAACTGATCAAAAATCAGGTTCCTGGATATACCACCGCTCTTGGAACGCAGTCTTCTGCTGCAACTATTCCGGTCAATCTGGAATGTGCAAAGAATGATGGAGTCTGTGAGCAGATCCGTAACTTTGTAGTACCTCTTTGTGCAAATATCCATATGGCAGGATCCATGATCACCATCACAGCCTGCGCGACTGCCGTATGTCTGATGAACCAGCTGCCGATCAGTCTGGGAACAGTTATTCCGTTTATCATGACGCTTGGTGTGGCAATGGTTGCTTCTCCGGGAGCACCGGGTGGATCCATTATGACTGCACTGCCGTTCCTGTATATGATCTTCGGGGCAGAAGCAGGAGATCCGGACGGAACCATCTGCGCGATCATGGTAGCTCTTTACATTACTCAGGATTCCTTTGGAACAGCCTGCAATGTATCAGGTGATAATGCCATTGGTGTGATTGTAAATACTATTTACGAGAGATTCATTAAAAAGGAGGCATAGGATGTCTTTTATCAGCGTGTTTGATGTATTAGGTCCGAATATGATCGGACCGTCAAGTTCGCATACAGCCGGAGCTGCCAGAATTGCTTATCTGGCTCAGAAGATGATCAACGGACCACTGGTCCGTGTGGACTTTACTCTGTATGGTTCTTTTGCCAGGACTTATCGCGGCCATGGAACAGACCGTGCACTTCTGGGTGGCATCATGGGGTTTGATACAGATGACATGCGGATTCGTGATTCTTTCCGGATTGCAGAAGAGAAAGGAATCGCCTTTTGTTTTGTTCCGAATGAAGAAGAGACAGATGTGCATCCAAATACCGTAGATATTCATATGGTAAATGCTGCGGGTCAGGAGATGACTGTCCGCGGAGAATCTCTTGGTGGAGGAAAAGCAAGAATCTCCAGAATCAATGGCGTGGATGTGGATTTCACCGGCGAATACAGTGCCGTGATCGTGATCCAGAAGGACCGGCCTGGTGTAGTTGCACATATTACAAAGGTTTTAAGTGATCGTGGAGTCAACATTGCATTTATGCGTCTGTTCCGAAAAGCAAAAGGTGAGATTGCCTATACGATCGTGGAATCTGATGGCAGATTGCCGGAGGACATGGCACAGAAACTGGAAGATAATGAAAATGTACAGAATGTCATGATCATACAGCCATAGGAGGACAGCAAGAATGGATTTCAGAAATGCAAAAGAACTGCTTGAGCTTTGCAGGCAGACAGATCTGTCAATCTCAGAGATTATGCGTCAGCGTGAAATCGAGCAAGGAGAGACAACAGGCGAAGAAGCGGACTGTCGTATGGCAAAAGCATATGAGATCATGCAGCAGTCTGCCAGAACACCGGTAAATACACCGGGTCGGTCTATGGGAGGCCTGATCGGCGGTGAGGCAAAGAGATTATCAGAACACCAGAAGTCAGGAAAGAGTATGTGCGGTTCGCTGCTTGGCAAGGCGATGATGTATGCCATGGCAGTTCTTGAGACCAATTCGTCTATGGGACTGATCGTGGCGGCTCCAACAGCTGGATCTGCAGGAATTGTTCCTGGCTTAATGATCGCTATGCAGGAGGAATATGGATTTACGGACGAGCAAATGATCCGGGCACTGTATAATGCAGGCGCTATTGGTTATCTTGCCATGAGAAACGCTACTGTAGCAGGCGCTGTGGGTGGTTGTCAGGCTGAGGTGGGAGTTGCATCAGCCATGGCAGCATCAGCCGCAGCAGAGCTGCTGGGAGCGTCTCCTAAGAGTTGTCTGGATGCGGCATCCACGGTTCTTATGAATATACTGGGACTGGTCTGTGATCCGGTTGGAGGTCTGGTGGAATATCCTTGTCAGAACAGAAATGCTGCAGGAGTGGCCAATGCACTGATCGCAGCAGAGATGTCCCTGTCAGGAATCGTACAGCGGATTCCGCTGGATGAGATGATCGATGTGATGTACAGTGTCGGAAAACGTCTTCCGGTGGAACTTCGGGAGACTGCTCTTGGCGGCTGTGCGACAGCACCATCAGTCTGTGATGCCTGTCTGGGATGCAAATAACAGACAAAATATGCCAAATTATGGAAATATATGAAATTTTATCTTGCAGAATCTCTTGTTATACGGTATAATCTGCTATGGTAAAGATCGAGTAGGAGGAATTTCTCTTAATTTGAGAAATTCCGACCTCTCACACCACCGTGCGTACCGTTCGGTACACGGC
>ENA-USUG01002467-USUG01002467.1-human-gut-metagenome-genome-assembly--contig:-NODE-2467-length-27907-cov-12.088394_pt1 | contig 27907 bp, 25 predicted proteins | sample MGYA00250059_ERZ773394 | MGnify/ENA primary metagenome ERZ773394 (study PRJEB29103, sample SAMN06111957) | human gut metagenome | biome: human gut; feature: ankylosing spondylitis patient; material... | reverse complement strand
TGCCGCCTGCAATTCACAGACAGCAAGCCCTTTCGGCTGCTTGAACAATTTTTACTTCAAAATATTGTCTAACTTTTGGGGGTCACTTCAAAAAACGATGCGGGCTTTTTAATTTTTGTTTAACTTTGCGCCCGCGCTTTGTGGTACAATCTAAACTAAGAAAGTGGGGACGGTTATGATGATCCAGGAACGGCTCAAACGCTCGAATCTTATTATGCTGGTGGTGCCGGTGGCGGTGGCTGGGGTGCTGCTGGCCGTAGGGCTGGGGGTGCTGGTCCTGCTGCTGGAGACTATCTACCTGCCGCGTCTGGGGCTGACCATGCAGGATCTGCATACCCTGGGCGAGCAGGCCGAGGCCGCATTTGCCGACCTCAAGCACTTTGTGGTGCTGTACGGCGTGGTAGTCATTGCAGTGCTGCTGGCGGTGGGCACCAACCTGTGGCTGACCCGGAACCTGTTTGCCCATATCCGTGAGCCGCTGGCTGCGCTGATGCAGGGCATCCACCACATCCAAAACAGCGACCTCAATGCGCCCATCGTCTACACAAAAAATGATGAGTTCCGCCCTGCCTGTGATGCTGTAGACGAGATGGCAGCCCGCCTGCGGGAGAAGATCGAGGACACCCCCTCGGACCAGAAGCTGCTGCAAACGGTGTGGGGCGTGGGCTACCGGTTGCATACAGTTTAAAAATCGTTTAAATGCACAGGGGCCTCTGTTAAAAAAGTTTCGCTACACTGGGTACAGTTCAAGAATTTTTTTAGGGAGAGTTCCTGATGATTCTAACAGCATTAGCCTGATGGGCCTGCAGCTGGCAGTATTGCCGGGGCTGTGCACGCTGGGATTTGGCGTGCTGGCGGGCGTGGCTATATCCATCAGTGCTATCCGCGCCGCGCTGCAAAAGTACCGTAGCCAGATGATTTGGCTGATCTTGGGCCTGATGCTTGGCTCACTGTACGCCATCGCCAACGGCCCCGCAAGTTTGGCCACGCCGCGCCCCGCGCTGAGTATGGCGACCTCCCAGCCTGTCGGCTTTGTGTTGGGCGCTACCGTGCTGCTGGCGCTGGAAGGTGCAAGAATGATGATGGAACGTAAAGAACAACCTGGCGTACCCATTGTGAAAGGAGAAAAATAGGCATGAACCTGGATTGGATCATCCTGCACGGCCTGCGGGTGTTGACCACCTGCCCGCTGCTGGATTTTTGGATGCCGAGAATTACGGCGCTGGGCAACAGCGGCATCGTTTGGGTAGTGGCGGCCATAGTGCTGCTTTGCACCAAAAAGTACCGCAGGTACGGCGTCATGCTGCTGGTAGGGCTGGCGGCGGCGTTGTTGCTGGGCAATCTGGCGCTGAAAAATCTCTTCGCCCGGCCGCGCCCCTGCTGGCTGGACGAGAGCGTACCATTGCTGATCGCCCGCCCCAGCGACTACTCTTTCCCATCCGGTCATACGATGGCCGGGGCCATCGGTGCCACCATCCTGACGGTGGCGGACCGGCGGTTTGGCTGGGCGGCCATCCCGCTGGCGGTGCTCATCGCGTTCTCCCGCCTGTACTTGTACGTGCATTTTCCCAGTGATGTCCTGGGCGGTGCGGTACTGGGCGTGGGGATCGGCTTGCTGATGCTGTATGGGGAGCGGCGGATTGCAGGCCGATGCAAGCATCGGCCCCTACAGTGACGAGATGACGGTATTTGTGCGGGTGGATGTTCGCATCTGCCCGCACAATGCAAAAAAGCGCAGCCGAAGCTCATTGTCACTTAGTTAAACAAGCAAATCCCTCTATACCACCAATGCAAAAAGTGGTACAGAGGGATTTTTTCTTCGGCCTTTGAGGGGGGGGCACCGGACGGCACGTGGGGTACTCCTCGGTCACCTTCGGTGACAACTCCCCGCAAGGAGAAACCATTTACAGTTTATATGGCTTTACTCTTCCCGCTCCCGCCTCTGCTTCGCGGCTTTCCGTTTCCGGGCGGCGGCTTTGCGGGCGGCGCGCTGCTTTTTCTCAAATTCCTTTTTGCGTTTGCTGTGGTGGTTGGCAAACATGGCGCAGCTCAAGATCAGCATAAAGATGGCCGCAGCTGCCACGATCAGCAGTACCAACTGGAAGATCTTTACATTAAACTTCTGCTGCAAGGTCTGCGTGGCATCAGAAATGACAGATTCCGTTGTCGAAGCCGTCGAGCTGGCGCTGTCTGCGGCGTTCTGGGCAGCGGCCAAGGCCTCGCTGGCGGCATCGCTGTCACCCAGGGCAGCCAGAGCTTCGGCCAGGGCTTCGCCGCCCATGGCTACCAGGCGGTCGTTGGTTTCGCTCTTGATCTTCTCATTGTTCACGGCGTTGGCCAGCCACTCGGCCAGCAGGTCCGCCGCGCCGTGCAGGGCAGGGGCGTACTCATTGTTCACAGTCCAACCGCTGGTGGTCCACATGCCGTTCATGTACAAAAGCAGCTGCATGCCGGAATCCTCCAGCATGGTCTCGTAGATGACGTCGCCGAAGTTGTCGGCCGAGGTATCCACCGTGCCGAAGTTGAGTATGATGAACTGCTTGGCGCGGGCGTAATCCACCACATTGGCGCTTAGATTCTGGTAGTAATCCCGCAGGGCCGTGGCGATGTCGGTGTCCTTGGTCAGCTCGGCGCCCACGTTGATGGAGTCAATGTCCGCCCGCAGGTCCTGGTCGCCAAAGACACTGACCGAGCCGTCATCGTCTTTGGCAAAGGTAGCACGCATCACATCAGCGTAGCCGGCCTCATCGCTGGCCTGGCCGTAATAAGCCTTGGCCAGCTGCATGCAGTCGCCGCCCCAGCTGCCCGCGATGGGGATGCCGTTGTACACCAGGTTCATCGAGGCCAGCAGGTGGCCGAAATCGATATTCTGCCCGCCGGGCAGGGTGACGGTGCTCATGCCTTGCAGAGACTGCAGATCACTGTCGTTGGTGTTGACGTAATTTTCAAAGGCGGCATCCCGCACACCGGCGGTCAACTGCCACATCTGGGTATTGTAGTCGCCCGTGCGGGTGTAGGAGAGGGTCAGCACAATGGGGTCGGCGGACGAATCCTCGGTCTCTACGTAGGAATTGGCCAGGGCCTGCAGGCGGCCCAGGCGGTCCAGCACGGTGTTATAATCCTCGGCAAAAGTATGCGGTGCGGTCAAAAACAGCAGACACAACACCAGCCCCGCCAATACCAGTTGGCGAAGCCCGTTTCTTTTTATGAACTGCGTGGCAAAGCACCTCCAGCGCGTTTTGTTTCCGTTTTGTAACTATTGGTTTAATTATAGCACAGCCACTATCCCCTTGTCACGGACTTTTTTGTGTAAAAATGTGAAAACGTCCCACTATTCGACGTTCCTGCGGAAAAAGCGACAATTTGCAATAGAAAAAGACACAATTTTGTGCTATACTAGTATTATTTTACAGCTACAAAAAGGATGATTTGCCATGAATCCCTTAAACCAGACCGAAGAAAAGCGCGAGGCCGTCCCCAACGGGGTGAGCCGCGTGGGCATTGCTGCGCTGGGCGTGCTGCTGCAAGTGCTGTGGATCGTGTGGGCCGCCCTGAAGCTGACCCGCTACTACGCCTGGGTGCAGCTGGCCATCAGCGTGCTGGCGTTTCTGCTGGCGCTGCGCATCTACGGCCGCCACACCAACAGTGCCACCAAACTTTCGTGGATCATCGTTATTCTGACCTTTCCCATCTTTGGCGTCTGCCTGTATCTTTTGTTCGGGCGCAGCGGGGCGGTCAACATTATGCGCGGGCGGTTCACCCGCACCGATACGGAGCTGCAGCCTCACTATGCCACGCCGCTGGACCGCGCCGCCATGCCCCAGGACCCGGCCCTGCAAAACCAGATCCACTACCTGCAGACTCAGGCTCACTATCCCGCCTGCCGCAACACCGATGTGACCTACTACGGTGACACCAACGCCGCGCTGGAGGCCCAGAAGACCGACCTGCGCAAAGCCCAGCACTTTATTTTTATGGAGTACCACGCCATCGAGGATTCCAGCGCCTGGCAGGGCATTGAGGATATTTTGGCCGAGCGGGCCGCCGCCGGGGTGGAGGTGCGCGTTTTTTACGACGACATGGGCAGCATCGGGTTTGTGGACACCGCCTTTGCCAAAAAGCTGCAGCAGCGGGGCATCCAGTGCCGGGTATTCAACCCCATCGTGCCGGTGCTGAACGTCTTTATGAACAACCGCGACCACCGCAAGATCACTGTCATTGACGGGCAGGTCGGCTACACCGGCGGCTACAATCTGGCGGACGAATACTTCAACCTGACCCACCCCTATGGCCGGTGGAAGGACTCCGGCGTGCGACTGGAGGGCGACGCCGTGCGCAATTTGACACTGATCTTTTTGGAGATGTGGGGTACGACGCAGAAAGAAATGCCGGCCATCGAGCCCTATCTGCCTGCCATCCGCTACACCGCCCGGGAGGCTGCCACTGTGCTGCCCTACGCCGACAACCCGCTGGACGACAAGCGGGTGGGCGAGGATGTCTACCTCAACTTTATCAACAGCGCCCAGCGGTATGTATACATCACCACGCCCTACCTGATCTTGAGCGACGAGATGCAGCGGGCGCTGGTGCTGGCGGCCCAGCGGGGCGTGGATGTGCGGATCATCACGCCGGGCATCCCGGATAAAAAGCTGATCTTTTCGGTCACCCGCAGCTACTATGCGCGGCTTGCCGCGGGCGGCGTGCAAATCTACGAGTACACGCCCGGTTTCATCCACGCCAAGCAGTTTGTGGCCGACGACAAGGCCGCTGCAGTGGGCACCATCAACCTGGATTACCGCAGTTTGTACCTGCATTTTGAGAATGGCTGCTGGTTTTGCGGTTGCCAGGCCGTACAGGATGTGCGGGCAGATTTTGAGGCGTTGTTCCCCCAGTGCGAGAACGTAACGCCCCAGTACAGCGGCCAGCGCAGTCTGGCCCTGCGCGGCGTGCAGTGCGTGTTTAGATTGTTCAGCCCACTGATGTAATCGCCGCTACAAATTGGGATGTTAACCATTGAAAGGAGCTACCATGCAAAACCTTACCATATCCCCGCTGTCCACCCTGCCGCAGGTGCGGATGCTGGGGCGCTGTGCCGGAACGGACCCGCTGACGCTGTTCTGGACCGGGTCGGGTATTGAGCTGCTTTTTACCGGCAGCGAGCTTTGGGTAGAGCTGAATGCCGACTACGACACCATGGAACCCTGGGTCAGCGTAGAGCTGGACGGCGCGTGGATCAGCCGCTTTGCGGTGAACCCCGGAACCAGCCGGATGTGCATATTCCGCGGGGCCGCACCGGGGCGGGCCAAGCATGTGCGGCTGCTGAAGGACGTGCAGGCGATGTCTGAGGACCCGGCCCACCTGCTGCAAGTTACCGCTATCTGCCATGCGGGCGGCGAGTTTCTGCCCCTGCCAGCGCCGCGCTGCCGGCTGGAGTTCATCGGCGACAGCATCACCAGTGGCGAGGGGGCTATCGGCGCGGTGTGCGAGACCGATTGGATCAGCACCTTTTTCTCGGCCGAGAACCACTACGGCCGCATGACGGCCGACGCCCTGGGCGCCGAGTACCGCGTAGTATCGGCCAGCGGCTGGGGGCTGGTCTCCGGCTGGGACAACGACCCCCGCTGCACACTGGCCCCCTGCTATACCCAGGTGTGTGGCCTGGCAGCGGGGGAGCGCAACGCCGCGCTGGGGGCGCAGCAGCCCTACGATTTTGCCGCCTGGCCCGCCGATGCGGTCATCCTCAACCTGGGCACCAACGACTGGAACGCCTTCCACAATCCTCCCTGGGTGGACCCGGAGACCGGCCGCAGCTTTAAGCAAACCCTGGCCGATGACGGCAGCTTTGCCCCTGTCGATGCTGCCCGGCTGGCGGCGGCTGTGCGAAACTTTTTGGCGTTGGTACGCAAGCACAACCCCCACGCTGTCATCGTGTGGGCTTACGGCATGCTGGGCAGCGGTCTGCTGCCGCTGCTGCGGGACGGGCTGGACCAATACCGCACCGTCAGCGGTGATGAGCGGGTGTATCTGCTGGAATTGCCCGAGGCAAGGGGCGATACCATCGGTGCCCGACAGCACCCCGGTGCCGCCGCCCACCGCGCTGCGGCCAATTGTCTGGCGGAGTTTTTGCGCAGTGTGCTGTAATTTTTAAACGCAAAAAGAGGCCTGCCCTTTGCATGGGGCAGACCTCTTTTACTTGTACTATCGCTGTTTTTACCGCAGAGCCATGCCGTCGGAGAAGGCGTTGCCGACCTTCTCGCCCAAAACGTGGTAGGCGTTGTTGAAGGGGTCAAAGGTGATGGGGGCAACTTTGGCCACGTCTACCTTGCCGTCCGTCATGGCGGATTCGTCCACGCTGACGTTGACGATCTCGCCCACCAGGAGGCCTGTTTCGGGGTCGTAGCTCTTGACCGTGCATTCCATGCAGACGGCCAGCTCGTTGATGACAGGGGCATCCACGCTCTCGCTCTTGCTGACGGTGAAGCCCGCCTTGGCCAGCTTATCCCTGGTGTTGTTGCCGGAGGCAATGCCCACATAATCGCAGGCGGCTACATGCTTGGCGTCACCCATGCTGACGGTAAACGCGCCGGTACGCAGCAGGTTCTTGACCGTCTTGTGGCCCTCGCTCAGGCAAACGGACAGTTCGGTGGTATCGCTGATACCGCCCCAGGCCGCATTCATGGCATCGGCAGAGCCGTCATCATTGTACGTTGCAATGATGAAAACGGGCTGGGGATAGCTGAACGCCTTCGCACCAAAATTTTTGCGCATAGAAAACACCTCTCTTGATTTTGCTGCTTTTATTATATCATACCTGTCAACTGGGAATACCTTGGGGAATTGACACTCTGCCGCTCCCGGTGTTATACTGGGGGAAGTTTGCAAAAGAGAGGAAGCGCCCCATTATGGCGGAAATTTTGGATATTGTGGACGAGCAGGGCCGCCCCACCGGGCAGACCGTACCCCGCGCCGTGGCCCATGCCGAGGGCATCCGGCACCGCACCTCCCACGTGTGGATCTTGCGGCGACATGCGGGCCGCGTGGAAGTGCTGCTGCAAATGCGCTGCCAGGCGAAGGATTCCTTCCCAGGCTGCTACGACATTTCCTCGGCCGGGCACATTCCCGCCGGGTGCGATTTTGTGGAGTCGGCCCTGCGGGAACTGCGGGAGGAGCTTGGCGTGACCCTGCCCGCCGATGCTTTGCAGGAGTGCGGCGTGCGGCACTTTACCTTTGAGGACGTTTTCCACGGCAGACTGTTTAAAGATAACCAGGTCAGCAAGGTATTCTGCCTGTGGCTGGACAAGAACGCCGAGGATTTCACCGTGCAGAAAGAGGAGATCGACTACGTGCGGTGGTTCGGGCTGGAAGAGGCAATCGAAGCCGTGAAGAATAACACCATCCCCAACTGCATTTATTTGGAGGAGTTGGAGATGGTGGCGGCGGCAACACGCTAAAGGCTCCCCTCAAGGGGAGCCTTTTATACAAAACACCCCCGCACGAGTAATCGTGCGGGGGTGTTCTACTTATTAACTAAGCAGCTACGCTTACATTACAGCTTCGGGCCGGCGGCGACCAGGGCCTTGCCGTGCTCGTTGCCTTCGTACTTGGCGAAGTTCTTGATGAAGCGGCTGGCCAGATCGACAGCCTTGGTCTCCCACTCAGCGGCATCCTTGTAGGTGTCGCGGGGGTCCAGGATGGCGGGATCAACGCCGGGCAGAGAGGTGGGAACCTCGAAGTCGAAGTGCGGGATCTTCTTGGTGGGGGCCTCGTTGATAGCGCCGCTCAGGATAGCATCGATGATACCACGGGTATCCTTGATGGAGATGCGCTTGCCGGTACCGTTCCAGCCGGTGTTGACCAGGTAAGCCTTGGCGCCGGACTTCTGCATCTTCTTGACCAGTTCCTCAGCGTACTTGGTGGGATGCAGCTCCAGGAAGGCCTGACCGAAGCAGGCGGAGAAGGTCGGGGTGGGCTCGGTGATGCCGCGCTCGGTGCCGGCCAGCTTGGCGGTGAAGCCAGACAGGAAGTAGTACTGGGTCTGCTCGGGGGTCAGGATGCTGACCGGGGGCAGAACGCCGAAAGCATCAGCAGACAGGAAGATGACGTTCTTGGCTGCAGGTGCAGAAGAGATCGGGCGAACGATGTTCTTGATGTGGTTGATGGGGTAGGAAACACGGGTGTTCTCGGTAACGCTCTTGTCGGCGAAATCGATGTGGCCCTCGGCATCCAGGGTGACATTCTCCAGCAGAGCGTTGCGCTTGATGGCGTTGTAGATGTCAGGCTCGGAGTCCTTATCCAGGTTGATGACCTTAGCGTAGCAGCCACCCTCGAAGTTGAAGACGCCGTTGTCGTCCCAGCCGTGCTCGTCATCGCCGATCAGCAGACGCTTCGGGTCGGTGGACAGGGTGGTCTTGCCGGTGCCGGACAGACCGAAGAAGATAGCGGTGTTCTCGCCGTTCAAGTCGGTGTTGGCAGAGCAGTGCATAGAAGCCATGCCCTTCAGCGGCAGGAAGTAGTTCATCATGGAGAACATGCCCTTCTTCATCTCGCCGCCGTACCAGGTGTTGATGATGACCTGCTCATGGCTGGTGATGTTGAAGGCAACGCAGGTCTCGCTGTTCAGGCCCAGTTCCTTATAGTTCTCGACCTTAGCCTTGGAGGCATTGTAAACAACGAAATCAGGCTCGAAGTTCTCCAGCTCCTCAGCAGAGGGCTTGATGAACATGTTGGTAACAAAGTGTGCCTGCCAGGCCACTTCCACGATGAAGCGGATAGCCATGCGGGTATCCTTGTTGGCGCCGCAGAAAGCATCAACAACAAACAGGCGCTTGTTGCACAGCTCTTTCTTGGCGATATCCTTAACGGTAGCCCAAGTGGACTCGCTCATGGGATGGTTATCGTTCTTGTACTCGTCGCTGGTCCACCAGACAGTGTCCTTGGAGTTCTCGTCCATGACGATGTACTTATCCTTGGGGGAGCGGCCGGTGTAAACGCCGGTCATAACATTGACAGCGCCCAGCTCGCTGACATGGCCCTTTTCGTAACCAGTCAGCTCAGGCTTGGTCTCCTCCTCGAACAGCATTTCGTAAGAGGGGTTGTGCACGATCTCAGTCGTGCCGGTAATGCCATACTTGGTCAAATCCAGCTTTGCCATGATGCAGATACCTCTTTCTCTATCAGTCTGTTTTGGGCTGTGATCCAAGTGGTGCGCACACCACTTTTCGCGGTATGAGGAGCCCAGCCCGCTACTTCCTCACCTTAGTTCTTATTATACAGATTTCCGCCGCAAAAGCAATAAAAAATTCGTTAAATTTTTAGTACACTTCAGCATTTGTTGCCGAAAATGGGCAATTTCTGGCCAGAATCGCATATTTTGTGAACAAACATTGCATAGGTTGTAAACATTAGCACTCTACGCTTGACAGTGCTAATTTCTGTGCTATACTGAGGGTGTTCGAAAGGAAAAGAACCCCAAGAACAAAAAAGAAAAACCAGAATCGCAAAAGTCCACCGCTTATATAATAGGCGGCCGATGAGAATTGGAGGAATGACTTATGATGATGGTTCCGTATATGTTCAATGATGATTTGATGGATGATCTGTTTAACGATAATTGGGAGCGCGACTTCGACCGCGCTATGCACAGCATGCAGCCCCGCCACATGTTTGGCAAACGCAGCGCCAATGTGATGAAGACCGATGTGCGCGAGACGAAGGATGGCTACGATGTCTTTGTTGATCTGCCCGGCTTCAAGAAAGAGGACGTCAAGCTGGACCTGCAGAACGGCTACCTGACCATCACCGCCAACCGCAGTGAGGATCTGGACGAGAAGGACAACGAAGGCCGCTACATCCGCCAGGAGCGCTGCACCGGCAGCTGTGCCCGCAGCTTCTATGTAGGCGAGAACCTGAAGCCCACCGATGTTGCCGCCAAGTTTGAGAACGGCATCCTGGAGCTGAAGCTGCCCAAGGCTGACAAGCAGATCCCCGAAAAGCCCACCACGCTGATCGAGATCCAGTAACAGTTCCTTCGTCAGCGGACCTGACCTGATATAAAGTGCGCCGCAGAGTGGAAACGCTCTGCGGCGCACTTTTTTGTTTTGACTTTTCCGCGTCCGCACCGTATAGGGAAAACCACTATAAATAATAAAAGCGCAGACCTTTGAGGCTAACGACTCGAAGTCTGTGCTTTTATTATTTTGTGACAAAATATATTCGCCTTGCCCGTAGTGTGAACATCGGAAATTGAATAATGTGCGTCTTTTTTCATAACAACGATAAAATGTCACAAAGGCTATTCCTCTACAGAACAAAATCAACAAATAACGACAAAATTCGAGCATTTCTTGCGCAACTTCTTAAAATAGATTGAAAAAAAATAGAGTAGAATAATGTGTAAGTGATAGGGAGGGGGATTCCCTCCCTAAATAAAGTGTGGAGGAAATTCTTATGCTCGAAAAAATTCGTGACCTCAAGGACCGCAAAGGCTTTACGCTGGTAGAGCTCATTGTTGTGCTGGTCATTCTTGGCATTTTGGCGGCGCTGCTTATCCCTGCGCTGACCGGTTACATTGACAAGGCTAACAAAGAAAAGGCTACCTCGGAGCATATCATATCATGCCGGGAGGAGCCTTTTTTATTGTTATTATGCCTTCGGGAACGTCACCTTGATGGTGGTGCCGCTGCCGACCTGGCTTTGCAGGTCGATGCGGGCGTGGTGCAGCAGGGCGATATGCTTGACGATGGCCAGCCCCAGGCCGGTGCCGCCGGTGGCCTTGCTGCGGCTTTTGTCCACGCGGTAGAACCGCTCAAACACGCGGGCCTGGCTGTCCTGGGGGATGCCGATGCCGTTATCCTCTACCTGCAGCCAGGGGCCGTCGGGGCCGGTGCCACAGCGCAGCTCCACATGGCCGCCGGGCTGGTTGTAGCGGATGGCATTGTCGCACAGGTTGGTGGCCAGCTCAGCCAGCAGGTCCTTGCTGCCCTGCACGGTGGCGGGCTGGGCGCTGTATTGCAGCGTCACGTAGGCCTTGCGGGCGTTGACCGTCATGTTCTGGGCAGTCTCCTTGAGAAGCGCGGCCAGGTCCACCGGCGCCATCTCCGCCGGTTTTTCCCGGCTTTGGCTGGCTTGGGTGCTGTCCAGCTCGCTCAGCTGCAAAATATCGCTGACCAGCGCGATCATGCGCTGCGCCTCTTTATGGATGCGCGCCGCAAAGGTGGGCACATCGGCGGGCTTGGCCATGCCGGTCTCGATCAGCTCGGCGTAGCCGGAAATGCTGGTCAGCGGAGTCTTCAGCTCGTGGCTGACGTTGGCGGTAAACTCCCGGCGCATCGTCTCGTTATCCTCCCGCAGTTTGCGGTCGGTCTGGATGGTGCGCGCGAGGGGGATCAGTTCTTCATAGGGAACGTCCGCCTCGATGGTATCCAGGCTTTCAGCCAGATGGTTGATGGGCTGCACCAGGCGGCGGGTCAGCCACCAGGCCAGCACCGCCGTGGCCAGCAGGATGACCACAACCGCACCGCAGAGCAGCGGCAGGGTGTCGGCGCTCAGGCCCCAGATATTGGCCACGTCCTCGCCCACACGTAGCACTTGGGTGCCTTCCGGGGTGACGATGCGGCGGGCGTAGTAGTGGGTCTCCTCCTGCATGGTCTGGCTTTCGCGGGTCGCGCTGGCGCTGCCGTCGGCCATAGCCGCGATGAACTCTGGGCGGTCGGCATGGCTGGGCAGGTCGGGGGCATCCACGGCGTAGACCTTGCCGTCCTTGTCATAGACCACGCCCGCGGCGGCCTCGCTGTCATACAGCACAGTGCCGCCGCCATCAATTAAGCTAAAGCGCAGGGAGGTGTCGCTCTCGGGCAGCAGGTTGGCCAGGGTCACGGCATCATGGGTGGGCTGGGCTTTGTATCCGGCGGCCACGCTGTCGCAGATCTGGCTCAGGTACTTATCCACCCGCACGGTGTAGCTGCGCTGGAACAGCACGGTGGCGATTGCCAGCGTAACCATCATGCACAGCAGGCCCACGATGACCAGCCCGCGGCGGTAGCGGCGGGTCATGCTCAGGGGGCGCTTTTCTTTTTGCTGTTCGTCACTCATCGGTGCCCTCCGTGCTCAGCTTGTAGCCCACCTTGCGCACGGTGCGGATGGCCTCGCCCGCAGCGCCCAGCTTTTGGCGCAGGGTGCGCACGTGCATATCGATGGTGCGGGATTCCAGCAGGTCATCGGTGTCCCAGACTTCTTTCATGATGCGCTCGCGGGCCAACACCTGATCGGGATGCTCCAAAAACAGATGCAGCAGCGCGTATTCCTTAAAGGTGAGCTCCACAGGCACGCCGTCGGCCTTGACGGTGCGGGCTACATCGTCGATGACGATGCCGCCGAACTGCAGCGTCTTGGGCGCAGGGGCCGGGGCGGCTGCCGCGGCGCGGCGCAGCACGGCCTTGACCCGGGAAATAAACTCCATAATGCCGAAGGGCTTGCAGAGGTAATCGTCCGCGCCGTGGTCCAGCCCCTTGACGACGTCGATCTCGCTGGTTTTGGCGGTGACCATGATGACCGGCAGTGTCTGGGTGGCAGGGTCGTCCCGCAGCTTGGACAAGATCTGGTAGCCGTCCTCATCGGGCAGCATCACGTCCAGGATGACCAGTTCCGGCCGGGCCTGGTGCATGGCGGCCCAAAAGCTGGCGGCGTCCTCACAGCCGGCGGCCTCGTAGCCGTTGGTTTGCAGGGCATACTGTTCCAGTTCGCGGATGCTGGCGTCATCCTCCACAATGTAGATCATATAAGTTCCTCTCTCTTACAAAAACAGGGGCCGGGCCATGCGCCCAGCCCCTTTCGGTTATGCGTCTTCTTCCGCGTTGCCGGGGGCCGAAACAGGCTGCATCTCGGCGTAAGTCTCCGGCGGGAAGGTATAGCGGCCGCGGTATTTCTCGTACCGCTGCTCAAATTTCACGCTGCCGCCATGCTTGACGGTAGCCAGGTACTCGTGGGTATCGAACTTATCGGCGGCGACCTCGATCATTGCAACAGCGATGTTGGAACAGTGGTCAGCGATACGCTCGTAGTTGGTCAGCAGATCATCCAGCACAAAGCCGTACTCGATGGTGCATACACCAGCCTGCAGGCGGGCAATATGGCGGGTCTTGACCTCGCGCACCAGACCGTCCACGACCTGCTCCAGCGGCTCAATCTTGCCGGCGGCGTAGACATCGCCCTTCTGGAAGGCATCGACGGTGCGGTTGACGATATCCTGCACGGCGGCTTCCAGCACGCCCAGGTCGCCCAGGGCTTCCTCGCTGAACTGGATGGATTTATCGCGGATCTCCTCGGCCGTCTTGATCAGGTTGACGGCATGGTCCGAGACGCGCTCGAAATCGCCGATGGTGTGCAGCAGGGTGTTGATCGTGCGGTTATCTTCGGTGGAGAGATGCTTGGCACTGAGCTTGACCAGGTAGGTGCCCAGCACATCCTCGTAATGGTCGACGGCGTCCTCTTTGCGCTCGACCTCGTCGGCGATGGCATCGTTCCACTTATGAGTGGTGGACATGGCCTGCAGCAGCGAGGTGCGGCAGATCTCGGCCATATCGCCGCCGGTGAGCATGGCGCGGGCGACAGCCACAGACGGAGTTGCCAGCAGACGATCGTCCAGTAGGGAGTTCTCCTGCTTTTTGTCGGCGGGGGAGTCGGGCACGGTCATGATGGCCAGCTTTTCCAGCAGGCGGTTGAAGGGCAGCAGGATGGCGGTGGTGACTATGTTAAAAATGGTATGCACCATGGCGATGCCGAAGGTATTGGCCGTCGCATTAAAGAAGCTGAAACAGATCAGCGCATGCAGGCCGTAGAAGCCGCACAGGAAGATAATGGTGCCGATGACGTTGAAATAGAGATGGACGAAGGCAGTGCGTTTGGCGTTTTTGTTCGCACCGGCCGAGGAGATCAGCGCTGTAACGGTGGTGCCGATGTTCTGGCCCATGATGATGGGCACGGCGGCGGAGTAGGTGACAGCACCCGTGCTGGTCAGCGCCTGCAGGATGCCCACCGCCGCCGAGGACGACTGCAGCACGGCAGTCAGCACAGCGCCGGCAATGACGCCCAGCACCGGGTTGCTGAAGCTAAGGAAGAGATTCATGAACCAGGGCTCATCGGCCAGGGGAGACATGGCGTTGGACATAGTGTTCATGCCGGCCATCAGAATGGCGAAACCCAGCAGGATCTTGCCTACGCCGCGCTTGCGGTCCTTACCGACCATATACAGCCAGATGCCGATGAAGCCCAGGATCGGGCTCCAGGCATTGGGGTTGAGCATTTTGGTGATAAAGCTCTCGCCCTCGAGGCCCGACAAAGACAGCAGCCAGCCGGTAACAGTGGTACCAATGTTGGCACCCATGATGACGCCGATGGCCTGGTGCAGTTCCATCAGACCGGAGTTGACGAAGCCGACCGCCATAACGGTGGTGGCGCCGCTGGACTGAATAACGGCGGTGACCGCCACGCCCAGCAGCAGCGCCCGGATGGGGCTGGAAGTCATGGTGGAGAGGATGCCCTGCAATTTGCTGCCGGCGGTCTGCTCCAGCGCCTTGCCCATCAGGTCCATGCCATACAGGAACATAGCGATGCCGCCCATCAGGGTGAACACATTAAAAATGGTCATCGGATTACACGTCCATTCTCTTTTTAGGCAGCGCCGCCGTTCCCCGCGCCCAAAACGCAGGCCTATGCGGTGCTGCTTTTATTTCTCTATACCGTTGTATATTATAGCTGGTTTCGGGGGCATTTCACCAGCAGAGATGCGTAAAGGTTTTGTAAAGTTTGTGTAAAATGCCGTTTCTGCGTGCATTTTGTCGTCTGTTGCCTTATATAAACTGTACAGCCGCTGGGATATGACCCAAAACTTTACCAATTTTACAGCTTTTTTGCAAAACAGCTGCCTGCTTTTCACAAGCTTTACGGGGATTGTACCTGACTATGGTCGAAACCGCCCCGGCGGCGCAGTACAATAGCCTTGTACCCGGGAAAACCCGGTACCGGCCTGTGCGCCGCAATGCAATGCCCCTTTGGGCAAAGGAGAAGTACATCTATGAAACGCAAATCTGTTGCTGCTGTTGTTACCGCCGCTGCTATGATGATGAGCCTTGCCGCCTGCGGCAGCTCCGCCGCCGATTCCACCCCCGCTGCTTCTGAGAGCACCGCCTCTTCCGAGGCTGCTTCCGGCGAGGCCGCCCCGGCCGAGAGCGAAGCCGCTGCTGACTTCGACACCGACCAGGACATCACCGTCATCTCCCGTGAGGACGGTTCCGGCACCCGCGGTGCTTTTATCGAGCTGACCGGCGTGGAGGAAAAGAACGCCGACGGCCAGAAGGTCGACAACACCACCGAGGCCGCTGCCATCCAGTCCAGCACCAACGGCGTCATGACCGCCGTCGCCAACGATGAGACCGCCATCGGCTACATCAGCCTTGGCTCCCTGAACGATTCCGTCAAGGCCGTCAAGGTCGGCGGCATCGAGGCTTCTGCCGAGACCGTCAAGGACGGCAGCTACACCCTGGCCCGTCCCTTCAACATCGTGACCAACGGCGAAGCCACCGACCCCGTGGCCGTTGACTTCATCGCCTACTGCCTGAGCAAGGACGGCCAGGCTCTGGCCACCGAGGAAGGCTACGTTGGCAGCGAGGGCGAGGATTACACCTCTGCCCAGCCGGAAGGCAAGATCACCGTTGGCGGTTCCTCCTCCGTCTCTCCGCTGATGGAAAAGCTGATCGAAGCTTACAAGACCGTGAACCCCAACGCCGAGCTGGAACTGCTGACCTCTGATTCCACCACCGGTGTTTCCGGCGCGCTGGATGGCAGCTACACCATCGGCATGGCCAGCCGCGAGCTGAAAGATTCCGAGACAGAGGGCGGCGCCGTTTCCACCGTCCTGGCCCAGGATGGCATCGCCGTCGTCGTCAACCCCGTCAATTCTGTTGAGGATCTGACCGTTGACCAGATCAAGGGCATCTACACCGGCGAGCTGACCGTCTGGAGCGATTTGCAGTAATTTGAATAGGCTCCCCTTTTGAGGGTGTGCTCAGGCTTTTAAAACGTGCTCTGCAGGGGTGAACAGTGTTCGCCCGTGGCCGTTTGCCTTGTGAGCGGCCTTTCCCGGAATGGGTTGCAACGCCAAGTTGGCGGGCGAACAATGTTCGCCCCAACAACCTCTATCCGGCAACGGTACCGATCTTCGGCAAGCCAGCTCCCCTCAAGGGGAGCCTTTATGTGATAAAAGGAGTGTATAGGGAAATGAAGACCGCTCATCTGCGGGAAGGCATTATGCAGGCCGTTTTTACTGCCTGCGCCTGCATCTCGATCTTAGCCGTCGTGCTGATCTGCGCGTTCCTGTTTGCTAACGGCCTGCCCACCATCGGCAAGATCGGCCCGCTGAAGTTCCTGCTGGGCACCACCTGGAAGCCCGACAACGACATCTACGGCATCCTGCCCATGATCTTAGGCTCGCTGTACGTCACCGCCGGGGCCATCATTGTGGGTGTGCCCGTCGGTCTGCTCACTGCCATCTATCTGTCCCGGTTTTCCACGCCCTCCATCAAGCGGGTGATGCTGCCTGCCGTGCAGCTGCTGGCCGGCATTCCCTCGGTCGTGTACGGCTTCTTCGGCATGATCGTGCTGGTGCCCGCCGTGCAGGCCATGGTCAAGAGCGACTTTTTCAAAACAGTGCTGCACATCAAGGGCGGCAAGGGTATGAGCCTGTTCACCGCCAGCGTGCTGCTGGGCATCATGATTTTGCCCACCATCATCACCGTCAGCAAGACCAGCTTGGACGCCGTGCCCGAAAGCTACTATGAGGGCAGCCTGGCCCTGGGCGCTACCCATGAGCGCAGCGTGTTCTACGCCGTGCTGCCCGCCGCCAAGTCCGGCGTGCTGTCCGCCGTCATCCTGGGCATTGGCCGCGCCATCGGAGAGACGATGGCCGTCGTGATGGTCGCGGGCAACCAGACCTGGATGCCCAAGGGACTGTTCCAGGGCCTGCGCACGATGACCTCCAACATCGTCATCGAGATGGGCTACTCCACCGACCTGCACCGCGAAGCGCTGATCGCCACCGGCGTCGTGCTGTTCGTCTTCATTCTCCTGATCAACCTCTGCTTCAGCGTTTTGAAAGGAGGCAAGGACCATGCCTGATACCATTGCCAACAACGGCACTGCTGTGCCGGACATGAGCCGTGCCGCCGCCAAAGCCATCTACCCCAACGGGGGCCGCAACCGTACCGCCGCCCGCGTGCAGGCCGCCCTGCTGCGCGGCCTGGTGGGGCTGGCTGCTGCCCTGACCGCCGCTGTGCTGCTGTTCCTCATCGGATACATCCTGGTCAACGGCATCCCCAACCTCAAACCCTCCCTCTTCGCCTGGGAATATAACAGCGAGAACGTTTCGCTGATGCCCGCCCTCATCAATACGCTGCTGATGACCGCCTTCTCGCTGGTCATTGCTACGCCGCTGGGCATCTTTGCCGCCATCTGGCTGGTGGAGTACGCCCATCGCGGCAGCAAGCTGGTGCGTCTGGTCCGCCTGACCACCGAGACCCTGCAGGGCATCCCATCCATCGTGTACGGCCTGTTCGGCATGCTGTTCTTCGTCACCCAGCTGCACTGGGGCTACTCGCTGATCTCCGGTGCCTTCACGCTGGCCATTATGGTGCTGCCTGTCATCATGCGCACCACCGAGGAAGCGCTCATCGCCGTGCCGGATTCATACCGCGAGGGCAGCTTCGGCCTGGGTGCGGGCAAGCTGCGCACCGTGTTTACCATCGTACTGCCCAGCGCCATGCCTGGCATCCTGTCCGGCGTTATCCTGGCCACGGGCCGCATCGTGGGCGAGACCGCTGCGCTGATCTACACCGCCAGCTCGATGCCCCAGATCCCCAAAAGCATCTTCAGCTCTACCCGCACGCTGGCCGTGCATATGTACCTGCTCTCCAACGAGGGCCTGTACATCAACGAGACCTACGGCACCGCCGTGGTGCTGCTGGTACTGGTGCTGGCCATCAACTGCCTGTCCGGCTTTATCGCCGGCAAGCTGGCGAAGAAGTAACGAGGAAAGGCCCCCTCTGCGAGGGGGCTCCCGCGGAGCGGGTGGGGGAGAGACATTCAGTTTAACTGTCGGCTTTCGTTGGGCTCTCTCCCTCAGTCGCCTGCGGCGACAGCTCCCTCCCAGAGGGAGCCGTTTAGAACACGAGGAGGATACCTGTGAATAAATTTGAAGTTTCCAACATGGACTTATACTACGGCAGCTTTCATGCGCTGAAAAATATCAACATCAATATCCCGGAGCGGGAGATCACCGCCTTCATCGGCCCTTCCGGCTGCGGCAAGTCTACCTTTTTAAAAAGCCTGAACCGTATGAACGACCTGGTCGAGGGCTGCCGCATCTCCGGCGACATCAAACTGGACGGCGTGGACATCTATAAAGATAAGATGGACGTCAACGTCCTGCGTAAGCGGGTGGGCATGGTGTTCCAGAAGCCCAACCCCTTCCCCATGTCCATCTACGATAATATCGCCTACGGCCCCCGCACCCATGGTGTGCGCAGCAAGGCCCGGCTGGATGAGATTGTGGAAAAATCCCTGCGGGACGCCGCCATCTGGGACGAAGTCAAGGACCGCCTGAACAAGAGCGCCCTGGGCATGTCCGGCGGCCAGCAGCAGCGCCTTTGCATCGCCCGCGCCCTGGCTGTGGAGCCGGAAGTGCTGCTGATGGATGAACCCACCAGCGCCCTGGACCCTATCTCCACCTCCAAGGTCGAGGAACTGGCGACGGAGCTGAAAGAAAAGTACACCATCGTCATGGTCACCCACAACATGCAGCAGGCCGCGCGTATCAGCGATAAGACGGCGTTTTTTCTGCTGGGTGAGCTGGTCGAGATGGGCCCCACCGAGCGCGTATTCGCCACGCCCGTGGACAAGCGCACCGAGGATTACATCTCGGGCCGTTTCGGTTGATACAGGGAGGATGAGCCAAATGGGAACCAGTTTACGCAAAATGTATGATGCCGAACTGATGGCATTGGATACGATGCTGGCCCGCATGGGCCACGCCGCGGGCGGCGCCATTGAAAGCGCCATGACAGCCCTGCGCACCGGCGATGCCGAGATGGCCCGCAGCGTTATTGCCCGGGACAGCGAGATCGACGCCGCCGAGCATGAGATCGAGCACCGCTGCTTAACGCTTTTCCTGCGGCAGCAGCCGGTGGCGGGCGACCTGCGCAAAGTTTCTACCGCATTGAAGATGGTCACCGACATTGAGCGCATCGCCGACCAGGCCAGCGACATTGCCGAGATCGCCCTGCATCTCCACGCCGAGGGCGCTGCCGCCGTGGGCGTAATGGATGATTTGTATAAAATGGGCGATGTGGCGCTGAACATGGTCAAGACCGCCATTGGCGCCTACGTGCAGGTGGATCTATCCACCGCCGCCCAGGTCATTGCCCGGGACGATGACTGCGACGCGATGTTTTCCAAGATCAGCCGCGAGATCGCCCAGTACATCGCCGCCCACCCTGACGACGCCGAGACCGCGCTGGACCTGTTCATGATCGCCAAGTATCTGGAGCGCCTGGGCGACCATGCCGTCAACGTGGCCGAGTGGGTCGAGTTCCTGAAGACCGGTGTCCACAAGTCCCGCAAGATTGTCTGACGCGGGCCAATCTTACCATTCCCTTAGGCAACACCGCACAATTCCCGCCTAACGGCTTAAGCACCGCTCCGGCGGTTGCGGCACGGCATCTGCGTTGCCAAAATGCTCGATAATACACAAAGTATTATCTGCGCTTTTGGCTTAGCATCTGCCGCACCTCGCTCGCCGTATCGGCACTTAGAATTATGCGGTATTGCCCTTATTTTCCTATACCAACGGAAACGACCGTACCCTTTGTAAGGCACGGTCGTTTTCGTTTTTATCCTTTTATACAAACCGCTCGATCGTCTCCAGCATAACGTCCTTATACAGCGGCTTGCTGATGTGGGCGTTCATGCCGGTGTCCAGGCATTTCTGCACATCCTCGGCATAGGCGTTGGCACTCATGGCAATGATGGGGATGGTCCCCGCATCGGGGCGGCCGGAACTGCGGATGGCGCGGGTGGCGGTGTAGCCGTCCATGACCGGCATCATCAGATCCATCAAAATGGCCTGGTAAGTGCCGGGCGCAGCCTGGGCGTAGGCATTGACCGCGCTTTCGCCGTCAAACACAGGGACCACCTCGGCCCCGGTGCTTTTCAGTATAAATTCGGCAATCTCCATGTTCAGCTCGTTATCCTCCACCACCAGCAGGCGCTTGCCGCGCAGGTCGCCGGCGGGGGGAGTCTTCTCGGCCGCCGCAGGCGGGTCATGGTCGATGGCAAACGGTAGTACCACGGTAAAGCTGCTGCCCTCGCCCACCGTGCTTTCCACTTGAATCGTGCCGTTCATCTTTTTAACCAGCTGCGCCACGATGGACATGCCCAGCCCCGTGCCGCCGTACTGGGAGCGGGCCGCGTTGTCGCCCTGGGTGAATGCCTCAAACAGGTTGTTGGCCGTATTGCCGAACTCGGCTGCATGCATGGCGGGCAGCTTTTGCCAGACTTCAGCCCTGCATTTTTCGTAGCGCTCGGCATCGCCCAGCTTGTAGTACAGCAGCATTTCCACCAGCAGAATGTCATCCGGCAGCAGGGTCCTGCCGTCGTACTCCTCTACACAGCGGGTCAGCGCGGCCTGCGCTTCGTCCAGGCGGTCCAGATGGCAGCAGATCTCGGACAGATTGCGGTAGATGTAGGCGTGCATTTCCCAGTCCGAATCGGGCAGATGACGTTTGGCCTCGCGGATGGCCTCCAGCGCCTTTTCATATTCGTGCTGGGCCAGGTAGGTCACAGCGAGGTTATTGTACTCGTAGGAATAGCGGCTGATTTCGTGGTTTTCCCGCGCGATCTTCAGACCCTCATGGATATAAAAGCGAGCCAGGGCATAGGAGCGCTCACAGTAAACGGCCACGCCCATCAGGTTAAAACAAGCGATGATCTCCGGGCGATAGGCATAGCTTTGGTAGTCGATGACGAATGGCTCCAGAATCTCCCGCGCGGCGCGGAAGTCTCCCTCCCGGTAATGCAGCAGCGCCGCATGGAAATAGGCCATCATCCGTACATCGGTTTTGGCGGTCTCCTTTTCCAGGATCTCCGCATAGAACGCCTCGCGCTCTGCCTGTGGTGCGCTTTCCAGCGCGGCTTCCTTTTGGGTGAATTCTTCGTAACTCATCATAACGCATGCACCATTCCCGGAAAATCAATTGATTTTATCATAACATAAATTGCGCAGCAATAAAATGCTTTTAGTGAAAATTGTTTGAAATGGGTGCTTTTTATCGTGCGGCTTTCGTTCCGCGCCATCATGCGGCGCTTCCCTCGTTTTTTAACAGCATCCAGCCGCTATGCGTACTCTCTTGTGGCCAAAAAAGGCAGGCTTAACGGATGCAGCCTGTTATATTAGGCCCTGCCGCAAGGCAGGCAGGGCCGCCCAAAGCAGCAAAACAAAGCAAACCAACATTTGCATATTTCCCCGCTTTGCGGTATGATACAGATAACAAACCAACAACGGAGAATCTCCCATGAATGACCTGAGCAAAAGCTTGAAGATCCTGGTGGACCGCTACCCCGGCACGATGACCGAACTGGCCCGCCAGGCGCAGATCGACCGATCTTCCTTATATAAAATAATGGACGGCAAGCGGATGCCCAACCGCGCCCAGCTGCAGCGGCTCATTCATGCCCTGGGCCTGAGCGCCCGCCAGGCCGAGCACCTGACCACCCAATACGACGAACTGCGCAGCGGCGCCCAGGCCCACCGTACCGATGAAGCCCTGTACGAGCTGCTGCAGACGGCGATGCGCTCCCGCGACAACCTGATGAATGATGTACTGGCCCCTATGCCCCGCAGCGAAGCCGACCTGGAAGCCGCCTTCACCAGCCGGTGCTACCAGGGCTACCAGGCGGTGACACAGCAGCTGCATCTGCTGCTGACCCGCTACCTGCGCAGCGAAGAAAAGCGCCCACTGATGCTTTCCCCGTTTGTGGGGGAACGCGCACTCAGTTCGATCCTCATCGGTGCCTTTTCCGCCGAGGCTTCGCCAAAGCCGGTATGGCATCTGCTGCGGTTTGTGACCAATAACGATGCACAGGAGAATTTCATCGGCAACGTGCGCACCGTGTCCCGGGCGCTGCCTTTTCTGGTCCTGCGCTCAATGCAGTACGAGGCACGGCTTTCCTGTGCGCCTTCTGCCGGGCCGCTGCCCGGTCTGCTGATGCCGGTCTATGTGCTGTTCCCCGATGTGGTCGTGTTTATGGATCTCAACCTGCAAAAGTGCATCTGCCTGACCGAGCCATCGGTGGTGCAGTGCCTGCGCATGGAGTTCAGCCGCCAGTATCTGGAAGCACCGGTGATCTTCTCTCTGGCATCGGACGCCCACAGTTTTGAGCAGGTCATGGCGTTTGGCAACCAGCTGCTGGACAACGAGACCGAAGCCTGCTATATGCGTGCCCAGCCGCCGGTCTCCAAGTTTATCGATATGGAAATGATCGGCCGCTATGCCCCCCAGGCGTTGGCGGCGCTGGAAACCATGCCGGGCCTGGCCGACTACATGCAGGCCTGGCTGACCGCCCCGTATGAGTTCTATTTCAGCGAGGACGGCCTGATGGATTTTGTGCGCACCGGCCGCATAGTGGATGTAGATGCCTCCCTGACCGGGCCGCTGCCCCCGGAAGCCCGCCGGGAACTGCTGCTGCGGATGCGCACAGCCTGCGAGAACAACACCGCTGTGCTGCGCATCGTCAGTGCCGAAGCCTTTCCCCTGGACCCCCACATTACGGTAACCGCCTTCCGTGGTCGCAGCGTGGTATTCTGCACTTTGTCCGACGATCCGCAGGAGGGCTTTTGCCGTGAATACACCCTGCGGGATGCCATGCTGGCCAACCGGCTGGCCGATTATATGTCCAATTTAAAAGATTCCAGCCTGGTGTGTACCCAGCGGTATACCCTGGAGTATATCGATTTCTGTCTGCGCCTGCTGTAAAAACTGTAATAAAAGGAGTGCTGTCCCATGCCGCATACCGAAACCAAACTGGAAAGCAAAGAGATCTTTGACGGCCATGTCATCCACGTTACGCTGGACACCGTCCGCCTGGAAGACGGCCGCACCAGCCTGCGAGAGGTCGTACACCACCACGGCGGCGCCTGCGTGCTGCCCATCGACGACGAGGGCTGCATCTATCTGGTCCGCCAGTTCCGCTACGCGCTGGGCGAGGAGATCTGGGAGCTGCCCGCCGGTAAGCTGGAACCCGGCGAGGATCCATTTGAATCCGCCAAGCGGGAACTGAGCGAGGAGTGCGGCCTGTCCGCCGACAACTACACAGACCTGGGTGTCGTCTACCCCACTGTGGGTTATGACAGCGAGAAGATTTATCTGTGGGCCGCCACCGGCCTGCACAAGGGCGGTCAGCACCTGGATGCCGGGGAATTCCTGGATGTGGTGCGCATGCCCTTTGCGGAAGCCCTGCAAAAGGTGCTGCATGGCGAGATCAAGGACAGCAAGACCCAGATCGGCCTGATGAAATACGCGCTGCTGCGGGATAAAGCATGAGCGGTGTAGAAATTTTGGATAACGGCACCAGAGTGCTGACCACTCCTCGCGCCGCCTTTGGCAGCGATGCCCTGCTTCTGGGCCGCTTTGCCCAGCCCCGCCGGGCCGAGCGGGCCTTGGACATGTGCAGCGGGTGCGGCATAATCTCGCTGTTATGGCACGATGCCGGGCACCGCGGCCCCTGCACAGCGCTGGAGCTGGACCCTGACGCCAGCGCCCTGTGTGTTCAGGCCGTGGCGGAGAATGGCATCGACCACATTACCCCTGTGCAGGGCGACCTGCGGATGTTTTGCGCCGCCGGGCCGGAGCAGGGAAAATATGATTTTGCTGCCTGCAACCCGCCCTATTTTACGGCAGGACCCCAAAGTCCCGACCCGGTGCGGGCCGCCGCCCGCCACACTGTGACCTGCACCACCGAGGATGTGGCCCAGTGCGCCCGCCGCGCTCTGCGGGATGGCGGCCGCTTTGTGCTGTGCCAACGTCCCGACCAACTGGTGGAAGTGCTGTGTGCCCTGCGCGCCGCCCGGCTGGAACCCAAGCGACTGGCCTTTGTGCGCCAGCGCACCGGCAGCACGCCCTGGCTGTTTTTGGTCGAAGCCCAAAAAGGCCGCAAGCCCGGCCTGAAGCTGGAACCGGATATTTTGATCGAATCCGGCGTGGCGCGGTACGGAAAATAAATCTATAAAATAAAAACCTCCCCGTGAATCTGTAGGGGTCGATGCTCGAATCGACCCGCGGGCGGATGCTCGCATCCGCCCCTACGGCTTCAGGGGAGGTTTCGTTTTTATTTTACAGCCTTACTTCATCCAATCCTTGGCCGCATCTGCCATGGCGGTGTTGATGGCATCGGCGGCTCCCTCGCTGTTAGCCACAGCAGACAGGTAAACTTTGATCTTCGGCTCGGTGCCGCTGGGACGGACCATCAGCTTGGCACCGTTGACCAGGCGGTATTCCAGCACGTCGGCGCGGGGCAGGCCGGTGCCGTCAGCGTCGTAATCCACCACTTCGGCGACCTCGTACCCGGCAATGGTTTTGGGGGCGCTGGTGCGCAGCCCGGCCATGATGCCCTGCATCTTGTGCATGCCGGTCTCGCCCTCAAAGGTAAAGCTTTCCAGTGCGTTGCGGTAGAAACCGAACTCCCTGTACAGTGCGTTCACAGCGTCCAGCAGGCTCATGCCCTGGGCGGCGTAGTAGGCGGCGGTCTCGCAGGCCAGCATTACGGCGTTGACGGCGTCCTTGTCGCGGACGTGTGCGCCGGACAGGTAGCCGTAGCTTTCCTCAAAGCCGAAGATGTAGCGTTCGGGGTGGCCCTCGGCCTCCAGGAAGCCGATCTGCTCACCGATGAACTTGAAGCCGGTCAGGGTACGGCGCAGCTCCACGCCGTACTTTTTGGCGATGGGGGTGGCCATGTCGGTGGACACGATGGTAGTCACGGCCACGGGGTCCTTGGGCATTGTGCCGTTGCCAATGCGGGTGCGGCAGATGTAGTCAAACAGCAGCACACCCATCTCGTTGCCGGTGATGAGCCGATAGCCGCCCTTGCCATCCGGCACGGCGGAACCCATGCGGTCGCAGTCCGGGTCGGTGCCGAGCATCAGGTCGGGCTTTACGGTGTCGCACAGCTTCAGGCCGGTCTCCATTGCCTCGCGGATCTCTGGGTTGGGGTAGGGGCAGGTGGGGAAGGAGCCGTCCGGCTTCTCCTGCTCGGGCACCACGGTGACCTGGGTCACGCCCATGCGGTCCAACAGCATCTTGACAGGTTCCAGACCGGAGCCGTTCAGCGGCGTGTAGACCAGTTTGAGTTTGGAGACATCGTTGCCGGGGCGCAGGGCCAGTACGGCATCCACGAAGTCGCGCAGACACTTGTCGTCGATCCAGACAATCTTGCCTGCGGCCACGGCGGCGTCAAAGTCGGTCAGCTCGATGGAATCGAAATAATCGTGCTTGTCGATAGCAGCCAGCACGGCAGCGGCGGCTTCCAGCGTGATCTGGCAGCCGTCGGCACCATAGACCTTGTAGCCGTTGTACTTGGCGGGGTTGTGGCTGGCGGTCACGCAGATGCCCGCGCCGCAGCCCAGATAACGCACAGCCCAGGACAACGCCGGGGTAGGCTCCAGCCGGGGGTACAGGTAGGCGGTGATGCCGTTGGCGGCCAGCACACGGGCGGCCTCGCGGCTGAACAGCTCGCCCTTATGGCGGCTGTCGTGGCCGATGGCTACTTTTTTAGGCAGGCCTGCGGCGTTGATGTAGTCCGCCAGGCCTTGGGTAGCGCGGCGGATGGTGTAGATATTCATGCGGTTGCTGCCTGCGCCGATGACGCCGCGCAGACCGCCTGTGCCAAAGGCCAGGTCGCGGTAAAAGCGGTCGTTGATGGCATCGGCATCACCCCGGATGCCGTCCAGTTCGGTGAGCAGGTCAGGATCCTCCACTGCGCGGGCGCGCCAGAGGTCAAACAGTTCTGTATTGGTCATGGTAGAATGTCCTTTCCCGGGCCGGCGCCGCAATCTTGCAGCGCCGGCAGATGCGATTCAAAATCGGCATAGTGGTTGTTATAAATTTATCACGTTTACCCCCGAATTGCAAGCATACGGCCCCGAAATCGGCCCTGCCGCCCAATTTAAAAAAGTAAAAACTTTTTTTGAAAAAACGCTTGACATTTGGGGGAACGGATGGTATTATAATACACGTTCCGCGCCGGTAGCTCAGCTGGATAGAGTGTCTGACTACGAATCAGAAGGTCGGGAGTTCGAGTCTCTTCCGGCGCACCAAGGCAACTTACTGAATGGTAAGTTGCCTTTTTTGTTTTATGCCCTTATGGCAAAAAAAGCGGCACAGCCGCTATCCCTGTGAGGTGTCCGCTATGGTTTCTATCCAACAATACCAATCCCCGCTGGGCGGGATTTTGCTGGCAGCGGACGAGGTCGGGCTGGTGGGGCTGTGGTTTGAGGGGCAGAAATATTTTGCCAACACCCTGCCCGTCGGACACTGTGCCCAGACCACACCCATTCTGGCTGAGGCCAAGCGCTGGCTGGACATCTATTTTGCCGGCAAGGAGCCCGACTTCCTACCACCGCTGCACCCGGTCGGGTCAAGTTTTCAACAATCGGTGTGGAAAATCCTGCTGACGGTCCCCTACGGGCAGATTATCACCTACGGTGACATTGCCCGCCAGCTGGCGGCACAGCAGGGCGGCAGGGGTTCCGCCCAGGCGGTGGGCGGGGCGGTGGGGCACAACAAAGTGTCTATCATCATTCCCTGCCACCGCGTGGTGGGCGCCAACGGCAGCCTGACCGGGTACGCCGGAGGCATTGATAAAAAAATCAAGCTGCTGGAACTGGAACACGCGGATATGAGCCGCCTGTTTATCCCCAAGAAGGGCGCGGCCCTGTAAGCAACCACAAAACAGCCCCCGGCGGGCGTGGAATCTTCCACCCGCCGGGGGCTTTCTTATTATAAGGTTACAGCTTGCCGGCCAGCAGCAGGTCGCGGACTTCCAGCAGGTCCTTGCAGCAGCAGGTGTACAAGGCCCTGATCTCGTCGGTGGGCTGCATGAGGTCGGGGACCATCACGGTCACGCAGCCGGCAGCGCGGCCGGCGCGCACGCCGTTGAAGCTGTCCTCCAGCACCAGGCAATCCTTGGGGTCGGTGTGCAGTTTTTCGGCCGCCAGCAGAAAGGTATCAGGTGCAGGCTTGCTGCGGGCGACCTCGGTGCCGGAAACGACATCATGGAAATAGCGGGCGGTGCCGGAGGTCTGCAGGTTCATCTCGATCATATTGCGGGGGCTGGAGCTGGCCACGATGCGGGGCATGCCCAGGTCTTCCAGCGTAGAAAGCAACTCTTTCAGGCCGGGCTTGCAGGGCACGCCCTGGGCAAAGCGCTCGTCGGCCAGCTGCCAGACCTTGTCCAGCACCTTTTGCGGGTCGCCGGGGATATACTGGGCCACGTGGCGGCGCAGGTTATCGCCCGCCAGGCCGCGGCCGCCCGCCTGGAATTTGGCCATATCCGGGGGCAGGGGCAGGCCCAGCTCCTTACAGGCAGGCTCCCACAGGGTGTCCCACAGGCGCTCGGTATCAAACATCAGGCCGTCCATATCAAAAATGACTGCTTTGACCATTGGTAACTCCTTAAAATAATCGTTGCTTTATAATCGTTGCTTTTTCAGGAAACATATTGAAAGTTTCTTTGGGCAACACCGCACAATTCCCGCCTGACGGCTTAAGCACCGCTCCGGCGGCTGCGGCACGGCATCTGCGTTGCCAAA
>ENA-USUG01002466-USUG01002466.1-human-gut-metagenome-genome-assembly--contig:-NODE-2466-length-27909-cov-6.891384_pt1 | contig 27909 bp, 23 predicted proteins | sample MGYA00250059_ERZ773394 | MGnify/ENA primary metagenome ERZ773394 (study PRJEB29103, sample SAMN06111957) | human gut metagenome | biome: human gut; feature: ankylosing spondylitis patient; material... | reverse complement strand
GCATTGTCGTCTGCTTTGAAGGTAGGATTATGGGCGAATTCTCCGGCAAGAACCCGCCGGTGGAAGAAATCAGCCTTGCCATGACCGGCAAGTGAGAGGAGGCGCAGTATGGAAAAACTGAGAAAAGCGTTTGGCGCGTGCCTCGTGCCGCTGCTGTCGATCCTTTTGGCCTTCCTCATTGGCGGTATTATCATGGCGGCGCTCGGCGCGGACCCGTTTGTGGCGGTCAAGTTCCTCTTCCAGGGCGCGTTCGGCACGAAGGCCGGTATCGGCACGACGTTAACAAAAGCAACGCCCCTGATGTTTACCGCGCTTTGTGCGTGCTTCGCGTATAAATGCGGCGTGTTTAACCTCGGCGGCGAGGGCCAGTTCCTGATGGGCTCAATGGCGGCGTTTCTGACCTGCTACTTCACGGGGCTCACGGGCTTTGCCGGTATCGTTCTGGCGCTTCTTGCGGGCACGCTTGCAGGCGGCATCTGGGGCATGATCCCGGGCGTTCTCAAAATTACGCGCGGGCAGAACGAGATGATCATCTCCATCATGCTCAACTACGTCGCGACGCTTCTTATGGGCGTCATCTACACCAGCTGGATTCGAGACGCGTCCGTTCCGCAGACGCCTGCCATCGACGAGGCGGTGCATCTTCCACGCATTGTCTCCGGCATGCGCTTTACGTGGGGCCTTGTGATCGCAATCGCGGTCGGTCTCATTCTCTACTATGTTCTTTTCTGGACAAACGCGGGCTTCCGGCTGCGCGCGGTTGGCTATAACATGACAGCCAGCCGCTTCAACGGCATTCCCGTCGGGCGGTACATGCTTGCGAGCTTCATTGTCTCCGGCGCGATTGCGGGTCTCGGCGGCAGCGCGGAGCTTCTCGGCACGCAGTTCCGACTCATCAACGGCTTCGGCGCGGGCTACGGCTTTGACGGCGTTGCAATGGCGCTCATCGGGCAGCTGCATCCGATCGCGACGATGCTTGTGGCGCTGTTCTTCGCGGTCCTGCGCGTGGGCTCGACGACTATGCAGGCGGCAACCGGCGTTCCGACGAGCGTGTCGGATATCATTCAGGCGCTTGTGATCGTCTTCTCGGTCGCCGGTATGGCGCTGACGAAGCTTCCGGAATTTGAGGCGTGGAAAAACCGCGTCTTCGGCAAGAGAAAGGAGGGCGCGGCGTAATGGATTGGATTTCGAGCTTACTTCTGGCGACCGTCCGTCTGGCAATCCCGGTTCTTCTCATCTCGCTGGCAGAACTTTATGGCCAGAGAGCCGGCATGGTGAATATCGGTCTGGAGGGCTTGGCGGCCATCGGTGCGCTGGTCGGCTTTCTGGTGTGCTACATCACGGGCTCTAATTGGCTGGGCCTTCTGTGCGGCGCGCTTGCCGGTATCGCGGTCAATATGATCTACGCGTTTTCGACCATCACCCTCTGCGCGAACCACACGGTCTACGGCATGGCCATCAATATTTTCGCGCCCGCGCTCGCGTCTTTTATCTACCGCGTGTATTTTGGCACGGGCTCCGACCTCAAGCAGATCGTTACCATGTCCTCGGTTGCCATTCCCGGCCTTAAGGACATTCCCATCATCGGAGGCCTCCTTTTTGACCAGAGCCCGATGGTCTATCTGACGCTGCTGTTTGTCGTCTTCACTGCCGTCTTCTTCGGCCGGACGCGCGCGGGCCTGAGCTATAAGTCCGTCGGCGAGCATCCGCAGGCGGCCGCGACGCTCGGCATCAACGTCATCGGGGTCAAGTACCTCGCGTGCGTGATTTGCGGGGCTCTGTCCGGTATCGGCGGCGCGTATTTGACCACCTGTTACTCGAGCACCTACACCGACGGCATTGTCGCGGGCCGCGGCTTCATCGCGCTGGCGGCTGTCATCTTCGGCCGGTGGAGCGCGGGTGGGATTCTGCTTGCCTGCCTGTTCTTCGGCTTCTGTGATGCGCTGCAAATCAAGCTGCAGGTTTCCGGCATCGCCATTCCGTATCAGTTCTTCCAGATGATCCCGTACCTCGCGACGGTGCTTGTGCTGAGCCTCATCGGCGCAAAGCAGGCAGGTCCGCGGGCAAACGGACAGCCCTACCGCCGCGAACAGCGGTAACACGGTAACAGCGCCACCTCTGGCGTCGTTATAAAAATTTTCTTACGGAGGGAAACACATGAAAAAGTTACTCGCCCTGCTCCTGGCAGCTGCCATGCTGCTGACGTTCGCCGCCTGCGCAAGCAAGCCCGCGGAAACGCAGACGCCCGCGGAGACGACGACCGAAGAGACCGCCGCTCCGGCTGCGGAGACCGAAACCAAGACTGAAGAAGCGCCTGCCGCTGAAACCACCGACGGCAAGACCTATAAGGTCGCCATGATCTGCGACTCCAGCATCAACGACGGCGGCTGGGGCGCGGCTTGCTACAACGCGATGATCGCCGCGGCCGAGCGCAAGGGCTGGCAGGCGGAGGTCACAGACTCCATCTCGCAGGACGCTTACTATGATTCCATCGTTGCCTACTGCATGCTGGGCTACGACATGATCTACGCCCCCGGCAACCAGTACACCGACGCTGTCCTGCAGGCAGCCGAGGAGTACCCCGACATCGCGTTCGCCCTTCTGAACGGCGCTGCCGACACGCCTGAGAAGGCTGTCAACAAGAACGTCTCCTCCCTTCTTCCGAACGCCCAGCAGATCGGCTGGATCGCGGGCGCGCTGGCTGGCCTTATGACCGAATCCGGCAAGCTCGGCTTCATCGGCGGCATGGAGCTTGACACCACCAAGGGCAAGATCGCGGGCTTCGAAGAGGCTGCGAAGTATGTCGGCGAAAAGGAAGGCAAGGAAGTCACGCTTTTGAACGTCCCGTACGCCAACTCCTTCTCCGACGCTCCGAAGGGCAAGGAATTTGCCACCGAGCTCATCGCCCAGGGCGCTGACGTGTTCTTCGGCGACGCTTCTGCCGTTGCCTCCGGCGCGCGCGAGGCCATCGACGATGCCAACGCTGCCGCGGGCGAAATCAAGATCTTTGACATCGGCCAGCCTGCCGACATCCTTGGCCAGAACGAGTGCATCATCTGCTCGCAGGTCACCGATAACTCCGCGATGGTCGCCGCTTCCATGGAAGCTGTTGAGGCCGGTACCTTCGGCGGTGAAGTGCTCTACGGCACGCTCCAGAACGGCACCCTGTCCGCTGGCGCTCTGAGCGACCTCGTTCCCGCCGACGTGCAGGAGAAGTACCTCTCCTACATCGAGGAAATGAAGAACGATACGTTCATGAAGTAATTTCGTAATAAAAAATGGGATGCGCTCCGGCGCATCCCATTTTTCTATCTCTTTCTGTAAAACTACGCTTGCGTACAGCTCGTTTATGCGGGGCTCTCAGATAGCAGCAAGGCATTGAGCGCGTATGGCGTTTCGGGAAACTGATGGCGGCAGTTTTCCTGTACTGTCAGCGCTGCATCCAACCCCGCCTGATTTGCCGCGGCGGAAAGCTCCTGCGCCAGCGGCAGGCAGTCTTCATCGTCCGCGCCGCAGAAGATCCGAAGCGCAATGTCCTTTTGCCGAAGCGCCTGCAAAATGGCTGCCTTGTGCTCCTGCAAGACCGGAATCCACGGGCTTTGCAGAATCAGAAGATCGCAGCGCGCGGGGGTAAACGTGATGGCGCGCAGCAGCATATCGCACCCGGCCGAAAAGCCGCCGCACGCGATTTTTTCGTAGCCCTCGCCCTGCATGGCATCCAAGGCGTTTGCGACCGGAAGGAAGGATGTGTCATCGTAGCTCCAGCGGAACGTTCCGTATCCGTCCGGCTCGGCGCTTTGGATGGTCTCCAGCTGCCAGCGGTCATCTCCCGCCAGAATCTGGGCCCAATCTACACGCGCCGTTTGCGCATTCTGTGTGTTGCCGTGGACGGCGAGGAACAGATAGTCGGCCGTTTTCCCGTTCCACGAAAAAACAGACTTCGCCGCCGAGACAGCCTCCTGATAGCGCGCATCAGAGCGTGCTTTCAGCGCGATAAATTCAGAATTGCCCTCCAGCTGCGCAAGGTCGTCGTCCACTAGAACCTCCGGGCGGTACCACCAGCCGTTCTTTTCGATGGCCGTTCGGAGCCAGCCAAGCGCCGCATCCTGCATCCCTGCACCGCCCGCCAGACAGGCCAGAAAATAGAGTGTCTGCGGCCCAAAGTCTCCGGGCTCCTTTTCATAGGCGGCCAGCAGGAACCGGTATGCCTGCGCATAGTCCGTTTCCGCGATGGACAGGGTTTCTTCTAACAGATCGTTTTCTTTTTTTACGTCCAAATATGGTTCTCCTTTTTCATATAAATCTATAATGCTCGACCTATAATGAACGATGTATAACGATTATACTACAAAGAGAACCGGTTGTCAATGCCACTGCCTGGGAAAATCAGGCTTCCGTGATCCGATCGATTGTTGCCTGCTCTTCGTCGGAAAACGCGGTGTTCTCCAGCGCCTGGATGTTGTCCAGAATCTGAGACGGCTTGGACGCGCCGATCAGAACGCTCGTTACGATTCCGTCACGTAAAATCCAGCTGAGCGCCATTTCGGCGAGCGTCTGCCCGCGCTCGAGCGCGATCTCATGGAGGGCTTTGATCTGCTGCAGGCGCTTTTCGGTCAAATCTGCCGCGTGCAGGAAGCGGGGGTCTTTTTTGATGCGGCTGTCGGCCGGGATGCCGTGCAGATACCGGTCGGTCAGCATACCCTGCGCGAGCGGACTGAAGGCGATAATGCCCTTTTGCAGCTTCGCGGCGGTTTCCTTCAGGCCGTTATGCTCGATCGTCCGGTCGAAGATGGAGTAGCGGTTCTGGTTGAGGATGAACGGGCAGTGCAGCTCGTTCAGAATTTTGACAGCCTGCTCCAGCGTCTTGCCGTCGTAATTGGAAAGCCCGACGTAGAGCGCCTTGCCCGATCGGACCGCCTGCGCCAAAGCGCCCATGGTCTCCTCAAGCGGCGTGTTGGGGTCCATGCGGTGGTGGTAGAAGATATCGACATAGGGAAGGCCCATGCGCTGTAAACTTTGGTCGAGGCTCGCGAGAAGGTACTTTCTGCTGCCCCAGTTGCCGTAAGGCCCGTCCCACATCTCGTAGCCGGCCTTCGTGCTGATGATGAGCTCGTCGCGGTAGTGGCCAAGCTCTTCGCGGAGAATGCGGCCGAGGTTCCGCTCGGCGCTTCCGGGGTTCGGGCCATAGTTGTTTGCAAGGTCAAAGTGCGTGATCCCGTGGTCAAAGGCCGTGAAGCAGAGCTGCTTCATGGTTTCAAAAGGCGATGTGTCCCCGAAGTTGTGCCAGAAGCCGAGCGAGACGGTGGGAAGCAGGAGTCCGCTGTTTCCGCAGCGCGCATAGCGCATGGAGCCATATCGTGTTTCCTGTGCCTGATACATATTGGTTCCTCCTAATGCAATGATTTTCTTTACATATCCTAGCGCTTCAAGTATACTTGAAGTCAAGAGGAAAATCGAAAAATTCCGGGAGGAACGAGAAAATGAAGGAATATACGATCCGGGAGCTGTCGGAGATGTTTGATCTTCCTGCGTCGACCATCCGGTACTATGAGGACGAGGGGATTCTGACCAACGTCGGAAGAACGCCGTCCGGTCAGCGCATTTTCACGGACGGCCATGTCAACCGCCTCCGGACTATCTGCTGTTTTAAAAACACAGGGATGACGATCGCCGAACTCAAGCAGTTCTTCGCCTATGAAGCGGACGAGCCTGCGCATCTTGACGACATCCTGACACTTTTGCATCAGCGTCAGGATTCGGTAACAGCGCAGATCGCGCAGCTGCAGGAGGACTATGCCCACGTGCTGCGAAAGATCCATTACTACGAGGACATTCAGGAAAGCCTGCGTCAGAACCAGCCGCTGCCGCAGTGGAAGGATTACAGGCAGCGGACGTATGATGAATAGAAGCGCGCTGGCAGAACGGAGACGCGCCGGCCGGGAGCGCAAAAGCCGCCCTTCTGAATGGCTAATTCAGAAGGGCGGCTTTGCTTGGCATTTTGAAATGTTCTTCTTGGAGTACCGGATTTGAGAAATTAGTATCAATCCAGTATCACAAGTCATTTTAACGGGCAAAAAAGCCTGTATTCATGCGGGCTTCCGGCGTTCTCGGAATTACTCCCACTCAATGGTCGCTGGGGGTTTGCTGGTGATATCGTAGACGATGCGGTTGATGCCGCGCACCTCGTCTTTGAAGAGCATGCGAAGCGGCTCGATGATCTCCTTGAAATCAACATAGTCGGGAAGGCCGCCGACGTTGTGGTGGCTCTTGATGACGGCGGAATTGCCGAGACCGGATTCGATCACGTCGGGGTAAATGGTACCCTGGACGAGGAAATCGACCTTGCCGATTTTTTTGGCCTCGGCCTCAAAGACGCGGATGAACTCCTCGCCGATGATCTTGCGCTTGGCCTCGGGCTCGGATACGCCCGCAAGCTTCGAGAGGAAGCGGTCCTCGGCGTTCACGCGGATAAAGTTGATATCCCACTTGGAGAACGCCGCTTCGACCTCGTCGCCCTCATCCTTGCGCATGAGACCGTGATCGACGAAGACGCAGGTCAGCTGATTTCCGATGGCCTCGGCCATGAGCGCGGCCGCAACGGAGGAGTCTACGCCGCCCGAGAGTGCCAGCAGCGCCTTGCCGGAGCCGACCTTTTCGCGGATGGAGCGGATGGCGTTCTGTCGGTAATCGGCCATGGTCCAGTCGCCGGTCGCCTTGCAGACGCGATATAAGAAGTTGCGGAGAATGAGAGAGCCCTCTTCGGTGTGGTTGACCTCGGGGTGGAACTGCACGCCGTAGATTTTGCGCGTCTCGTCGCAGATACCGACCGTAGGGCAGGCGGCGGAGTGCGCGCAGAGGGAGAAGCCCTCGGGCACCTTTGCCATATAGTCGCCGTGGCTCATCCACGTGATGCTGCTTGGCTTGAGCCCATGGAAAATCTCACAGGAGGTATCGAAGAAGGTCTCCGTTTTGCCGTATTCGCGCGCGGTGTCATCCTGCGCGGCGGTTACCTTGCCGCCTAAGTTGTGCGCGATGAGCTGGCAGCCGTAGCAGATGCCGAGAATCGGAAGACCGAGGGTGAAAATCTTCGGGTCAACCTGAGGTGAACCTTCCGCGTAGACGCTCTGCGGGCCGCCGGTGAAGATGAAGCCGATGGGATTATACTTCATCAGCTCGTCAAGCGGCGTGGTGCAGGGCTTGACCTCGCAGTATACGTTCGCCTCACGCACGCGGCGCGCGATGAGCTGGTTATACTGCCCGCCAAAATCCAGAATCAATACTACCTGTGATGCCATGTCTCTCCTCCTAAAACTGGGTGCTAATCTGTATTATCGCTTTGCCGCCTCCTCGAGAGAGGCCGCAATAAAGCCCTGGAACAGGGGATGCGCCTTGTTGGGGCGCGATTTGAACTCCGGATGGTACTGCACGCCGACGAAGAACGGGCGGTCCGACAGCTCCACGGTTTCAACGAGCCGTCCGTCGGGAGAAAGACCTGAGAGCGTGAGCCCCGCGTCAGTAAGCGCCTGCCGGTAGTCGTTGTTGAACTCGTAGCGGTGGCGGTGGCGCTCGGAAATCTCCAGCGTGCCGTAGCAGCGCTCCATGGTCGTACCGGGCCGGATCTCGCACGGGCACGCGCCGAGACGGAGCGTACCGCCCTTGTCGATTTCGTCGCTCTGACCGGGCATGAAGTCAATGACCTTGTGCTTGCAGATTTCATTAAACTCGCCGGAGTCCGCGTCCTCGATGCCGGCAACGTGCCGGGCAAATTCAATCACCGCGACCTGCATGCCGAGACAGATGCCGAAGTAGGGAAGACGGTGCTCGCGCGCGTACTGCGCCGCTAAAATCATGCCCTCGATGCCGCGGCCGCCGAAGCCGCCGGGGACGAGAACGCCGTCTACTCCATGCATTGTATCAGCGAGCGAGTCCTTCGTCAAGTGTTCCGAGTCAATCCATTCGATATGAACCTCGCTTCCGAGCGCATAGCCCGCATGACGAAGCGCTTCGGCAACGGAAAGATACGCGTCATGGAGCTGCACATACTTTCCGACCAGGCCGATGGTGACAGACTTGCTTGCACCCTTTTCGCGCGCAACCATCTGCTCCCACTCGGTAAGATCGGGCGTGGGCGCGTCGATCTGAAGCTCGCGGCAGACGACAGAGGAGAAGTTGGACTTTTCGAGCATCAAGGGTGCTTCATAGAGGCACGGGATCGTAATATTTTCAATCACGCAGTCGGGCTTTACGTTGCAGAACATCGAAATTTTCTGGAAAATCGAGGACTCGAGCGGCTCGTCGCAGCGGAGCACGATGATATTGGGGTTGATGCCCATGCCAAGAAGCTCCTTCACGGAGTGCTGCGTGGGCTTGGATTTATGCTCGTCCGAGCCACGCAAAAACGGCACCAGCGTGACATGGATAAAGAGGCTGTTCTCCCGTCCGACTTCGAGGGAAATTTGCCGAACCGCTTCGATGAAGGGCTGCGATTCAATGTCACCGATGGTGCCGCCGATTTCGGTAATGACCACATCGGCGTTCGTCTTCTTGCCGACGCGGTACACAAAATCCTTGATTTCATTTGTAATGTGCGGGATGACCTGCACGGTCGAGCCGAGATACTCGCCCCGGCGTTCTTTGTTGAGGACGTTCCAGTAGACCTTGCCGGTTGTGAGGTTCGAGTATTTATTGAGGTCTTCGTCGATGAAGCGCTCGTAGTGGCCGAGGTCAAGGTCGGTTTCTGCGCCGTCTTCGGTCACGTAGACCTCTCCGTGCTGATACGGGCTCATCGTGCCGGGGTCGACGTTGATGTAGGGGTCAAGCTTCTGCGCCGCGACCTTGAGGCCGCGCATTTTGAGAAGCCGGCCAAGGCTTGCGGCCGTGATGCCCTTGCCGAGACCCGAGACCACGCCGCCGGTTACAAAGATGTATTTTGTCATAACTGCTTCCTCCGCATTTCAATTTCTCTGGTTCAATCTATGTTATTTGTAGGTTGCAAGGATATTTTCCGCGATGGTTCTGCGTGTGACGCACCGGTCCATGGCCTGCCGCTCAATGAACTTGTGCGCTTCGTTTTCTGTCATTTTGAGCTGCTCGATGAGCACCCACTTCGCCCGGTTGACGAGCCGGATCTCCGCCATCTTTTCCTCCAGCGTCGCAGTTTTCTGCTCCATGCGGCGAAGACGCGCGCGCGTGGCGCAGAGGAGCTGGAGCGTGGAAGAAAAAAGCGCGGGGGAGGTCGGCTTCTGGAGCGTCAGAACGCCGCTCTGACAGACGCGCGCGGTCACGTCCGGGTACTGCACGGCGCGCACGAGAAGAAGAACGCCCGTCTGCGTGCTCTGGCAGATATCGAGGGCAAAATTCGTGCCGAATTCGTCCGGCAGCGGCGCATTGATGATCAGAAGATCATAGCTGCGCTCGAGAAGACATCGCCGGGCGCTCGATACGTCCGGGGCCTTCGTGATGGGCGAAAAGCTGCGCTCGGGCAGGAGCGGGAGCACGGAGTCCATAAATTTTGCGGACGCGGAGACGAGCAGCACGCTGTAGCTTTGCGTTACGCTGTCCATTTGTGCGCGCCTCCTTTCCGGGGTAGGGTAGCATCAACGGGTGTAATAAGCGACAAGGGTCTCGGGGAGGTACCGGCGGGCAAATTCGCTTGCGCGCGCTGCCTGCCTGGCCTCGTCGAGTGTTTCGGGGAGCTTTCGGTAGCTGGCGGTCACCTGCTCGGGCGCTGTGAAGAGGTTCACATCGGCGGGCGCGGGCAGGGAAGACGCGGCTCTCACGCCATCAAGTCCCGCGTAGATGAGAAGCGCAAAGGCAAGATAGGGGTTACATGAGGGGTCCGGCGAGCGGAGCTCGGCTCTTCGGTATTCGCCGGAGGCGGCGGGAATGCGGATGAGCTGCGAGCGGTTCTCACTCGACCATGAGATGTACCGCGGGGCCTTGCGGCAGCCGAGACGGCGATAGGATGCGTCCACGGGGTTAAAAAACACAGTCAGATCGTAAACGTGATTCAAAATACCGGCCATGACCTGCGGCATGACATCCGCGCCGCTTGACGACTTCACGGAAAGGTTGATGTGCATGCCGCTTCCCGGCGCGTCCGGCAGAGGCTTTGGCGAAAAATCAGCGGTAAGGCCGTTCCCGGCGGCCACGGTCGAAACGACGCTCCGGAACGTGACCGCATTGTCTGCGGCAGTTAAGGGGTCCGCGTAACGGAAGTCGATCTCGTTCTGCCCGGGGCCCTCTTCGTGGTGCGAGCTCTCCGGGCGGATGCCCATCTGCTCAAGGGTCAGGCACGCCTCGCGGCGCACATTTTCACCCTTATCCTCCGGCGCAACGTCCATGTATCCGGCGGTATCATACGGAACCTTTGTGGCCGAACCTGCCTCGTCCAGCCGGAAAAGGTAAAACTCCATCTCGGGGCCGAAGAAGAACGTGAGGCCTTCCTGTTCTGCCTCTTTTACGGCGTTTGCAAGGATCGCGCGCGTGTCCATCTCAAACGGCCGCCCGTCCGGGTAGTGCACCGAGCAGAACATGCGCACCACGCGCCCGTGCTCGGGTCTCCACGGCAGAATGCAGAGCGTCGACGCGTCCGGGCGCAGAACAAGATCAGAGTGTACCTCGCCTCCAAAGCCCGCGATGGCCGACGCGTCGATGGAAATGCCGTAGGCAAACGCGCGGTCCAATTCGTCCGGCATGATCGAAACGTTTTTGAGCCGGCCCATCACGTCGCAGAACGTCATGCGGATGAACTTCACGTCCTCTTCAATGACATATTGCAGGATTTCTTCCTTTTCGTAAACCATATCAAGCAGCCTTTCCTAAAAAAGAGGGCGCTCACCCGAGCAGGTACCGCCCCCGCCCGAATGAACGCCTTTGCTCATTCTATCTTCGCTTCTTACAATATTAAAAGTCATTTTATTACAGCTTTTCATATGTGCCATATCATAGCATGCGGGAAAACGCCTGTCAATCGGCTTTGCAGGCGGAAATGACATTTCGTGCAATCAGACAAGACGGGCGCGGAAACCCGGCCTTCCATTGGCGGAAAATGATGAAAGACAGAACGCAAAATGCAGGAGCAAAAAAATTTCCTGCAAATTTTCAAAAATTCTGCTTGACAAACGAAGGCCGCATGCGTATAATGCGGAGCATAAGGCAACGGCGTCTTTGAGCAATGGGGCTCAGAGGCGTCTTTTCTTATTTTGACGGAACCTGTGGTACCTCGTCGTAAGCCGATGAGATCATAGCTTCCCGAACGATTCGTTTTTTATACAGAATACAGGTAACGAGGAAACCGGGGCAATGGCGTCTTTTTGGGATTTTGACGCCTTGCCCCGGCTTTTATTCATACGAAAGGAGTGGCGTAACATGCAAACGGTTTCTGATTATTTCGGAAGTCTGGTGTTTGACGACAGAGTCATGCGCGCAAGACTTCCGGCCAAGGTCTACAAGTCCCTCAAAAAGACGATCGACGAAGGGGTGAGTCTGGATAATCAGGTGGCCAATGCCGTAGCCGAGGCCATGCGCGACTGGGCAGTCGAGCACGGCGCGACGCATTTTACCCACTGGTTCCAGCCGCTGACCGGCATTACCGCCGAGAAGCACGACAGTTTTATTTCCCCGTCGCCCGACGGCGGTGTGATCATGGAGTTTTCCGGCAAGGAGCTCATCCAGGGCGAGCCGGATGCGTCCAGCTTCCCGTCCGGCGGCCTGCGCGCAACGTTTGAGGCACGCGGCTACACCGCTTGGGACCCCACGTCTTACGCGTTTTTGAAGGACAAGACGCTCTGCATCCCGACGGCGTTCTGCTCGTACGGCGGTGAGGCGCTCGACAAGAAAACGCCGCTGCTGCGCTCGATGCAGGCCATCAACAAGCAGGCGATGCGCGTTTTGAAGCTCTTTGGCAACGAAGACGTGAAATGCGTCAAGACCTCCGTCGGCCCCGAGCAGGAATACTTCCTTGTTGACCGCGAGATGTTTGACAAGCGCAAGGACCTCGTCTTCTGCGGCCGGACGCTCTTTGGCGCGAAGCCCCCGAAGGGACAGGAGCTCGATGATCACTATTTCGGCTCCATCAAGCCGCGGGTCGCGGAATTCATGGAGGACCTCAACGAGGAGCTCTGGAAGCTTGGCATCCTTGCCAAGACCGAGCACAACGAAGTCGCCCCGGCGCAGCATGAGCTGGCCCCTATTTATACAACAACCAACATCGCAACCGATCACAACCAGCTGACGATGGAGATCATGCAGAAAGTTGCCCTCCGGCATGGTCTTGTGTGCTTGCTGCATGAAAAGCCCTTCGCGGGCGTCAATGGCTCCGGCAAGCACAACAACTGGTCGATTGCGACCGATACAGGTGTGAATCTTCTGACGCCGGGCGAAACGCCGTATGAAAACGCGCAGTTTTTGCTCTTCCTGTGCGCGGCCATTCAGGCCGTCGACGATTATCAGGATTTGCTGCGGCTGAGCGTTGCAACGGCTGGCAACGATCACCGGCTCGGCGCAAACGAAGCGCCCCCGGCGGTTGTGTCGATCTTCCTGGGAGATGAGCTGACCGCGATTTTAGACGCGATCGAAGCCGATGCACCCTACAATGCGGCGGAGAAGACGGTCATGAAGCTCGGCGTGCATGTGCTTCCCAAGTTCCTGCGCGACACGACGGACCGCAACCGCACCTCTCCCTTTGCCTTTACGGGTAATAAATTTGAGTTCCGGATGCTTGGCTCGGCCAACTCCATTGCCTGCACGAACATTATGCTCAACGGAGCTGTCGCGCAGTCGCTCAAAGGTTTTGCCGATGCGCTCGAGAAGGCAGATGACTTTGAAGGCGCGCTGCACGATCTCATCCGCCGCACGATTCACGCGCACAAGCGCATCATCTTCAACGGCAACGGCTACGACGACGCATGGATCAAGGAAGCAACCGAACAGCGCGGCCTTCTGAACTTAAGAACCACGCCCGATGCGATGCCGACGCTGCTGGAAAAGAAAAACGTCGACATGCTGACCGGCCTCAAGATTTTCACGAAGGCAGAGCTTGAGTCGCGCTATGAGATCATGATGGAAAACTACGTCAAGACTGTCACCATCGAGGCGCAGACGATGCTGGACATGACGCGCAAGGAGATCCTGCCCGCCGTTGCCGGCTACACGAAGGAGCTCACCGAGACACTGGCTGCCAAGCGCGCGATCTTACCGTCGCTGCCGGCAAAATACGAAACCGGCACGATCACGAAGCTCTCCTCGCTTCTCGACCAGATCGACGCGGCGGCAGACGAGCTGGAAAAAACGACGCTCCAGATCAAAGCCATTGACAGCGTCACCGAGTCCGCGTTCCAGATCCGCGACGCGATGCTCCCGAGAATGGCGGCGCTGCGCGTGGTGTGCGATGAGGCAGAGCCTCTGACCGCTGAACGCTTCTGGCCGTTCCCGACGTACGACAAGCTTCTGTTCGGCGTGAGATAAATTTGTTTGTCCAATTTATTTTGATTTATTTTTTAGAAGGAGGATTCTTATATGAACCGCAATGTGAACCGTTCCTATGAGCTTGAAAGCCCCTACCAGTTCATCAACCCCGCACATTCGTTCCTGATGGAAAGCGTCCACGAGCAGCACGATTTTTTCGATTCCTGCTTCGCCAAAGATGCAGAATTGTATCTTTCCTGTCTGGATACCAGCGCGTGGGACTAAGACGCGCCGGGCACAAGACAAGATAAATAGAAGATCCAAAGGCGTTTGAGCCGGGAAAAGTACCGTAAAAGGCTGCTGACAGAGAGCGTGGGCAAGGTGGAAGCCGCGCAGTAAGCGTTACGCGAAGAACACCCGGCGAGCCGCAAGCTGAAAGGAAACATAGTTTCTCAGTAGGTGCGCCGGGCCTGCCGCCCGTTACCCAGGCAGAGCGTTATTAGACGCGACAGAGACAAAAGATAGGTGGCACAGCGAGACAGCACTTGCCCTATCGAATGCTGATTCAAAATTCTGGAGGATTTTATCATGTGTTCGATTATGGGTTACTGTGACGTTTGTGCCGCCTTTTCTGAATTTCAGAAGGGTTTTCTGAAGACCACCTCCCGAGGCCCCGATGACAGCCGCATCGTCGATACCGGCAAGGGCTTACTTGGCTTTCATCGCCTTTCCATCATGGGCCTCACGCCCAGCGGCATGCAGCCGTTTGAGCGCGATGGCAGCTACGTCGTCTGCAACGGCGAGATTTACGGGTTCGAGAAGCTCAAAAAGGAGCTCGAGAAGAAATACGAGTTCGTCAGCGGCTCGGACTGCGAGATTTTGCTTCCTTTGTACTTTGAGCACGGCGTGGACATGTTTAAAATGCTCGACGCGGAGTTTGCGCTGATTCTTTACGACGGACACACGAAAGAGTATATCGCCGCGCGCGACCCCATCGGCATCCGGCCGCTCTACTACGGCTATGACAAAAAGGGCGTGATCGTCTTCGCCAGCGAGCCCAAGAACTTAGTCACGCTCTGCGACAAGATCATGCCGTTCCCTCCCGGACATTACTACAAGGACGGCAAGTTCGTCTGCTACTGCGACATCGCAAAGCCGGAAACAGTTTGCCACGATGATCTGGATATGGTCTGCTCCAAGATTCACGATAAGCTCGTTCGCGGTGTCGAAAAGCGCCTCGTGGCGGATGCGAAGGTCGGGTTCCTGCTCTCGGGCGGCCTCGATTCGTCGCTCGTCTGCGCAATTGCTGCGCGCGAGTCGGATGCGCCGATCCGCACGTTTGCCATCGGCATGAGCGAGGACGCGATTGATCTCAAATATGCCAAGCAGGTAGCAGACTACATCGGAAGCGAGCACACCGAGGTCTATATGACAAAGCAGCAGGTGCTGGACAGCCTCGAAGAGGTCATCCGGATGCTGGGCACGTATGATATTACGACCATCCGCGCGAGCATGGGCATGTATCTTCTTTGCAAGTGGATCCACGAAAACATCGACCTGCGCGTAATTCTGACGGGCGAAATTTCCGACGAGCTGTTTGGCTATAAATACACCGACTTTGCGCCCTCTGCCGAAGAATTCCAGAAGGAGGCCGAAAAACGCATCCGCGAGCTTCACATGTACGACGTGCTCCGCGCCGACCGCTGCATCAGTGTCAACTCGCTAGAGGCCAGAGTCCCGTTCGGCGACCTCGATTTTGTCAAGTACGTCATGTCCGTCGACCCCGAGCTGAAGCTCAACAAATACGGCAAGGGCAAGTATCTGCTCCGCCACGCATTCGAGGGCGACTATCTGCCGCACGACATTCTCTACCGCGAAAAGGCGGCGTTCTCCGATGCGGTCGGCCATTCGATGGTGGATGATCTCAAGGAATTTGCGGAAAAGCAGTATACCGACGAGGAATTCGAGGAGAAGCGCAGGAAGTATACCCACGCGCAGCCGTTCACGAAGGAATCGCTTCTGTACCGCGAGATCTTCGAGCGCTATTATCCCGGCCAGTCCGAGATGGTTGTCGATTTCTGGATGCCGAACAAGACGTGGCCGGGCTGTGATGTGAACGACCCGTCGGCGCGCGTACTTTCAAACTATGGCGCGAGCGGTGAATGAGAAATCCTGAAAAAAGAAATTCTTAGGAAAAGTTTACAAATGGCCGAAAAAAGCCGGTTTTCCCATACAAACAGTGCAAAAACCGGGGAATTCACAATTCGTACAAAAATATTTATATATTTTTTACAGCAAAACACTTGAAATGGTGCTAGTTTTTGTGTAAAATACAAATGCAGTTGTTCCTCTCTGGAGAGCCTCTTACAAGAGCGCCGAAGGTGTAAGGCGGTTCGCCGATCTCTCAGGCAAAAGGACAGAGCAATGACCTTGCTACGTCCTTTCCGCGACTCCCGTCCCGCAAGGCGGAAATAATCAGGAAAGGATGGACGATCGGGGGATCGTCCGAAGGCAAAATCTATGCAGGCAATCATTAGTTTTATCACCGGCACCCTTAACACTGTAGCATGGCTGTACATCTTCCTGCCGTGCACCATCCTCTTTGGTCTTTATCTGACCATCCGCAACCGTGGTCTTCAGTTCACGAAGTTCGGCTACGTGATGAAGAACACACTGGGTAAAATGTTCCAGAAACAGGAGGCAGGCGAAGGCGCAGTCACGCCGATGCAGGCTGTCTCCACGGCGCTGGCGGCTACGGTCGGCACCGGCAACATCGTTGGTACCTCCCAGGCCATCGCCCTCGGCGGCTACGGCGCCATCTTCTGGCTCTGGCTGGCTGCCTTGCTTGGCATGATGGTCAAGTACTCCGAAGTTCTGCTCGCAATCAAGTACCGTGAGCGCGACGCGAAGGGCGACTGGGTCGGCGGCCCGATGTACTACGTCAAGAACGGCCTCGGCAAGGGCTGGCAATGGGTCGGCATCCTGTTCTGTATCTTTGCAGCCATCGCCGCTTTCGGTATCGGCAACATGTCGCAGGTCAACTCCATCGTCGGCTCCATCAACAACGCTGTCGACGCGTTCATCCCGGCCGCTGCTGCTGAGCGCGGCACGCTGAACCTCATCCTCGGCATCGTTTTGGCTGTCCTCGTCGGCATCATCCTCTTCGGCGGCATCAAGCGCATCGGCGCTGTCGCGGAAAAGCTTGTCCCGACTATGGCGCTTCTTTACATCGTTTTTGGCGTTACCGTTATCGTTGTCCATGCAAATAATATCATCCCCGCGTTCGGCAAGATCTTCTCCACCGCTTTCAATCCGCAGGCCATCGGCGGCGCGGCTGCCGGTATTGTCCTGAAGGAAACCATCGTCTGGGGTCTTCGCCGCTCTGCGTTCTCCAACGAGGCCGGCCTCGGCTCCGCTGCAATCGCACACTCTGCGGCTGACACCCCGGGTCCTGTCCAGCAGGGTATGTACGGCATCTTCGAGTGCTTTGCCGATACCATCGTCATCTGCTCTTTGACTGCTCTTACCATCATCTGCTCCGGTGTGGAGATCCCGTTCGGCGTGAAGCCCGGCTCTGAGCTCATCACCGCCGCATTCGCAACCGTCTTCGGCGATAAGATCGCTTCTACGTTCGTCGCGGTTGCTCTGACGCTCTTCGCGTTCACGACGATCCTTGGCTGGTCGCTGTACGGCTCGCGCTGCTTCCAGTACCTGTTCGGTCTGAAGGCCGCTTCCATCTACAAGGCACTGTATGTCGTAATTATCGTCGTCGGCGCCGTTTCCTCCATCGACGTTGTTTGGGATATCTCCGATACCTTCAACGGCCTGATGGCTGTCCCGAACTTCATCGCCTTGATCGCCCTGTCGCCTGTCGTCATCAAGATGACGAAGGAATACTTCTTCAACAAAAAACCGGCATAATAAAAACACTTACCTTAAAATCGCAGCATCTTTTCGATAGGTGGAATAAATTGCAGAAAACGGCTCCGGGATTTCCCGGAGCCGTTTTTCGTGGATTGAAGGGAGAGATTCTGAGCTTTGCAGGAGCCAATGCCCACGACCCAATCGGCAGTACGCTTTCAATTTGCAGGGGTCGATGCCCACATCGACCCGGCAGACAGAACCGTTTTTACGAAAGTCTTTGGCGAATTCGTTCGTGCCAATGGGGCGATGTGGGCTGTCCGCCCCATGGGAAGTTACGAATTTGCCGAAGATTATCGATCGGAAATTATGCGGCAGCGGTTTCCTTGGACGGAAGCTGGGCGATGACGATGGCGATGAAGATAACGAGGCAGCCAAGAAGCTCGCGCGCGCTCAGTGCCTGTTGGAGGATGATCCAGCCGAAGAGGACGGCAAAGACCGATTCCAAGCTCAGGATCATGCTGGCAAGCGTGGGGGGGACAAGCTGCTGGCCGAGGATTTGCAGTGTGTAGCCTACGCCGCCTGAGAACACACCCGCGTAGACGATCGGGAGCCACGCGCTCTGAACGGCTGCCCAGCTCGGGTGCTCCAGAAGGAGCATGGGAAGAATGGAAACGGCGGAGGCCGTAAAGAACTGGACGCACGACAGGCGCACGCCGTCTAAGTCATGGCACGCGCGGTCGATAAAGAGAATATGGCACGCGAAAAAGACTGCGCACAGAAGCGTCAGCCAGTCGCCGTAGTTGACCCCGGAGAGGCCCTCGCCGCCGGCACACAGAAGATAGAGTCCCATGAGCGCGATAATCGCGCAGACCCAGTTCATGAGCTTCACGCGGAGCTTCACGAACAGACCGAGGAAGGGGACGAGGATGATATACATGGTGGTAATAAAGCCGGATTTTCCGACCGTCGTGTGGATGATGCCGTACTGCTGGATGATGCTGGCCGCGCAGAGAATCACGCCGCAGATTACGCCGCAAACGAATTGATGCCGCGCCTGCTTCCCAGCCGGGCGGACAGAGATTCCCTTTTTGTCGCGCAGGAAGATGACCGGTACAAGCACAAGGCCGGCGAGAAAGTATCTTGCCGCCTGCATGGTAAAGGGCCCTACATAGTTCATGCCCTCGCTCTGGGCGACGAACGCCGCGCCCCAGACCATGGCGCAGAGCAGAAGCATCAGGCTGCCGCGGGTTTGCTGTTTCATGGGAAGATCTCCTTTGTGTAAAAAACTGCATCAGAACGGAATAATTATACAGCATTCGCCGCCAAAAGCAAGCGCGCGCGCAAAAAACCGGCAGGTAGTTGTGAAGCAGACCGAAATGTGGTAGACTATTTGTACAAATTGTGTGACAGGAGGCTATCGGATGGCAGAAAAAATCCGTTCGCGCGAGGAAATTGCACGCGAAGATACATGGGCAATGGAGGACTTATATGCGTCGGACGCGGCGTGGATGCAGGATTTGGAAAAACTGAAGGGGCTTGGTGCAAAGCTTCCGGAATACGCCGGGAAATTATCCACGAGCGCGCAGACGCTGCTGGAATATCAGAAGCTGGGCGAGGAAATTTCGGTGCTGCTTGACAGCCTTGCGAACTACGCCCAGCGCAAAAGCGACGAGGACACAAGAAACGCCGTCTATCAGGACCTGACCGGCAAGCTCACGAAGGTTTGGGTGCAGCTGGGTGCGGACACGGCCTTTGAGGTGCCGGAGCTGCTGTCGATCTCCGATGAACAAATGGAGAAATTCTATGAGGAAGTGCCTGAACTGAACCTCTACCGGCGGCACTTTGACTCCATCCGCCGCAAACGGGCGCATGTTTTGTCGGAGAGCGAAGAAAAGCTGCTGGCCATGGCGGGCGAGATGGCGGGAACGCCGGAGGAGGTCTACTCCCTGTTTGCGGACGCGGACCTCACGTTCCGCCCGGCGTTGGACGCAAACGGCGAGGAACACCCGATCACGCAGGGAAGTTATATCGCGGCGATGGAGTCGCCCGACCGGACGCTCCGCAAGAATGCGTTTGAGAGCTTATATGCCGGCTTCGGCGCGTATAAAAACACGGTGGCCGCCATGCTCGCCGGGCAGGTCAAGCAGCTCGAGTTCTTCTCAAAGGCGCGGCACTACACTTCCCCTCTGGAAGCGTCTTTGGACGCAACGGAGGTTCCTGTCAGCGTATACCATGAGCTGATCGAAGCCGTGCACCAGAACATGGACAAGATGCATCGGTACATGCGGCTTCGCAAAAAGCTTCTGGGCGTCAGCGAGCTTCATATGTACGATCTCTATACGCCGCTGGTTGCCGCGTCGGAGGAGCGGATTCCCTTTGCAGAGGCAAAGAAGACCGTCGCGCAGGCGCTTGGCGTCATGGGCGAGCGGTACGGGAAGATCTTGCAGGAGGGCTTTAACAATCGCTGGATTGACGTGTATGAAAATACCGGCAAGCGCTCGGGCGCATACTCGGCGGGCGCGCGTGTGCATCCGTATGTGCTTTTAAACTACACGGGGACATTGGACAGCGAGTTCACGCTGGCGCACGAGATGGGGCATGCGATCCATTCGTACCTGTCCAACAAGACGCAGCCGATCGTCTACTCTGACTATGTGATTTTTGTAGCCGAGGTCGCGTCGACCTGCAACGAGGCGCTTTTAATGCAGCACCTGCTCAAGACCACAACGGATAAAAAGCAGCGCGCCTATCTCATCAACCATTTCCTCGAGCAGTTCCGCACGACGCTCTACCGGCAGACGATGTTCGCCGAGTTTGAGCTCAAAATGGCGGGACTAAGCGCGCAGGGCGCGACGCTGACGGCGGATGTTCTGTGCGAGGAATACCGCAAGCTCAACGCGCTCTATTACGGGGAAGACGTAGTACTGGACGAGCAAATTGCGCTCGAATGGGCGCGGATTCCGCATTTTTACTACAACTACTACGTCTTCCAGTACGCAACGGGCTATGCGGCGGCGATTGCGCTCTCAGAGGGTATTTTGAAAGACGGTGAGCCCGCGGTCGAGCGATACCTCGGCTTCCTCTCCGGCGGATGCAGCAAGAGCCCGATTGAGCTTTTGAAGGGCGCGGGCGTTGACATGACGACGGCGGAGCCTGTCAACCGGGCGCTTGCGATGTTCTCGAAGCTGCTTGACGAAATGGAGGCGCTGACGGCGTAAATGGAAGAGCTTTTTCTGCCGGTGCTGCACAGCTTTGAAAATAACAACGTCTTTACCGGAAGCTACGGCGCGCTGCGCTTCAAGGTCACGCCCGCCATCACGATGAAAAACCCGAAGGAGGTCGACATGGAACAAAGCTCCATGCTCTGCGAGCTCTGGCACGGACCGTTTTGCTACGAGAAAAGCGAGATGGAGGCGCAGGAGACGTTTCCCTTGAGCGAGGAAGGGAAGGAAAACATGCGGCAGTTCCTGCTTTCGCACATCTGAGGTTCATCGCCCGGGGAGAACCCGGGCGATTTTCACACTGCCCCTTGTCCTTCCGGGGCGAACATGGTAGAATAAGAAAAAATGCCGGAAACGGCGAGGAAAGGGAGAATGCGGCATGGAACGAACGAGCACGGTCTACAAAACCTATGTGGAGATTTTAAAACGCGAGCTTGTGTGTGCGATGGGGTGCACGGAGCCGATTGCGATTGCATACTGCGCGGCAGTGGCAAGAAAAGCTTTGGGGATGCTGCCATCCGAGATCGACGTTGCTGCAAGCGGCAATATCATCAAGAATGTCAAGAGTGTCATTGTGCCGAACACCGGCGGACTGCGCGGCATCGAAGCGGCGGCGGCCATCGGCGCGCTGGCGGGCGATGCGGAGGCAGGCTTGCAGGTCGTGTCGCACGTGACGCCCGACGAAATTGCGGCGCTGCCCGGGTACATGGAGCAGACGGCGTTTTCTGTCTCGGCGGCGGAATCGGAGTTCCTGCTGGATATCGAGGTAACTGTCCGCGCAGGCGGCCATTTTGCGACCGTGCGCGCCGTGCAGGAGCATACGAATATCGTTCTGGTGGAGGCAGATGCGGGCGTTTTGTTCTCCAAGGATCCGGACGAGGATACGAGCAAGGACGAAGGTGCGCCCGACTATACGCTTTTGAATGTTGCGGACATCTGCGAGTTCGCGGACACGTGCGAGTTAGATGACGTGAAGCCGGTTTTGGAGCGGCAGCTTGCGTGCAACTGCGCGATCGCGGAAGAGGGACTGCGCGGAAATTACGGAGCAGGTATCGGAAAGGTGATGCTGGCGGCTTACGGCGACGATGTGCGCACAAGAGCGCGGGCCTATGCGGCGGCGGCCTCGGACGCGCGGATGAACGGCTGCGATCTTCCCGTCGTCATCAACTCCGGCTCCGGCAATCAGGGTATTACAGCCTCGCTTCCGGTCTATGTCTACGCGAAGGAGCTCGGCGCGAGCGAAGAGAAGCTATTTAGAGCGCTTCTTGTTTCGAACCTCGTAACGCTCCACGAAAAGACCGGCATCGGCAGGCTCTCGGCCTACTGCGGCGCGGTCAGCGCGGGCGCTGGTGCGGGCGCCGGCATTGCATATCTGCACGGCGGCGGCTGCCGGGAAATTTCCCACACGATCGTAAACGCGCTGGCGGTCACGTCCGGCATTGTCTGCGACGGAGCCAAGTCCTCCTGCGCGGCCAAAATCGCGATGGCGGTCGAGGCGGGCATTCTGGGCTTTGAGATGTATAGCTGCGGCAAGCAGTTTTACGGCGGCGACGGACTGGTCGCCAAGGGCGTGGAAAACTCGATCGCGAATTTCAGCCGCCTCGGCCGCGTCGGCATGCGCGAGACCGACAAGGAAATCATCCGCATGATGACAGAATAAGCTTTGAATACGGCGAAGCGCCGGGACAAGTGTCCCGGCGCTTTTGTGCGCACGATTTCCAAAAAGCTGCGAAAATTGTAACTTTTGTATCTAAAATGTATCTGAATATTCACAAAAACTTTGGGAACTGCGCGCGGTTTGGGAGTATGCTGGTAAGCAGTATTTTGGGGATTGTTTGCCTTGCGGGCAATCCCGCGCACAAAGGAGCAGAAACAGTCAATGGAAGAAATGAAAGAAGCCTCCACCAAGCCCCGGCGGAAGAAAAAGAAGCTCAAAAAAGGCTGGATCGTACTGGCGGTTGTGGTCCTCGTTGCGGCGGGATTCTTTCTGCTGCGGAAAAAGGGCGGCAATACGCAGGCGGTTCTGGCCTCAGATACGCAGGTGCTGGAATATGGCGATCTGGAATCGAGCATCAGTGCGACCGGGACCGTCGAGAGCAGCGACACCACGAAGGTCTATTCGACGCTTGCCTATCAGGTTAAAAGCGTTTTGGTCGAGGTGGGAGACGTTGTAAAAGAGGGAGATTTGCTGGCGGAGCTCGACGGCGAGCAGATCGAAAACCAGATCGCTACGCAGAAAACCTCCATGGAGGTCGCCTCCGGCAGCGCAAACGCGCAGGTGCAGAGCGCGTACGACGCGTACGATAACTTTAAGCAGGGGCTGGACGCGGGGCTCAACGCGAGCCTGATTGGCGCGCAGTCGCAGGTGGATAACGCCTACGACGCGTATGTAAAGGCCTCGAACGCGTATGAGCGGTATAAAGAAAACGTGAACCTCGGCGAAAATACGCAGGTTCTTTCTGCGCAGTCCGCAAGAGACAATGCCGCCACGGCGCTCGATAATGCGGAGACGGCGCTCGATTCTGCAAACAGCGCGTACAAGTCGGCCGCAGAGGCAAAAGACACGCTTCCGGAGCTGAACAGTCAGATCGAACAGGACAAGCAGCGCAAGCAGGAACTCGAGGACGCAGGCGAGCAGCTGTCGGTCGAGTATATCACACTTGTTGTGGAACTGGAAACGCTTCAAAAGCAGGTGCAGACGATTGCGTCCAGCTATGAATCGGCCAAGCAGGGGCGCGAGAGTGCAAGACAGGCGGTCGAGTCGGCGCAGTCTGCGTACGATATCGCGCAGGCGACCTATAATGCGGCGCTTCGCGGGGAAGATCAGGCTTTAAGCGATTATGCCGACGCTGTTGACAGCGCGTGGCGCGCGTATCAGACGGCGCTGACGAGTCTGGATTCCACGAAAAAGGGCACGGAGGACCAGCTGGAGGCGTATTCCGATACGCTGGCCTCGGCAAATGCGGGCGCGAACACGGCGGTCACGGAGGAATCGCTCCGGCAGCTCGGAAAAACGCTGGACGACACGAAAATCACCGCACCTGTTTCCGGCACCGTGACGGCAGTCTATGCAACCATCGGCTCGAGCGGCTCGGGGCTTCTGTTCGTGATCGAGGACACCGACCATCTCGTTGTGTCCACGAGCGTCAAGGGCTACGATCTTGGCAACGTGAAGACGGGTATGACGGTTGAAATTAAGTCCGACGCGACGGGCGACACGGTCATTCCCGGCACGCTCACGACGATTGCGCCTACAGCGAAGAAAAACCAGCTGGGCGATACGGAGAGCGCCTCCGATCCTGCCTTTGAGGCGGAGGTCTCCGTGGACGAGGCGGGCTCCGGACTTCGCATCGGCATGGAGGCGCGCCTGAGCTACATCATCGCACGGGAGCAGCACGTGCTGGCTGTTCCCTATGAGGCGGTCTATACGAACGAAAATGGGAGAACCTGCATTCTTGTTCTGCGCGCGCAGGAGAAGGACACGTATCTCGTTGAAAGTTTGCCGGTTACAACAGGGCTCGACGATGATCTCGACATCGCGGTCTCGGGCTCTGGCGTGGAGGCAGGGCTGCGCGTCATTACCGAGGCGAAGACGTATCTTTCGTATATCGGAAAGACCGTCACGCTTGCGCAGGCCACGGGCTTTGAGGCGATGGCCGAGATGGGGGCGTACCAATGAGCGGCCGGCAGCTGATTCGCATGCGCGGTATTGTCAAGCGCTTTTATGTCGGGCAGCCGAACGAGCTCGAAATTCTGCACGGGATTGATCTGGACGTGAACGAGGGGGAGTTCGTCTCCATCGTCGGCGCGTCCGGCTCCGGCAAATCGACGCTTATGAACATGATCGGCGTTCTTGACCGGCCGACGGAAGGAACGTACTGGCTCGACGGGACCGATGTGGAGGATGCGGCGGACGATGAGCTCTCGCAGATCCGGAACCGGAAAATCGGCTTTGTGTTCCAGAACTTCAATCTCATTTCGCGCACAAACGCGCTGCGGAACGTCGAGCTTCCGATGATGTACGCGGGACTCCCGCAGAAAAAGCGGACGCAGCGGGCGGAAGAGCTCTTGGATCTGGTCGGTATGGGCGATCGCATGCTGCACCAGCCGAACGAGCTTTCCGGCGGCCAGAAGCAGCGCGTGGCGATCGCGCGGGCAATGGCGAACGATCCGGCGATCATCCTCGCCGACGAGCCGACGGGCGCGCTCGACAGCAAAACCGGCCGCATGGTCATGGATTTATTCCACCAGCTCAACCGCGAGCAGGGAAAGACAATCGTTCTGATTACGCACAATCAGGAGCTGGCGGAGGAAACCGGCCGGATCCTTACGATGCGCGACGGCATTTTATACACAAACGGCGAAAGGGGCGCGAGAGAAGATGGGACTCGGTGAATCGATCCGCCTCGCGCTCGAGGGGCTGAAGGCAAACAAGATGCGCGCGGTTCTGACGATGCTCGGCATCATCATCGGCATTGCCGCCGTCATCGGCATTCTGACTGTAGGCGACGGTTTGTCGGGCTACATCAACGGCACGATGAGCGACCTTGGCGCGTCGACAATTATCGTCTCTTTGCAGGAAAAGTCCCGCGAGGTATCCAGCGACGACATGATGAGCATGATGGCCATGAAGCAGCCCGAAGCGTCTGACCTCATAACCCCTGAGATGGTTTCGGCCATGGAAGAGAATTTCGGCGCGCGCCTCGCGGCGACCGGACTTTCCCAGTCCGCCGGAAGCGGCAAGGCCAAGGACGGACGGCTGTATGCCAACGTTTCGGCCTCGGGCGTAAACGAGGGGTATTTTACGGTCAACGATGTGAAGCTCTCGGCAGGACGGCTTTTACAGCAGAAGGACGATGACGGGCGGCGCATGGTCTGCGTCGTGAGCGATAAGCTTGTGAACAATCTCTTTGACGGAAAGCAGGACGCGGCGCTCGGGCAGGAGCTTCTGGTGCAGCTGACGGGCGGAAGCTACACGTTCCGCATTGTGGGCGTTTACAAATACGAGCAGTCGGCGTTCTCCTTTTCGACGGCTTCGGATAAGGACATCTCGACCTCGCTTTACATTCCGCTTTCTACCGCCAAGCAGCTGGTCGGCGCGGATCGCGGCTTTTCAAATATCACTGTGCAGGCCGCGCTCGGAGAAAGCAGCACAGAGGTAGCAGCAGAGGTCAAAAATTATCTGAGCCGCTATTACCGCACGAACGAAAACTACACCGTCACGGCCATCAGCATGGACACGATGATCTCGTCCGTCGACTCGATGATGAGCACCCTCTCGGTCGCCATCTCGGTCATTGCGGGCATATCGCTTCTCGTCGGCGGGATCGGCGTGATGAACATCATGCTCGTCTCTGTTACCGAGCGCACGCGGGAAATCGGCACACGAAAGGCCCTCGGCGCGACGAACAACAATATCCGCCTGCAATTTGTCGTCGAGAGCGTGATCATCTGCCTCATCGGCGGCGCGATCGGCATTGTGCTGGGCGCGATCATGGGCTACGTCGGAAGCGGGCTTCTCAAAAACGCGGTGCTTCCGAGCATTGGCGCGATTGTGCTGGCATTTACCTTCTCTCTGGCTGTTGGCGTGTTTTTCGGATATTACCCCGCAAACAAGGCGGCGAAGATGGACCCGATTGAGGCGCTGCGGTACGAATAAGTTCTGTTAAGAACTTGTTAATTCTGCTGTGTGCCGCTTGCATTTGCATGTTCATCACGCTATACTGTAGCAAAATGTGCATGAGAGGAAGTAGCCGGCGAGAAATCGCGACAGATGGCGTCAAAACGGTCTTAGAACCCGCCGCTGGATGAAATGGCAAAACTCTGATTGCCGCGCTTTGGCGTGGCGATCAGAGTTTTTTCGTTTTTTGGCGAGGCTTCCTGCGTGTATACAAGCTAAAAAAGGGGAGACGTGTATGGAAATCCTGTACAGCAATTTGGGAAACCTCACCTGGCAACAGGTGGTGATGTGGGCGATCGGCGGACTGCTTGTCTACCTTGCCATCGCGAAGGACATGGAGCCAAGCCTGCTGCTGCCGATGGGCTTCGGCGCGATCTTAGTAAACCTTCCGATGTCCGGTGCGGTCGACCAGTGGGTGAGCGGGCAATTGGAGCGCGGGGCGCTGAGCGTTTTGTATGACGCGGGCATTGCAAATGAGCTTTTTCCGCTGATTTTATTCATCGGCATCGGCGCGATGATCGACTTTGGCCCGCTGCTCACAAACCCGAAGCTTATGATCTTCGGTGCGGCGGCGCAGTTCGGCATTTTCTTTACGCTGTGTCTGGCCGGTATGTTCTTCGATCTTCCGGACGCGGCTTCCATCGCCATCATCGGAGCGGCCGACGGCCCGACGGCCATTGTTGTAGCGCAGAAGCTGCGGTCCCAGTATCTTGGCGCGATTATGGTCGCGGCGTATTCCTACATGGCGCTCGTGCCCATCATCCAGCCGCCGGTGATCCGGCTTCTGACGACGAAAAAAGAGCGCTTGATCCGCATGCCCTATGAGCAGAAATCCGTCAGCAAGACGACGAAGATCCTCTTTCCGATTCTCACGACGATCGTTGCGGGTGTGGTCGCGCCTGCATCTGTGAGCCTTGTCGGCTTTCTGATGTTCGGTAACTTAATTCGTGAGTGCGGCGTTCTGAACTCCCTTTCCGAGACAGCGCAGAAGGTGCTGGCGAACCTCATTACGATTTTCCTCGGGCTGACCATCGCGTCGCAGATGCGATCCGAGCAGTTTTTGCAGCCGCAGACGCTGCTTATTTTGGGGCTTGGTTTGTTTGCCTTCGTGTTCGATACGGCAGGCGGCGTTTTGTTTGCAAAATTTTTGAATCTGTTCCTGAAGAAAAAAATCAACCCCATGATCGGCGCGGCGGGCATTTCGGCCTTCCCGATGTCCGGGCGGATCGTCCATAAGATGGGACTGAAGGAAGACCCGCAGAACTTTTTGCTGATGCACTCTATCGGCGTGAACGTCTCGGGTCAGATCGCGTCCGTCATCGCGGGCGGATTGATTTTGAACTTTTTTATGAAATAAGGAGGGAAAACCATGAACTTTTATCCCGAACGCCTGCCGGAGCTGCTTCCCTACATGGGAAAGGGCATGCTCGCCATCTTTATCGTCATGGCCGTCATTATCATAAGCGCCACCCTGCTGAATCGCCTGACAAAGAAGTAATTTTTCAGGAATTCTGAAATTTTCCGGTTATGCGTAGGGGACGATGTCTACATCGTCCCGGCAAATAAACCTGATTTTACGGAAATCCTCGGCGAATTCGTAACTTCCCTCGGGTCGATGTGGGCATCGTCCCCTACGAACTTCCCGAAAGACTCCAAAAGAGCCGTAGGGGCGGACGCCTCTGTCCGCCCGCAGAAAATCCCGTTTTTGCGAAAATATTCGGCGAATTCGTAACTTTC
>ENA-USUG01002464-USUG01002464.1-human-gut-metagenome-genome-assembly--contig:-NODE-2464-length-27910-cov-6.896346_pt1 | contig 27910 bp, 18 predicted proteins | sample MGYA00250059_ERZ773394 | MGnify/ENA primary metagenome ERZ773394 (study PRJEB29103, sample SAMN06111957) | human gut metagenome | biome: human gut; feature: ankylosing spondylitis patient; material... | reverse complement strand
CAGCCCGCCCCGCAAGGATTTTTGCAGAGCAAAAATGCCTTGCGGCGGACAAGTCTTCCAAATTTGCTGCTCGGCAGGAAAATCGTTGGTCATCTTACAAACCAGAAAGTGCTTACAAGCCAGAGAGAGTGCTTCCAAAATACGTAGAAGACACTCGACTGGGTGGGCACTGTAAATCTGGGACTCCCGGGATCTCAAAAGGGCCGCAGCCCTTTTGTTTCCGAAAGAGTTCAGAGAAAACCCTTCCCAAGGGTTTTCTTTGGGCAACTTCTTCTTGACGGCCGACGCCGTTCTTCTTTGCGCAGCTAAGAAGCGTGGGGTCGAATGACCCGGCTGGAAGGCTTCTGCCAGTTAACCCCTGGCGCCTGCGCCACGACAGGTAGTAAAAAACGCAGCCTTGGCAGGCACTGCCAGATTACTTCGCAAGCTTCCACTCCAGGTACTCATCATACGTCCCAAGCCGGTCAATAATCTTCCCGTCTGGCTGGAACTCGATGACCCGGTTGCAGGTCGTCTGCAAAAGTTCATGGTCATGGGAGGCGAGCAGAATATTTCCGGGGAACGCATCGAGCCCCTTGTTGACGGCCTGAATGGCCTCCATGTCGAGATGGTTTGTCGGCTGGTCAAGGAGGATCACATTTGCGCCCGAGAGCATCATGCGCGAGAGCATGCACCGGACCTTTTCGCCGCCGGACAGAACGTTGACAGGCTTAAAGACCTCGTCGCCGGAGAAGAGCATACGGCCCAGGAAGCCGCGCAGGTACACGTCGTCCTTTTTGGCCGAGAACTGCCGAATCCAGTCGACCAGACTTTCTGTCTGCCCTTCAAAATATTCGGTATTGTCTTTGGGAAGGTAGCTGGTGGTGACAGTCTGGCCCCATTTGACGCTGCCTTCATCGGGCTCCAGCTCGCCCATGAGGATTTTGAACATCGTCGTCTGCGCCAGCTCGTTTTCGCCGACAAAGGCGATTTTGTCGTTCTTGCCGACGATGAAGGAGACCTTATCGAGAAGCTTCACGCCGTCGATGGTTTTCGACACATCGGTTACGAACAGGATATCCTTGCCGACCTCGCGCTCGCGCTCGAAGCCCACGAACGGGTACCGGCGCGAAGACGCGGGCATTTCTTCGACGGAGAGCTTATCGAGAAGCCGCCGGCGGGAGGTCGCCTGCTTGCTCTTGGCCTTGTTGGCGGCAAAGCGCGCGATGAAGGTCTGGAGCTCTGCGATCTTTTCCTCGTTGCGCTTATTCTTGTTGCGAATGAGCTGCTGGATGAGCTGCGAGGACTCGTACCAGAAGTCGTAGTTGCCGACGTACATCTTGATCTTGCCGTAGTCGATATCGACGATGTGCGTGCAGACGGTGTTGAGGAAGTGACGGTCATGGCTGACGACGATGACAAGGCCCGTGTCCTCATAGTCGAGAATGAAGTTTTCCAGCCAGTTGATGGCCTCAATGTCGAGGTTGTTCGTCGGCTCGTCGAGCATGACGATATCGGGCTTTCCGAAGAGCGCCTGCGCGAGCAGAACCTTGACCTTGAGCCGGGGGTCGGTGTTGCCCATCAGGTCATAGTGGAGCTCCACGGGGATGCCGAGCCCCTGCAAAAGCCGCGATGCGTCGGACTCTGCTTCCCAGCCGTCGAGCTCGGCAAACTCGGTCTCGAGCTCGCTCGCACGCATGCCGTCTTCCTCGGTGAACTCGTCCTTTTCGTAGAGCGCGTCCTTCTCCTTCATGATATCATACAGGTGCTGGTTGCCCATGATGACGGTGTCCAGAATGGAGTACGCGTCGTACTGGTTCTGGTCCTGCTTTAAAACGGACAGGCGCGCGCCGGGCTTGAAGGAAATGCTGCCGGAGGTGGGTTCGAGCTCTCCGGAGAGAATTTTCAGGAACGTCGACTTGCCCGCGCCGTTCGCGCCGATGACGCCGTAGCAGTTGCCGGGGGTGAATTGCAGGTCGACCTGCTTAAAAAGAACGCTGCCGCCGAACTGCATGGCGAGGTTGGAAATCGTAATCATATCGGTACTCCTTGCTTGCGTATTGTTTCCGTTAGTTTACCACAAACCGGCGCGAAAAGGAAGGGGAAAAGCTCTTGAAGCGCGGGCGGAAATCTGCTATGATAGCGCTGAAAATTCCGCCTGCGGGCGAAGATGCATGCGAAAGGAACGGGGCTATGAAGATCACATTTCTCGGAACGGGCAACGCGCAGGCGACGGCCTGCTACAATACCTGCTTTGTCATGGAGGAAGGCGGCAAGTGCCTGCTGGTCGACGGCGGCGGCGGGAACCTCCTGTTAAGAAGATTACAGGACACGGGCTATAAATGGCAGGATATGCGCGACATCATCGTCACCCACAAGCACATCGACCACCTGCTCGGCATCATCTGGATGCAGCGCATGATCTGCCAGAACATGGCGCGCGGAAAATATGAGGGTGAGGCGCGGCTGTATGCGCACGAGGAGGTCATCCGGATCCTTCACCAGATGGCGGAGATGCTGCTGACCGAGAAGGAGCGGAAATTCATTGACGAGCGCTTTTTCCTCATCGAGGTCAAAGACGGCGAGACGCGCGAGATCATCGGGCAGACTGTGCAGTTCTTTGACATTCACTCCACGAAGGCTAAGCAGTTCGGCTTCGCGATGACGCTCAAAGACGGTCGTAAAATTGCCTGCTGCGGCGACGAGCCGTATTGTGACGCAGAATACGAATACGTCAAGGGCAGTACGCTCATGCTCCACGAGGCGTTCTGCCTCTATTCCCAGCGCGATATCTTCGAGCCCTATAAGAAGAACCACTCCACGGTCAAAGATGCATGCGAGTTGGCGGAGAAACTCGGCGTGCCGAACCTCGTGCTCTACCACACGGAAGACAAGAGCATCGAAAAACGCAAGGCACTTTATACCGAAGAGGGTGGGCAATATTACCATGGTAATCTGATCGTTCCGGACGATCTGGAGACGCTGGAACTTTAAGGGATGCAAAGCGGCGGAAGCAAGATGGCTTTCGCCGCTTTTTGCGGGCAAATGCGTAAAAAGCCTTTACAGAAGATGGCGCATTTCTGACGGCGATTTAACGCTTTAAAGAGCCTGAAAAATTTTGTACGGTACATTTTATCGGCCACTTGTTAAGCCTGCCGCGTTTTTGGGACGTGGAAAGGCAAACAATCAGTAAAAAAATATGAATATATGCAATGTATACAAAATATACTGGAATAAAATGATTAAACTGTAAAAAATGAGAATGGAACACGGAAAATAATTGATTTTCAGACACAAAGACGCTAGAATAGATTTGTGAGTTCCGATGGAAAGCCGGCTCTGCCGGAACGACACAAATCCCAACAAAAAATTGTTTGGCAATTGAATGGGAAAAGGAAAATCGGAGGGAAAGTTTTATGACATTATTCGAAAAGCTTTTGGGCCATACGCTGATTACAGCAGACAACATCTGGGGTCTGATGGGCGTCATGTGTATCGGCGTCGCGCTGTCCATCTTCCTCGAGCAGAAATACCAGTGGGCCTCCAAGGTCTCCGGCGCCATCATCGCGCTGATCATGGCCATGGTGCTCGCGAACCTCGGCGTTATCCCTACCAACTCCGCGCTGTATGACGATATCGTCTGGGGCGTTATCGTTCCGATGGCAATCCCGTTGCTGCTTCTGCAGTGCAACCTCAGCCGCGTCTGGAAAGACACGGGCCGCATGCTCATCGTCTTCCTGATCGGCGCGGTCGGCACGATTGTCGGCGCGTTCATCGCTTACTACGTTCTGCGCGGCCCGTTCGGCGATGCGCAGGGTCTTGCAAAGGTCGCTTCCATGATGACCGGCTCCTACATCGGCGGCGGCGTCAACTTCGCGGCCATGGCCTCCCAGTATGCTGCCGGTGACGACCTCACTGCTGCTGCGACCGTCGCGGATAACCTGCTGATGGCAGCTTACTTCTTCGTTCTCATCGCTTGCGCGGGCTCCAAGTTCTTCCGCAAGCACTTCCGTCACCCGCACATCGAAGAGGTCGAGGCGGGCGCCTCCAAGGAAGATGCGCAGACGCAGGCTGCTGCGTTCTGGAGCCGCAAGGATATCTCCCTGAAGGACATTGCGTATAACTTTGCTTACGCGATCGTTGTTGTCTGGGTCTCCCGCATCATCGCCGGCCTCTTCTCCGGCTTCGCGGGCAACGCGTTCCTCGACTTCATTGGCAAGTTCCTCGGCAGCCAGTACGTCTGGATCACCACGATCTCCGTCATCGTTGCGACCTTCTGCCACAAGCAGGTTGAAAAGATGCACGGCTCGCAGGAAATCGGCACCTACCTCATCTACCTCTTCCTGTTCGTCATCGGCGTTCCGGCCAACATCATGACCGTTCTCACCAAGTCCCCGCTGCTGCTCGTCCTGACGGCAATCATGGTTCTCGTGAACATGCTGTTCTGCTTCGTGGGCGCGAAGATCTTCAAGGCTTCTCTCGAAGACTCCATCATCGCTTCCAACGCCAACATCGGCGGCCCGACGACTGCTGCTGGCATGGCGATTTCCCAGGGCTGGACGAGACTCGTTGGCCCGGCTATGCTGGTCGGCGTGCTCGGCTATGTCATCGGCAACTACGCCGGTACCATTGTCGGCATTATCCTCGGTGCATAACAAAAGGCAGCATTGCTGCCAGCTACAATGATTCGCTCCGGCGTGCCTCTTACCGGAGGCACGCCGGTTGACTATTATTTGGAGGGAAATTATGTATTTTGATGCACACTCTGACATCTGGTGTGATGTAACGACGCGCCGGCTGAACGGCGAGACGAACGTATTTGACCGCTGCCACCTCGAGCGGCTGCGCAAGGGCGGCGTGGAAGGCAGCATCTTCGTCATCTGGGTCGATCCCCCGTATGACGTGGACTATGTCAAGCGCACCGAGCAGATCATGGCGGCTGCCAAGGCGGAGATCGCCGAGTGCCAGTCGTTCCGCATTGTCCACACGTATGACGAGATGATGAAGGCGAACGCTGACGGCAAGATCTACATTTTCATCGGCATCGAGGGCATGGCCGCGATGGGAAAAGACCTCAGCTGGATCGATCGCTACTATAATTTCGGCTGCCGCCACGGCATTCTGACGTGGAACGAGGCGAACGAGCTCGGCGCGGGTGCGCTGTCCGGCAAGGACTACGGCCTGACGGAGACCGGCAAGGAGGCTGTTCGCCGCATGCAGGAGAAGGGCATGATGCTCGACGTTTCCCACCTGAACGAGGCGGGCTTCTGGGATCTCATGAAGATCACGAAGAAGCCCTTCATCGCATCCCACTCCAACAGCCGCGCGCTGTGTGATGTGCCCCGTAACCTGACGGATGACCAGCTGCGCGCGATTCGCGATGTGAACGGCGTAGTGGGTCTGAACGCCTTTAACCTTTTCATTGACGACGACCCTGCAAACCAGACCGTCCAGCGTCTGGCCGAGCACGCGGCACATATGATCGACGTCATGGGCATTGACCACGTCGGCTGCGGCTTCGACTTCTTCGAGTTCATCGACAACCCCGACACCATGGGCACGATGACCGATACCGGAAGCCCCTGCACGAAGGGCCTTGCCAATGCGTCCGAGATTCCGAACATCTTTGCCTGCTTCGAGAAGATGGGCATGAGCAAGGAGGATATGGAGAAAATCGCGCGCCTCAACTTCCAGCGTGTCGTGAAGGACGCAATTGGATAAGTATTTGCGCGTTCGAGAAGAGCACCCGTCAGGGTGCTCTTTTTGCATGGGCGGCGGATTTTGCGTAGGGGTCGATGCCCACATCGCCCCGGCGGTAAAATCCGTTTTTACGGAAATCTTCGGCGAATTCGTACTGCTCTGGGGTCGATGTGGGCATCGACCCCTACGAACCTTAATGGGAGATTTCAAAAGAACCGTAGGGGCGGACGACTCTTGTCCGACCGGCAAAACGCATGCCCGAAACGCGAAAATCTTCGGCGAATTTGGTACTTCCCTTGGGCGGACAGAGGCATCGATCCTACAAAGTTTCCGGAAGTATGCGTGCTGTTTTTTAACGCTTTGTGAATTTTTCGGAAAGGGGTTGCAAAATTGGAAAGGTGCAGTATAATAAGTTTAGCACTCAAGATTGAAGAGCGCTAATATTACCAATACGGGACGTGAAGATATATGGCAAAGAAACAGTTCAAGGCGGAGTCGAAGCGGCTGCTGGACTTGATGATCAACTCAATTTATACGCATCAGGAGATCTTCCTGCGTGAGATTATCTCGAACGCTTCCGACGCCATCGATAAGCTGGCATATCAGGCGCTGACGGACGAAAAGGTCGGCCTCAGCCGCAGTGATTTCGCAATTCAGCTGAAGGTCGACGAGCCCAGCCGGACGCTCACCGTGAGCGACAACGGTATCGGCATGGACAAAGACGAGTTGGAAAACAACCTCGGCACGATCTGCAAGTCGGGAAGCCTCCAGTTCAAGAAGGACATGGAGAAGCAGGACGATATCGACATCATCGGCCAGTTCGGCGTGGGCTTCTACTCTGCGTTCATGGTGGCCGACACCGTGACAGTCGTCTCCAAGAAGTATGGATCCGACGAGGCGTGGAAGTGGACCTCCTCCGGTGCGGACGGGTACACGATGGAGCCTGCCGAGCGCGAGAGCGCCGGTACGGACGTGATCATGACGCTGAAGGCTGACACCGAGGACGAGCAGTATTCGCGCTTCCTGAAGACGTGGGAGCTTCAGAAGCTGGTGAAAAAATACTCCGACTACATCCGCTACCCGATCAAGCTCGAGATGGAAAAGTCGCGGATGAAGGAGGAAACCAAAGACTCTGACAAGCCCGAGTATGAGACGTACACCGAAAACGAGACGCTCAACTCGATGGTTCCCCTCTGGCAGCGGGCAAAGAAGGACATCACGCCCGAGGAGTACAACAACTTCTACAAGGAAAAGTTCTTCGACTTTGAAGACCCGATTGCGACGATCCATGTAAGCGTCGAGGGCGCGGTGACGTACAAGGCGCTGCTCTATATCCCGGCCAGAGCGCCGTATGATTTCTACACGAAGGACTTCAAGAAGGGCCTGCAGCTGTACTCCTCCGGTGTGATGATCATGGAAAACTGCGAAGAGCTGCTGCCGGACTGCTTCCGCTTTGTCCGCGGCGTGGTCGACTCGCAGGACTTAAGCCTCAACATTTCGCGTGAAATGCTCCAGCACGACCGCCAGCTCAAGTTTATTGCCGGAAATCTCGAGAAGAAGATCAAAGCCGAGCTCGCAAAGCTCATGGAGCAAGATCGCGAGAAATACGAGAAGTTCTATGCGGCGTTTGGCATGCAGATCAAGTACGGCGTGCTGAACGATTACGGCGCGAAAAAAGAGCTCCTGCAGGACCTGCTTCTCTACTGGTCCCACAAGCAGAACAAGCTCGTCTCCTTCAAGGAATACGTGGACGCCATGCCCGAGGAGCAGAAGTATATCTACTTTGCAAGCGGCGAAAACCGGCAGAGACTTTCTCAGCTGCCGCAGCTTGAGAAGCTGGGGGAGAAGGGCTTCGACGTGCTGCTCATGACCGACGAGGTCGACAGCTTCGTACCGCAGACGCTCGGAAAGTACGCGGAAAAGGACTTCCGCTCTGTCACGCAGGAGGACCTCGGCCTTTCTACCGACGAAGAAAAGAAGGAAGCTGCCGAGCAGGCCGAAAAGTCGAAGGCAACGCTGGAGTTTGTGAAGACGACGCTTGGCGACGATGTGAAGGAAGTGCGCCTTTCTGAAAACCTCGGTACGCATCCTGTTTGCATGGTGCCGGAAGAAGGCATGACGTTCGAGATGGAGAAATACTTCAAGCGCCTGAACCCCGAGATGGGCATGAAGGCGGGAAGAATCCTCGAACTCAACCCGAACCACCGGCTCTTTGGCCTGCTGCAGGTGGCCGTCGCGCAGGACGAGGAGAAGGCAAAGAAGATCGCGAAGATCCTCTATGCGCAGGCGCTTCTGATGGCCGACCTGCCGCTCGAGAATCCCGGCGAGTATACCGACCTCGTGTGCGAGCTGGTGCAGTAACAGCTATTTCGTTTTGGCCGTACAGGATTTGATCGATGTATCGATAAGATGCGTAGGGGGCGATGCCTACATCGCCCCGGCGGTACAATCCGGTTTTAGGGATTCCTACCTTCCCAAAGGGTCGATGTGCTCAATCGACCCCCACGCATAACCGGAGAGAATTTTGGTATTTGTAGGGGCGGACGACCCTGTCCGCCCGCAGAAAATTGACCAAAACGTGAAAAGCTGCGGCGAATTCGCAACTTCCCAAGGGCGGGCAGAGTCGCCCGCACCTACAACCTGACTGGAGTCATATAAAAAATCCGGATGCAAAATGCATCCGGATTTTTTTGATCGGAAAGTCAGTCCTTGGAAAGCGCTTCCTTCTTGTTCTGGACGTACTGGATGGCGAACACGCCGCCGATGAGCACGAGACCGACAAGGTCGGAGAGCGCGCCGGGGATCATCAGGCCGAGGCCGCCGCCGATGCAGATGAGGCGGAACAGCCAGTTCATCTTGCGCAGCATGAAGCCCTCCAGACCCGCAGCAACGCCGAAGATACCGAGAAGCGCCGACAGGACAATCTGGATGACCGCCCACACGCTCGTAACGTTCACGAAGAGCATGGCGGGGCTATAGGCGAAGATATACGGCACGATGAAGGCTGCGATGGCAAGCTTCGTCGCGTTGATGCCGGTCTTCATGGGGTTGCCCTTTGCAATCGCAGAGCCCGCGTAGGCGGCCAGCGCAACGGGGGGCGTGATGTCGGCGACGATACCAAAGTAGAATACGAAGAAGTGCGCCGCGACGAGCGGGAAGCCCATCTTGATCAGGATCGGCGCGCAGGTCGAGGCCATGATGCAGTAGTTCGCGGTCGTGGGAACGCCCATGCCGAGAACGATGCAGCAGACCATCGTGAGGATGAGGCCAATAAAGGTCGCGGAGCCCGCGAGCTGGACGATGGTGTTGATGAGGATGGATGCAAGGCCCGTGACAGTGATGCAGCCTGCGATCATGCCTGCAATTGCGCAGGCCACGCCGACGGTAATTGCGCCCTTGGCGCCCGCCTCCAGCGCTTCAAAGATCTTTTTGAGTGTGAGGCGCTCATCCTTGTTCAAAAAGCCTACGATGATGGCGGCCAGAATTGACACGGCGGCAGAGAACTGCATAGTCTTTGCGCCCGAGGAGACGAGCCAGACAAGCAGAACCAGCGGCGCAAGCAGGTAGATTTTCCGCAGCAGGAAGCTCCACTTGGGCATTTCGTCCTTGGAAAGACCCTTGAGGCCGAGCTTTTTGGCCTCCAGATGCACGGAGATGAAAATGCCCGTGAAGTAAAGAACCGCGGGTAAAATCGCCTTGACAGCGACGGTTGCGTAGGGAAGATCCATGTACTCGGCCATCAGGAAGGCTGCCGCGCCCATGATGGGAGGCATGATCTGGCCGCCGGTGGAGGCAGCCGCTTCGACTGCGCCCGCAAAATCCGGGTGATAGCCGGTCTTTTTCATCATCGGGATGGTAACCGAGCCTGTGGTCACGGTGTTGCCGACGGAAGAGCCCGAAACCATGCCGCAGAGCGCCGACGAGATGACCGCGACCTTTGCAGGACCGCCAGCAGACCAACCGGCAAGGCGGTTTGCCAGGGCGATGAAGAAGTTCGCAATGCCCGTGCGCTCTAAGAACGCGCCGAAGATGATGAAGAGGACAATGTACGTGTAGCAGACGTTCACAGGCGTACCAATGACGCCGTTTGTGGTGTAGAAGAGCTTATAGACGATGTTCTTGAGCGCCTGATAGAGGCTGGGGTTGTAGCTCAGCTGGTTATAGAATGTATAGATGAGAAGCGCGCCCAGCACGCACAGGATCGGAACGCCGACGCAGCGGCGGCAGAGCTCGATGAGAACCAGAATGCCGATCGCGCCGATGATCACATGGTGCGTCTGGATTCTGGTTGCAAGTTTGATGATGGGAAGGGCGTTGAAGGCGAAGTACAAAAAGCATGATGTGCCGACGAGCATGAGGATGATATCGTACCACGGCATGGAGTTCACCTTCACGTGTCCCTTTTTGACAGGGTAGGTGAGGAAGCCGATGAATACGATCATCGCCAGAAACGCGGCGAGTCTCGTCTCGGGAAGGCCGGAATAGAACAGCGTCATACCGATGCAGTACAGGCTGAAAATAACCATGATCGCGCCGACAGCCCAGCGCTGCCAGCCCTCCCACACGCGCGTGTTGGACTCACGGTCGTATTTGCGCATCAGCGCGTCGAGGTCTGCCTGCGTCTGGCTGTCAAGCCCGGAGGTCATCTTTACGGCGTCCTTGGGGTCGTTCTTGTTGGCGGACATAAGCTTTCTCCTTTGAAATGGGGCTCACGGATCGCTCCGCGGCAGGGGAAATGTTCGATGGGATGACTCCAGCTACGGCAATTGGCACTGCCGTAGCTGGAAAATGGTTCACTTGCGTGAAGGACGTGTAAAGATTACTTGGTTGCGACCGTGTAGCCCTTTTCCGCGAAGTACTTCGCAGCGCCCGGATGATACGGGACAGAGGTGACGGAGGCGGCAAAGTCGAGATTCAGCTCGCCGTACTTGGCGTGGCTGGAGACCTCTGCCTCGGCGTTGTCGAACAGGTCCTTCGTGAAGTTGTAGATCGCGTCCTCGGAAACGTCGTCACGGGCCAGGATGACCGCGCCGACCGCAACCGTGGTCACATCGCCGTCGGTGCCGTAAACATCGGCGGGGATAACGTTCTTGGTATAGTAGTCAGACGTTGCGCAGAGGCTTTCGATGTGCTCGTCGTCAAGGGAAACGAGGTAGACGTCCTTGGTGGTGGCGAGGTCGGTGATGGCGGTCGTGGGAGCGCCGGCGACGATGAAGGCCGCATCGATCTTACCGTCCTTGATATCGTTGGCGCTGTCGCCGAAGGACTGGTAGGTCGGGATGATGTCGTTCTCGGTCAGGCCGTATGCGCCGAGGATGTCGATGGCGTTGAAGTACACGCCGGAACCGGCAGAGCCAATGGAGACGCGCTTACCGGCGAGATCCGCGACGGACTTGATGGAAGCGTCGGTGGTGACGATCTGCACCTGCTCCATGTAGAGCGCGGCGACGGTGGAGAAGCAGTCGACCTTGCCGGTCTCTTCAAAGAGGTTCGTGCCATTGTAGGCATAGGCCATAACGTCGGACTGGCAGAATGCGAGCTCGGCGTTGCCGTCCTGAAGCTCCATGACGTTTGCTTGCGAGCCGTTGCCGACGAGGCCAACGACGTTCACACCCGCGTTATTGGTCGCGTGCTGGGCGATGACGGAACCGAAGGCATAGTAGGTGCCGGATTCGCCCCCGGTGACAAAGCGGAGCTTCGCGCCGGACGAAGAAGCAGAAGACGAGGTAGAACTGGTATCAGCAGGCGCTGCGGTTTCGGCCTTTTCTCCGCAGGCGGTGAGCGCCAGCAGCATGACAGCTGCGAGCAGAAGAGCGACAAGCTTTTTCATTTAGAATCCTCCTATGTGTGCGCTGAGCGCACAGATTTCTTTTCACAGGTTTTACTATACAGGATGCGGCGGCGATTTGCAAGAGGCGTTCCATGAATTTTGAAAAAAATACTCCTGCAAAATTCAAAAAGCATGAGAAAGAAAGATAAAAATGCAGGAAGATGCGTCAAAGTGACCAAAAATGAATTTTGACTTGCAGAATGAACGGCAAGAAAAAGGAAACGCATGCGGAAGTGCTGTGCATGCGACACGAAAAATGCGCATAAAAAACCGGATGGCGCGAACCACCCGGTTTTACTGTTTGGAATTGGAAAGAATGTGCGGCTCAAATTTCCTGCGATTGCAGAAGCTGGCACAGATCGTCTGCGACGGCGGCGCATTCGGGAACGCGCATGATGCAATCGCAGAGCGCGTCCAGATGGAACCGGCAGCCAGCGAGGGCTTTGGCTAACGGCGCGGCAAATTCTGCGTCCATCGCGTCGGAGTAGACGGCGGCGTCCTCGCACAGTCCGTTTTTCACGGCCAGCTGGATCGTCACCTCGCCCCACGCAAAGCGCTTTGCGCACTCGAACGAGCACGGAACGCTCTTGCCGTAGTTCCAATCGAAGCTTGAAAACCGCTGATAGCGCTTCTCGATCTCCGCCTCGTCAAAGTCAGTCTCCGAAAGCGTCTTTGCTTCCAGCCCGTAGACTTTCTCGGCGGCCTTGACCATCGCATCAGCCATTTGCGCAACGCTCAGCGTTGGGACAAGCTCGGTGAGGTTAATGACGCGCGAGCGGACGGACGCAACGCCCTTGCTCTCAAGCTTGACTTTGGACGGTGTGAGGTACTTGCCGAGGTTTGCCATGTCGACGGAAAGAAGCAGTGTTCCGTTGTGGAACGAGCAGCCGTTATGGCTGTAGAACGAGTTGCCGGAGAATTTGCAGCCGTTTGTCAGAATGTCGTTCCGGCCGGAAATTTCGGCAGGAATCCCCAGCATCCGGCAGGCCTCGACAATGACGCTCTGCTGCTTGCGAAGGTCATAGTCCTCCGTGCGAAGAGAGAACGTAAAGTTGAGGTTCCCCATGTCGTGATAGACCGCGCCGCCGCCGGAAAGCCGACGGGCCAGTGTCCCGCCGTCGCGCTCGAACTCTGCCGTGCGGCATTCTGCCCATGCGTTCTGGTTGCGGCCGATGACCACGGTATGTTTGTTCTGCCAGAGATAGACGATCAGCGTGTCTTCCGGTACGGTATCCGTCAAATATTCCTCGATTGCGAGGTTTCGGTGCGGGTTGGTACCCGCACCGATGAAAGCTTGTAAGTGCTTGATCATGCGCCGAAGTTGTACCGAAGAACCATATTTCTCGCTGCGCCTACCTCGTCGAGACGGCGGACCGGGGTATTGTGCGGCGCGGTATGCAGCGCCTCGGGATCCGTGTATGCCATGTCATAGAGCTTGCAGTAGATGTCGCAGACCTCGTCCATGAGCTGCTTGGCCTCTGTCTCACAAGGCTCGACCATGAGCGCTTCGTGGACGATGAGCGGGAAATACATTGTGGGCGGATGGAGATCGAAGTCCAACATTCCCTTGGCCATATCGAGTGCGGAAACGCCCGTTTCCTTGTGCAGCCGCGTCAGGTTCATGACGAACTCGTGCATGCAGATCTCGTCATAGGCCATGTCGAATTTAGCCTTCAGGCGCGCCATCATGTAGTTGGCGTTCAGAACAGCGTTCTTCGCGGCCTCGGGGATACCCTCCTTGCCGAGGGTCAGCACGTAGGTCAGCGCCTTGATGCAGACGTCAAAGTTGCCGTAGAACATCTTCACGCGGCCGATGGACTTTTCGGGATAGTCAAAGCCATACGCGCCGTCCTTTTCCACAACCAGGGGACCCGGCATGTATTTCCGCAGGAATTCCTTGCAGCCGACTGCGCCAGCGCCGGGGCCGCCGCCGCCGTGCGGGGTCGCAAAGGTCTTGTGAAGGTTGGAGTGGATGCAGTCGAAGCCCATATCGCCGGGACGGACAACGCCCATAACAGCGTTCAGGTTCGCGCCGTCGTAGTAGCACAGGCCGCCTGCGTCGTGGACGATCTTCGTGATCTCGAGAATGTTCGCATCGAAGATGCCGACGGTGTTGGGGTTCGTGAGCATCAGACCTGCCGTATCGGGGCCGACAGCTGCACGCAGCGCGTCGAGGTCTACGCCGCCCTTGTCGTTCGACTTGATGTTGACGACCTGATAGCCGCACATGGCAGCCGTCGCGGGGTTCGTGCCATGGGCAGAGTCGGGAACGATGATCTTCGTTCTGGCCGTGTCGCCGCGGTCGGTGTGATAGGCCTTGATGAGAAGAACGCCGGTAAACTCGCCGTGCGCGCCTGCTGCGGGCTGGAAGGTAACGGCGTCCATGCCGAAGACCTCGCCAAGCTCGGAGCCGAGCGTGTGGAGCGCTTCCAGAGCGCCCTGCGCGGTCTCGATGGGCTGCAGCGGGTGCAGCTGCGTGAAGCCGGGCAGCGCCGCCATATCTTCATCGATCTTGGGGTTATACTTCATCGTGCACGAGCCGAGCGGATAGAAGCCGTCGTTCACGCCGTGGATGCGCTTGCAAAGAGCGGTGTAGTGACGGGTCAGCTCGTTTTCGCTCACGTGGGGCAGACGAATGGGCGTCGTGCGCTCATTGGAGAGGGTATACTCCGGAACGTCGCACGCGGGGAGAAGATGCAGGCAATGACCCTCTGCGCCTTGCTCAAAAATCAGTTTCATCAGCCTTGCACCTCCTTTACGATTGCGACCACTTCGTCGAGCTTTTCTTTGGAGACGAGCTCCGTGACGCACCACAGAATGCCGCCGTCTACCTCTGCGCCGCCGAGGATGTTCTTCTCAGCGAGCGCGTCGAGGATCTTCTTGCGGCAGTTGGGGCAGGTCGTCTCGGTGACGAACTCATGGAAGAACTCGCCTGTGTACTTCAGCTTGCAGCCGATCTTTTCAAGCTCGGAAGCAAGGTAATGGGCCTTCGAGGTGCAAAGACGCGCGCACTGCTTCATGCCGTCTTCGCCCATCGCGGACATGTAAACGCCGGCCGTGAAGGCGCACAGCGCCTGGTTCGAGCAAATATTCGACGAAGCCTTTTCGCGGCGGATGTGCTGCTCACGGGCCGAAAGCGTCAGAACATAGCCGGTCTTGCCGTCAACGTCCTTCGTCTCGCCGACGATACGGCCGGGGAGCTTGCGGGTCATGGCGCTGGTGGTAGCCATGAAGCCGAGATACGGGCCGCCGAATGCGGTGTCGAGGCCGAGGGGCTGACCGTCGCCGACGGCAACGTCCGCGCCAACCTCACGAGGCGTCGGAAGAAGCGCGCAGGCGATGGGGTTCACGCCCATGACGAACTTCGCGCCCGCCGCATGGGTGATTTCACCGAGCGCCACGGTATCTTCGATCTGGCCGAAGAAGTTCGGCTGCTGGACATAGAAGCACGCGGCATTCTCGCCGAGCGCAGCCTTCAGAGCGTCCATATCGGTCTTGCCGTCCTTGGCGGAAACGACGTGCAGCTCCGTGTTGGAGGCGAAGCAGTAGGTCTTCATGACCTCGATGACCTGCGGGTTCGTGGTCTCGGAGACGTAGGCGACGTTGCGCTTACGCTCTTTGCACATCGGAATGGTTTCCGCTGCGGCGGTCGCGCCGTCGTAGTGCGACGCGTTCGCAACGTCCATGCCGGTCAGCTCGCAGATCATGGTCTGGAACTCAAATGTGCCCTGCAGAACGCCCTGGCTGATTTCCGCCTGATAGGGGGTATAGCAGGTAACGAGCTCCTCGCGCGAGGTAACGGATTTGACGACGGCGGGGATGAAGTGGCGGTAGCTGCCAGCGCCGCGAAGGACGGTCTTGAAGACCTTGTTCTTCTCGGCCAGATCAGTGACCTTCTCGCGCACTTCCAGCTCGCTCAGGCCCTCCGGCAGATTCAAGCCGTTATGCAGGAACATCTCCTGCGGCACTGCCGCGTAGAGATCGTTCAGCGACTTGACGCCGACCTGTGCCAGCATTTGCTCTCGTTCCGCCGCAGTGGTAGGAACATAAGAGCCCATATTACGCCTCCTCGGTTGCGCAGAACGCTTCGTACGCAGCAGCGTCGAGCAGCTCTTCGGTAGCAGAGACTTCCTTGACCTTGATGATCCAGGAGCCGTACGGATCGGAGTTCAGGTTCTCGGGCGCGTCGGCCAGATCCTCGTTGACCTCTTCGACAACGCCGGTGACCGGGCAGATGATATCGGAAACCGCCTTGACGGATTCCACATCGCCGAGCGCCTCGCCCATGGTGACGGTGTCACCGACGGACGGAAGGCCGATGAAAACGATATCGCCAAGGGAGTCCTGCGCGAAGTCGGAAATGCCGATCACGGTCAGGCCGTCTTCTTCCTTGACCCACTCGTGCGTCTTGGAGTATTTCAGATCAGTCGGGTAATTCATAATGTGTTTCCTCCTTAAGTTTTGTTGCTGTGGTTTATCAGATGCCGGGAAATTCCCGGGGGTAACCCGACCCGGCTGCCCTCACAACCGGATCAGGTGTTCCGTAATGTGATTAGATGCCCGTTGCGGAAGCGAAGGCGTTCAGAAGCTCTTCGGTATCCTTGTCGGAGAAGCAGTACTTCATCTCCAGATGCTCTGCGCGGAGTTTCTTGACCTCTTCCTTAACGTTTGCGTGATGCAGCACGCAGTCGGCGATCAGGTGCGCCAGCTTCGCGAAGTCTTCCTTGCCGAAGCCGAAGCGGGTCATTTCGTTCACGCCCATACGCAGCGCGCCGGAAGCGGAGAAGCCTTCCTCCTCGGGCGTCGCCTGATAGTTGCAGACGATGTTGTTGGCCTCCAGACGATCGGCAACCTCGGGGCCGTGCGCGTAGCCGACCTTGACGATGACCTGGTGCGTCTCGGTATAGTCCATGGCAGGATCGCCCGCAACGTCGAGGCCCTCGGCGGCCAGGCACTTTGCAAAGTGCTTTGCGTTTTCAACGACGGCCTTCTGGTACTCGTCCTTGAACGCATTCATTTCGTACGCTGCCATCAGCTGGCCGAGGAGCGTGCCGAGATGGTGGTTCGAGACGCTGCCCGGGAAGGTGCGCGTTTCGATGGTCTCCCAGAGGCCCCACTTGAGGTCCTCGGGCTTCCAGTTCACGCCGATGACACCGCGCTGCGCGCCGAAGAAGGTCTTGTGGGTCGAGCCGGTGACGATCTCTGCGCCCTCTTCAAACGGCTTCTGGAAATGATCGCCGATGAGGCCGAGCACATGCGCCATATCGTACATGATGGTGGTATTGATGCCCTGCTCGTCGACAAACTTGCGGATCTCGGCGACCGGCTCTTTGTAAAGGACCATGGACTTGCCGAAGATGATGAACTCGGGCTTGTACTGCGCGAGCAGAACCTTCGTCTTCTCGACGTCGATCTTGTAGGGGTTATCCTCGCAGACCGGGAAGTTGACGACCATCTGTTTTTCGGTGACGGGGTCGATGGCGACGTAGTCGTGGAACGCGCCCATGGGCTGCGCCGACAGGTGGCCGCCGCGCACAATGTGGTTGTTCATGACCCAGCCGAGCCGCTGCGGGGTGCGCTTGCGGTCGACGCGGTTTTTAAAGTCCATCATCGCCGAGAACACCGCCGTGTTCGACATCTGGCCGGACGTGACGCGGGTCTCGACCTGCGACGCGCCGAGGAACTTCTTCATTTCCTCAACGAGCATCGCCTCGACGGAGGCAATAAAGCCCGTGCCCTGATAGTAGAAGATCTCTGCGTCGTAGAACGCCTTCTGCTTCTTGTGCTCGGCGTAGCGGTTGCAGGGGTCGGACGCGGAGAGCATCCGGACGGCTCTGGACTGCGTGTTCTCCGACGGGATGAGGTTGATGCACTCGGTCTGGCGCCACAGATGGTTCTGCTTGGCGGCGGCGACGAGGTTCTTCATCTTCTCGGGATAGGAATCGGTGCTGGGAGCAGCCGTTTCGATCTTCACATCGGGAAGGATCGGGCGGACATAGGGCGCGGCGTCCTGACGGATATGGTAGCCGACGACCTTTGCGGGCTGACGGCGGCCGCGGATGTCGATCTCAATGTCGAAGTCCTGGCAGATGCGGCTGTCCATGTAGGCAAGACCGATCGAGCGCTTGCCGGTCTCGTCGGTGAAGACGCTCTCAAGACCCTGGCCCTCGGTCTTGTAATACGGGATCATGGTGCCGGAGGTGACATAGCCGATCTGCTTGCCCTCAGCCCATGCGTCCTTGCAGTAGATCGGGAAGCCCTTACGCAGAACGCCCTTGCCCTCGAGATAGATGGGCTGGATGCGGTACGGCAGGTCCTCGATCGAGGAGTAGTCGCGGTTCATGATCTTCTTGAGCGCCTCAAACTGCTTCTTGAGCGGTTCGCGGCCGATGAAATCGCCCTTGGCCTCGTCGAAGGAAACGGCGAACTTCGCCAGCGGCACGGCGTAGATCTGAATCTCGCCGCCCATTTCGCACTCGCCCATTTCGTGGCCGTAGAGCGGGAGCGCGGCTTCCATACGCGTGGTGTCACGTGCGCCGAGCGCGGTGGGTTTCGCGCCGAGCTCGATGAGACGGTCCCAGAAGTACCGGGCGTCTTCCGAGTTGCAGTACAGCTCGTATCCGATGGGCTCGCCGGTATAGCCGGTCTTTGCGATGCGGACGGGCTTGCCCTCCATGGTGAGGCTGTTCAGCGCGTTCTTGACATTCTCGGGCGTCAGCTGACGGCCGCCGGAGAGCGTCATGAGGATCTTCTTGGATTCCGGGCCCTGCACGGCGATGGCCGCATACTTGTCGGAGACGTTCGTGAGCTTGACGTCGAAGTTTTTCGCTTCGTTCATCAGGTGCGCCCAGTCCTTGTCGATGTTGCCGGCGTTGATGACGAGGAAGTACTTGCCCTCTTCAAAGCGGTACAGGTACGCGTCGTCAATGGCGTAGCCGTTCGCGTCCGGGATGATGCAGTACTGCGCCTGGTTGAGGTCGAGCGCAAGCACGTTGCTGGACAGAACATGCTGCAAGAACGCCACCTGATCGGGGCCTTCGACGTCGATCCGTCCCATGTGGGATACGTCGAAGATGCCGCAGTGACGGCGGCAGTAGAGATGCTCTGCGATGATGCCTTCGGGATACTGGATGGGCATATCCCAGCCGCCGAAGTCGACCATGGTCGCGCCTGCGTCAAGATGTGCCTGGTACAAAATCGTCCGTTTCAGTTCGCTCATAGTTTCCTCCTTATAATGTAAATTGCGTTGGTAACTGCGAGGGAAAAACTTCTTGCGTTGACCGCGCGGCGGGCAGCCCGTTTTCCGCGCCCTTTCGGGAGTAAAAAACAGAGCGCGCCAACGTAAGGCGCGCTCTGTTGACTAACCTGAAAGATTCTCCCCGGAGGGATTGCTTCTTCGGTGCCGAAAACGGCTTTCCAGAGTCCCGTCCACGATCAGTTCTTTTTACCTGAGAGTTCCTTGCGCGAGCCCCTTCGGTGGCGCACCAACGCTGTGCGCGCTCTCCTGACCGTTTCATCCGGCGATATACACTTGCTGGGGCCAGAAGAAATTGTCTTGGCTGCGCAGGTGGTTTCTACCTATCCAATATAATATAAAACCGGCCGTGCTGTCAACAACAAATTGTGCAAAATGGGAAAAACCGGCGCACCCAGCGCGATTTTTTACGGGCGCAAAACAGATTTTACAAAAGCTTCTCGCGGCGTTTATCGCCGATACACGCCGGAAAAGGCTTGACTTTCCGGGAAAACCCCGATAAAACATAGGGGAATGTTTTAATAAGGAGCAACCGTATGAAAATCAAACCCTTTGCCGTGGAAGAATGGATGAACGCGTACGAAGACGGCGCGCGGTACAATATTGCTGAGACATGTGTGGACTCTATGTCTCTTGACGAGCTGTTTTTGCTCGCGGGCGAGGACAAGCAGGGGTTTTTGGAGCGCTTCTGCGCACGCAGGCTGACCTACGGCGATATCGTGGGAAGCGAGGCCCTGCGCGAGGGTGTCTGCGGGCTTTATAAGAGCCTCAAGCCAGACGAGGTCATCCCAACGCACGGTGCGGCGGGCGCAAATTATCACGTGTTCTGCTCGCTCATCGCCCCGGGAGACGGCGTGGTGAGCATCATGCCGGCCTACCAGCAGCTCTACTCCATCCCCGAGGCCATCGGCGCGGACGTGCGGCTCATGCACCTGCGGCAGGAAAACGGATACCTTCCCGATCTTGCCGAGCTGAAAAGCCTTGTGGATGAAAACACGAAGCTCATCTGCGTCAATAACCCCAACAACCCGACGGGCGCGCTGATGTCCAGGGAGCTGCTGGGGAGAATCATCGAGGTGGCCAGAAGCGTGGATGCGTATGTGCTCTGCGACGAGGTGTACCGAAATCTGACGCAGGAGGACAGCTGGTGCGAGTCAATTGTTGATCTCTACGAGAAGGGCATTTCGGTCAGCAGCATGTCGAAGGTTTTCTCCCTCGCGGGTCTTCGCATGGGCTGGATCGCGACGCACAACAAGCAAGCGCTGCGCGCATTTTTGTCCCACCGCGATTACAACTTAATCAGCTGCGGGATGTTTGACGACGCGGTCTCCGCTCTCGCTCTTCGCCACGCGGACGCGCTTTTGCGCCGCAACCGGACCATCGTGCGCGAGAACCTCGCGATTCTGGACGCGTGGATTTCGGAAAATCCGCATTTTTACTACACCAAGCCCCAGGCCGGCACGACGGCGCTGGTCTATTACGATTTTGACGTGCCGTCTTATGAGTTCTGCAAGCGGCTCTACGACGAGACGGGCGCGTTCGTCACGCCCGGCGACTGCTTCGAGCAGCCCAAGAGCATGCGCATTGGCTACGCCTGCGACAAAAAGACGCTCGAAGACGGCCTTGCCGCGCTGGCAAGGTTTGCGGAAACGCTCGGCTGAGACAAAAAGTCCTGCCTCGCGGCAGGAAAAAATAGACAAGTTTCGCGCTCTGCGGCAGAATAAAGGCGCTCCCGCCGGGCCAGATGCAGCACTCCCGTGTACCGACTGACTGCAAAAGGTCAGGCAGCTGTGTCCAGCCTGTGCTCGGGTGAGAATACAAAAAATAGCTTGAAAACAGATGTTTTCAAGCTATTTTCTGGCGCGGAAGGAGAGATTCGAACTCTCGCTCGCTTTTTAGACGACTACTCCCTTAGCAGGGGAGCCCCTTCGGCCTCTTGGGTACTTCCGCAGGTCGAAAAATGAAATCCGTATGCAGGAAAGAAATGGCGGAGAGAGTGGGATTCGAACCCACGGCACATTGCTGTGTCACTGGTTTTCAAGACCAGCTCCTTAAACCGCTCGGACATCTCTCCGAATACTGGCTCCAAAGCCGGATATTATCTTACCATACCGGTTCCGGTTTGTCAATCGATTTTCGCCGGAATTTGAAAATGAAGCAGATAAATCTTCTTGCTACCGCTTGACAGAGGTGCTATACTTAACTACGGTAAAAAATAAAACAGAAGGTGTTTTTGTATGACAAAAATTGATATTTACTCCGGTTTTCTCGGCGCGGGCAAGACGACGCTCATCAAGAAGATGATCCAGGAAGCCTACCACGGCCAGAAGCTCGTTCTGATCGAAAACGAGTTCGGCGAGATCGGCATTGACGGCGGCTTTTTGCAGGAGGCGGGCATCAATATCACCGAGATGAACTCCGGCTGCATCTGCTGCTCGCTCGTGGGCGACTTCGGAAGAGCGCTCAAGAAGGTCATCGCCGAGTACGCGCCCGACCGCATCTTAATTGAGCCGTCCGGCGTCGGCAAGCTCTCGGACGTGATCGGCGCGGTGCGCAAGGTCACAACCGACGATGTGACGCTCGGAAACTTTGTGACCGTGGCCGACGCGACGAAGTGCAAGATGTATATGAAAAACTTCGGCGAGTTCTACAACAACCAGATCGAAACCGCCAACACGATCATTCTCTCGCGCACGCAGAATGTTTCGGAGCAGAAGCTCGACGAGTGCGTCAAGCTCATCCGCGACCACAACCCCAACGCCGTGCTCGTCACGACCCCGTGGGACCAGCTGACCGGCGAGCAGCTGATGGCCGCCATGGAGCAGAAGACCTCCATTGCGATGGAGCTCGAGGAACTCGAAAAAGAGGCGCACGAGCACCATCATCATGATCACGACGATGACGACGAGTGCGACGATCCGAACTGCTCCTGCCACCACCATCACGACGACGATGACGAGGATGAGCATGAGCACCATCATCACCATCACGACGACGAGGATGAGGACGAGCACGAGCACGAGCACGAGCACGAGCACGAGCATCATCACCATCATCATGACCACGATGATGACGACGAGTGCGACGACCCGGAGTGCTCCTGCCACCACCATCACGACGATGACGAGGACGACGAGCATGAGCATCACCACCATCATCATCACCATGGCCACGACGCGGACGAGGTCTTCGTCAGCTGGGGCATGGAGACGCACAAGAAGTTCACGACCGAGCAGATCGAGGGCATCCTGAAGCAGCTGGAGAACGCCGCGGAATACGGTATGGTGCTGCGCGCAAAGGGCTATGTTGCCTCGCAGGACGCGGAGCGCTGGATTCACTTCGACTACGTGCCCGGCGAGAGCGATATCCGCGAGGGCGGCGCGATGATCACCGGCCGCGTCTGCGTCATCGGCTCGAAGCTCAACGAAAGCGCTATCGCTTCGCTCTTCGGAGAATAAGGAGGCCCTATGCCCAATACCATTCCGATGTACGTCTTCACGGGCTTTCTGGAGTCCGGAAAGACGAAGTTCATTCAGGAGACGCTGGAGGATGAGCGCTTCAACGCGGGCGAAAAGACGCTGCTGCTGGTCTTCGAGGAGGGCGAGGAGGAATACGACATTTCCACCTACCCCTCCCAGAACGTCTACATTGAGACGATGGATTATGAAGGTCTGAGCGAGGAAAAGCTGGAGGCGCTTCGCAAAAAGCACCATGCCGAGCGCGTGATCGTCGAGCTCAACGGGATGCATCTGGCGGCGGACTTCTATCTAAAAACGCCCGACAGCTGGCAGATCGCGCAGGAGGTCATGTTCGCGGACGCGAACACGTTTTTGTCCTACAACCAGAACATGCGCCAGCTGACGGTCGATAAGCTCGCGGGCGCGGAGCTCGTGGTCTTTAACCGCATGGCGCCCGGGACCGACGTGATGGAGTATCACAAAATCGCAAGAGCTGTCAACCGACGCATCAACATTCTCTATGAGTACACCGACGGCACGACAAAGCAGGACGACATCGAAGACCCGCTGCCGTTTGATATCAATGCGCCGGTCGTGAAGATCGAAGACGAGGACTACGCGCTCTTTTACCGCGATATTACCGAGGAGCCCGACAAGTATAAGGGCAAGACCGTCGAGTTCAAGGGGCAGGTCGCAAGGCTCCGCAAGGAAAAAGAGGGCATGTTCGCCCCCGGCCGGTTCGTCATGACCTGCTGCGAAGCAGACATTACCTTCATGGGACTTCCCTGCCGCTTTGTGGGAGCCGAAGGGCTCAAGGCAAGATCGTGGGTCATGGTCAAAGCAGAGGTAGAGGTCCGCTACCACAGCCTCTATCGCGGCGTGGGTCCGATCCTGAACGCGATTTCGATCAGCCCCGCCGTCCCCGCCGAGCAGCAGGTGGCCACATTCTGAGGACGCACCATCTCGTAGGGGCGGACGCCTCTGTCCGCCCGGCAAAATGTGCTATCTGAAACGCGAAACCCATCGGCGAATCCGACGGTACCGCATGGGCGGACAGAGGCATCCGCCCCTACAGGATTTCCTGAATCAATGCGTAGGGGGCAGATTCCTTGGAATACTTGGCATAACAAAAGCGCAGATGCAGCTGCATCTGCGCTTTTGTGCGCTCAAAAAAGGGTGATCTGGCTTGTTTCCGGCAAATCGCCGAACGCGCCGGCGGCCTTGAGATTTTCAATGTGCGTCTTCGATACCTTCGGGCAGGCAAGGGAAAACTCCTCAATAGACAAAAATTCCTTTCCCTCGCGGCCCTCCATGATGTCCCATGCCGCCGTTTCGCCGAGACCGGAGACGGAGACGAAGGGCGGAAGGAGCTTTCCGTCTTCGATCACGAATCTTGTTGCGTGCGAGCGGTAGAGGTCGATGGGCGCGAACGTAAAGCCGCGCAGATAAAACTCGTAGCAGACCTCCAGCGTCGTAAACAGATCGTCGTCCTTCGCCGTTGCGTCCTCCGCCTCGTCAATTTCCTGCAGCTTTTGCTTGACAAGGTCAATGCCGTGCGTCATCATCGCCGCGTCGAAGCCGCCCTTCTGGCTCCTGCGATAGAAATACGCCGCGTAGAATGCCAGCGGCTCATGGACCTTGAACCACGCGATGCGGAAGGCCATCATAACATACGCCGTCGCGTGCGCCTTCGGGAAGAGGTATTTGATTTTCTTGCAAGAGCCGATGTACCAATCCGGAACGCCCGCGGCCTTCATCTCGTCCTCCGCGCCCTCGGGAAGCCCACGCCCCTTTCGGACGGCCTCCATGATCTTGAACGAGCGCTTTTCGGGCATCCCGCATTTGATTAAGTACAGCATGATATCGTCGCGGCAGCCGATGGCGTCGTTGACGGAGGCGGTCTTGGACAAAATCAGATCGCGCGCGTTGCCGAGCCAAACGTCCGTGCCGTGTGAGAAGCCGGAGAGGCGAATTAACGTATCGAATTTTGTCGGCTGCGTCTCCTGGAGCATGCCGCGCGTGAAGCCCGTGCCGAACTCGGGGATCGCGCACGAGCCGACGGGGCCTAAGATGGGGTCGTTTTCAAAGCCGAGGACCTTGCTGGACGTGAAAATAGACATTGTGTCCTTATCGTCCAGCGGAATTTTCTGCGCGTCCACGCCAGTTAAGTCCTCGAGCATGCGGATCATCGTCGGGTCATCGTGGCCCAGCATGTCGAGCTTGAGAAGGTTTTCCTCCATCGAGTGGTATTCAAAGTGCGTCGTGATCCACTCGGAGTCCTTGTCGTCCGCCGGGTGCTGCACGGGGCAGAAGTCCCAGATCTCGTTCTCCTGCGGGATAACGACGAGGCCGCCCGGATGCTGGCCGGTCGTGCGCTTGACATCGACGCAGCCGGACGCGAGTCGGTTTTCCTCGGCCTTGCTGACGGTCATCTCGCGCTCGGAGAGGTATTTTTTAACGTAGCCGTAGGCTGTTTTTTCCGCGACCGTGCCGATGGTTCCGGCGCGGAACACGTGGTCGGAGCCGAACATCTCGACGCAGTAGGCGTGCGCCCGGGCCTGATACTCGCCCGAGAAGTTGAGGTCGATATCGGGGACCTTGTCGCCGCCGAAGCCGAGGAACGTTTCAAACGGGATGTTGAAGCCGTCTTTATCGAGCTGCGCGCCGCACTTCGGGCACACCGCGTCCGGTAGATCCGCGCCGCAGGCGCAGTCGTCCGGGACCTCGAAGGTCGTGAACTGGCACTTGGGACACCGGTAGTGCGGCGGGAAGGAGTTGACCTCCGTGATGCCGGACATGAACGCGACGATCGATGAGCCGACCGAGCCTCGGGAGCCGACCAGGTATCCGTGCTCGAGTGAGTTCTGCACCAGCTTCTGCGCCGACATATAGATCACGTCATAGTGGCACGAGATAATATCGTGCATCTCCGTATCCACGCGCTTTTGAATGAGCTCCGGCGGATTTTCGCCGTAGAGGCGGTGGAGCTTGCCGTAGACGAGGGCCTTGAGGTCTTCCACAGAGTTTTCGATTTTCGGCGCAAAGAGGTTGTGGGGAACCGGGCGGACGGTCTCGCACCAGTCGGCAATCATATTGGTATTTTTGACCACGACCTCGTAGGCCTTTTCCGCGCCCAAGTAGGAAAATTCCTCGAGCATCTCGTCCGTCGTACGGAAATAGAGCGGATTTTCGCGGTCGCAATCCTCAAAGCCCTTCGTGGCCAGCAGGATGCGGCGATAGATCTCATCCTCCGGGTTCAGGAAGTGGACGTCTCCCGTCGCGCAGACGGGCTTTCCCAGCTCCTCGCCCAGCCGGACAACGGTGCGGTTGAACTCGCGCAGCTCCTCGTCGCTCTCCGCGATACCCTTGGCCAGCATGAAGCGGTTGTTGCTCAGGGGCTGGATCTCAAGGAAATCGTAGAACGAAGCGATGCGTTTGAGCTCCGCGTGGCTTTTATGGGCCACAATGGCCTGGAACAGCTCGCCTGCCTCGCAGGCCGAGCCGATAATGAGACCCTCACGGAATCGGATAAGCTCTGACTTTGGGATGCGCGGCGTGCGCTTGAAATATTTCAGATTGGAATCCGAGATCAGGCGATACAGATTACGCAGGCCCATCTGATTCTTGGCAAACAGCAGGATGTGGCGGGCGTGGCGGTTCGTGATGCGGCTTCCGGCACGCAGGGAGAGCATGTCCGCATTGATATCCTGAATGTCGTGCAGGCCGCGCTCCTGCAGCATTTTGGCAAAGCGCAGGTAGAGGTAGCCGCACGTCAGCGCATCGTCCGAGGCACGGTGATGGTTGAAATCCGGCAGGCTGAGCGCATTGGCCACGGTATCGAGCTTGTGATTCGTCAGCTGCGGCATCAGATTCTGTGCAAAGATGAGCGTATCGAGATACGTCGGATCGAACGGCAGACCGAGCCGCTCGGCCGCCGCCGTCAGGAAGCCGACATCGAAATCGGCATTATGCGCACACAGCACGCGCCCGCCGCAGAAGGCCAGAAATTCCGGCAGCACCTGAGAAATGGGCGGTGCATCCGCCACCATGGCGTCCGTGATGCCCGTAAGGTCGACGATCTTCTGCGGGATGGAGCGGCCGGGGTTCACGAAGGCCTGGAACGTATCGACGACCTGCCCGTCGCGCAGGATAACGGCGCCGATCTCCGTGATCTCGTCGTGCTGAGCCGAAAGGCCCGTGGTCTCAAGGTCGAAGGCGACGAACTCGCCGTCCAGCGGCAGGCTTGCCGTCCCGTGGACGGCGATGCGGTCGTCCACGTCATTGACATAATAGCCCTCGCAGCCATAGAGGATCTTAATGTTCTGATCCGTCCCCGCCACCTTGTTCTTCGAGGCATTCAGGGCAGCCGGGAACGACGAGGCAACGCCGTGGTCCGTGATGGCAATGGCGCGGTGGCCCCAGCGGGCAGCCGTGGCGACGGCCTCGCCCGTCTTTGTCAGGGCGTCCATCATGGACATTGTCGTGTGAAGGTGCAGCTCCACGCGCTTCTCCGGCGCGGTATCCACACGGACGGGCGCCTCTGCGGCCTGCACGGCCAGCGGCTCGAGCACGATGTCGTTTTCAAACCGGCTGAAGCTGATGAAGCCCTGCACACGCAGCCACTTGCCGGGCTTCTGGATGGCGTCGATGAGTGGCTTTGCCTGATCGGCTTCCATAAAGCGGTTCACGCGGATGGAGCCGGTGTAGTCCGTCATGTCGAAATTCACGACCCACGCATTGCGCTTCTTGAGCTCCTTGTGGTTCACGGCGAACACGCGGCCCTCGACGATGACGCGGCCGACGTCGCTGTCCTGCGACAGCTCGCGCATGGGCGTGACGTTCCCGTGGAACGGCTTGCCATAGATCGTCTGCGACGGTGCGGCAGGCTTCGCGTCCTTTCCGCCCTGCGGCTTTCCCGCCGGAGCAGAGGGGACCGGCACATCGCGCAGCGCGGCAAGGCGCATTTTCTCCGTCTCGGCAAACAGCTCCTCCCCCACCGGCTCGTGGTTCGAGATCACGTCGATGCCCATGCGGACGCCGAAGCGCTCGGTCAGGAGCCGCTCCGCCGCCGGAAGATGCGGCGTGAGCTGGTCGCGGCCGTTGGCGCGCAGGTAAAGCTCGGCCCGCTCCCCCGCAAACGACCATTTGCAACCGGCCAGAATGGCCGCCGCGGGAGAATAGGCGTCGATGAGCGCGCGCGTCAGCTCCTGCCCGTCGAACTCGGCCAGCGCCTCCGGCGGATAATGCGGCTCAAAGCGGACGCGGCGCATGCCGTAGAGCTTACTCAGCTCCGCAGCCGCCGTGTTCAGCACGGATTCCGGGACATAGCGCGGCAGCTCCAGCCGGAGCAGAACGGACCGCGCCTCGCGGTCGATCTCGGCATGGACGATGCTAGCCTGCTCCAGTGCGGCGCGCTGCGGCTCATCCGGTTCATATTCCAAAAACATCTTCAAAAACGGAACTGCCATGATGTGATGCTCTTCCTCTCCCAGCTTGTCAAAAAAGTCCCTTCGGGCTTTTTCGCCAAGCTGCTTTCAGAATTGCAAAATAAATTTTTGTATATATCCTATTTTGCAATTCTGCCGCTGCGGCGGGTTATTTGACGCGAAAGGAAACCCTGACGGTTTCCTTTCACTCTTTTCTTCCCTCCGATACTTTTGGCTTGGCAGTTTTTTGACAGTCTGTTCT
>ENA-USUG01002462-USUG01002462.1-human-gut-metagenome-genome-assembly--contig:-NODE-2462-length-27928-cov-8.915730_pt1 | contig 27928 bp, 10 predicted proteins | sample MGYA00250059_ERZ773394 | MGnify/ENA primary metagenome ERZ773394 (study PRJEB29103, sample SAMN06111957) | human gut metagenome | biome: human gut; feature: ankylosing spondylitis patient; material... | reverse complement strand
GATTCTTGCGTACTGCGCTTTTGTGATATTCATGTATTTATTATATCATATTTTGACCTTAGTGTCAACATGCTCTAATCAGTGTTTCCTTAATTTTTGCTATACTTTTTGGGGTACTTCAATCCTGCAGTGCCAGTTTTTTAATTATTGTTACCATTTTCCGCACTTGATTTCCAATATGCTTTTTTGAATAGGGTCAATCAGGAAACGGCGCGCGTCTGCTATACAGTAAAACAGATCTGAGGAGCAATCGCCTACATCGAGCAAACGGTTATCTCGTTGTACAGATGCTTTTGTTGTCAGGCATCCGCCGTCAAAGGGCATTTTGATGTCTCCTACGATATCGCCAATATTCCATAAATGATTTCCTTGCCAGTCATATGCATCAATGTTGTTGATTCGTCTGTTGTCCTTGTAAAAAGGTGCAGTTTTTGCCCCATAACGAAAATCACGGTCTTCTGCACGTATAATAATCATATCCTTAAGGATATAAATATTACATATTTTATCCTGTAATTCGATGATATGTTGTAGTCCATATAACTGATATAGACCGCTTGATTCGATTTCAAAGGCTAATTTTTGCGCTTCTATCTGCGTTTCAACTTTTATCCACATATTGAAGTCTCCTTATCGAAAATATTTGTTTATTATGTCCATCATCGCTTGCGCTGTATATAATGGAGCAGCATTATGGCAATGGGATATCCAATCCGAAATCGGAATGAGGATATCCTTCAGGTATTCCCAAAAGCGCTGCCCCGTTGTACCGCCTGTATACGTGGTGTGCGTCGTCTGACCGTTCAGGCGCACGGAACCCAGAACGGTTTGTGCGCGGGGTGTGCTCAATGGGGCATGACCGCGGACGCGAGTCTTGCCAATGGCGCGCCCATAGCGTCGCGTCAGATCAATGTTGACGCTGCTTTCGTCCAGAAATACCAGGTGATCCGCCTGTTTTTTCCAAGCCGGATCCGCGCCAGTCTGTACGTTCCTTCCGCACATCGGGGACGCTCCTGCTCGGATGCCGACATGCTCTTCTTTTTGACACGGTATCCCATCGCCCGAACCACCCGGCTGAGCGTCTGGATGCTTGCTTTCAGTCCCAGTTTCGTGCGCAGTTCTGCCAGGGTAATGTCCGGCGTCTCGTCAATGCATTGACGTATGTGTTGTTTGTCCTCGCCGTTCAGCAGCTGCTTTCTGCCACGCATTGCCCCGCATTGTGCAGCATTTTGCCCATTTTTCTCATCTCCCTGTGACATATTGTACCACCTTTTGCTGTAGTTGTCAAGGGTGACTGCTATTTTGGAAGTTGCTATAATAATCATTCCCGGCACCAAATATCGCGATTCAACGGCAAGAAATGAAATCAGATTGGCGAATCGCATTCCCGCCGGAATTTTTTATTTTTCCCTATTGCTTTTTTTCCAAAGATGTGATATACTGTCATTGAATGAATGATCGTTTAATTAAAAAAGGCAGATAATATCGATGCGAACAGACCAACACCAAGAAAAAAAGATCGCCATTATGGAAAAATGCTTTGCCTGCTACGCCAAAAACGGGCTGACGGGCACCGGTGTCAAGGCACTTGCCGAGGCGTGCGGGTGTACGCAGGGAAACCTGTATTCCTATTTTAAGAATCTGGATGAACTGATTGTCGAATCCACTGCATACTGTATGTCCAAGGTCGAGGACGAATTCATGGCAAAGGCGCCCACAGACCCCGTGGACGTGATGCGCTTTATCGAGGAGGTGCCGTACTGGACCGCACGGGAGCACGGCGATAAATACCGGCTCATGTATCAGATTTATACCCACCCGAAATACATCGAACACGGCAAAAAATTTTTCGAGGGCGTCAATGCCCGCTATACCGCATACGCCAAAGAGCTGGAACCCAAGCTCGGCATCCCGTATACGGTGATTACCCCGCTTATTTTTATTTTCGTCCGCGCCTGCGTGCACTACGCCATGTTCGAGGACGAATATTACCTGAAAAGCCAGATGGAGGTTCTGAAAACGGGCGTTTCCATGTTTATGGATACTTACAGAAACAATCTTTTGCGGGAGGTTTGATAAAAATGAAAATGAAAAAACGTGTCATTATGACCCTGTCGGCGCTCTTTCTGACGCTTGCGGCGGTCACCGTGCTGCTCGTTGTCAACGTAAACGCCGACCCGGTCCAGTATAACCTGTGGATCGGCGGCGACCGTGTCACGAGCGAAAATCTTTCCGGCGACGGCTGGAAGTTTGAGCCGGAGACCAATACTCTGGTGCTCAACGGCTTCGGTTTAGCCACCTGGGGATACAATATGGGCAAAGATTTCTTCGGCCATTATCCCTCGAAGGTCAACCTGTATGCCATCATTTATGCCGAGGGCAAAATGGATCTGACCATCCGCACGGAGGGAAGCCCAAGCTATATCGGCGACCCCAATTTTGCAAACCGGGCATATGAAAAGAGCAACCGGGCGTATACCGCCATTTATAACTCCGGCGGCACTGTTACGATCACCGGCAATGCCAAGCTGACCGTCGGCGCAAACTACAGAGGTATTTTCTGCGACAACAGCGGTACGCTCATCTTTGACAATGCAAGGGATGTCGAGGTGGTCACATTCGGCGGCGATACGCTGCACGCCCGCGACATTACGCTGAAGGGAAACAGCCATGTCAATACGACCGTGGGTCATGCCGGCGCCGGTGTGCCTACCATGAATATCTACGCGACGTATACCGTCAAGGTCTATGAGGGCTCCTTCCTCAAATCGGACTGTGAGCTTGGCGCGGATACCAGCAATCGCGGTTATGCCGGCATCCAGTGCTTCAGCAAGAAAAAACGGCGGCGGTGTCTATGCCTGTGGCGGTGAGATCCGATCCAATGTCTACCCCGCCGGCTACGACATTGGAGACAAAACGCTCTATGCCATTGACGCACCGGTCGTGAATATTGAGGGCGGCGTTGTGGAAGGCAACATCTATAACTGGTATAATCCCAACGAGTATTACATCAATTCCGTCGTGTACGGCTACAGCGGCGGCGGCGGCAGGGTCAGATTCAACGGCGCCGGCATTCTCCGCCTGAAAATGTCCACAGCGAAGCCGGATGGAAGCTCCAAGATTCAGCAGCTCCGCCCGGATTCCATTTCGTTTGCGGAGAATCTGCTGTACCGGACGGACACCGACGGCAGCTGCCGCGAAGAGATTACCGTCTATACCTGCGACGGCATTTTCCTCAGTTCAAAAGGGGTGTACGAATACTGGTCTTACAGCGAAAAGAATCTGTATCCGACTCATTACGGCGAATATTACGGTTCCTTCGACCGGAAAAGTGACGCGCTGAATCTGAAAGACGTTATGACAAAGACCCTGAGCATTTCCAAGCTGGTGGCGATGGAAAACAGCACAAACATGGTCAATCCCTATGTCGATGAGGGATTTGAGATTCCCGAAATGACCGTGAAATCGGGCGCCACGCTGATTCTGAAGTTCGATAAAGACCGGGACTATGCCTTTACCAAGCCCATCTATCTGGAGGGCGGTACCATAGAGATCAACGGCGGCGGCGGCTCCGGGATCATCAAAGGGCTGGATGTCCGCGGCAAGGGTACCGTGATCTTCCACGGGGGGACCGTCTCCGGAGATGTGGAAAAGACCGTCAAGGTCGTAATGGATAACGAAACATATTCGAGCGGCAATATTGACATCCCCGATTACGGCAACGTCGTGGACGGAACCGGCAACACCGTTCACAAATTCGCCTACAAGGCGGAAACGGAATATGACTACTTCCGGAGGGTATGCATTATCCGTGAGGTGGAGGAACGGGATTTTCTTTGGTTTGAAGGGAAATTCCACATCGCGGAAAACGGCGACAAAATGCTGTATCTTTGGACGGACAGAGCCGACCGTCCGCATCGGATAGGTGCTTATCCGACTGCGGACTGTATTCGGGAAGATGAGCAGACGCTTCCCTTAAAGTACGGAACCAACACCTTTGCGCCGGGTACGCCCTTTACCCTGAAGGAGAACGGGGTTTTCGTTGCCAAGGCGGGCGACAATGTGGTGCTCTCCCCCCTTGCCGGCGGCAATCCCACCGACCTGCAAAAGTCCTTTGTCACCTGGGTCAAGTGGTATGTCAGCAAGGACGGCGGCGAGAGCTTCGGGCTTGTCCAGAGAACACAGGGACCGACTGCGGATAATACGGACGGTCCGTATGCGTCAAAAACAATCCGCTTTGAATACGTGCTCCCGGAGATCACCGAGGAGCAGAACGGATACATCTATCGGTGCGAGATCTGCTATTGGGATGCCTTTACGTGGGAGAGAACCTCTTACTACTATGACGCCACCTTGTATGTGGATACGCCGCAGCTGAAGGAGCCGGATCGCTATGTCGACGGTCAGCCGGCGCGCCTGGAGATGACCCACGGCACAACCCTTGACGGCATTACCTTCGGGTACCGCTGGGAGCTGAGCCGTAGTGGCGGCATCCGTTGGGAAACGGTGAAGGAAGGCGACTCCGCCGTGTATGAAACGGCAGCCGTCACCGATGCCATGGAAGGCTGGCAGATCCGTGTCGTCTACAGTATCTATGCAAACGGCAAGAAGCTGTCGGATGGCACTACCGACCCGGTCACCATTGATACAATCGGAAAACTGCCCGTCATTACCAAGCACCCCGAAAGCGTGGTTCACAGGTTGACGGAGGTGCTCGACGACCTTTTTCCGCCCGATCCGGATAAAATAACGATCATCATTGATACCTATTATGCTTTCTCCGTGGAAGCAGAAGGGGAGGATCTGCATTACCGGTGGCAGAGAAGTAAGGACAACGGCAGAACCTTTGAAGATCTGTCGAACGAAGACGAAGCCAGAACCAAAGGCTGGTACAAGGTCGCTGCGGGTACGACCTGGCAATACCGCTGTATCGTGTACAACGACTTCGGTTCGGTTATCTCCGACGTCGCAACCACCAGAACGCTGTATCCGCCGACCACCAGCAACCCGCAGGATCTGACGGTGCCCGAGCACACCGACGCGGTTTTCCGCGTTGACATCACGCAGGGGCTCCCCTACGGCACCGATGTCATCTGGCAGGTCAGCAAGGACGGCAAGACCATGGTCGACGTGACGGCAGAGGACGGCACGGTTAATGTGTACTCCAAAGTCGTAAACGGGGAGATTCATTGGTACACCACCCTGACGGTCAGCAACGTGTCGCAGGATATGAGCGGATACATGTACCGCTGTATCGTCAAAAACCAGCCCAACGACGAAGATTATAACGGTTTGCGCCGTTCCTGGCACGCCACCCTGACGGTTACGTACAACTGCGCCGTCGACGGTCACAAATTCGATGAGGGTACGGTGACAAGCGAAGCGAACTGTACGGACGCCGGCTGCAAGGTCTTTACCTGCTCCGCCTGCGGCTACGTCGATGAGCGTGTGCTTGCGCCGCTCGGTCACGATTGGAAGGCGGCAACCTGCCGCTCCGTCAAAACCTGCCTGCGCGCGGGCTGCGGCATCTCCGAGGGCAATTTTGACTACACAAACCACATCGGAACCCCGGTCTGGAATGAAGACGAATGGGGCGATGTTGACGGACATATCAGCAAGTGGAGCTGCTGCGGCACCGTTGAGCACCCGTACGAACGCCACACCTTTTTGGACGGCGTGTGCCCGACCTGCGGCTGTGTCTGCTCCCACCCGCTGACCTTCCCGGCAACCTGTGTCGCACAGGGCACCTGCCAGATCTGCGGTCTTGTCACCGAGGAAATCAACCCGAACAATCACGATCTCGATCCGTCCGGCACCTATGTTGCCGACAAAAAGGAGTCGACCTGTACCGAGGAGGGCTACACCGGCGACACCGTTTGCTGGAATTGCCGTGGCGTTATCACCAAAGGAACCGTCATCCCCGCCAACGGACACAGTGACAGTTGGCCGGCTACCTGCAAGGAACCGGCATGGTGCTCCGTCTGCCAGGAGCATTTCGGCGACGTTGACCCCGACAATCACGCAGAGCCATGGTCGGCAAATTATGAGAACATCACCGAAACCACGCACGATAAACACTGGTACTGCTGCGGTATGGTAAAGACCGAGCCGCACGATCCGGATGAGAACGGTGTGTGCCGCTCCTGTCACTACGGATGCGAGCATACCGGCGGCGAGGCGAACTGCATGGAGCCGGCGCACTGCGAAAAATGCGGGGAGCCCTATGGGGAAAAGAACCCGAACAGGCACGAGTATACCCAGAAGTATGCGTGTGACAACGCTACCCATGTGGAAAGATGCAAGTGTGGCGTGATCATCGGCGCCCCCGAACCGCATACCTGGGAGAACGGCTGGTGTACCGAGTGCTACTATGACTGCCGGCACATCGGCGGCACGGCGACCTGCACCGAAGAGGCGATCTGCGAGAATTGCGGGGAGCGGTACGGAAATGCCAAGGGGCATACGTTCGGCGGATGGATCAAGGATGCCACGGGACACTGGCACGCATGCGCCGATTGCGGTGAGAAGGCGGACGAAGCGGCACACACCCCGGGTGACGCTGCCACCGAGACCGCCCCGCAGCTCTGCACGGTCTGCCATTATGAAATCATGCCCGCAACCGGGCATACCCACAGCTTTGACTGCGAGAATCCCGACGAAATCTACCTCAAATCTGCCGCTACCTGCCGCGCAAAGGCAGTGTACTATTACAGCTGTTCCTGCGGCGTCAGCGGCGAAGAAACCTTTACCTCCGGTGAAACACTCCCGCACCATTACAGTGATGGGTGGTTCGCCGATGGCGAAAAGCATTGGCGCGCCTGCACTGCCTGCGGGCAGCGGAGTGAGGAAGCGGCGCACGAGGACACCGACGGGAACCACGGTTGTGATATTTGTCAACTGACCATCAGTATGTGCAACGACGCGAACAATGACCACATGTGCGATATCTGCGGCAAAATGCTGTCCATGAGCCGTTACGCCACCGACTGGTCGAGCGATGCATACACACACTGGCACGCCTGCGTCGTCTGCGGCAGAAAAGCCGATGAAGCGGCACACGCCGACACTGACAAAGACCATAACTGTGATACCTGCGGCAAGATTCTCAGCGAATGTGCTGACGTCAACAAGGATCACAAGTGCGACCTGTGCGGCAAGACGTTGAGCGAATGCACAGACAACAACAAGGATCACAAGTGCGATATCTGCGGCAAGACGTTGAGCGAGTGCGCGGACGACAACAAGGATCACAAGTGCGACCTTTGCGGAAAGACGCTGAGCGAGTGCGCGGACAACAACAAGGATCACAAGTGTGATGTTTGCGGGAAGCAACTGACCGTCCACACGGGCGGCACGGCAACCTGTACGGAAAAGGCGACCTGCTCGATCTGCGGTCAGGAGTACGGCGAACTTGCGGCGCATACCTACAAGACCGAATGGTCAACCGACGAGACAAACCATTGGCATGAGTGCTCCGTCTGCGGAGACAGGAAGGACGAAGCGGCGCATATCCCCGGTGCGGAAGCCACCGAGACAACGCCTCAGACCTGTACCGTTTGCGATTATGTGATCCGCGAGGTCCTCAAATCGGTCACCGTTTCCTTCAGTGCGAACGGCGGATCGGGAACTATGCTTCCCGTTACCGGGACGATCGGGGAAACCTTTACCGCCCCCGATTGTGGCTTTGTCGCACCAGACGGTTGCCGCTTCAAGGGGTGGGCGCTGGAGGACGGCACCGAAGTCGTATCCTTTACCTTGAATTCGGATGTAACGCTGTTTGCTGTTTGGGAGAGCGAATGGGAAGCCGCCATTCGTTGGTCACTGGAATCCGGCATGTTTGAGGATGATGGCAGTTTTGATCCGAAAAAGAGTATGACGATAGGTGAATTCTGGTATCGCGCATGGAAGGCGGCAGGTTCACCGGCGGCAACCGGGCGCACGATGTATTTCGCCGACGTTCCCGCTGACGCATACTACTATGAAGCAGTCCTGTGGGCATTGGAGCATAAGTACATCAATACACCCTATCACAGGAAACTGAAACCCGACAGCGTTATGACACGGCAGATGATCATTATGAGTATGTACGGCATATCCGGCAAGCCTTTTGCGGAAGGCAACGTTCACTTTACGGATACGTACTATTGCGCAAGCTATATCAAGGCTCTTGACTGGGCAGTTGAGACCGGTATTGTGACCGATACCGTAGGCGGCGCATTCAAACCTCATAAGAACGCCTCCGGAGAAGACATCATGCTGTGGATGTTCCGTATGTGGGGCTGATCGGTTTCACGGTACCGGATAAGGGGCGGTCAAACGCCTCGCACAGACAGGGAGGGCGCAATCGAGCGCCCTCCTTTTTTCGTAAGAGAATCTCACTTAGGAATACGGGGAGGCTTGCATGACGGAATTTGTGCAACAGCCCGCTGCACAATAAAGCAAGGGAGTTACTGGTCGAGCGCTACGAAAAAACGCATAACGCCGAGGAGGTCGCTCGGACATTTCCGCACACTGCTCCGGGCACCGGGAAAATGTCGGAAAATGGCGAAAAAACTACTCCATCTTTTGCTGATTTGCAATTTTGTCCGGCGCCTCTTGCAACCTAAAATCCGCGCTCTGATGAAAAAGCAGCAATGCGATGGCTTTGGGTTGTGATTGTAATGAAGAAAATCGGGCTTTGGACGACTATTTTTTATATACAACGGATAAAAATAGAATTTTTATAAAAATATCTTGCAATTTCGGCTCTAATCTGCTATAATATATGCATCCTTTTGAATAAAGGAAAAGAGGAGGGAGACCTATGAAAACACACAAAAGAAAATTGCCCGTATTGATTCTGCTTGCAATTTTCTGCTTCACCCTGCTTCACATGACTGCGTGCAAAGACAAGAAACAGCCGGACAATCCGGATCCGCCCGATGTCATCCAGACGGATTACGGGATTGATAACGTCTATTATGCAAAAGACGACGGCAGAGAATATCTGTTCACGATTTCGGGAAATTCCTTCCTGATTTCGGGATTCAACGGGGAACAGACCGGTAAATTCGTTTATGCGGACGGTAATCTGACACTCACGTTCAAAACGGGGGACGACACACAGGCGTCCGCTGTCCTGGAGAACGGTGTGCTGAAGCTGACCTATAACGGCGGAACTTACCGCATGGTGCCGAGAACCTACTACACCGTCAGCTTTGAGGTGGACGGCGGAACTGCTGTTGCGGCACAGAAGGTTCTCAACGGCGCCACCGCAACAAAGCCGGCGGATCCGACAAAGGACGGGTATGCGTTCATCGGATGGTATGCCGATCAGGAGTACCAGACCGCATTTGCCTTCGATACCGTCGCCATCAGCGCGGATACAACGGTATATGCCCGCTTTGAGCAGCATGCCGCAGGCAGACCGGAGTACAAGGTTTCCTTCGCCTGCGACGGTGCCGTTTACGATCCGATCCGGACAGTCAACGGAATTGTTTATCAGCTCCCCACTCCGGCGAAGGAAGGCGCGGAGTTTGCCGGTTGGTGGGTCAGTGACTATCAGTCCGGCGACAAGCTGACCTATCAGTACACCGGTCAGACTCTGACCGAGGATACGATCCTGTTTGCGGTCTTCCGGTCCGCCGGCATTCCGAACATTTCCGTGGATGCGGAAACGATCAGCTGGAATGCACTGGGGCCCACGGCAAGCTACCGCGTCACCGTCAAAAAGGGCGATATGGTGCTCGAAGACAAGAACGTCGGTGCCAATGAGTTCCGGTTTGACTTTGCAGGTCAGGCGGCGGGCGAGTACACGGTTACCGTGTCCTGCGACGGGCAGTCTGCCACTGCATACTATAAGAACAAGGCGCTGGATCGCGTATCCAACTTCCGCGTGGTGTCCGGGGGCGTCCTGGTGTTCGATCCCGTGGCGAACGCGCAGAACTACCTGATTACGGTCAAATGCGGCAATGCAAACCATACGCACACCGCGGTAAACAACGGAGCCTCCACCAACTATGTTTTTGCCAACTGCGATATGCCGAAGGACGGCATCGTGTTCGTTGTGATGGCGAAGGCGGAAGGGTATATGGAATCCGTTTCCTCCTATACATACTACCTCGGGCTGGATGCCGTAACGGGCGTTACGGTGGACAACGGAAAAATCACATGGTATCCGGTTGAAAACGCGACCGCCTACTATGTGGAGATTTCCAAGGGCGGAAAGGTCCTGAAAAATGCGTATGTGACCAGCGGAACCTCCTACAGCATCGTGGATCTGGATGCCGGTATGATTTCCGTGAAGGTGACCCCGGTCAGCGCCGGTTACTACAGCGCGCCTGCCGAAGCGGTCAGTTATACCAAAACCGTGCTGGCACGTCCCGACGGCGTCACCGCGAGCGGCAGTGTCATCCGCTGGAACAAGGTTGAGGGCGCAACCGGTTACAAGGTGAACGTCAACGGCACGGCATACGACACGACCGATGCAACCTTTACCATCACCGAAGAGATGATCGGTTCCGGAAGCGCTGTTTACACGGTTTCCGTGCAGGCGGTCGCCGACGATGCAGCCAACAGTTCTCCGTACTCCGGGTCTGTTGAGGTGTATTACGCCGGCATGGGCGATGTCGTGTATGACAACGGCGTTCTCAGCTGGGCACCGGTCATTACGGCAAACAGCTACAGCGTCAAGATCGGAACAAAGACCTACACGGTGGACGGAAAGAACAACCGTTTCAAGGTTACCTTCCTGGAAGCCGGTACCACGGAGATTTCTGTTTCCTTCATCAATGAAAACGGAGATGAATCCGCGTGGAAGACCATCACGGTGGATGTCTACGGCGTCGAATTTGACGTCCGCGGAGGTGCGGCGGTCAAGACCGTCTATGTGGCATTCGGCGATGAGATCACTCTGCCCGAAACCAGCCGCGACGGCTACGATTTTGCCGGATGGTTTACCTCTCCCGCAGGTCTTACCGGCGGAAAGAGATATGAAAACGTCCGCTTCGAGGGCAGCAGCGACACCGTGCTTTACGCCGGCTGGTCTGCAAAGAGATACAACGTTACCCTGATTCCCGGTGAGGGAGGAGAGGTCGCGTCCAAGACGGCAGAGGTCACTTACGGACTTTACAACAAGCTGCCGATCGCAACCCACAGCGATCCCACCAAGCTTTTCATCGGTTGGTTCTCTGAGCCGAACGGCGTCGGTGTCCGTTACTCGGATGAGAAGGGCGAGGCGTTGATCCGCTGGAATCTGCCTTCCGAGACCACGCTGTATGCATATTTTGCAGAGACTCTGAAGTTCACCCCTATCGATAACGGAACCGCATACGCTGTGTCGCAGGGAGACTACGGTATCGGAACGCTGACCACCATCACCATTCCGACCACGTATAACGAGCTTCCCGTCACCACGGTGGAGGCGTCTGCGTTTGTTTCCTGCAATACCCTGAAGGAAATCCGGATCCCGAATACCATCAAGCTCATTGAGATCGGCTCCGAGGGCATCAACGGCATCGGCTCTGCGTTCCAGGGCTGTAACAACCTCCAGGCGATCACCATCTATCCGGTGGAGGGAGCCAAGGATATCCGGTATCATTCGGTGGACGGTGTCCTTTACTACAACAACGAGTTCACCGGCATGGAGATCAAGGCATATCCGTACGCGAAGACTGGCTCCCTGACGATCGAAGAGGGGACGACAATCATCCCGACAGGTGCGTTCAAGAGTGCGAAGTTCACCGAGGTGATCGTGCCGCACACCGTGACGGAGATTCACGCAAACGCATTCCAGAGCTGCTCCAACCTGACCAAGATCACGTTCCTGGTGGCTCCCGAAGGAGTTGCGGAAGTTCCGCTGACCATCCGGGATAAGGGCATTTATTTGTGCTCCAAGCTGGAATCCGTCACCCTCCCCGCGCGGCTGACTTCCTTCGGCGTCAATACCATTTCCAGCTGCTCCGCACTGTCCTCCATTGACATCGCCGGAAACGGCGGAAACTACACCGCCAAGGGAAACGCGGGTCGCAAGGTGCTTTGCAACGCGGCGGGGGATACCATCGTATTCTGCCCGAAGGGCATGGCCGGCGAGTTCACGGTTCCGAACGGCGTGACCACCATTGCCCCGAATGCCTTCCAGGGCTGCAATAAGCTGACCAAGCTGACGGTTCCCGGCTTTGTGACCGAGATTCAGAAGGAAGCGTTCAAGTCCTGCTCCGGTCTGGAGGAAATCGACCTGACCGAAGAGGGCTACGGACTCACCATCCGTGAGGGCGCCTTCTACAGCTGCTCCAGACTGACTACCGTGACACTCCCGAAGCGTCTGGTCAAGATGGAAGCCAATGCGTTCGGTTACACCTCCAAGCTGACGAAGGTTATCGTCAACTCCAAGGGGATTGCCTCGGGCGAGGACGGAAAGTACACCGTTGACTTTGCAGCCAACGCATTCGGAAGCATTCCTTCCTCCTCCACCGCACAGACGCTCTTCTACGTGACGCACGTGGAGCTGGGTGCGGAGGTTCCTGAATTTGAGATCACCGGCGTGTTCGGTCAGAAGATCGAGAGCGTTAAGGTGCATGAGGCGAACCAGAACTATACCGCCATCGACGGCGTGCTGTTCGACAAAGCGGTAACCAAGGTCGTCTACTATCCGACCGACCGCGAAGGCGATTACACACTGCCGGAAACGATTGTCGAAATCGGCGACCGCGTGTTCCAGGGGAAGACCGGTCTGACCGGTATCACCATCGGCAAGAATGTCAAGCGCATCGGCGTCGGCGCATTCCGCAACTGCAGCAAGCTGAAGTTTGTGAAGTTTGCGGACAGCACCGTGGGGTTGACCATTGCGGATGAAGCGTTCTACGGATGCTCCGTCATGGAGGAAATCCAACTTCCGGAACGTCTTACGGAAATTGGGGCGAATGCGTTTGCATCCTGCCGCAAGCTTGCCAGCCTGACCATTCCGGAAGGCGTGACTCACATCGGTTCCGGTGCGTTTGCAACCTGCTCCGTGCTGACCGAGATTTCTCTTCCGAAGTCGCTCACAGCGATGGATCTGAACGAGAAGGGCGAGTTTACGATATTCTCTGCCTGCCCGAAGCTCGAAAAGATTACGGTCGCAAGCGACAGCGCCAATTTTGTTGCCATTGAGAATGTCCTGTATCAGAGGACCGATAAGCCGGTACTGGACGCAGACGGAAACAAGGTGCTTGATGCAGACGGTAAGGAAACAACAGAGAACGTCCTTTCCACTCTGCTCTTCTGCCCGCAGAGGAAGGCGGGAAGCACCACGGTGACGGTTCCCGATACCGTGACGAACGTTGCCGCAAACGCATTCTACTACAACCAGGTGGTGACCGAGATTCGGTTCGGTGTACTGAAAAAAGGCGAGACGCTTACCGTTGGCAGCCAAGCGTTCGGCAGCTGTGCCGTGCTTGCGAAGATCGCCCTGCCGGAAGGCTTGAGTGAAATCCCTGCTTCCATGTTTTACGGTTGTCAGACAGTGGAGGAGATCGTCATTCCGAGCACGGTTGCGTCCATCGGAAACAAAGCGTTCTTCGGATGCTCCAACCTTAAGAGCCTGATCTTTACCGAAACGCCGGAGGGGCAGACCCCTGTGGATTTGGTTATCCTGGATACACCCAACGGCAGCAGCGATAACGGTTATACCAATTCTCCTTTCTATGGCTGCACCAGCCTGAAGAACATCGTCCTTCCCGAGCGGTTGACCGTAATCGGCAGACTTGCCTTCGGCGGACTGGTTTCCGGTCGGTACGGTGAGAAGTATATCCCGCCGTTCGAGAGTATTTCGCTTCCTTCCACGCTGAAGGAGATTCACGAAATGGCGTTCCTGAACGCGAGAAACCTGAAAACCGTAACCTTCGCCTCCGGCACGACCCTGTCGGATGCCTGCGACGGCAAGGCATTCGCTATCGGAAAGCAGGCATTCTACTACTGCACTTCCTTGACGGAAATCGCACTCCCGACCTCGTCGGAAGCAACCTACAGTATCGGAGATACCGCGTTCGCTTATACGGGATTGAAGGAGATTTCCATCCCGAAGGCGGTCGGATGGCTCGGCAGCGGCGTCTTCAACCGTAGCTCGGATCTTGCAAAGGTTGTCTTTGAAGCGGGTGCAAATCCGAAATGCGGCACCAGCCTGTTCGCTTACACTGCCGTTTCCGGCGTATCTCTGCCGGAAGGCGTGGAGGCGATCAGCGACTATATGTTCCAAGGGTGCGTCAATCTGACCTCCGTGACGGTTCCCGCATCGGTCAAGTCCATTGGCATCAGTGCTTTCGAGAGCTGTCAGGCACTTGCAAAGGTTACCTTTGCCACCTACGAAAAGGACGGAAAGAGCTATTCGAACCTGATTTCCATCGACAACTATGCATTCTCCAAGACCGGCATTACAAGCTTTACCTTCCCGACACTGGAGGGCACAAAGACGCTGGATCTCGGCAATTCTCTCTTCCGCTCCTGCATGAAGCTGGAGACGGTCGGACTTTCCGAGTCTGTTGCCGAAATCGGCACCGCGTTTGCGGACTGCTTCAGCATCCGTAGCTTCGTCGTGGACGAGAACAACGAAAACTTCTCCTCTAAGCCCGGCAGCCCGATTCTTTACAACGCAACCGGTACTGCTTATATGTACATCTGCGGACAGCTTCCTGCCGGTGAGTATGTCATTCCCGAAGGAATCGTTTCCATCGGAGACAACGTGTTCAAAGGTCAGGTGGGAATCACCAAGGTAGTGATCCCGCGCTCGATGCAGACCATCGGAAACTATGCGTTCAGCGGTTGTACCCTCTTGGAGACAGTGGCTTTCGAGCACTCCACGGATAAGCCCAGCCAGCTGACGCAGAAGGATTCGTACGGAACCAATATGTTCCGGGAATGCACGTCCCTGAAAGACGTAACGCTTCCGGCGAACATGACGGCAATCCCGGCAAATATGTTCTACGGCTGCAAGGCGTTGGAGTCGATTGTCATTCCTTACGGTGTCACAAGCATCGGTCAGGATGCGTTCGGCTACGCAGGACTCAAGAGCGTGTCAATTCCCGCAACGGTTCAGACGATTGCAAACTATGCGTTTGAAGCCAAAAAAGACGAAGGGACGATTGCTTCCCTGACCTTTGAGAAAGAAGCGGACGGCTCCACGGCTCTCAAGACCATCGGAAATGTCGCGTTCAAGTACCAGTGCTTCCCGACGGTCGAGATTCCGAAGTCTGTGACCTCCATCGGAAACAACTCGTTCTCCTACAACCAAGCGCTCATCTCCTTCACCTTTGAGGAGGGAACGCTGATCAAGACCTTCGGTACGTCCCTGATCGCAAATTGCCCGCTGATTGAAACCTTTACGGTTCCGAAGACCGTTACCACACTCGGCAACAACGATTTTGAAAACTGCATTTCTCTGAAGTCGGTTATCTTTGAGGAAGGCTCCAAGCTGACCAACGTCGGCTCGTCCACCTTCAAGGCTTCCGGCATTGAGAGCATCGCCTTCCCGGATAGCGTGACCACCTTTACAACGGTGAAATCGCCGAACGTGAATTCTTCCAATGCTTTGTTCCAGAATTGTGTCAATCTGAAGAGCGTGACTCTCGGCTCCAAGACCACTTTCCTGGCAAAGCAGATGTTCAAGGGATGCACTGCGTTGGAGTCCATCAATATTCCGGATACGGTAACAAAGATCGGTATCGAGTGCTTCAGCGACTGCACCAATCTCAAGAGTGTCAGCTTCGGCGAGAAATCGCAGGTGATACAGATCGGTCAGAGCTGCTTCGCCAACAGCGGACTGGAATCTATTGTTCTGCCTGCAAGCTTTACCAAGTTCGGCGGCGGAACCGGCTATTCCTCCACGATAGGCGGCAGCGGCAAGCAGTTCTATAACTGCAAGAGCCTGACGAGCGTAGAGTTCAAGGGCAAACTGGAATTCATCTGTGCCAGCGTCTTTGAAGGCTGCGAGGCACTGGAATCCATCAACATCCCTGCATCGGTAACGACCATCGGTAACTCCAGCTTCCTGGATTGCAAGTCGCTCAGCAAGGTGACCATCAACTCCTCCGGCGACCTCGTCATTGGATCCAACGCATTCAAGAATTCTGCAGTTGAGTCGGTGACCATCCCGAAGGGAACCACCAAGATTGACAGCAACGCATTCAACGGTTGCGAAAAGCTGACTTCTGTCGACTTTGCAGCCGGAACGGAGGCAATGACGCTGGGAACCGGCGTGTTTGAGGGCTGCAAGGCGCTGACCTCCATCGCTCTTCCGGATCGCGTCACGGAGATTCCGAACTACGCCTTCCGCTATGACAGCGCACTGGAGACTGTCACCTTCAACAAGGTTACCAAGATCGGCAAGGGTGCCTTCAGCGGAACCGAATCGCTCAAATCCGTGACCCTGCCCGCAACGCTCACCGCCATCGCCTCGGATGCGTTCCTCAATTCCGGATTGGAGAGCATCACCATCCCGAAGGGAACCACCTCCATCGACGAAAATGTCTTCGCCGGCTGCAGCAGTCTTGCTACCTTCAAGGTAGAGGACGGCAACACCAAGTACGGCGTTAACATCGGCGCGCTGGTAGAGATTTCCGGCGGCGTTTCCAAGATCATCGCGCTTCCCGGCGGTCTCGAAGGCGTTCTGAACATCCCGGAGGGTGTCATCCTCGGCGGATACGCACTCAACGGTATGAGCGGTATTACGCAGGTCGTTCTTCCGGAGAGCACGACAAAGATTGAACCGCACGCGTTCCACTACTCCAAGGTCAAGTCCGTTATCCTTCCTTCTTCGGTGACAGAGATCGGAGACTACGCGTTCGCCGACTCTTCCATTACTTCCATTGTTATTCCTGCTTCGGTCACGACACTCGGCGACAATGCATTCTCGGACAGCAAGGATCTTGCTTCCATCACCTTTGAGGAAAACTCTCAATTGACGGAGCTTGGCAGATACGTGTTCAAGGGAACTGCAATTCAGTCTATCGTGCTTCCTGCCGGTATCGTAAGACTCGGCAGCACGGATTATATCGCCTCGTACACCTTCAAGGACTGCACGCAGCTCTCCTCCGTCACCTTCCTGGGTAAACTGGTGGCGCTCAACTCCAATGCTTTCTCCGGTTGTACGGCACTGAAGAGCTTTACCATTCCCGAAACGGTAACCATCATCGGTTCCAATGTATTTGAGGAATCCGGTCTGGAAACCATCGAAATTCCGGCAGGGCTGAGATCCCTTTATGTGACCGCGACCTCCATAGACATGAGCGGCGCTACCTTCCGGAACTGCAAGTCGCTGAAAACCGTCATCCTGCACGAGGGGCTGGAGTGCATCAATACCAACTCCTTCAATGGATGCGAGGCGCTGGAGACCATTGTGATTCCTTCAACGGTTAAGGAGATCGGCAACAATGCATTCCAGGATTGTATCAATCTGAAGACGGTCATCTTTGCGGAAAACAGCCAGCTTGAGGAAATCAGATCTCAGGCGTTCATGGGCTCCGGTCTGGAATCCTTCGTGATGCCTGACACGGTCAAGACGCTTGGCAAGCAGGTATTTGCGGATTGCGCACAGCTCAAGTCCGTCGAGCTTTCCGAATCGCTGACGGAGATCCCGGAAAGGGCATTTTTGAACTGCGTTGCGCTGGAAGGCATTGCATTCCCTGCATCCGTCAGTAAGCTCGGTACGTCCGCATTCCAGAACAGCGGCATCAAATCGCTGACCGTGCCCGCAACGCTGACTTCCTTCAATTCTTCTCCGTTCAAGGATTGTGTGAAACTTGAGAAGGTTGTCTTTGCGGAGGGATGCACGATTCTTCCCGGTTCGATGTTCAGCGGTTGCGTGAACCTCAAGTCCGTGACGCTGGCTTCCACCGTGAACAACATCGGTTCGAGTGCCTTTGCAAACTGCACGTCCATCCGGGAGATCATCATTCCGCTTACGGTAACCACCCTGTACGGAAGCACCTTCGACGGCTGGACAGCAGATCAGACCATTAAGTTCATGTGCACCGAAGCCGATGCGGCTGGCTTTACCATCACCTGGAAAAATGGCTGCGAAGCGACCATTGTCTGGGGATATACCCCGGCAGAGGAGTAATCCGCAGGAAGCCGCCCGCAAAAAAACAGTTTTATCATTGACCAACCCCGGAGTCGTAGATAATACGGCTCCGGGAAACTTATTCAGTGCGGTATTCGGGCAGTTTTTCCTCCGTCAGAGCCGTTTGGGAACGTCATCGTCTGTTTGACGGAGCGATTTGCCAAAATATTTACACTTTTATGCAAGATTGCTCTTTACAAATCGGACGGAAAATGATATAATTTTTGTATTATTATTCACTCGGCATACAATGAAAGAATACTGTTTAAGGAGGATTCTGAAATGCGAAAGAAAGTCAGTCAAAACGAAACACCGCAGGATTTGCTGGAGAATTACCGCTCCCGTATTGCAAAAGAAGGATGGCTCAAAGCCGCGCTTTGCGGTGCATCTGTAGGGTTCGGTGCCGATATTCTCTGCGCGTTTGCTTTCTGGGTCTTCGGCATCAAGCTGTTCTGGGTTTGCATCCTCGTCTTTGCGGCGGTAACCGCAATTGCAATGCCGCTGTTCTATTTCTGCAGATTCAAGAACTCCCGCAGTCAGGTTGCTTCCCGTATCGATATGCTGGGATTGGAAGAGAGAATCCTGACCATGACGCAGTTTGAAAATGACGACTCCTATATGGCACGCCGCCAAAGAGAGGATGCCATGAATGCACTCAGGAGCGTCAACGCGTCCTTTGTTAAGATTGCAGTTTCCGCTTCCATGGTGGTGACCTGCTGTGTGGCACTTGTGCTGGGAGCGGGCGCAACCGCGGCATCTGCCGTGGCGGATAAATCCCTTCTGGATCTGATCCGCGAAAAGCAGGAGGAAAGGGAAGCGCCCGCCAATACTTTCCTCCTGACCTACGGTGTCAAGGATAGCGTCGGCGGAAAAGTAGACGGTGAACTGAAGCAGACCGTGAAGGAGGGAGAAGCCGGAAAGACCGTACAGGCGGTTGCCGAAGACGGATACGTTTTCGTCGGCTGGACGGACGGCTATGAGGATGCCACCCGTACGGACGCGGACGTGAAAAAGGATGTAACCGTAAACGCCGTGTTCGTGGAGATCGAAGCCGATGAAGAGGACGATATCACGGACGAGGAACAGGGCGAAGGCGGATCCGGCAACGGAAACAGCAACACTCCGCAGCAGCCCGGCGACCCCGGCAACAGTTCCGGTGACGGGGACGGTGAGGGCGAAGGTGCCGGAGCAGGAGCTGATTCTGCCTCCAACCAGGTGATTGACGGTTCGACCTATTACGGCGACGAATACAGCGGAAGCCTTTCCGATGCGCAGAATTCCATGAACTCCGACAGCAATCTGTCCGGAGACGATAAGGGCGTCATCGGCGACTACTTCCACAATATCCAGAAATAATTCAGGCAATTCTGTCTGCAAACCGGGAACCTGTTTCCCGGTTTGGCAATTTATCAAGAAATCAAAAAAATCAAGAAAGAGAAACAAAACAATGGTTACAGAAGAGAGCATCAAGCAGTTCAGTGTACAGTGCAGCCGGATTTTTGAGGAAACCGGCAAGGATATGATCGGTCAGTCCGAGGTTGTTGAAAACACCATCGTTGCGCTCATCGCCGGAGGTAACGTTTTGCTGGAGGGTGTGCCCGGCGTCGGAAAGACCCGCCTTGTGAGAACGCTCAGCCGCGTTTTCAACCTTCCGTTCTCCCGGATTCAGTTCACCCCTGACCTGATGCCCGCCGACGTGACGGGTACCAACATCATCACCAAGGATGAGAAGGGCAATTCCGTTTTCCGCTTTGAGCCCGGTCCGATTTTTGCCAACCTGGTTCTGGCGGACGAAATCAACCGTGCAACGCCGAAGACACAGTCCGCGCTGCTGGAAGCCATGCAGGAGCACACGGTAACGGTCATGGGCGTTTCCAGAAAAATGAATGAGCCGTTCTTCGTTCTGGCAACCCAGAACCCGATTGAGCAGGACGGCACCTATCCGTTGCCGGAAGCACAGATGGACCGCTTCATGTTCAAGCTGGTGGTGCATAATCCGTCCCTGAACGAACTGAAGGGGATTGTAACCATGACGCAGAAGACGATGGGCGAGGTTGCAAATGAGGCGTGCAACGCAGCGCAGCTTCTGGAAATGCGGGAGACCGCAAATCAGATTCCCGTAGCGGATGAAGTGCTGGACTTTGCCATGATGCTGATTTCCGCGACGCATCCGGACAGTGAGTGCGCGTCCGAAGCGGCGAAGAAATATGTGCGTCTCGGTTCCTCTCCGCGTGGAGGTCAGGCGTTGATTTCGGCAGCAAAGGTGAAGGCGCTGATGAACGGCAGATTCAACGTTTCCTACTCCGATATCGCTTCTTTGGCATATCCGGTGCTTCGCCACCGTATGAAGATGAACTTTGAGGCAATTGCGGAACGGATTTCTCCCGATGAAGTCATCGGTATGATTCTTACCGAAGTGGCAAAGAAGTGCAATGTTCGTCTCGGAAGTGAAGTTCCGAGTGCAAACCGTGCAGGAACAAATAAGAAAAACAAATGAAAGATTCCTACTTAAACGACGAGTTTTTCAGCCGGTTGGAGGCACTTGCGTTTAATCTGCGCAAGGATCTCGGCGGATTCTTCGGCGGCAAGCATCTGGTGAGCACCTACGGACAAACCGTGGAGTTTGCGGATTACCGGGAGTATATGCTGGGCGACGATATCCGCCGGATCGACTGGAATCTGTACAGCCGTTTTGAGAAATACTTTATCAAGCTGTTTACCGATGAGCGGCAGATGCACGTGCAGATTTATCTGGACTGCTCCGGATCGATGGGAAAAGTGAACCCCCGGAAGGGCGCATACGCCGTTGCTGTTGCGGCGGCAATCGGCTACCTTGCCATCCATAACATGGATAAGGTGTCCTATCACCTCGTCAGGGGGGACCGGGCGGAAAATCCGTTCGGTACCATCGTTGGGAAAAACGCTTTTTTCCGTGCGATGAATACGCTGGATCAGACGGAGTTTGCGGATGAGGCGGAGATTTCTCCTGCCATTGTCAGTACGCCGGATATGGGCACCGGGGATGGGATGACCGTAATTATTTCCGATTTCTATTCGGACAGCGACTGGAAAAAAGGCGTGGATTATCTGGTGTATAAGAAAAAGCAGGTGCTCTTGATTCAGGTACACTCCCCGGACGAGCTGGACCCGTCATATACCGACCGGGTTAACCTGATTGATTCGGAGTCCACCGACATGGCGGACGCAAGAAATTTGAAGATCAGGATCAATAAATCCATGCAGCAGGCATTTAAGGAAGCAGTAACGGCTTTCTATGACGACATTCAGGATTTCTGCAGGCGCAGAGATGCGGGATTTATATCTTTGGATTGCGAAGAGCCGATTGAAAAAGCGCTGTTCTCCGAACTGCTGAAAAGAGGTACCGTGTCGTGAACGTGAAATTTCTCATTCCGTTAGGGCTTCTCGGCTTGCTTGGAATTGTCGCTTTGATTCTCATTTACATTATCAAGCCGAATTTCCAGCAAAAGCTGCTCTCCAGTACCTTCCTCTGGAGACTGAGCCTGAAATTCAAAAAGAAGAAAATTCCGCTCAGCAGGCTCCGCAACATTCTGCTGATTGCGTGTCAGGTGCTGATTATTACCGCCATTGCGGCGATTCTCGCAAAAACAATCCATGTCCTCAAGGAGAAGGTTGCGCAGCCGGAAGTGGTGCTCGTCATCGATTCCTCCGCCAGTATGCGCGCCGGAACCGAAGAGTCCACGCGCTATGAGCGTGCGGTTGAGGCGGCGGTCAGGCAGGCGGGGGAGACCTTTGATCGGGACGGAATTGTTTCCGTGATTCTTGCAGGAAACGATAACCGGTTTCTGGTGGAGAGAGCCTATGCGGACAGCCGGGACAGCGTCGTCGGAGATTTGAGAGCCCTGCTGGACGGGGAAACCGAGTGCACCTACTCTTCTTCGGATCTTTCCTCTGCCGTTGCGCTTTCCGACCGGATTCTCAGCATCAATCCGTCGGCAAAAACGTATGTTTACACCGACAAAAATTATGCGCAGAAAAACAACGTGGAGCTGGTCAACGTTGCCGATCGGTCCGAATGGAATGCAGCCATTCTCAGCGCAACCGCAGATTTTGAAGATAACTATTACACCTTCCGGATTGAAGTTGTCTGCTATGGGCGGGATCTTGACCTTGGTGTCAATCTGGAGGTTTTCGGCGTGAATGCCGCAAGCAGCGATGATACCACTGCGGGAAATCTTTCCCTGGAGGAGAGTGTTCCCTGCGCTTCCGATCAGGCGTATACCCTGATTTTCAAGTACTTCCCGGATGAAAACTATACGGACGCGGTGGAAGCGTATGAAAAGACCCTGCCTGAGAACGCAGTGTTCCATCTGCTCGGCTCCGGAGAGGGAATCACCTCCTACCAGTCCGTACATATCAGTCTTTCGGTGAATGGAGACGCCGTGGAGGACTCGGTTTCTTTGGACAACAGCTTCGATATTTATGACGGATTGAAGGAACGGATCCGGATTCAGTATTGCAGCTCCGGACAGGATCCGCTGTCCGGTGAGAAGCTGGGACCGAACGTGTTCTTCCAGGAGGTTCTCGCGGCTCTGAAGAAGAACTACGAGGCAAAGTGGGATTTTGACATTACCGAAGTCAAGCGCGGTCAGGCGCCTGCCTTGGAAGGGTACGATTTCTACATCTTTGAGCATTCGATGCCGGAAAAGCTGCCCGCAGACGGCGTTATCCTGTTGGTGGATCCATTGGGCACACCGAGCGGTGCCGGCTTCCGGGTGGAAAACCTCGTTGATATGAGCAAGAAGAGCGTCTATCTTGCGCAGGAGGAAACGCATCCGATCCTGAACAATATCGAGGCGACCAACATCACCGTCAGCCGGTATCTGAAGGTTTCGTATGATCCGGAGTACAGTATGCTGCTCTCCTATGCGGGAGATCCGTTGCTCCTTGTCAGAAACGATGAGGATGCGCAGGTTGCCGTGATGTGCTTCTCTCTGCATTATTCCAACCTCCCGCTTCTGAAGGACTTCCCCCTGATGATGCGCAACCTGTTTGAATATTTCTTCCCGTCCACCGTTGACGGCAATTCCTTCGAGACGGAGCAGACCGTTTCCGTCAACTGTCGCGGAGACGAACTGACGGTTAAGGGCTATGATACCGATCTTACCCTGACCCAGTTCCCGGCACAGCTGAAGCTGAGTCTGCCCGGATCCTACCGGCTGTCGCAAACGACACGTGCCGGAAAAGCGGTTTCCACGACCGTTTATGTCCGGGTTCCGAGAGCGGAGAGCGATATCTTCGCGGAGGAGGGAGTGATTAGCGGTCCGTACTACGAGGTGGATGAGAGCGATTATTATCAGGATCTGTTGCTGTATCTTGCCGGTGCCTTGGTTTTCCTGCTCCTGCTTGAGTGGTATCTGCAGCACAAGGAAAGTAGCATTTAAGGAGGCACGCAAATGGTTCATTTCAGAATTCACTTTTCGTATCCTCTGCTGTTGCTGGTTTTCCTGTTCGGCGCAGTCATGACGGCTTTGCTGTATTTCCGGCTTTCCAAAAAGTACCGGAAAAACAGGAATCGGATTACGTCGATTGTTTTGCATCTGATTGTGCTGGCGTTGGCGGCGCTGACTCTTGCCGGTACGATGTTCACCTACGAAATTCCCAACAAAGAAAACCAGATTATCCTGCTTGTGGACGTTTCGGATACGACAGAGCAGTCCGCAAGAGAGCGCGAGCGCTTCATGGAAACGATTTTGAACATGGGGCAGTATGACGGCTACAGCATCGGTGTTGTGACCTTCGGTTACGATCAGGTTTATGCGGTGAAGCTGACCGACAAGGTCGGTGAAATCATGGAGCGCTATCAAGCCGCGGAAAAACCGGACACCAGTGCAACCGACATTGCGGCGGCGCTTACCTACACATCCACGCTCTTTCAGAATCCGGAAAGCGCAAAGATTGTGCTTGTCACCGACGGAAAAGAAACCGACGAGGAAGCCTCGGCGGTCATCCGGACGGTGGCGGCAAAGGGCATCCGCGTGGATATTGCCAATATTTCCACCGCCTATGACGGGGACGATATGCAGCTGATGGATTCCGAGCTTCCGGATTACCACCTGAAACCCGGCGCGCAGTGCAAGCTCTCGGTCACGGTGTATTCCAAGACGGAGGGAAGCGCTTCGGTGAAGCTGTATGACAACGGGAAACTGGTTGCAACACAGCCCATCACCACGACTCCCGGAATGCAGAATGTGACCTTCCCGCATACCTTTGAAGCGTACGGAATTCACGAGATTTCCTTTGTACTGGAACCGGAAAAAGACCTGCTGTCGGAAAACAACACCTATTACACCTATCTGAATTTGGAGAATTTCAACAAGATCCTGGTTCTGGAGCACAAAGCGGGTGAGTCGGAGAAGATCAAAGAAATTCTGACTGCAGAGAACGCCGGGTACAACGTCACCGTCAAAAATCTGTCGGGGGACGAGGAGTTTCCCAAGACGCTGGCGGAGCTGCGTCAGTACGATCAGATCCTGCTCAACAACATTGCAAACAGCGACCTGCCGGCGGGATTTGACGAGCTGTTGTACCGCTACGTCAACGAATGCGGCGGCGGTCTGTTCACCGTCGGTGGGGCGGATATCAATCCGAACGCAACGGATGAGAATGACAAGTATATTGCACACGCTTATAACCGGGACGATATGCTGAACACCCTGTTCCAGGACATTCTTCCGGTTCAGGCGATCAACTACACACCGCCGGTTGCCGTGATGATTGTCGTTGACCGCTCCGGTTCCATGTCGGCGGTGGATGATACCACGGGCGGAAGCAAATACGATCTCGCACTGACAGGTGCGGTATCCTGCCTGAATGCGCTGTCGGCAAGAGACTACATCGGACTGATGACTTTGGATGAAGATTATGATACGCTCCTGCCGCTGACACCCCGTACACAGGAGTCCAAAATTCTGGAAGCGATTAACAATGCAAGAGAGCTCGGTGCCACAGGCGGAACCAAATTTGCAGCCACCATTGAGCGTGCCAGCCGTGCACTCCTTTCCGTCAACGTTGCAAGACGTCATGTAATCATCGTCACTGACGGTATGCCGGGAGACCAAGAAGAGGATTATCTGCCGCATATCAAGCAATATCACGAGAACAACGGAATCACCTATTCGGTGGTCGGAATCGGGCTGCGGGAGACTGAGGACGCCGGGAAAAAGATGAAGAACATCTGTGACCTCGGCGGCGGACGGCTGCAGGCGTTTGTTGATGCAAAAGAAACCTCGGCACGGATGCGGGAGGAGCTGAACGCACCCGAAATCAAGGAAGTCAATTACGAGAAGTTCTATCCTGCCGCGACCGATACGCTTTCCTCTGTCTTCTCCGGAATTTCCTTTACGGAGGTAGAGGAAGGAAAAACGAATGCCAAAATGACGGTGTCGCTGGACGGATTTTTCGGAGTCCGGGCGAAATCCGGCGCGGAGCTTTTGCTGATCGGCGACTATGATGTTCCGATTTATGCGCAGTGGCGCTTCGGAAAAGGCATGGTCGGAAGCTTCCTGTGCGATCTCAACGGCGTATGGTCCTCCGACTTCCTGTCGGGAGACGGATCGGGCGCGACGTTCATTCTCAATGTGGTGTCGGCGCTGATGCCGACGGAGTCCGTCCGGGAAAACGAGATTTCCATTACGGTCAAGGAGGACAACTACACCAACAGCCTCAGTGTTTTCACGAATCTCGACGAAGGTGAGTCAATCACCGGTGAGCTTCTGAACCTGACCGATCCGGCGGCAACACCGCTTCCGCTGGGGAGCGCAACGGTTGCCGCAGAGGGAACCCGCCTGTCCGCGCTGGACTGTTACATCACCTCGGCATTGGATGCTTCCAGCCACTACAGCCGTTGCAGATTTGTGATCAAAAAGGGCGGCGTTTACCGGTTGACACTCAAAAAGGTGAACGCAGACGGGGAGACGCTTGCCGAATATCAGACCTATCGGACCTTCTCCTATTCGGAGGAATATGACAACAATCAGGAGATTACCGATCTGACGCTGACGGAAAATCTGCAGAATCTTGCCGAAGCCGCCAACGGGAAGCTGATTGCGGACAATGAGGATCCGATGGAGGTATTTGCCAACTTCGTGACTTCTATTCCGAAATCGTTTGATCCCCGCTATCTGTTCATGATTCTCGCATTGGTGCTGTTCCTGACCGATGTGGCGGTACGCAAGTTCAAGTTCAAATGGCCGCATGAGATCGTCCGGGCTTTTAGGGACAAACGGAAAGATAAGAAAGGAGGGACATCCTCGTGAAAAGATTTCTGAAATGGCTCTTTCCGGTTGCGGCGTTCCTCCTGCTCTTGGGGCTGACGTCCTGCGGGACGTCAGCCGGGCTGGAACCCCCGCAGTCACTGGAAATTGACATCGACAATCAGCTTTCATGGGATACCGTGGAGTCTGCGCGCTCCTATCTTGTGGAAGTGAAAAATGAGAGCGGGGAAGCGGTTCTGAGCAAAACCACGCGAAAAACCTCCTATTCTCTTTCGGATCTGGCGGTCGGAGACTATGAAATCCGCGTCAGGGCAACCGGCGGTGCGCAGAACGACCAGACCTCCGCGTGGTCCGAGGCACTGTATTTTCACAGAGACTATGAGACCGGCTGTGTGTATGAGCTGTTCAACGGCAACACCGAATACCGGATCAAACGGGGCGGAAGCGCATCCGGAACCGTGACAATTGAAGCCACGTACCGCGGGAAACCGGTAACCGAGATCGGCGAGAGCGCCTTCAAGGGAAACCGGAATGTGAAGGAAATTATCCTGGGTGAAAACATCCGTACCATTGCGGAAAATGCATTTTACAACTGCTCGGTGCTGGAGTCGGTTACCATTCCGGACGGCGTTACCTCCATCGGAGACTCTGCTTTTCAGGGATGCCGGGAACTGAAAAAGGTCAATATTCCGGCGGGAGTTGCTTCGGTACCGGCGTATTGCTTCGCATACTGCCGCTCCCTTTCGGAAATTTCCCTCGGTGAGAACATCCTGAGTATCGGAGAAAGCGCTTTCAACGGTGCCGCACTGACCGCAGTCCGGATTCCGGACAGCGTGAAGACCATTGGCGAGAATGCGTTTACGACTGCCGGGGAACTGACGGAGGTTGTCATCGGGAAGGGCGTCGTTTCCATCGGAAAATCCGCTTTCTATGACCTTCCGAAGCTGCAGAAGGTGACGTTCGCCGAGGGGAGCGTGCTGGAAACGCTTGGAGAATCCTGCTTTGCGGCAATCCCGTCCCTGCAGGAGATCACCCTTCCCGAAACGGTGACGGATATCGGTGCCCGCTGCTTCTATCGCTGTGAGGCGCTGGAACGGGTGAACATTCCCTCGACGGTTCGTCATGTCGGGACGTATGCGTTCAACGCAACCAAGCTTTATACTAATGAAGAAACCGACTATGTTTATGTGGACAGCTGGCTGGTTGCGGTCAAGAATCAGGAACTTCATAAGACCGTTACCAAGCTGGATCTGAAGCAGGGGACGGTCGGAATCATTGACAACTGCTTCTATAAGGCGCCGATTCTGGAGGCGGTGCAATTGCCGGATTCCGTTCGGATTGTCGGACAGTATGCCTTTTCGGGCATCGAAACGCTGGTTCGCTTTGAAGCCGGCAAAAATCTGGAGGTGCTTCAGGAAGGCGCGTTCGCCAACTGTACCGGGCTTTATGTGCTGTTGCTGAACCGGTCGCTTCAGGAAATCGGCGCATACGCATTTTACGGTTGCTCCACGCTGGACAATAACTCGTTGGACGGCAACAGCATCATTCCGCAGTCGGTCAAACGCATCGGCGCGTATGCTTTCATGCAGACGATGCTGTGGGG
>ENA-USUG01002457-USUG01002457.1-human-gut-metagenome-genome-assembly--contig:-NODE-2457-length-27957-cov-16.873924_pt1 | contig 27957 bp, 21 predicted proteins | sample MGYA00250059_ERZ773394 | MGnify/ENA primary metagenome ERZ773394 (study PRJEB29103, sample SAMN06111957) | human gut metagenome | biome: human gut; feature: ankylosing spondylitis patient; material... | reverse complement strand
TATACTATAATTTCTGATTTTTGGCTACCTTAACCCACCGTCTAAAGCCAGTGGGATTGCGGTAGCCTTATTTCAAAAATATGTTTCAGAAATTCTTTGCTCATGCCAATTCCTGTATCAGAAATTATCCATCGATAGGTAATTACATTATCCTTTTCTTCTATACATTCCTGTTTTGTCGAAATTTTCCCACCAAAATTTGTAAATTTAATGCTGTTTCCATATATATTCAAAAATATTTGTCGCAAATACAGCGGATTCGTTATAACGTACGGATGTACCCAAATACTATCTTCTGAAAAATCCACTGAAATTCCCTTATCCAGAGCACTTCCATCTATAATAGCTTTCATATCATAGAAAACATCAGGTAAACAGACTAATTCTGATGATAATTCTTCCCTGCCATCCTCCAATTTACTCATTTGTAGGACATCATTAATCAGAGATAACAGATGGTTTGCCGCCTTTTCCATTTCTTTGTAATTTTCACGTACAAGTTCCTCATCATCACTGTGTGCCATATTGATCTTTAGCAGACCCATGATTCCATTGAGTGGTGTGCGAATGTCATGACTCATATTAAGAAGAAATGTAGATTTTGCCCGATTCGCAGTGTCTGCTGCAATTAATGCTTTATGCAGCTCATCCTGCTGCTCAAGCTCTTTCTTCTTTTGTTTTTTCTCTGATTCAAGTTTGGCAATCTTATGCTCTGCCTGTCTATTTGCTTCTTGTAAATTTCCGACAAGAATAATATTAGAAATAACTCCCAACACAATCACGCACAGCTTGTCACGATTAATCGGCGTATAAAAGATCCAACTGTGATCTGTGGAAAAAAAGAATGCTGAATATAAAACAGCAATAACACCACTTATTATCCCTGCCAAATACCCGGATTGTACTATTGACGCTGAAAGCACAACAAATAACACAATATTCGGATTTGGAATATTAAATTTATATACAATAAGACAGGCAAAAATTTGTATTATCCCTGCCAATATACTTCCTTTTAGCTTTATAATTTTATTCATGAAATTATTTTTTCTCATCTATAATATCTCCCACTGATGCAACATACTTCTTATTTCGATATATCCCAAAATCATGGGACATATGTGACAGAAATGTTGTTTTTGCCTTGTTTGCAGCCCGTGCATGCTCTGCCAGTTCCGCCATTTCCTCAGCCTTCTCCTGGGCTGCCTTCTGAGCTTTTTTTCTTGCACTGAGACGCATTGCTATCACAGCCATAGTAGTCAGCAGCCATCCGAAAATAAGAAGAACCCAAACAGTAACAACATTGATTTCTCCATCAAATTCACGCCGTGTCACCCTTGCCAGCTGCATTGTAATGAAAGGTGCAGTAAGCCCCCATTTTTTCGTCTCAGCATAGTTATCTGTTTCCAGGCGTGCATCGATACTCATATCTGTGGTTTCCTTATTTTTCTGATAAGCAATATACTCATCTCTGGTGGCAGGTGTAAGAAACTCATAGGAAATCCCGGCATAGTCTGCAATTTTCCGGAAGTAATCCTGGATAATCCCCTTCATCTCACCATTTTCATTATAAGAATATGGATAACGGGACGGATCACACAGAACATGAAGCGGGTTGCCCTTGGAATATTGTGCAATAATACTTTTGCAAATTAACTCGTCAAAGCATCCTTGACAAACATCTCCATTTCATCGTTTAAAGCTCTGAGTTCTTCCATCAGAATCCCCCGTTTTCATATTTTTCATCCTTTCCTGCTATCTTAACACACTCTGTATAACAAACAAAGTGCGTAAGCTTTGAAATTTTATTTTCTCAACTTACACACTTTATTTTACACTCCCGCAAATTTGCTTGTAACCCGCATAAATACTGGGTTCTTATGATTGTGTGGATTATTCAAACTCGTCTTTTACAATCGTACGATTGCGATCAAAGTGTAATATGAGTGCGGTTTTTGTGTGTTTTATGATGATTTATCCGCACAATCCACTTCGTTCGTAATATTATTGTAGCCAAAATGTAGCCACGATTTTTTTATTCACCTCTTATAAACTTGTACTTTGCCACCGAATTTTTTTACTCATCATGAGTTCTATCTGGTGGCTTTCTGGTTTACCATATACATTATACTCAATATTTTGTCATAAATATTTAACTGTTTCTCTCTCTCCTTTTCCTCGAATTTCGCACTAAATCACTTTTTCCTCTATTATTGAATGCTTCATCAATTTTGCTCTCCAACTGCCATGATATATTTTTCCATTCCATTGTTACTGCATATCCGGAATCGATATTATCCTGCAATCTTGCTGGTGTTTCACCAGCAGTTGGTAAATATATTCCCAACAATCCGTTCCGACTTCGAGAGCCATACGGACGCAATGAAGAATAAATTTCCCAATCTATCCACTTTCTATTCGCGGTTTCGCTCCCAATTAACACTATGGTAACTGTTGAATCTTTTAAATGCTCCTGCCTAATTGCTGCCAATATTTCATCGTCTGTCATGTTTTCATACGACTCATCTAACGAACGATCAAGAAGTGTATTATTATCTCCATATGTTGTTCTTAAATACTCAGCTTTTTTTTGATCATTTGAATGATGATAACTAACAAATACTTTGTGTGTCATAATTTATACCCGCTTTCTATAAATAATATTCTATATTGATTGTAATCCTTTTAAAATCAATTGTATAGCCTCATCCACATATACTGTATTAAATAATATCTCATTTTCTTCTTGTGTTAAGCCATTATTGAAATTAATACATCTCAATTTATTTTGTAGTTCCAAATAATCAACTTCCTCGCCTTGTTCTTTATACCTTTGCAATAATTCTCTATATCCTTTATTACATGAAGATTGCCACTGCTCTGTTAATGAATCGGAACATTTGTTATCTTGTAATAGTTCACATACATCACGCACAACACCTCCAAAACCACCAAGCAAATATAACGGACATCCTAACTCAGATGCAATTAGAATTTCTTCTAACACACCAGGCATTTTTCCCTTATATCCAACTTTTCTCCCACCAGCGCATATACGTGCATCACAATTCTTAATCATTTCATAACGCATTTTCGACAAAGATTTACTCCATACATACCAATTATCTACTGTATCAGGAGCCAAAAACTGTTTGTCTGTTTGAACAAGGTCAGACACTGTTTCATCAATTGGAATCTCTTTCATTTCCAACAATCCTCGATACTGTGCTTTCCATTTCTTTACCTCTAATGTATCAGCTAAATAAATAGGCCACGCAAGATAATTTTTCAAATAAATATCCCGAGTTTTCAATCTGTCTTTCAATACCTGCGCTTCCTGCAACAATTGCTCTGTATACCCATTCTTTCGCAAATCGCCACCATATATAAGCGTTGCTCCTCTACCAAGTACATAATTTGCCACATATTGTGACAATTTTGATAAATGTACTTTATTTTGTCCACTACTTTTTAATTCATTTATTTCTGGGTCTGATATTGAAATTCCTACCTTTTTGCCAAACAACTTGTCCTTTCCATATTCTATAGGTGTGTATATTTCTATGCCCAATTTTTTTAAAAATTCTATTTCTTCAGAATAAATAGGTGGATCCGGATAAATGATTTTATCATATTTTAATTCTATATCTTCACCTTTCTTTATAAGCTTAGGCATGTCTATCATTTCAGGTGGTCTACACATTTTTTTTACTCTTCCAGGTATTTCTAGTTTCAATAATTCCAATTTTTTATCTACATAATTAAATCTAATAGTTTCTATCATAATATTTTCAAGAATTCTATATAAATCACCCTCTTCAACCTTGTCATCAATAATATCCACTCTTACAACTGGTACATTACCCGCAAACGGAAACTTCCTATCCATTGCTTTATCGATCAAATCAATTTCTATTATTGGTCTTTCAAATTCTTTTGCAGCTTGAATTTCTCGCTGGCACCAATATCTTGAAGAATAAATATCTGAATTAATTATTATAACCGATGATTCTTTTATATTATTAATTATCTCGTCATCAAATCTATAACCTGGCGCAATATCATTCGAATCAAAAAAACGACTCATAGCCGAATCGTCTATCAATTCTTTCAATTGCTTTGCTATATTTAGCCCATTTTTCCATTCTTTTGCATGACTCAAGAAAATTTTCAACGCACTAGTCGTGCTAATAATTTCCTTTTTTTCATTAAATCCATAACGATATATTTCATGCGCCATCGAAATAAACAATTGTTGTTCCTTACAAACAGTTAATTCATATTCCCTAATAAAATTATAATTTTGAACTTTATCACTCACTTTATAAGCATATTTATCTAATGCAATCGGGACAATTTTTGCGTTCTCAATATCATATAGGGATTCAACATAATCTCCCCATTTATCAGACGAAGCACTATTAATACCAATAAAGACATATATCAAAATTTTCTCTGATTTTAACTTAGGCAACATAGGAACTTCATTTCCTTCAGAATTTGAATAATAAAAAATAGGCAGATTAATTGTGCGTGAAAATGGTCTATTTATATCGCGAGATAACATTTTTGTAGTATATTGTATATATTTTTCAACACTTGTCTGATCAGTTTCATTCCATACCAATACGACAGATAATGGTTCCATACCTTCCTCCTTCATAAAAAATTCACTATTATTCACTCTCTATATCAAGCACATTTTTATTCTTAAATAATCATTTTCAGAAAGCTGGAATTAATTTACCACTGAACCCAATTTAGAATACTGATAATTTATAATTACGCTATCACAAATATCTGAACTATATCCTTCTATCACACAATAAGCGACACTATCTTCAAATGGACTATAACGATTTAATGTATGATTTCTCCATAGTAATATTTCTCCATTTTCGATTCAAGCTTCTGCTTATTTCATTACACACAATCTATAAAAAAGAATCTATTCTTTCTCTTTATAATAGTGCTAAATTCTTACAACCAAAATCGAAATCACCTTTACCTTCAAGCAATTTTATATATACCCCCTTCCTCAATATCTTGTATATCATTGATAAAAACATGTTTAGTTACCCCAGCATACCATTTTCTTATAATGTATTAATGCTCATCATTACATTCACTACCAAAGGCTATTCTCTTCATCAATTTTTTATATTCAATCATTTTTTCATTAGTTTCTATTAAATCCTCTACAAGTGCACCATATTCAGGATATTTCTTCTGGATATCCTGAGGTGTTCCGCTATCTCTTTTCAATTCTTCCTCATACCACCTTCGATATTTAGCTTGCCATTTTGTCAAATGCGGACGAAGCCCTATATTCAAAACTTTTTCAGTAAGTTCAATCAAATCACCAGAATACGGAATCCGATTTCCAGGAATATCTTTTAATAATTCTCTTGCTGTTTCAAAGAACTTATACCACGAATCATATACTTCTTTGATTACATCATTCTCTTTATCAAAACGCAATCCGATTTTTCTCGTACTTAATTCCACCCATATTTTATAAGCTATTTCCTGATCTTTCTTACTATATGAAAACTTTACGCTACTATTTCCTATTCCCAAATTGACTTCATCTATTGTAACTGATTTTTTACTAACATAGTTAAAACATTGCTTCATCAAAAATGAAATTCCCAATACTAAAACCAGTGTAAACACAACGGCCAGCCAATTAAATTTGAACACAATTGTACTCCAACCATCTAGTTCTATATCGATTATATTCACTTATCTTCACCTCCCTATAATTTTCGAAATGATTCAAAATACTTCACTGTCTATTTCTTTCTTCTTTATTCATCCATTCTTTCATCAAATCTCGATATAAAGTATTAGAGATATTTTGCTCACAACAGTGAATTACCTCGTCATCCATATTGTGGCGATACGCAATATATTCACACAGAAGTATTAGCATATTTTGATATGCTTCTGGCAAGTATTTACTTCTAACAATACTTTTAATATAACCACTTGTACATTCATTTTGAGAAAGTTCCTTCATGCGAATCAATAGTTCTCCAAATATATTTTCTGATTCTTTCTTTTCTAATTTCAGATGTTCTGTATTCAAATGGACATTTTTCCCAAGATCAATGCAACATTTATTGTTAACATACATATGCAAACTATCACTAATATGCATATACTCGCCAACTCCAACATTTAACCATCCAGCAATGATTTCTTGTAAAAATGTAAATTGCAAAAAATTATATGGTAAGCCAAATACTATATCATTACTACGCATAATCTGAGTCCATAACAATTTTCCATCTCTAATTTTTAGCAATGAGCAAATATTGCATGGTATATCATCATTATTTGGTCTACCCTTACTTTGTGGAAGATCTATGTCTGGTTTCCAAATCTCCATTACCACTTGCCTTGATTCTGGATTATTTTTCAAGGCATCATAAGCTCTGTTTATCTGATCAAACCCAAAAGAATACCTCAGTCGTTTCCCATATGCTCCTGGATACCGGTCATATTTTCCCTGATATTTCGGAAGTGCGGGATTCCATGCATTTAACAGGATTGCTTCATCACTGCCATTCATAATCATAACTAATTCAGCAATAGCAAAAGCAGGACTTACCGCCGGTTTCCGCCTCTCTACCCAACGTTGCGTTGGATCAGCTATAGACATACATACATGTGTTAATTCTTTAGTTTGTCCATTCCGCCCAAAAGCAACTTGTCCAAACTTCTCAAGTTTTTGATATATATCACAATATACTTCATCTGCAGTTCTGCCAAAAGCACACTCATTTATTCCCATAAATTTTCCCTATTTTATCATTTATCCCCCATTTAGGCGGATAAAAGTATTCTATTTTATCTTCTTTCATCCTATATTTCTGCTTAATTCTCGTTCGTCCGCTACAGTCTAAAATATCCGGATACTTAACACGAGAATATTTATCTGTTTCACAAAAAATATTTTGACAGTCAATAAGCTGAAGTTCTCGCCCCCAAAGAGTCACAAAATTTAATCCTAATCGTCTAAATTCTTCCTTTTGATATTCGCACATATATCTAATAATATACTCTTGTGAATATTCTTCCGAATTGCTAAAACATTTTCGTATTCCGGCTTTCGCTCCAGGACCAGCAATTACAAATTCCATTTCATTAAAATTCACCAATTCCGAATAGTTAATATCAATAGCATATTGATATGCCAAAAAAGTACCTATAGTTGGATATGACAATAACGTATTATAAAGTTCTTCTAGCTTTCGACATTGAATAACCTTTTTTGTTATATGATTTTTCATCATATAATCTATTAGCATTAAATGATTCATAAACTTACGTTCTTGCCCAAAGGTCGTCTTCCCAGACGCCATTATGTATGCACCCGAATATAATTTTTCTCCCTTATCATAATAATCATTTAATACTTTCCCATATTGCTCGATATCAAAATTTCTGTAATTAAGGATCCCAAAATTATGCTCTAATTTTTCCCATGTTTCTATGTTGTTAAATGTTTTAAAAAGTAAAATGCGAAATATGGTATCTTCCTCCGTATACCCACTTTGATAAATGACATTTCTTATCAAATATTGACTTACCCTATCGCTTGCTCTATAAGCATTTGTAAATTTATATTCTCTCAAAATCATATCATTCGTAAGATTACATTTACTCCCCATCAACTTACGCATAAAAATATTTTGACGTTCGCATGCAAACTGCCAGTATGTATCATATACTTTTGTCTTTTTTAATCCATCTCTTTTTGTATTTATTATCATTTTCTTTCACCTTCAAATCTAACAAATTGACCCGATTTGTTCCATTTATATGGCAAGCCTTGCTGTCCCATTTCGTAATGGCATCCAACCCAATCAACAATATTGGCACATATATTATCTGGCAATTTTTTATATGGTCTTCCAGCAGCAATTGCTTCAGCAAATTCTTCCGGAAGTTCTATGGCATTCTCCCCAAAATACCAATAGTAAAATGATAATAATACTCTGTCTATTCTTGTATCATGTAATAGATTATTTTGATTTATTCCATCTACATAACTATGATGCGAATTTTCTTGCATCCATTCATTGCCGATATGGTGATAGATATTATCACCATAACACTGTTGATAATTTCCATCAAAGCGTGGTCTCTTCACCAAAAATCTCGGATCTTCCCAATACTCATCAAATGTACATATTTCATCGACTCTCATTAAAAAAACCATTTTATGTGATATTGCCGTGTTTGCTCCTCCAAATCCTGCAACCCAGTCTCCCATTAAGGCTCGTTCCCGAATTTGTGGTTTACATGTTGCCAATGAGCAAATATTCCAGAAAGGATTCGGAGCAAAGCCATAATCTCTTGTAATTACATATGAATATAAATACATCTACTCATACCACCATTCTAACAAGTTACCCTTGTTGTCCCCCAATTCCTGCTAGGTCCGTTCCATGTGTTATCTCCATTAATCCCCGAAATAATACTTTCTCCGTTCCATTTTTGAAGTGAATCCCCATATTTATTCAATGCTTCTGGAAGTTCACTATCACTTTCTCCTGGTAAATAAACACCCACTATACGTTTCCCTTTTCTTGCAGCATGTTCTATTTCCCAATTTACATACTCACTTTTACTCGTATCCTTACCTATCAGTACAACCATTGTCCCCGCCCAATCAATTTGTGGTCGAATAATGGATTTTATATATTCTTCATTATGAGCATTATTAGGATTTTTATTTTCATAGATTGAGCTATCTTTCATTGTCATACCATGTGTACCAAGCAATGACTTTAAATCTTCTATTCTTTCCGCATCCGTATGATAATGCGAAACAAAAATATTTTTTATATCGCTCATATTTTCAAACCTCCTCTTTATAAAAGATATTTTTTCAATTTAAATCTGTATTAACAAAGAATTACACACCTTAGAATCAACTTTATAATCTTTTCAAAGCATAGAAATATTTTTTATCCGCGGCTACACTCAAACAATTATCCTCAAATTTTTTTCTGTACAATCCAATATTTATCCTTATCTAAATCGTTATCTCTTCTGCCAATTTACAACTGTGCGTCTTAGTGATATACAAACTGATCATACTCTACATCAATTAAACAGATTCCTGCCTTCATCAATCTACAATTTTTTGATTTGTTTTTCTTTATTCTACCACATCTATAGATTTTCCTCCACAAATTCTTTGCCTATTCTCTGATGCCCAAAATGACTTTTTAAATTGCATTTTCTTAGAAGAATAGCATTTACTTTTATACAATTGATATTTACTCTTGCACACAAAAGTGATATGACTATTGCTCCTTCTACTGCTGTTAAAAGGAGCGATAGTCATATCACAGGTAACCTGAAATATCTTATTTTTGAAGACCGAATATATATTGAAAACAAATTGAACAAAGGCTCACCGTTTGTGTGACAGATATCATATCAATCTGAATAATCTGTATGAAAATAGTGCCAACAATTACTCGACAGTAACAGATAAAAGGATATTTCCCATTTCGTCTGCCACAAGCGGAAATCTCATTTCAACAATAAACTCTTCTTTCTCTATCTTTGCTTCAATCTCTCCATTCATCCGACTTACCAACTCCCTTGCAATAGATAGTCCCAATCCAGTAGATGTTTTACTTCTGGCAGCATCTGCTTTGTAAAATCTCTCAAACACATGATCTATATTAATCTGTTCCGGATATGTAACCTGATTGCTAATTCTAAGCACTGCCTGATTTTGATTACGCTCCAACTCAATACTAATTTTCTTTTCTCCATGATCCAGCCCATTTTTTATTACATTTTGGATAACACGGCGAAGCCCTTGCCTGTTTCCATGTATATACAACTGTTCTTCCGTAATCTGAATATCAGGCTGAATTTCCATTCTTACCCAGTCATCATAGTATGAAAAAACAGTTTCTTTCATTATCCGGTTAGTACAGCAAGGCGTCAATTCCAAATTATAAGATTCGTTTTTTAACTTTGTAAATGTAAAAAGTTCTTCCAGCATTTCATTCAGACTATGAATTCTTTCGTGGATAATGCCTAGATAACGTTTCTGATCCTCCACATTTTCACATTCTTCCATAAGCTGGAAATATCCATCCAGAGATGTCAATGGGGTTCGAATATCATGAGAAAGATTTGTATAAGTATCCGCAATCAGAGTTTCTTTCTCTTGATACTGCTGCTTCTCTTTTCTCCGCAGTTCCAGAAGTTCATTCAACCTGTCTGAAAGCGTTCCTATTCCTCCCATATCAAATTCACGATTAATCAACATGTTACTGTCATGTTTCATCAAAAACGCCAATTGGCGGCAGATGTCTTTCACCTGCCGCTGGTATTTCCACATAATAATAAATTGTAAAATAATAATTCCTGCTAATATCCCAATTACGATATACATCCGTTAAATATCCCTCTTTTGAAAAACAACGCTACTAACAGATATCATTATAACAATGAACACCATTGCTACACCGAATGCTGCCAAGCACTCATTTCCACTTGGATTCATAGGAAGCAGTGATAATTTTCCAGTTATCGTATACTTATAAATCTGGAAATTCTGAATTCCTATTTTTTGAATAGCACTGTTGACCACTCCATACACAATGGTCATTACATTCATAGTAAGATAGACAGCAATGACCATGCTGATTACATTATTTTTCAAAATAATTGCAATCGCCATACAAATCAGCACAAGTGCATAATGAAGAGCCAGCTCCGCCACAAAATAAGATAAAATCGCCTTTGTATTTCCCCATTCCAATTCCCCGAAAACAATACAGTTCGCCGCTGCCTGAAATAAGAATACCCCGGTCATTGTCAGTACCGTAAAGACAGACAAACTCAGTCGTAGAAGACTCCTTTTTCTATCTGAAATCCTTTTCGTAGAGGATCACACGATCATCCGCATCGTATCTCTTCTTGGAGAGAACCATGCTCAGTTTCCGGAATCCGATCTTTTCAGACTGGCGGATGGCCTCATCCACAATCTCTTTGACGTCGATCACAGTAACCGGTCTTCCCGCTTCCTGCAGCTCACTGATTCTCTCATAGAGCGTCGGGATTGCTTCTTCGTCAATCGTGTAATCTTCCTCGTAAGCATAAGTACGTCCAAATTCGACAAGTTCATCATTGGTAAATACCGGAATAACAATCTCGCTTGTAAACTTCTCTGCGAAATCCGGATGCTTCTCAAACAGCTCTTTCAGATATTTCTTCTCATCTTCCAGAACCACAAGAAGTGCATCTGTACGGAACTCCATCGCTTTGGAAAGCTGTTCCACAACGGCATCATCCAGATCACCGGCTTCCTCAATGATCAGCGTACCACCCGCAATCTTGGCAACCGTAGACGGGATATCCTTTTTATTGAAATCCTCTGCATAAATCTTTGCAATCTTTACAGATTCCTCGCCTTTTTCTTCACTGATTGTCTTTGCAAAACGAATACCGAGCGTAGACTTTCCACTGCCTTCTGCACCAAGAATGATCAGATTGCCGACTCTGGACGTCTGATCTGTAGATTTCATCTTCTTCATTACCATATATAATGCCGAAGCAATCTGCTGACTCAGCCCTGCCACCGTTGCAAAATAAGAGAAATTATACTTCTGTTCTTCCGTCAGATCCGTCGGAACTGCATCCTCTTCCTTTACAGATGCTGCTTCTTTTTTTTCTTCCTTTTCTTTTTCGGCCTGCTTTTCCTTCTCTTGCTTTTCGAGCTCCGCCGCCTGTTTCTCAAGCTCCGCTTCAATCTCTTTTGCAATATCCCTTGTATTTCCAAGAGCCGCCTTTTTTGCACTTGCACCTTCGGCTGCGTCCTCTTTCACTTCTGTTTCCGGCTCAGCCTGAGATACTTCCGCAACTTCCTCAATCGGCTGCACTTCTACTTCCTGTTCAGCCTCAACTACTTCTTCAACCTCTGGTGTCTCTTCTGGCTCTGCTACTTCTTCAATTACTTTCTCAATCGGTGCTGCCTCTTCTGGTTCAGCCTCAGCCACTTCTTCAACCTGTGGTTCAACTTCTGGTGCAACCTCAACTATTTTCTCAGCCAGTTCAACCTCTGTTTCCGGCTCAACTTCAGCGACTTCCTCCACATGTGATTCTGCTGCTTTCACTGGCTGTGCTTCTGCTTCAACCTTTTTGCCCAGAACTGCTGCGATTGCCGCTTCTTTCTGTGCAAGACTCATGGACAGCAGAATATCATCAATATTGTTTCTTTTGATCTCTTCTGCCGGAACTTCTTCAGCTGCTTCTTCTGCCTCGGCAGTCACATCATTCATCGGTTCGATAATGTCACTCTCATCCGGTTTTCTCTGAATACCGGAGAGAATATCCCGCATACTCTTTGCAAGTTCTGCCTGAAGGTCTTCTGTATTAAATTCATATTTTTTATCCGCTTTTGCCGGTGCATCCTGACCGGCTGCATCTGCCTTTTCTTTTGATACGTTTTCCGCTTCGGAATCTGCGTCATCCACAATTTTCTCATCGACCTCTGCATCATCCGCTGCCTTCTCTGCGGCATTCTCATTATCGACAGTCTTTTCCGGGGTCGTTACCGGCAATTCCTTATGGAAATCCCGTTCTTCCTGATCGGTTTTTTCCTGATTTTCAGAAAATGCTGCAAAGATTCCGTAATCATCATTTTCTTCTTTTTCAGCTGTATGTTCTGCGACGCTCTGTGCGATCTCTTTTTCCGTTACAGAAATCACATCATCCGTGATCACTTCTTTGCTGGATTCTGGCATATTTTCCAGAATAGCTTTTTCCAGATCCGGTGCAACATTTTCTACCATTTCCGCTTTTGGCATGGTAGCTTCGTTGCGGTTGTCATAAATCGCCTGCTGTACCGGTGTCAGTGCTTTGATCCTCTGTTTCAGTTCGAGTGCACGGATAACATATTTGCCCTGTCTGAACCACACAACCAGATCATCGCAAGCATCAACACATTTCTCCTTCTGTCCGGCACGATAATAAAGTTTTGCAAGCTCATAGGCATATTTTTCCGTGTATTCTTTCTGATTATATTCTTCCAGAATTTCAATCTGATCCTCGATCGCCGCACCTCTGCCTCGATAGATCATATATTTCAAAAGATAACGTGAATTATCGTGCGGTGCTGCTTCAACAAATTCACTGTAAAATTCCGCTGCATCATCAAACTCCCGCAGTTTTACGGAAATCTCCGTTAAATGGAACAAAATGCTTCTCACTGCCTGAGATTTGCGGTATGCACGAAGCAAAAGTGCCTTACTGTCCTGCAATCTTCCGACTTCTTCATAAATTTCGCTGATCATACAAAGCGTTCTGACATTTCTTACTCTCCGCCAGTCAATCGTATCAATAATATCTGCCGCATCTTCATAATATCCCTGATCAGCCAGCTTTGTTATTTCTTCTAACTTAAGGTTGTATTCGTATTTATCCACTGTTTCACCTCGTATATGTTCCTGCCTGTTATTATCCTATTTTATTCTACTATTACTCTTCATGTTTTTAAAGTATACTACACCAAAAATACATTGTCAAACCGAGGGTTTTCGCAATTTTTCCGTCTGACCGGTTCTTTTTCCCCGGAAATATCCAAAAAGGAAGCCGCTGTTTTTTTGCGGCTCCCCGATACTCTTATTTGGTCTTACCGATTTTAACTTTTGACCAGGCAGAATAGTATTTCTTTCTGTTTTTCTTTTTCCAGGTTCTGATCCGGATATAATATTTCTTTCTGGATTTTAACTTGGATACCGTAGTACTGTTCTTTTTCATACCACTGATATTTTTTGTCTTTTTTGATTTGAATTTTCTGCTTGTTGATACCTGAATCTGATATCCTGACACCTGCTTTTTCTGTTTTTTCCAGGAAATACTCAGTGCCTTCTTCTTTTTGATGACTTTGGTGATCTTCGTCGCTTTCGGAACAATTTTGAAAGAAAGTGTTTTGCTGCCACAGTATTTATTTTTCATTTTTACATTTACATGGTACTGACCAACCTTCTTTCTTCCTGCCTGATACGATACCGTATAATGATCGGAAGATACTCTGTTGCCATCACCATCAAGTACAATAACGCCTGGATTTTTTGTCTTTCCATCGTATACATATTTCGTCTTTGAAAGTTTTACCACTTTTGGTGTCCGCTTTTTCACAAACTTTGCAGTAATGCTTTCATCAGACAGTATTTGTATCCTGTAATCCTCTTCTTTTGAAAGCAGTATTCCTTCTCTGTACCATCCTTCGAAAACATATTCTTCCTCCGGAATTGCCTGAAGTTTCGCAAACTGCCCATACTGGTAAATACCTCCGCCAATCACAGTTCCGGCTTTTTCATCAGATACAAGTGCTTCCACCGTAAAATATGCATTTCTTGCATCGTCGCCGGACAAATCCGAATCCGAATTTATTGTGTTTCCATCTGCATCATAAAGTCTGTAGTCCGCATCGGAACCTTCCGGAGTATCCTTCTCCAGCTCCGCTTTATCGTATGCCGGGAGAACGCCTTCCACCACTTCTCCTTTTTCCATCTCAATATTGAAATAATTGATGTTTCGCGTATACTCACCGGCCAGAGCACTGTATTCATTGATGCTGTAATTGACGCTGTCTTTTTCACGTGCAGTCATTTCCACATAAAAAGTTTCATCCACCGGAAGGACAACATATTTCTGCCCATTGTTATCCACCCCTGCAATATAACTTCCTGTTTCATCCGACTGCTCATTGATGATCGATGCAATCTTATTTTGTTCTGCATCAAAAACCTTAACATCAACCTCACAGTTGATTCGAATGATCCGGAATCCGCCATTGTTCAGGCGATTTGCAGTTGTTCCGACATAATTGCTGTCCATCGATGCCAGCCATGCATAACACAGTTCCGGATAATGAGCTGCCCCGAGTCCTTCTCCATTTAAAACAGCCGTTGTAAAATAATTCGGATGATTGCTGACAAGTGCAAGCATCAGATCACTCAGTTTCACACCCGCATAATCAATGACAAGCTCATTATAATCTGTGATTCCTGCATCCTGAAGTGCTTTCCTGAGCCATCCCGATACGATTTTCAATGCCTTTTCTTCCGTTCCCCATGGATTGATCCCGGTATTCCAGATATATGCACCCACAAATTTATACCATTCACTCTTTACCTGCGATACGATCGAATCCGTCAGACGTCCTGACTGTTCATCGGTACAACCAAAAACTACGGAACAAATCTCCCGAATCTCATTCTGATAACGATCAACATAATTTTCTCTGTTTACGATAAATTTTTTAGATAAGATTGTAACATAATCTGACAGAAATACGCCCTGAGAATAATTATGTTTCGTATCATTGACGATCAGCCCATCTTTTAAGAACCCAACCGCATTCCAGGTCAGATTGTCCACAGAGATTTTTTTCATTTGAAAATCATCTACAACATACTTCTCTGTTGTTGGCATCGCCTGGTAGATCGCCAGCATTTTCTTTTTCAGATCTGCATAATCTTCCGGTTCTGACTCCGCAGACGGCAAATATCGATCAATACCATATCTGCCAAATCCCATGGCTGCCGGTGCTACATAAGGCACAGGATCACTCTGATTAATAACATTAAATATATTATCATACTTTGAATCCCCATTTACCTCTTCGCTCAATGCACCTGCCGGCGTTTCAAAACAATAACCATAAACATCTTTTCTCTGATACGAGATATCGTTTCCCAAAGCGATTCCCTTATCAAGTTCACCGCTCACCAGATTCGCTGTTGCCGCTGCACGGCTGTATCCCGTGACCCATATTTTAACCTGTCCGGAAATTCCCTGCTTGGAAATATATTGTTTCAGATAAGAAAGAACATTATTTTTCGCAGTATTAAATCCCTGATGCTGTCCGGATGTACCAATCGTAAAATTGCTTGCCCATTCCTGCTCATAACCGCCGCCTCTGACAGCAACTGCAATCAGTGTATATTCCTCATCTTTTACTTTCACAGGTTTATTTCCGATGATAACGCCAATCGAATCCGTCGTCGGTTTCTTCGTAAACCAGTCATTTACTGCTATATTTTCATCTGCAAATCCCATTTCTTTCAACAACGCTCTGGCATTGCTGCTTTTATTGGTGTAATCCGTCTGACCGCCATCACTGCTTCCAAATGCCGACATTGCAAAACTGAGCGACATCGTTGCCAGACTCGGATTATAATTATAGGCACTCTTTGCAAAATAATTGTCCGAATAATAACATTTGGCTGTACTGTCTCCACTGTAGGTAAACGTTATCTCCTTTACCGAAGACAGAATATCATCTGCGACCTCTCCAAACGTAAATTCCAGATCATCCACCGAATACACCGGGTAAAAATAATCCTCGGATGTTGCGATATCAGACGCAGTCATTTTGAAAAATTCTGCAATATTCTTTCCTTCTTGCGGCATATTTGCCATCGTCTTGAACAGACCGATAGAATACAGGTTAATTCCCTGATCTTTTAACAGATCTGCTTCTTCCAGTGTATGATTTGCATATGCATACAGATGAACATTTGTATCATTTCTGTGCCATGCATTTCCCACAACATTTCCATCGTAATAACCATCATAATTATAATCGCCTTCGTTGGTCATTCCGGTAGAAAAAAGCACAACATTTTTAATCACATTTTCACTATCTGCATGATTTAACATAGAATTTGCCAGTTCCAGACCACTTGATATATCTCTGGTCGTGCTGGAAGCGGAAAGATTATTAATCTTATTGATCAGCGAGCTGTATTCTTTTGAAAAACCAGATACAGTAGTTGCATAATCTTTATAAGAAATGACCGCCACATAATTATCTCCGCCCGTTGCACTGATATCCCGGATAAATTTCCCGGCAGCACTCTTGACATCAGATAATGCCGTATCTGCCGTGTAAATCGTCTCATTATTATATGTAAATTCTGCTGTGTCCGAGGTATCCAGCACCAATACCGTATACCGCTTCACATTTGCTGCCGCCTGGATTTCCAGGATGCCAAATGGCAGATCCACACCGGTGATCACTAAAATAACAGCCAGCCAAAGACTGATGATCCTTTTCATTTTTCTCATATTCCAAAACTCCTTTACTGCCTCTGCTGCAATACTCTGTGTCCATCCTGATCGGTTTCCATTTTGCAGTCCCCCGGCACACAAAATGCCGGCCGCACTCCATTTTTATCATATGCATTGGAAAAGCCGATCTTGTTATTCGCCCCAATAACATAAACGCAGGAAGTATAATATGTGTTCGGCGTTCGCAGCCACCAGCTGCTTTTTTGATTTTCTTTCAAAACAATACGCTGTTCTTCCTTCTCAAAAAATCTAAGAAACGTTCCTTCCGATGCTGCATTTATATTCTGATCTTCCATCACCTCACTGTATGCCAGCAAAAAAATCTTTCTCTTTATACTTTTTGTCCCTGTTCCCGAAACTCCCAATGATTTCTCATCCGTTATCTTAATCTCAGATTCCAAAACAGGCACCCCATCCGGAAGCTGTCCGATATATTCATGGTTTAAATAATCATCCATAAAACTGTTTTCATAGTACGCTTCATAAGAATTCATCTGCATATTCATTTTCAGTACTTCTTTCCTCAACAGTAGTGTCTCGCCATTATAATCAGAAGTCAATACCAGAAATGGAACCAGTTCATGCCCTTCCCGGATATATACCAGATGATCACCCTTTTTATTTTTATCATATGCCAGATCCGATACTACACGGCACTCTTTCGTATGAAATCGAAACCATATACCTGTACACATCAAAAAGATTACGCTTATCAGAATCATTATTTTTTTCATGCTACACCTTTTTATATTTTTTGGAATTGTTTTCGTAACAGAATTGTTTTTAAGAACAAAAAAGGAAACCGTTACTTCCACTACTTTCCGTAACGGTTTCCCTTATTTTCAATATTTAATTGTATTTTTATTTAGAATGTAATCGGAGGATTCTATTCAAAGTTTCCTGCTATTTATGTTAAATATTATAGTCGATATATAATATTTGCTTTTTATTTAACCCAAAGTTTCAAATATCTTTTTCCGAATATCTATTTTCTATACGTTCTTCTATATATTTCTTCTTCAAATGTGGTTCTATTCCTTTCGACTGTATGAAAGTAACCGACTGTTCTGTAAAAACCATATCTGAGAATGATATATAAAATACTTATATTTTTTAGATTATATTTCTTTACACATAATCTAAAAACCTTTGAATAATGTGGTAATCCTTCAATATAGTGGCTGTTTCGTTACTCTTTAACCATATCTTTCAGATTTTCCCATCTCCGATTATCTGTTATAAATTCGATCTCTTCTGAAATTATATCGTTAAAGGTTGTTTTCGCAGGAAACACCAGCCATACCACGTCTATACTGAACAGTTGTTATTTCTGACCCATCCATTGGACTTGACCTCTACTTTCTGTTCTTACGTGTTATTCAGTTCCTTTTACAACCTTGCCTCTGACTTTTTTCTATTCTACCAGGATTTCTCGTCTCCTGACAGGTAGTTTTTTATTTGTCTTTGGCTTTCTTTGTTGTTGTCATTATAGTAGCACGCTTCTTCTCATTTGTCAATACTATTTTTATATTTTTATTTAATTATTTTATTTTCTAAATATTCAGACATTTATTCTTTGAAAATTGTATGAATTTTATATAATTTTCAAATAATTCATACGTGCGTTCAACTTGCATCACTGTTCTTCCTTCAGCTTTCGAATGATCTCCTCCAGTTCTTCGATGACCTGTTCCATGTCCTCACTTTCTTTCGCCAGTGCTACCAATATTTGTTTCACAGAACTCTTCCCTTCACTTTTCTGAATCATCAGTTTTGCGATGTATTCTTCCCTTGTCAGTGCCGGCATCAGCTTTCTGGCATACTGCCGTCCGAACTGCTCCATTCCACATTCTTTCAGATATCCATTCTGAACAAGCGAACGAATGATATTATGTACCAGCCCATTTGTCCAGGTTGCTTTCACCTGCATTTTTACAATATCTACACTGGTCAGTGCCTCCTTGCTGTCCCAGAAAATATCCATCATCTGTTCTTCACTTTTTGTCAGTTCCTTCATTTCTCTGCTCCTTCCGTTTTGCCTGTTTTTCATTATCAATCATATATCTCTACGAACCATCTTATTTTCTCATAATTAATAATTTTAAACGAATCAAATATCCCTGTCAAACTCACTATAAGCCTTCTGTGTATTTTCCATAAAACAGGCTGCCACCTCTTCGGTCGCAGCCCATTTATCTTGAATCTGCAAAATTTTATGATGCTTTTATCGCCTTGCTGAAAGCTCCATAGATCAATTTTCCATCTTTTTTGTACCATGCACGAACTTTATAGTATTTACCTTTGGATACTTTGAGTTCCACGCTGGTTTTCCTTTTCTGCTGCCAGACGGTGGTATATTTCCCTTTCTGGGAATCTGCCTGGGCAATCTCATATCCCGCTGCACCTGCTACCGGATTCCAACTGAAAACAGCTCTCTTTTTTCCTTTTTTCTGAGCAATAAAATTCATCGGCTTGCCTGGCCGTACTGTTACTTTCAGTTTGACTTTCTTTTTGCTTCCATCCGTTGTCTTTACCGTGATAACAGCGGATCCCGCTTTCTTTGCTATAACAACTCCCTCATCACTTACTGCTGCGATTTCCGGTTTGTTACTGCTGTATGCCAGCTCCTGTTTAGAGGCATAGAAAGGAACCATTTCTGCCTCAACCCGATAGGAACTGTTTGGCTTTAAGGTAACTGCATTTTTCTTCAACAGAAGTTTCTGTGCAACATAATTCTGCTGTGTTCTCTTAGTCCCTGTAATCTCAACAGCTACCTTATTCTTTTTCGCATACTTATACGCTACCGTATTTTTCTGACAGTAAATTTTTTTAACATCCGTCAAGGTAATGTATTTTCCGATTTTCCTGACACTCGTCGGAATATAAATTTCAAGTTTTTCACATCCCGCAAAGGCATCGGCCCCGATTTTTTGCACACCATTTGGAATGACAATTTTTCGCAGATTTTTGCAGTTATAGAAACATCCATACTTTATCTCTTTCAGACCATTCGGTAAACGAACACTCTGCAAGCTTGTACACTCTTCAAATGCTTGACCGTCTATTTTTTTCACACTGTCCGGAATATAGATACTTTTTACATTTGTGCACTCGCTGAAAGACGGCCCATTAATACTTTTTACTGAATCTGGAATATAAATTTTATCAAAAAGATATCCTATTTTTGCATCCATATAATAAGGATCCGTAAAATATCCACCAATCTCCGTAACCGGTTTCCCGAGAACGTTTTTTTCTATAGTGAGCGTCATATGTTTTTTCAAAGTACTGTTCAGATCAATACATTCTGCAAGAACACTGTCTGTCTCTGGCATATACCGATAGACTACATGATTTACAGCCACTGCATTTTCAAAATAAGCATAGTCCGATTCATAAATTTTTCCTTCAAACGGATTTGCCTCATTGTCCGCCGCATTTGCAGCCATTATCGGAAGTATACAAAACAAAGCAAACAACATTATGCCCTTTAACATAATATTTTTGAGTTGTCTGAACATAAAAGTTCCCCCTTTAAAATTTCAAATTTGATATCTTTTCCACTGCATCAGTTCGTCATACGTCTTTCCATGCTGGATCTTCCCATCTGTTTTTTGTTTTGTTCCACCTCCTTTTCTGCTTCTTTCCATTCCATACTCGATACTTCACTACAATAACATCTGTGCTTTTCTCTTGAATATTTTTTGCATAATATTGATCCAGCTCTCTATCGTTTATTGCTGCACTATAGCTCCCTGTCTGCATACTTAGAGCCAGCACTGCAATCAACAATATACTTTCCACCTTATTTCTCTTCATTTTCTTTCACCTCAAATCCACTCATTTTCATTTCTTCTGCATCTTCCTTCGATATCTCATCTTTATCGTTTTTATATATCATATAATATTTATCTCCCTCTTTTTGAACATAGGTATTATCCGGAGTAAGTTCTTCCATACCTTCTTCTGTTATAATCTCATCTTCCGGCGGATCATAAGCTGGCTGTATAACCACCGTATATGAAAGAACAATCATAAGGAAAAAATATACCATATATTTTCTCTTTTGATTTCGTCCTGTTTTTTTATCCTGATTTTTGCAGATAATTTCAAATCGTTCTTTTAACTCTTCTCCATTTTTATCTGCCAGATGGACTCCGTACAAAACACCGCTGCCTCTTTTTTTCTGTGCATTTTTCAAGGTCTTAACGATAGTTCCAAGATAACTTAACTGCTCTTTCTGACTGAGTTTTTCGGTCACAGTAAGATCACACCGGATTTCCAGATTTTTTTCCAATGTATCCTGCATTTTGTAAACCAGTGGATTCCACCAGCAAAGACAACGACAGAGCTGCGTCAGCCATTTTATGTACAGATCTCCATTTGTGAAATGTGTACATTCATGGAGCAAAGCATAATATAATTCTTCTTCCGAATAATCGTAGTCCGGAAGATAAATATTCCACCGGAATACACCTTCCGCACAAGGAATAGTAATCCCCGGATTCTGATATACTGCTATTTTCTTTTTAATCTTTTTTTCCTGTTTGATTCTGCTAAGAACTGATTGGCACTGCTCATTTGCTTCTGTGGAATACTTTTGAAAAATGCGACGCATCTCCTGGTATTTCACAAAATAACGCAACATGAAAACCCCTGCAATAATCAGCCAGATCGCTGCCAGAGCATTTGCTATTGTAAACTGTCTTCCCCATAAATTGTGTTTTTCAAGACCTATTACATTATTTATAATCGGAAATATTCCTTTTGATACTTGAATCCCTATAGATGGTCGAAAGTCAATGGGAAATATCATCCTGACAAGCCCAAGTAAATAAAACATCAGTGTCAGATGAATCCCCTTTCGCGTCGTGTAAATTTTCTTTTTTCCCATCCAGAAAACAATTGCAATAAAAATACTGTTCCATAAAATCGCCATGCAAAGTGAACCAAGATTAAACGTCATATCTTTTCCTGTTTTTCTGTTATTTTATTTACAATTTAAAGTTTTTATATATTTATTATTAATATTTTTCATTTATATTAATAATAGTATAAATACTTCCGATATTTCTGTCAAGTACAAAAGGCTGCAACCTTTTACGATTGCAGCCTTTCAATAAAATGATGTGGGTGTCAAAAGTCTCCAACTATGATGCCTACGGATTGTTCCGTGCGTTGCACTCCCACAATCCTTTTTACGCTCCGCTTCGGTCGGTGCTAAACATGTGCCAGTGGCACATAGCACCCCAGTATTCGCATATCGTGGGATTATCATCCCACTTTTATGCTCATATCGGGGTGGGTCCCAAGGTCTTTCATCCACCTATGAGCAAGCTCATGTGGATTTAGACCTTTTGACCCTGGCATCATAAAATATCTATTTTTTCAGAATCTTAATTTCAGAACCACATATGTCCCAGGTGGTATACAGCCTCTGAATAATCACTGTAATACTTCTTTCCTTTTGCTGTTCTATACCAGGCACGGATTTTGTAATATTTCTTTGTTGATGCCTTGAATGTGATCTTTGTTTTGCCGGTCACTTTTTTGATGACTTTGTAGGTTCCGTTTTTCGTATCGGAACAGCTGAGCTCATACCCTTCTTCGCCTTCGGATTTATTCCAGGTAAATACCGTTGTATTTTTATTCTCAACGCTGTCTGCCGAAAGATACGGAGCCCGAGGCTGGACAACGACTTTCAGTTTCACTTTCTTTTTACTTCCGCTTTTTAACTGAACGGTGATCGTTGCTTTTCCGTTTTTCTTTGCCGTCAGCATACCCTTTGCATTTACCGATACCACTTTGGAATTGCTGCTGCTGAATTTTACATTACGTTTGGCAGCATAGACCGGCGTTACCTGATAAAGCACTCTCTTCTTTGCACCGATCGGCATACTGATCTGTTTTGTGCTCAGTGACAGGTCTGTCGCTTTATACGAAGTTTTGACCGGATCTATGATCGTATATGGAAGATGATTTTTCTTCGCATACTTATGTGCGGCAGAATTATTGGCACAATAGATCATTTTTACCTGTCCGTACTCATCCGTTTTCTTAAATGCATTTTTACCGATCTTCTTTACACTTGCCGGGATATAAATTTCAAGTTTCGGACATCCGGAAAACGCTTCTGCACCAATCTCGGTAACTCCTTCCGGAATGTATACGGTTCTCAGATCCGAGCTGTCCTCCAAGAAATATTTTCCAATTCTTTTTGTTGAAGACGGAAGCTCCATCTTTCGGAGTTTCCAAATATTATGAATCCCACTCACATTTGTAGTTCCTTCCGGAATAATAATCTGCTCAAAATCACTTTCGAATATTACTCCCGGTGTGACAATCAGGAACTTTGGTAATGTAATAGAACCAAAACTTGCACCGCTGATCTCAATATCTTTTACAGAATCCGGGAGTACTAAATTGAGCCGTGTAAGATAGCTCGGTCCGTCCTCTTCCCCGTCAATGTAAATTCCTGTGACCGGTTTGCCTCTTACTTCCGAACGAGGCTTAAAAGTAATGCCTTCCGGAAATTCTTCATCGTTATCATCAAATGCTACGATCCGGTAACTGTCTTTCTCCGGAAGATACTGATATACCACACGGTCTACCACGATCGCTCTTTCATAGCGATTGGCTACATAATCCTCTCCATCATCGTGATGGATATAGACATCCTTTTCCGTCGGCTGTGCAATCTCCTCTGCCCGGACATTCTGATGGAGACAGAACACGAGAGCCAGCATTGCAACCGATGTGAACAGTTTCAAAAATTTCTTTTTCATAAAACCACCCTTTCTCTGCCCAAAATTACACAATATTTATTATTAATATTTTTCATTTATATTAATAATAGTATAAATACTTCCGCTATTTCTGTCAAGTGCAAAAGACTGCAACCTTTTGCGATTGCAGCCTTTTAAAAAACTTAGTTTTTCAGTGTTCTAATCTCTGAACCATATATGTCCCAGGTGGTATACAGCCTCTGAATAATCACTGTAATACTTCTTTCCTTTTGCTGTTCTATACCAGGCACGGATTTTGTAATATTTCTTTGTTGATGCCTTGAATGTGATCTTTGTTTTGCCGGTCACTTTTTTGATGACTTTGTAGGTTCCGTTTTTCGTATCGGAACAGCTGATCTCATAGCCTTCTTCGCCTCCGGATTTATCCCATGTAAATACTGTTGTATTTTTATTTGGAACGCTGTCTGCTGAAAAATACGGAGCCCGAGGCTGGACAACGACTTTCAGTTTTACTTTCTTTTTGCTTCCGCTCTTTAACTGAACGGTGATCGTTGCTTTTCCGTTTTTCTTTGCCGTCATCATACCCTTTGCATTTACAGATACCACTTTGGAATTGCTACTGCTGAATTTTACATTACGTTTGGCAGCATAAACCGGCGTTACCTGATAAAGCACTCTCTTCTTTGCACCGATCGGCATACTGATCCGCTTTGTGCTCAGTGACAGGTCTGTCGCTTTGTAAGAAGTTTTGACCGGATCTATGATCGTATATGGAAGGTGATTTTTCTTCGCATACTTATGTGCGGCAGAATTGTTGGCACAATAGATCATTTTTACCTGTCCGTACTGATCCGTTTTCTTAAATGCATTTTTACCGATTTTCTTTACACTTGCCGGGATATAAATTTCAAGTTTCGGACATCCGGAAAATGCTTCTGCACCAATCTCGGTAACTCCTTCCGGAATGTATACGGTTCTCAGATCCGGACTGTTTCCCAAAAAATATTTTCCGATTTTCTTTGTTGAAGACGGAAGCTCCATCTTTCGGAGTTTCCAAATATCATTGATCCCGCTCACATTTGTAGTTCCTGCCGGAATAATAATCTGCTCAACATCACCTTCGGATATCATTCCCGGTGTGATAGTCGGAGACTTCGGTAATGTAATAGAGCCAAAACTTGCACCGCTGATTTCAATATCTTTTACCGAATCCGGGAGTACTAAATTGAGCCGTGTAAGATAGCTCGGTCCGTCCTCTTCTCCGTCAATGTAAATTCCTGTGACCGGTTTGCCTCTTACTTCCGAACGAGGCTTAAAAATAATGCCTTCCGGAAATTCTTCGTCATTATCATCAAATGCTACGATCCGGTAACTGCCTTTCTCCGGAAGATACTGATATACCACACGGTCTACCACGATCGCTCTTTCATAGCGATTGGCTACATAGTCCTCTCCATCATCGTGATGGATGTAAACATCCTTTTCCGTTGGCTGTGCAATATCCTCTGCCCGGACATTCTGATGGAGACAGAATACAAGAGCCAGCATTGCAACCGATGTGAACAGTTTCAAAAATTTCTTCTTCATAAAACCACCCTTTCCCTGTTCAGAATCGCATATCAGGCATCACTTACGTTCATGCAGCCTGAGGTATTTGTAATTTCTTTATACTCCACAATTTATCAAAAAACAATACCTTTGATTTCACTTTTACATTATATTTACATTTTGAAAATATAATGTAAAAACAATGGATTAGAGATAAGTAGAAAACATTGCGTCTGAAAAACAATTCCCGCTTAAACAACCTCTGGCAGGTCAGGAGCTTTTGACAGCATCTTAACAAAACACTCGGTATTTCAATTCTTTACGCCTGCCATAAAACCACCGACAACTTCTTATTTATTTCTCAAACCCTTCTGTGCAATGCCTCTCCAGGCATTCTTCTATCTTCTCCTGTTTCAGCCCTGCCCCGATCATAATCAGCACTTCCTGTCCTTCTTTTACCGGCTGGATGCTGATATTTTTGCGTGTTGCATTAAATTCTTCCCAGAAATCTGCTTTTTCCATTTCATCTGTCGTTTTATTTTCCATCATTACTTCTTCTTTGTAGCTGGTATTTAAGAATCCTTTGATTCTGAAAATATGCCCGCAGTCCGGATTTTGAAAAAGCTCTTCCGCCGCTTTTTTCATATTTTCCACGCTGATTTTTTTATTCAAAAAGTACAGGGATTCAAAAACGGAATCCTGCTCAAAATCCAGCTTCTGATAATTTTCCGGTGTATAGCCGGCTGACATCAGATCCTGGAAATCTGCTTTTGTCAGCGTATCCCAATTTTTACACAGACAATCTTTTTCCTCTATCACACGCTCACATTTGATTTGTTTTAATGCAATGTTGATATGTGCAAGCACTTTGGAAATCGATTCTTCTGCCTTTGCAATAGATCCTTTTTCTTCCATTTGTGCCTCTTTTTCTGTTTTCAGATTTTTACCTATTTTGCTGAAAACAATCTTGCCTGCACTGGCTGCTTCGCTCGCAAGAATATAATTTTCTTCTTCCGACATCTCTTCTTCCAGATTTGCATCCACGATCGTAATGACACTGCCCGGTTCATACCAGCGATCCAAAGGCTCTTCATGCAGAATATCAAAAAATTCATCCACATCAAAAATACCGGAGGGCTCAACCAGAATCCGGTCATATCCGCACATTCCCATGGAGATCAGTTTTGTTTTGAATCTTCTGCGATGTGTTTCCGGATCACATCCACCAGAGATCATTTCCAGCTCGCACTGATCGCCCATCAGATCCTGAAGCATCATCATATCTACATTGACTGCACCAAAATCATTTTCCAGAATACCAATATTTTTTCCACTGTCTATCAGATATTTTGCATATTTTCTTATAAATGTTGTCTTTCCTGCACCAAGAAATCCGGTGATCAAATCTATTTTTATCATTTTATCATTTATCCTCCTTATCCTTATCATTTATTCAAACATGTCGGGATCTATAAACTAATATCAGCGATGAGAAATTAAAGCATGCCTCTACTACCATTTGATACAAACTTATTGCCCGTCACCGCATATCTGATGTAGTTATAAGCGAAAATCCACACTTTGTCCAGTCTTCCTTTTCAACAGAACTTTTCATATAGCACAAAAAAAGTTCTGAAATCAATTTGATTTCAGAACTTTAATTCAAGGCGACAACCAGATTTGAACTGGTGATCAGGGTGTTGCAGACCCCGGAAAAAAACCTCGGAACCCTCTAAAACTCTAAGGTTTTCCAAACTGTCCACCTTATATCCACCCTAATTTTCATGTTGCTTTCATGCCATATCAGGTATTTTACTGTGCCAAATCTATGCCACTTAGCACCCCTATGGGCATATTATAAACATTTTAGTATCTTTCGTCTACAATTATTTTACTACAACTACAATATTATATGGAGGTTTATCGTGAATTATCAATTAGAATTAAAACAAATTGTGGATTTTCCACGCTGCCGGATTTACCGGGAATTTATACAAACCCTTATGAAAGACAGAAGCATCCGTACCAACGGAGGTTCCTGTCTTTTTTATTTTCTCATTTTATGTTCTTATGCAAATTACAGTTCCTCTTATCGGAACATCGAACACCTTACTTACAAAGTTGTTCCTGGAGAATGGATCTGTTCTCTTAAAGAACTACAGATTCACTTCCGCCAAAAATTCCAGCACCAGGTTATATCCATACTGGATACCCTGGTAGAGCAAAACCTTCTAACCTACTCACTACACGAAAAAAATAAGATTATCCAATACAAGATCAAAGACTGGCCAAAAGATAATACTGCCCTTTCCCATAATTACCCATGCAAAAAAGACATCGGGTTTTTCTTTTTTCCAATCGCAGATGTTCATAAACTAATCGGACTAGGAAAATGTTCGGAAATGGATGCTCTTTTGGATCTTTGGATTCATGCAGTCTATAATGATCCATCTGTGCAAGGCTCTGATGCCGGTCCGGTAGTATATTTTCGCAATCAGACTGGAAATCCCTTGTTCAGTTATCAGGAACTTGCCAGACG
>ENA-USUG01002451-USUG01002451.1-human-gut-metagenome-genome-assembly--contig:-NODE-2451-length-28025-cov-75.105410_pt1 | contig 28025 bp, 21 predicted proteins | sample MGYA00250059_ERZ773394 | MGnify/ENA primary metagenome ERZ773394 (study PRJEB29103, sample SAMN06111957) | human gut metagenome | biome: human gut; feature: ankylosing spondylitis patient; material... | reverse complement strand
ATTCCGCCCATCGTGCCGCTGGAACTGTTCGATGATGTGCAGGAAAAGATTGCCAAAAACAAGAAAGCCCCTGCCCGAAGAAAGGCAGAGGACGATTACCTGCTGACAACCAAGCTGCACTGTGGTTGCTGCGGTGCGCTGATGTTTGGCGAAAGCGGCACAAGCCGGACGGGAGAAGTCCACCGCTACTATAAATGTGCCACGGCCAAAAAGAAGAAGGGCTGCAAGAAGAAAACTGTCCGCAAACAGTGGCTGGAAGATCTGGTGGTGAACCAGACCATGCAGCTTGTCCGGGACGATGCCGCCATGGAATCCATTATCGCCAAGGTCATGGAGCTGCAAGACCGAGAGAACACCAACCTTCCTCTCTATGAGAAACAGCTCCGGGATGCAGAATCGGGTATCCAGAATATGCTCAACGCAATTCAAGCCGGAATCCTCACCAGTTCCACCAAGGAACGGTTGGAACAGCTCGAAGAAACCAAGCGTGAGCTTGAAGCCCGCATTGCGGAAGAAAAGCTGGCAAAGCCAAAAATCAAAGAGGAATTTATCCGTTTCTGGCTGATGCGCTTCCGTAAACTGGACATGAGCCTGAAAGACCAGAGGCAAGCGTTGGTGGATACGTTCATCAATTCGATTTATCTGTACGATGATAAGGTTTTGATAACCTTTAACTATAAAGAAGGTACACAGACCATCACGTTTGAGGAAGCGGCCCAAGCCGCATCAAAGGAAAATGGTTCGGATTTGGATTGCTTTACTGCACCAAGGACTGCTGCACAGGTTATGTGCAGCAGTCCTTTTTATTATTTTATCGAATCCATCTTGCAAAAGCGGCACAGTGCCTTATAATAGAGGCTGTGCCCCGGTGTGCGCGGGCACGGTTAGGATGTATAGGATAAAGGAAAAAAGAGTATGGCTTCTCAAACGAATACGCTGACGGAAGGCCCTCTGGCCAAGCAGATCTTTCTGGTCAGTCTGCCGCTGGCGCTTTCCAACCTGCTGCAGGTGCTGTTCAATATGTCGGACGTGGCGGTGGTGGGGCGCTTTGCCGGTTCCACGGCGCTGGGTGCTGTGGGCTCCACCAGCACGCTGGTGACCCTGTTCACCGGCTTTCTCATCGGTCTGAGCAACGGCATCAACGTGCTGGTGGCGCGTTTTTACGGCGCACGCCACCCCAAGGACGTGGAAAAGACCGTCCACTCGGCGGCCATCATCAGCGCCGTTGCCGGTGTGGCGTTGCTGCTCATCGGTCTGCTGGGCTCCCCCGCCATGCTGCGGCTGCTGAACACCAAAGAGGATCTGCTGCCCGGCGCGATCTTGTATCTGCGGGTGTATTTTCTGGGTATGCCGGCGCTGGCGCTGTACAACTTCGGCAACGCGGTGTTCAGCTCCATCGGCGACACCAAAAAACCGCTGATGTATCTGTCCATTGCCGGTGCGCTGAACATTCTGCTGAACCTGTTCTTTGTCATCGTGTGCAATTTGAGCGTGGTGGGCGTGGCGCTGGCCAGCGCCATCAGCCAGTGCGTTTCCGCGTTTCTGATCCTGCGGGCGCTGACCCGGGTGCAGGACTGCTACGCGCTGGACCCGCACAAATTACAGCTGGACCCGGTGCAGGCCAAGAGCATCCTTGCGCTGGGTGTGCCCGCCGGGCTGCAGAATGCTATTTTTGCCATTGCCAACCTGTTCATTCAGGCGGGCGTCAACTCCTTTGACTCTTTGATGGTCAAGGGCAACAGCGCCGCCGCCAATGCAGACGGCCTGATTTATGATTGCATGGCAGCCTTCTACATGGCCTGCGCCAGCTTTATGAGCCAAAACTACGGCGCGGGACGGCCTGACCGGGTGAAGAAGAGCTACTTCATCAGTCTGGGCTACTCCTTCGGCGTGGGGTTTGTGCTGGGCGCGGCGCTGTTCTTCTGCGGGCCGGCCTTCCTTGCGCTGTTCACCACCGAGGCGGCGGTCATCGACGCCGGCATGAAGCGCGTAGCTGTGATGGCCTTTGCCTACTGCGTCTCCGCCTTTATGGACTGCACCATCGCCGCCTCCCGCGGGCTGGGCAAGACGGTGGTGCCCACCGTCATCGTGGTGCTGGGCTCCTGCGTATTCCGGGTGATCTGGGTGTACACCATCTTTGCCCACTTCCACACCATCCCGGCGCTGTACCTGCTGTACCCGTGCAGCTGGATCCTGACCGCGCTGGCAGAAATTGCCTATTTCGCCAGCTGTTACAAGCGTGCCATGGCTATCTTCCGCAAGCCCGCGGCGGCGTAAAAGGAAATATGATATAAAAAGGGCTGCTGCACGGTTTGTGCAGCAGCCCTTTATTTATGCTTTTGTCAGGGGGTCAGAGCGCAGCTCAGATCTCCTTCTTCAGGGTCTCACCCATGATGTAGCCGTAGGTCAGAGCGGCGTCGAAGCCCATGCCGTACTGCTTGGCGTCCTTCTCCTCGATGGAGCCGCAGACGTCGCCGGCAGCGTACAGGCCGGGGATGGCCTTCTTGTCCTCGGTCAGGACGTGGCAATCGGTGTCGATGGCCAGACCTGCGGTGGTCAGGTAGAAGGTGGGGTCAACGCGGATGGCCCACAGACCGTCGCGGGTCTCGATGTAGGGGCAGTTGCGGCGGCCGAACTCATCGGGCTCGCCAGCCAGAGCGGCGGCGTTGTTGGCCTCGATGGCGTCTGCCAGATTGGGCAGGTTCAGCTCCTCAGAGGCCTTCTCCACGCTGTCGTAGTGCACAGCCTCGCCCTTCTCGAACATGGCAACGTAACCGTTGAAGCCGTAGGACTCGCTGTCGCGCAGCTTGACGGCAGAGGACTCGTCGAACACATAGTAGAAGGTGTCGCCGTTGTCCTTGTTCAGCTTTGCCTTAGCCATGGTGTAGTGGTTATCGGAGACGATGTTGCCGATGTTGTCGCCCTTGATGTTGACCATGATGCCGGGGGCAGACTGGTGGATGAAGGCCAGCTCGAACTTGCTCTTGTAGCTGGACAGGAAGGCGGGCAGAGCGCGGTTCTCGCACTCCACATAGCCGCCGGCGTCGATACCCATCTGGATGCCCTCGCCGGTCATGCTGGAAGCGCAGTTGAAGAAGAAGTCGGCGTAGTCAGGGCTGTACTTCTTCAGCATTTCGGGGTTCTTGGCAAAGCCGCCGGAAGCAAGGCAGACAGCCTTGCCGCGCAGGGTGTAGCTTGCGCCGTTTTCGCCCTTGGCGTGGAAACCCACAACACGGCCGCTCTCGTCCTTGATCAGGTCGGTGACGCTGGTGGAGTAGATGATCTTGCCCTTCTCGTACTTCTCCACGCGCTGTGCCATGAACATCATGGCGTAGCCTGCGCCGCCCTCGTAGCAGCCGGGTGCCAGATACGGGGTGGAAGCGCCGTACTGGGTAGCGCTTTCGTAGTTGCCCATGGTGTTGAAGCCGATGCCGATGCCTGCCATCCAGTCCACCAGATCACCGGCGACGGTGTACTGCTTGGTCATGTAGGGCATTTCACCGTTGAAGAACTCGGTGCGGTGGTACTTCTCCATGGTCTGCCAGAAGTTCATCATGCCCTCCAGCGTGCCCATGGCAGAGCTGCGGAAGCTGCCGTCCACATCGTAGTTGTACTGCAGCTTGGAGCCTGCGGTGGCAACGCCGCCGTAGGTCATGGACATGGAGCCGCCGGGGATATCGCGCTTCTCCACCAGAATGACGCTGTAGCCGGCCTCCAGCAGGCGGCAGGCGCAGGTCAGGCCGGAGGTGCCGGCACCCATGATGACGACATCAGCCTCTTCCTCGATGACCTCGTTGGAAGCAGCGATGGTGACCTCCTTGGAGAAGTCGTCCACGTTATAACCGGCCAGCTCGATGGCCTCCTTCACAGCTGCCTTGACAGCCATGGAGGTGATGGAGGAGCCGCGCAGGTTGGGCACGTTGACACTCTGGTGCTCGACGATGGCGGCGGGGATGCGGGAGCAGGCATAGTTGCCGATGCCGATGGTCTCCTCGTGAGACAGCACCTCACAGGCAGTGATCTTGCCGTCAAAGAAGGTGGTGGCAACGTGCACCCAGCTTTCGTGACCCATTGCCTTGGTGACGTACTTGCCGTCTACCGGGGAGGAGGGCTTGGTCACAGCGGAGGAAGCAGCAGAGGAAGCTGCGGAGGAAGCGGGAGCACCGGTGGTGCTGGAAGCGGAGTTGCCGCAGGCGGTCAGCAGACCGGCAGCAGCTGCGCCCATGGTGCCCACAGCGGCACCGCGCATAAAATTGCGACGAGAGATCTTAGCCATAAGGTTCGCCTTTCTTTTTCTTTTCTCTTCTTTTTTGCGTTTTTCCTGTTCCTTCGTGCATTTTGAACATTGATACGATTATAGCAAAGTTTTGCCCCGGTGTGAAATACAAATTTGTGTCAGAATTTATCAAATCTCTTTATAAATCGTTTTCCCTTTACGGCCTGTGCGGAATCCTGTATAATAAAGATGACCAGCTTTTTACACAAGGAGGGGCGTCGTTCTATGACGATTTACCAATTGGAGTGCTTTATTGCCGTAGCAGAGGAGCTGAATTTCAGCGCCGCCGCCGAGCGGCTGTTCACCACCCAGCCCGCCATCACCTACCAGATCAATGCGCTGGAAAAGGAGACCGGGCTGCACCTGTTCGAGCGCACCACCCGCCGCACCAAGCTGACCGCTGCCGGGCAGTCCTTTTATCTGGACATGGTGCAGATGACCAGCTTTGGGCGACAGGCGCTGAAGAAGGCGCAGGATATTCAGGACGCCGACCGCTCCCACCTGACCGTCGGGCTGCGGCAGCTGTTCGATTACAGCACCTTTTCCAGCATTCTGGCCGAGTTCCAGCACCAGTTTCCCAACGCCTGCGTGGACGTTGTGCCGCAGGACAACCGCCGCCCACTGGAACAGCTGCGCTCCGGGCAGCTGGATATCGGCTTCTTCTACGCCACCGAGCACTCCCGCGACCGGGACATCTCCTTTACGCCCCTGTTCGCCCTGGGCTACCATGTGCTGATGAATCCCAACTCTCCCCTTGCCGACCGGCGGGCGCTGCATCTGGCAGACCTGAAGGGGCAGAGCGTGGTGTCCTCCGGCGCGTTCGACAGCTTTCTGTCCGCCTGTCAGGGACCTTCGCTGGAGCAGCTGGCGCAGGTGGGGGTAGATTGCAGCAAGATCACCCCCAGCTTTGAGGGTGCGCTGATCATGATCCAGATGGGCACTGCCATGTCCATTGTGCCCTGCCTGCCCACGGCGGTGATCCCGGGCATCGTCAAGGTGCCGCTGCTGGATTTTCCCCCGGTGACGGTGGAGATCGCCGCCATGCGCCACGCACCCCGGCTGGAGGTACAGTCCTTTATCGAGATCGCCAAGCAGAAATACGCCCATCACCCCGACCCGCTGCGGATGGAGGCGCTGATCTGAGGCACAGCTGCTACTGTTCAAAAGTCCCCTATGACCCATAGAGTTTTGAATAGTTACTTTTTCTGCGCCAAAACACGCAGAACGATGCGCTTTTTGCCCCGACTCTTCAAAAGTAGCCAAAGTTTTGAAGAGTCGCAAACACAACGAAACTACGTTACTTTTGAATACTATTCAATATAAAAAAGTGGTAATAATGTCCGACTCTTCAAAAGTCCCCTTATATCATAGGGCTTCGCCGCCTGTTCTGAACAGCCGCACTGCCCTGTAAAAGCAGAAAACCGGACAGCCTGCGGGCTGTCCGGTTTTTTGTGTTATCGAAAGGTTTTACTGATAATCGTGGTTGAGGAACAGGGCCTTGATGACCACCACCTCGTCATATTCCTCCTGCTCCACCTCCACGTCCGCGTTCAAGGATTTCAGGCGCGTCTTGACCGCTTCCAGTGCCTCGGGCACGGTGACAGCGCGGCCCTCCTCCACGGCGTCCATCATCTGCTTGAGCACGATGGGGTGGGCGTACCAGCTTGCCACTGGGAACGCCCCGTGGGGGTAGTGCTTGACATACTCTGCCATGGCGGCTTCGGCCTTGTCCGCACGCTTCATGATGGCGTTGTTATTATTGTGGGCGGTGGGCAGCATATTGTAGCTGGAAAACAGGAAGATGGCCGCAAAGCCGAACAGCGCAAAGTACACGCCGTAGCTGCCGGTGTGGCTGAACACGGAGTACAGACCGTAGGCCGCCGCCGCAACGCCCAGCACAAAGATGGCCAGCGCCACATAGCGGTACACCGGTTTGCTTTGCAGCTGCGCACGCTTGCGGCGCTGGGCAGCGCTCAGCTCGGCGGAAAGCTCCGGCTTTGCGTCCAGATACTCCTTTGCCCGGCGCAGCACGGTAAGGCTGTGCTGCGCGTCCTCGGAAAGCTCCGGCAGCTTGCGGGCGGCCTTTTCAGCGGCCTTTTTCTCCAGCGCCTGCTCTCCGGCAGCGCTCAGCAGATGCAGCTGCGGCTGCTCCTTGGCAAGCACTTCCAGCAAAGCGTCCACATCCCGCTCGTCCTTGAAGTTGCACTGCTTCTGCTTGCCGCCGTCGTACTCCACCACAAGATACGCCATGGAGGCAAACACGCCCTTGCCGGAAAAGCCGCCGGAGCTCATAGCCACCCGCTTGAACACCCGGGTGATGCTGCCGTAGGGCAGATAATAGCGGCGGTCGATGTAAAAGCTGTTCAGGTACAGCGCCTTTTTGCCTACGCCGCAGGGGCCGATCTTCCGGCAGGCTTTTTTGTCTGCCTCCAGCTCCTGCGGGTCAAGCTTTGCCATGCCCAGCTGTGCGGGTTTGAAAATCATGGGTAGTTCCCTTCTTTGCTTTAAATTCTACGCCCCTATTTTCCCACGGGACGGAGGCAATTGCAAGCCTTGATTTTTAAAAAACAGCGCCCGCCGCTGTACGGTCAGGCAGCGGCGGGCGCAGGTTACTTACGGAAATATGGAGCCGTCAGTTCCTTATGCCTTGGAAGTAGAGCTCTTCTTGGTAGCATGGAGGAACAGAGCCAGCATTGCGATGGCAAAGACGATGCCGATGGGGTAAGCAACGGCGGTGTTGTAAGCCACCAGCTTGCCGTCCGCATAGGTGTTGATCATCTTGCCCAAGCACTCGGGAGCCAGCACGAAGTAGGTGCAGGACACAGCGCTCATGAAGGTAGCAGGCACGGCGGTGATCCAGAAGTTCTTCTTCTCCTTGAACAGGTACATGGAAGCAGCCCACAGGACGATCATAGCCAGCGTCTGGTTGGTCCAGCTGAAGTAACGCCAGATGACGGTGTAGTTGATGAAGCCCAGTGCGTTGCCGATGCCAAGGAAGGCACCAACGCCCAGCACGGGGATGCAGAGCTTCAGGCGGTTTGCGTAGCTGTCCTGATCGATCTTGAGCCAGTCGGCCAGGGTCAGACGAGCGGAACGGAAGGCAGTATCACCGGAGGTGATGGGGCAGATAACGACACCGATCATAGCCAGTGCCACGCCGACATTACCCATGGTCTTGAGGCAGACGTCGTAGATAGCGGCAGACTGACCGGCAGCCAGAGCCTCGGCCAGACCGACCATCTTGCCATCGGTGATGGTGTACAGTGCGCAGCCAGCAGCAGCCCAGATCAGAGCGATGATGCCCTCGCTGACCATTGCACCGTAGAATACGAAGTGACCCTGCTTCTCACTCTTCATGCAGCGAGCCATCAGAGGAGACTGGGTGGAGTGGAAGCCGGAGATAGCACCACAGGCAACGGTGATGAACATGAAGCTCCAGATAGGAGTGTTGGAGGGGTGCATATTGCTGAAGTTTGCCCAGATCTCGGGGATGGTGTAGGCGGGGTTGGTGAAGATACCAAAGATAACGCCCACAGCCATGATGATCAGGCAGATGCCGAACACAGGGTAGATCTTACCGATGATGGCATCAATGGAGATAAAGGTTGCGATGAAGTAGTACACCAGAATGATGATCAGCCAGAACAGAGTGGTGGTCAGCACGCCGGACATACCGCCGTTCTTGCACAGGGTAACGATCAGGCCTGCGGGGCCGACTGCGAACACGGTACCGACCATGATCAGCAGCACCACAGAGAACACACGCATGATGTTCTGCATCACGGGGCCCAGATAGCGGCCGGTGACCTCAGCGATGGAAGCGCCGTCGTTGCGCTCGCTCATCATGCCGGAGAAGTAGTCATGTACGCCGCCGGCAAAGATGGTGCCGAAGGTGATCCACAGGAACACCACAGGACCCCACAGAGCACCCTGCAGTGCACCGAAGATGGGGCCCAGACCTGCAATGTTCAGCAGCTGGACGAGGAACAGCTTCCACTGGGGCATCACAACGTAGTCAACGCCATCGTTGATGCGCACAGCAGGAGTTTCGCGGTCGTCCGGTCCGAACGTGTTGTCCACGATCTTACCATAGACAAAGTAGCCTACGATCAGAAGCGCCAGACACAGTAAGAAACTAATCATACCAGAAACCTCCTTTTGAATTTCAGCCGCCGACAGCTTATGCCATACTGCGGCTATGACCGATCTCTGGCTTCATGTTAACACCTTTTTTCATAATTGTGTTAATATTTTTTAGGTATGGTTCCTATATCAAAAAGTATATGGCAGCTTATTTTATTTGTTTACGCAAACTTTTATTTTGCGGCGATAACACGTTTTAATTCGTCGTTTTGTTTCTCAAAAATTTTCTCCCGGGAACGGTCAAGCTCGCCCCCGCCAAACTTTGCACCGTCTTTTTGTGCACTTTGCTTAATCGTTTGCGATTTTCTCCCCAAAACGTGGAATTTGAGACGAAAAGAAGGGAAATCTGTCCTCTCAGGTGGGGCACCCGTGAAAATGGGCTAGCAGAGCGTCCGCAGACGCTCCGCTAGCCCGAAAATAAAAACAATTCTTCCGCTGCAACAACGACGACCGCCGCCAGCGGCGGAAACAGGGAGGAGTTGTTGGGGCAGCGGCCAGCAAGACGCGCGTGCCGCCCAAGGCACGATGCGGATGCTGGGTGCCGCAACCCGGAAGACACGGCGCGCATTTCAAATCTTCTTCCATCCGCTGTCCTTAATGGTGGCATCCGCCTGCTTGTGCAGCAGTTGCACAAACAGCTGCTCCTCCGGCTGCAAAGGCTCCCGCTCCGGGTACACCAGCACGTCCCGCATCTGCTGCTTCTGCGCCGGGCAATTATGCAGCGCCAGATGGTACTGCTCCAGCGCGCGCTGCGGCATGGGGGACGACCACATATAGGCCGTGGGCAGATTCTGCAAAATAGAGAACTGGCTGCACCGCTCATACACATGGATGCGGCGGTTGGGGTTCACCTCCCAGCGGGAAACAGTGCTCTCCTCCCCGGGCAGATGGGTGTCGCCGTGCAGCACCTCGATGTAATCGTTCAGCTCGTCCAGCTCGCGCACCTGCCGCCGCGCCAGCGGGCTGTCCTGACTGGTGAGCAGCAGGTAGGAAAACTCCATGATAGGCTCCTGCCGCAGACCGTGGCGCTGGCAGTAGCGCAGGTAGTAGTCCTCGTCCTCGGCAGCATAGCGCAGCAGCGCTATGTGGTAGCCCTGCCGCAGCACAAAGTCCAGGGCTTCAATAGCGCCGCTCTCCCGGATATGCACCCGCAGCTGCTCGTTGCGGGCTGCCTGCTGCAAAAAATCCACCGCCGCATAGGAGGCGTAGGTGGCATGGGTCAGCACCACCCGCAGCTCGGCGCAGCTGCGCTGCTGGTGCGCCTCCTGCGCCAGCTCGTCCACCTGCTGCAGCACCCGCTGCGCCTGCCGGATGAACCGCTTGCCCTGCTCGGTGGGGATCATGCCCGTGGAGGAGCGCTCGAAGATGCGCAACCCGTATTCCTCTTCCAGGTTCTTCAGCGCCTTGCTGACGTTTGGCTGCGCCGCGTACAGCTGCTTTGCCGCCGCCGACACCGACCCCCATTTCATGATGGCTACCAGATACCGCAGTTCCGTAATATTCATGAACCCCTCCACGTTGTTTGCAGTCGTAACTGTATTGTAACAATTTCTCCGCGCCGCTGTCAAGCGGGGGAGAATAAACCCTCTCAGTCCGCTCCCCCTTGCACCAAAGCCCCCGGGTGCTATATAATAAGGAAAAACACAAAGGAGGGGCTGTACCATGCCGGAATACCGCGTGCTGCGCATTGACGAGCAGCTGTACGGCTGCGAGGAGCTGCCCGCCGGGCAGCCTGTGCTGTGCGATGTGACCCTGACCGATGCCGCCGGGGCGGCCCGCATTCTGCCCTACCCGGACAGGGAACTGACATGTCTTGGCATCGACGAAGGAGACACCGTCTGTCTGCTGCCGGACGGCACCCTGCACAAGCTGTAAGGAGTAATTTTATGCATAATATCTATTTCACCCGCCACGGCGAGACGGTATGGAACGTGGAAAATAAGATCTGCGGCATGACCGACAGCCCGCTGACCGCCCACGGGCAGCAGCAGGCGCGGCAGCTGGGCGAACTTGTCCGGGACAGCGGCCTGCACATCGACGAGATCCTGTACTCTCCCCTTTCCCGCGCCGCCGACACCGCAAAGGCCATTGCCGCCGCAACCGGTCTGCCCGCCCGCTGCGAGCCCCGCCTGCGGGAGCAGTGCTTTGGCAAATACGAGGGCACGCCCCGGGACGGTGCGGAGTTCCGCATCTCCAAGACCCACTTTGCCGACCGCTATGACGGCGGCGAAAGCATGATGCAGCTGGCGCAGCGCATCTACAACCTGCTGGACGAGCTGAAGGCGGACACCGGCAAGACCTACCTGCTGGTAGCGCACAACGGCATCGCCCGGGTGGTGCACTCCTATTTTTACGATATGACCAACGAGGAATACGCCGCTGCGGGCATCAAGAACTGCCAGCTGGTGGAGTATACCTTTGAATAACCAAAAAAGCCGCCGGGACCCCGGCGGCTTTTTTGTTATGGCGCGTCAAGCATGACGGTAATGGAATTTCTGGTCTTTTGTCATGAACATATACACGCTCACCGCCAGTGCGGCAAGCTCGGCGGCGGTGACAGCCAGCCACACGCCATCAATGCCCCACAGGGCGGGCAGCAGGAGCAGCGCGGCAAGCTGGAACACCAGCGTGCGCAGAAAGGAGATGAGGGCGCTTGTCACGCCATCGCCCAGCGCCGTGAAGAAGGAGGACGCATACACGTTGAAGCCCATGATGAGGAAGCTCAGCGCATACAGCCGGAAGGCGCGGTTTGTCAGCGCCAGCAGCTGGATATCGTAGCCCACAAAGATGCGCGCCACAAAGGGGATGAGCACCATGGATACGGCGGTCATGCTCACAGCCACCACGGCGATGAGGCGCAGGCTCTTCTGATAAAGGTTGTGCACCTCGGCGTGGTTGCGCGCGCCGTAATGGAAGCTGACGATGGGTGCGCTGCCCACGGCATAGCCCACAAACACCGCCACAAACAGGAAGGCCGCGTACATGATAACGCCGTAAGCCGCCACGCCGTTTTCTCCGGCAAGCCGCAGCAGCTGGAAGTTATACAGGATATTGACCAGCGACATGGAAAGGTTGGTCATCAGCTCAGAAGAACCGTTGATGCAGGCATCCCACAGCACGCGGCCGTAAAACTGTGTTCTGCACAGGTGCAGGCGGCTGGTATTGCCGTGGTCGATAAAGTAGAACACCGGCAGCACGCCGCCCACCAATTGGCTGATGAGGGTGGCAAGGGCAGCGCCCTCCACGCCCCAGTGCAGCATACCCACCATTACCACATCCAGCACCATGTTGGTGCAGCCTGCACCTACGGTGAACCAGAAGCCCAGAAGCGGCTTTTCGGCGGTGACGAAAAAGCTTTGGAACATATTCTGCAGCGCAAAGGGCGGCAGAGCCAGCATCAGGATGCGCCCGTAGCGCACGGCGTAGTCCAGCAGCTCGCCCTTTGCGCCCAGCAGCATGGCGACCGGGCGCAGGAGCAGGATGCCCAGCACGGCCAGCACACTGACCGAGATGAGCGCCGCCCACATAAACATGGTAAAATAGCGGTCGGCTTTTTTCTGGTCGCCCTCGCCCAGCGTGATGCCTACGATGGCGCTGCCGCCGGTGCCCAGCATAAAGCCGACAGTGCCCAGCAGCTGCGGCAGCGGCATGATGAGGTTGACCGCTGCAAAAGCCGTTTTGCCCACAAAGTTGGAAACACACAGGCCGTCCACGATGCCGTAGACGGAGGTGAACAGCATGGTGCCGATGCAGGGTAGCACGAACCGCAGCAGGCGGGAATAGGTAAAGTGGTCGGACAATTGGATGGCTTTCTTTGGCATAACTCCTCCTTTTTTGAACTCTGCACATACAAAAAGGCCGGATAAGAACCACCGCTCCGGTGCGTTCCCTCTTCTGCTGCGGCACTACGGTGCCCACAGCCTCCGGGAAGCGCGAACGATGACATCTTATCCGGCCCTTCAATTACGTTGAAACAACCCTCCGATGAGCGAAAAACAGTATAGCAAAGTTTATTTTTGATGTCAAGCCCTGCTTTGCATCATTCTGCCGCAAGGCGGACAAAGGGCGCGATGGCGTTGGCATCGCCGTGGCGGACGATGGAGTAGGTAATGTCGCAGTAGGGCTGGATGGCGGTACTCTTTTCCACGGTGGAGATGAGCAGCACCTGCAATTGCAGGCGGCGGAACAGTTCCATCATGGGGCGGATGCGGTCGCTGGTCATTTTACTGAACGCTTCGTCCAGCAGCACCAGACGGATGCTGTTTTCGCTCTTCTGGTAGATTTGCAGAAGGCTGGCGCAGATGGCCACATAGAAGGGTGCCTGATTCTCGCCGCCGGAGGAATCGCGGCTGACGCGGGACAGATACGCCTGCTGCCCGGTGACCTGATTGGTCACCTTGATATCGTAGTCCAGATAGGTGCGGTAGTCCACATAGTCCGAAAGGGTGGCACCGGCAGCGGTGCGTCCCTCCTGCCGGGCGCGGGTGTTCTCGTCCACATCCGCCATGATCTTTTCCATCAGCTCGTCCACCTGACGCTCGTAGGCGGGGTCGGCGGTGGCGGCAAGGTTATCCAGAGAATCGCCCTCGGTCATCTGCTGGTTGCCCTTGTCCACGATGACCTGATAGAACGCCGCCAGCTGCGGGTCGCGGCTGGGCTCCAGCTCAAAGCGGTAGACTTCCTCGCCGTAGGTCAGCTGCTCCATGACCTTGTTCAGCTCCCGGAACTGCCGCCGGGCGTTGAAGATATCGTCCTTCATGCGGAACAGGATATCCTTGCGGAAGCGGTCCTTGCAGTCCCGCTGCGCCTGCTCCAGGCGGGCGGCGTAGCGCTCCAGGTCGATGCGCACAAGGCTCTCATGCTGGGCGCGGTACTGTTCCAGCCCGGCAAGCCCCAAGGGATAATCGCAGACGTAGCGCCGGTTGTATTCCCGCTGCGCCGGTTCCAGCGTGCTGTTCAGGTAGACGGTCAGCGCATCGTCCAGCTTGGCCTGTGCCTTTTCGGCGGCCTGTGCGGCGGCGCGGGGAGATTTGTCCGGCCCGGTCAGCGCCTGCTGACGGCTGCGGGAGAGCGGCTCCACCAGCGGATGGGCGGCAAAAAAGCTCTCTGCGGCCTGTGCGCTCTTTTCGGCGGTGTCCACCGCCTTTTGCTGCTCCGCCTCGCAGGAGGAGATCTGTTTTTCGCACACGCGCAGGTCACCGCCGGTCTGCTCCACGGCAGTGCGGGCGGCCTCCCATGCGGCCTCGCGCACCTCTTCCTCTTTATACAGCTGCTGCAAAAGCGGGTTCTCTCGGCACTCGGCCAGCTTTGCGGCCTGCTTGTCCACCGCCGCGCGGGCGGCGGTCAGGGCGGCGCGGGCGTCCCACAAAGCGGCAAGTTCTTCCAGCGTGGTGCCGCGCAAAAGGGTCTGGTACTGGCTGTATGCGGCTTTCAGGTTCTGCTCCGCCTGTGCGGCGGCGCGCACCTCTTCGGCAAGGGCGTTCATCTCCCCTGCCAGTGCCCCGGCGCGGGCGCGGCGGGCTTCCAAGCCGATATAGCGCTGCGGGGTGCGCAGACGTTCCAACCGGAAGGGATGGTGGCGCAGAAGATCCCGGGTGGCGCTGTCGGGGTAGTTTTCCAGCGTGTCGGGGGTGTCGCAGCAGACGATGCGGCGCAGGATGGTGTCGGCGTACTGCGCGGCCAGCGGGTTTTCGCTGGTGACCTGTGCCGCCAGACTGTCGGCGGGGGCGGTGTCGGCGCGGCGGTTGGCCTTGCGCAGACCCGGGGTGTCCAGCAGGCTGATGGGCCCCACCTTGTCCTTCAGCGCCACAAAAGCGCTCTTTGCGGCGGCGTAGTGGGCGGGCGGCACAAGGATATCGAACCGGCGGTCGCCCAGACAGGCTTCCACGCAGTCCTGCCAGCTTTCGTCCTCCACGTTCAGCAGCTCACAGAAGATGCGGGCGTCCGGCTCCATGCCCCGGCTCTTCAGTTCGGCATTCACGGCGTCCCGCACCCGGGTGGCGGCGTCCCCGTGGGGGTACACCCACTTGCCGCCGGATACGGCATCCAGCTCGGCGCGCTTTTCGGTCTGCTGCCGCTGCAGGGCGGCGGTGTGCTGCCGGGCGGCAAAATAGGCTTCCTCCAGCGGCTTCTCCTGTGCGGTCAGCCAGTCGGTCAGGGCGGGCAGGGTGTCGGGGGTCAGGTCGGTCATCTTCTGCCCGGCAGCAAAGCCGCTGCGGCGCAGCACCGCCAGCAGGTTGCCAGTCTTTTCGGCGGCTTTTTCGGCGGTGTCGGCGCGGCGGGCGGCGGCATCCAGTGCGGTCTGCCGATGCGCCAGCTCCTCGTTGAGGGCGTCCAGTGCGCGGCCCTCGCCGCTGGCACCGGCGGCGCTGTGGGCGGTCAGGTAGGCGCGGCGGGCTTCCGCTTCGGCGGTCTTGGCTTCGGCGTAGCGGGTGCGCAGCATTTCCTGCTGGCGGCGTCCGGCATCTACCCGCTCCTGCCAGACGGCCTTTTCCCCGGCATCGGCAGCAGCCCGCGCCAGCAGGGCGGCACCCCGGTTCACAAGGGCTTCGGTCTGTTTTTCGGTGGCTTCGCGGCCATAGCGCACGATCTCGTCCAGCGCATCGGCGCGGGTCTGGGCTTCCGCCAGAACAGCGTGCAGGTTTTCCAGCTCCAAGCGGTCACCCTGCAAGGCTTCCAAGTCCAGCTCCGGCTGCGGGAGGATGTACTGGTACAGAAACTCCCGGAAGTTCGGGATCTCGTCCATGCTGGTGCCCATCTGGAACACCTCGTTGAACTTTTTGCCCAGCGGGCTGGCTGCACGCCCGATGCCCAGTGCGCGGCAGATGCGATCCCGCGCTTCGCTGGGACTGCGGGTATAGGAGAGCCGCCCCTCGGCGGGCTTGAAGTCCTCCTTGGCGCTGGGCGCACCGGTGCGCGGGTCGATAAAGGGCAGCTGCTCCAGCGTGATGCCGTCCTCCGAGATATACCATGTCTGGTCGCCGGGGTGCAGCTCCTGCATGGGGCCCTCGGACTCCACCCGCACCGCGATGACAAAGCTGGTGTGCTTTACGCTGTCCCAGAACTCCGCCCCGATATACGCCACGGTATGCCCCGGGCGGCGGTAGGCGTTTTCGCCGCGCTGCTTGGCGTGGACAGAGCCTTGCAGGGTGCGTCCGCTTTTCTTATTGCCCAGCGCATTGAAGTTGCGATTGGTGGTCAGGCAGTAGCGGATGGCGTCCAGAATGGTGGTCTTGCCCACGGCGTTCACGCCGATCATATAGGTCAGGCGGGCGCAGTCGAAGGTAGTATTTTCAAAGTTGTGCCAGTTGATCAGTTTCAGGCGCTTGAGTTCGATCATGCTTCACCCTCCCCTGCTTCGGTGTCTGCGCCCTCCGGGCGCTCGTACAGACCAAGCTCGGTGCGGGTGCGGGCGCTCTCGGCAGCGGCATCCGCAAGGTCGGCATCCGGCAGCGCCAGCAGCACCGTGGGAAACACCTCGATGCGGCTATCCAGCCCGGAGAGCCGTCCCACCGGCCGCGCCAGATTGTACCGGCGCAGGGTGCGCATGAGCTTTTCCAGCGTTTGCTGATCCAGTTTGCGGGGCAGGTTCATCTTTTGCAGCTCTGCCTGCACCTCTTCCACCGTGACCAGCACCTCGTCTGCACTGGTAGCAAGGCTTTCCCGCTTTTGCAGGTACAAAAGCCGCAGCACCAGCAGCAAAATGCTTTCGTACTTGAGCAGCCGTGCCTGACTGCCCTCGTGCTCGTTGACCAGCGCCGCCGCCTGCATGGGTGCGGGGTACAAAAGCACCGCGTAACCCAGCGGTTTGAACACCGCACGCACCTCGTTGAGGTGATCCTGAATATACAGATATTTTGCCCGCTGTTCCTCTACACCGCCCAGCACGAAGCAGTGGTTGAGCAGATAGTTTGCGGTCTCTTCCAGCAGATCAATGGTTGCCATCCGTGTTTACCTCCTTGCGGCGGGTCAGGACAAAATCCTGAAACCGGAAGCCGCCGCGCTCCACCCAGTTTCCGGTCAGGGTGATATCATACTCCCGGTGCGGCGACTGGGAATAGGTGTGCAGGCCGATGATGCCTGTAAAATCGTTCGGGTATTCCTCCACAAGGGTGGAGGCGTTCACCTGCCCGCGGGCTGCCAGTGCCTGCTGCGCCAGCAGTGCCACGTTTTCCTCGGTGACGGCAAGGCGGGCGTAATCCAGCAGCAGCTGCTGCTCCTGCCGCAGCCGGTCGGGGTCAAGGGGTTCGGTGCGCACCGGGGCAAGAGGTGCTTCGGTGCGGGGCGCGGCGGGGGGATACAGCGGCTTTGTGCCGAACACTGCCGCCGGGTACAGGTGCAGCCGCGCTGCCACCGGGCCGTCGTCCGGCTCAAACAGCTGTTCCGGGCTGCGGATATCCTCCGCATAGCGGCGCAGCAGGGCGGTGACGCTGCCCTGCGCCGAGCGGTCGCTCAGCAGCAGGAATTGTGCCCGCTGCACCGCACGCTTGCGGTAGCGGATGTGGCTGGCGTCGATCTCCTTCATCAGGGTGCTCATCTCTTCCAGCGCATCCCGCTGCTGCTGGATGAGGGCACGCACCCGGGGTGCAGCCTCGCCGGGTGCGCAGCGCTCCACCCGGGCGTAATCCAGCGCTAAGCGCGGCAGCTGGTTCTGCTCGCAGTCGTCCAGTTCTTCTTCCAGATAGGCGCGGTAATTGAACAGGTTGTCGCTGGTTTTAAAGCGGTGATACGCCGCCGCCACCACCTTTTCCTCGTACTGATCGAACAGTTCCAGCACCTCCTGCGGGGTGCGGTTATGGGTCAGGCGGTCGATATAATGCCCGATGGACGCGTTGAGGGCGCGCAGGGACTTGTTCAAAGTTTCAAGGTCTGCCGCCACCTCCCGCAGCACGTTCTCGTAGGGGCTTTTTTCCTGCCCGATGCTGCCCAGCAGCTGCCACGCCTTATACAGCTTGCCGGTGTAGGTGACCACCCGGGGGTTCAGGATCTCTTCCAGCGCGTCCAGCAGCGGGGTGACCTCCGGCATAAAGGCAAGGCTAGGCTCTGTCTCGTAGCTGCCGGGCTGCTCCTCCAGCCAGCCAGTGCGGCGCAGACGCAGCAAAAAGCCCACCGCCAGCGTGTGGGGGTCGCGGGTGGGCTGCTCGTCCTCATCGCCCGCGCCGTCGGCGTCCAGCGCCAGCGGCTTTGCCAGCGCGGCAAAATAATCCTCGGCGCGGGAGACGGCTTCGGCGCGGGAAATGCTGTAATCTGCCGTATGGCGGCACTCCTCCCAGAGCAGCAGCAAAAGCTCTGCATAAAACGCCCGGTTGGGCCCCGCCAGCGGGCGGAACAGCCGTGGGCTGACCAGTTCAAACAGCTGCATGGAAACGTCCTTTCTGTCTTGGTTCGATACCCTTTTATTGTACCACAGCGGGCGGGGTTTGTCACAAAAAGGCGAAAAAAAGCCCCGGGGAGCGGGGTGCTCCTCGGGGCGGGGTGCAATTACTGTGCAGCGGTATTGGTCAGCTCAAAGCCGATGGCAACATAGGTCTTGCCGCCGATGGTCCGTGCGCCGACACCCAGCGCGGTAAGCTCCAGCGTTATGCCGTTTTCCTCTGCACCGCCAAGCTCTTTTTCCACAGTTTTAAACAGGGTCAGAACATTGGTATAGTTCGCTTTGATGGCTTCGGTTTTTGCAGCCTCATAGAAGAGCGGCACATAGTTCTCTTTTGTGCTCTTGCGCACATCATAGCAGAGCTGCACCTGCCGCACCACGGTCTTTTCGTCACCTTCTGTTTTGCAGCGTGCACTGCCGGTCAGGCTGTCCGCGCCGCTGATCTCTGCGATATGCTTGACCGCCAGCGTTTTGATGTCGGCATCGTTTTCAAACTCTTTGCCAAACTTTTTATTCAGCGCGTCAAGATAGGCGCTTTCCACCTTGGCGTCAAACTCTGGGTTGTCGGAGCCGCTGCCGCCGCAGGCGGTGAGCAGCGCCAGTGCCATGATACCGGCCAGCAGAACAGCCGCAAGACGCTTTAACTTTTTCATGCAATGCTCCTTTTACAAAATGCAGGGCGTTCCCGTGCGGATGCGCGGGGTATTCTGCTTTCATTTTACAGCAGCGCGGCGGCGTTCGTCAATGGCAAGTGTGCCTGTTTTTTGCCGGGATTTTTGGGCAGGGCGCAAAAAAGCCCCGGAGGGCGGGCGCTCTCCGGGGCGGGGTGCAGTTTTAAGAAGGTGCGCTTATTCGCTGACCATAAAGAGAATCAGAGTATAGTCCTTCTGCTTGGTAACGGTAACGCCGAACTTAGTCGGGTTCTTAACACCGGCCTTATTCAAAATATTCTGAATGTTGCCCATGCCGTTCTGAACGGCTTGAGCCAGAACCTGCTTGGTGACTTCCGTTCCTTTCGGAATCATCACGTCCACCGGCGCAACCTTTTTGCCGTTCGCTGCTGCAGTAAAAGCTTTCTGCAGATCATTCTGTGCAGTAAGGTAAGCCTTCTGATCCTGAGCAATCATAGCATCCCAAATCTTGACCATAGCAGGCAGGCACTTATCGCTCATCGCAGTCAAGGTGGCGTCCTCAGTCAGCTCCAGCTTTGCGCCCTTGCCCAGTTCCACAGTCCACTCGGCAACACTCTTCTCCAGTGCTTCATCACGGGTCACAGGTGCGCTGGGCGTACCGCCGCAAGCGGTGAGCATTGCCAGTGCCATGATACCGGCCAGAAGAACAGCCACAAGACGTTTCATCTTTTTCATGTTAGATTCCTCCAAATAAAAAATTTACAGACTTTATCCGCGCCCCAAAAGCCCGGATAATCTATGCTCATTTTACAACGTCTTCCCCCCCCCGTCAATATACAGACTGCCTAGATTTTCCAATTGTTTTTGAGCAGATACGCCAGCCTGTTGGATACAAAAAAGCCCCGGGGAGCGGGGTGCTCCTCGGGGAAAGAGGTCGGGCTTTTATTGGAATGCAGGGTTTTCCACCTGAACGCTCAGGGCAACATAGCTGCCCTCTGCGTTGGTCTTTACAACGATCGCCGCCTTAGCCCAGCCGCTGTTCACGTTAATGGCTGCATCAGGATACTTCCCCTTGAGCATCGAACCCATGAAAGCGGTCAGATACGCCAGATCTGTTTTGTCACCATACTTTGCAGTCACGGTCAGGATCACGTTTTTCTCAGGGGGGGCGATGCCCTTTTGGTCAATACTGCTCCTGAACAACGGCTTGCCCCTGCTGAACAAAATGTCCGCTTCCAGATTTTTCAGGGCGATCTGGTACAGATCCTGGTCGTTTGCCGTAATGCCCATACTTGTGAGCTGTTTTTCCATCTCGTCTTGTTTTTCCTTGTCGATCTTGCCAGTGCCCGTGTCGCTGCCGCAAGCGGTGAGCAGGGTCAGTGTCAGGATACCGGCCAGCAGAACAGCCGCAAAACGCTTTAACTTTTTCATGCAATACTCCTTTTATAAAATGCAGGGCGTTCCCGTGCGGATGCACAGGGGTATTCTGCTTTCATTTTACAGCAGCGCGGCGGCGTTCGTCAATGGCAAGTGTGCCTGTTTTTGCCGGGATTTTTGGGCAGGGCGCAAAAAAGCCCCGGAGGGCGGGTGCTCTCCGGGGAAAGAAATGTGTAATTATTCTTTACTTATTTGCCCTTGTAGGCAATGTTCTTGACCTGAATTGCAATTGCAGCGTAGCTGCCCTTTGCATTGGTTTCGACAACGACAGCAACCTTTGCCCAATTGCCTTCAAGTTCCACGCTGTTGTTGGTATCTTTGATCTCTCCAATTTTATCAGTGATCTTATTAACCAGATTTGCTACAAGACCAGCAGTCTTGTAGTCTGCATACACAGTAAATGTTGCGTACTCCTTATCAGGACCAACATCGGTGTCAATATCAAGCACAAAGGTTCCCGCAAGGCTGGAATTGATCTTTGCATCAAGGTTGGTCTTAGTGGTTTTATAGAGCTCACTACTCTTGTCATTCCTAACTCTGCCGTCTGCATCACACAGTTTTGCAGCGTTCGGATTTTTGCCGAGTTCCTTCCTGATATCATCTTCCAGTGGAGTTGCGCCGCCACAGGCAGTGAGCATCACCATAGCCATCACACCTGCCAGCAGCAGGGCTACGAATTTTTTCAGGTTCTTCATAAGGGTATCCCTCCAATCAGCTTGTTTGTGGATATGTTTCTTTTTTCCCGAAAGGCTTTCGCAACCATCGTTGCCTTTCTGCCCTGATTATATCCGACAGGTGACGGTTTTGTCAATCGTAATTATAGCTAAACTTCCTGAAGCGATTTCGTCAAAAAGGATGAAAACAAGTGGGATTTGTTGCAGTTCTGATATATTCCAGAATCCGTTTTGTCGACAATCCACGGAATCCTGTTTTCCCTGCCCCGGCGGCGCGGTTTTGCCGGGTGCGGGGGTCACTTAAATTTGGACATATGTTGTGTTGCAGGCGTCAACTCCCTCAGACGCGCCCGGAAGGTTTCTCATTGCACCTAATACTTTAGCGATAGGACTAACGGCGTGCGCCCTCTCAGTCATCGCTGCGCGATGCCAGATTCCCCCTTTTGTCACCTGCGGTGACATCTTCCCCCGGAGCGGGGGAAGTCTTTCCTCAAAGGGAGAGCCAAGAGCACTGCCGGGGACTTCCTCATTATACCTAATACTTTAGTGCTGAACTTTACGGCTTGGCTCCCCCCTTGGGGGAGCTGGCGCGGGAGCGCCTGAGAGGGCGCACCATTTTCCCCTTTATTTTGCCTTTTTACACATTTTCACCACGTTTTTGTGGTAAAATCATGTCCGAATTGAAATGAACTCGGAGGAAGTACCCATGCAACACTGTCCCGCCCGCGCGGCACAGCGGCTGGCGGCGGCAGTTCTGGCGCTGGTTTTGCTGCTGTGCGCCTTTTTGCCCCGTGCCCACGCCGCTGCGCTGAAAGAGAAAAACGGCATCCGGCTGCTCAGCTTCGACACCAGCCACATCCTTTCCATCGGCAACCAGACCTCTGGCAAGTGCAGCCTGTACGCGTTGCGCTACGCCCGCACCATTCTGGACGGCAAGGTGTGCTCCGGCAGCGGGATGTGGTCGAACGGGGCGGTGTGGTCGGCAGCGGGCTACACCGGGTACTCCGGCACCCGCGCCGAGTGCCTGAAAAAGCTGTACAGCGAGCTTTCTGCCGGGCGTCCGGTGATCGTGCACCTGAAAAACACCACGGTGAGCGGGGTAAAGCGCCACACGAACCGCACCTCTACTTATGAATACCACCTGACCGGCTCCGGCTGGAGCGAGGTGAACTACCCCCACATTGCCACCAGCAGCACCTACGGGCACTGGGTATGCGTGGCGGGCATCTCCCCCACCGCCGACCCGGAAAACCTGACCGAGAGCGATTTCTACGCCCTCGACCCCGCCCGGGTAACGGCAAATGGACGGCTTGCCGTCACCCGCCTGCTGGACAATACCCTGTGGGTGGAAAACTCCCCCCTCAAGGTGCTGGGGTAAAAGTATAATATGATAGAAACAGAGCGCCTGACACCGCAGTGTCAGGCGCTCTGTTTCTATTCAGTTCCTTAATATCCCTTCACCGAGAAGCCGCGCTCCCACGGGTCGGGCGGGATATTTTTGCTGCGGATGCCGGTGATCTGGATATAGTCGCTTTTCTGGATCATGGCGAACAGAGAGATGAACTTGTCCGGGTCGCCCTGCACTTCCAGCGTCACGCTGCCGTCGTCCTCGTTCTGCACCCAGCCGGTCAGGTCGAGGGTCTGGGCGGCGTACCGCGCCCGGTAGCGGAAACCTACCCCCTGCACCTGTCCGGTGATGATGTAGCGCCGCCGCTCCGTGCCTTGTGGCAGTGCGGGCGGGGTGCGATCCTTTTTGGAAAGAAAATCAAACACAGCGGTGTCCCTTTACAGCTCCTGATAAGCGGTCATCAGGGCGGGGATGAACTGCTTTTTGCGGCTCACCACGCCCGGCAGCGTCCAGCTGCCATCGGCGGCGGGCTGGATCTCGAAGCCATCCGTCAGCACCCCGGCGGCGTAGCGTCCATCGCAGATGACAACGCTCTCCTCCTTGGGCACATCGGTCAGCAGCATGTAGATATCCTCCACGTTCTGCTTGTTGCGTGCCTCTTCCAGATAGGGCTTCAGCAGCGCTTCGGCGGCGGTCAGGTTCTTGCGGGTCATGTAGCTGCCCTGCGCCACGCCAAAGCGGATATCACCGCACATGAACACCTTGAAGTCCTGCAAGAACACTTCCTCGGCGGTCTTGCCGTCCAGCTTTTCGCCGGCTTCAAACATTTCGTTGGCAAACTCGTTGATGTCTACCCCGGCGAGCTTTGCCAGACGGTTGGCGGCGTTTACGTCGATGGGGGTGCAGGTGGGGCTGCGGAACACCAGCGTATCCGAAAGGATGGCAGCCAGCAGCAGACCGGCGGTCTTTTGCGGGATGGTCACGCCGTTTTCATCGTACATCTGGGTGACGATGGTGGCGGTGCAGCCCACCGGCTGGTTGCGGAAGTACACCGGGCCGCTGGTCTCCAGACTACCGATGCGGTGGTGGTCGATGATCTCCAGAATCTCGGCCTGATCAAAGCCCTCCACCGCCTGTGTGGCCTCGTTGTGGTCCACCAGAATGATGCGGCGCTTGCGCAGGTTGATGATGTTGCGGCGGCTGATCATACCGCAGTACTTGCCGTCTGCGTCCAGAATGGGGAAATACCGGTGGCGCACCTTTGCCATCACGCGGGTGACGTCTGCCACCGGGGTGACGAGGGTGAATTTCATGATATCGTCCCGGGTCATGTAATAGGAGATGGGCGCACACTGGCTGATGAGCTTTGCCGCCGCGTAGGTATCGCAGGGGGCGCTCATGATGGCTACGCCGGTCTCGGCGGCGATATGCTGGATGGTGCGGCCTACCTTTGCGCCGTTGCAGATGATGATGAGAGAAGCTTCCTTCTCGATGGCGCAGAGCTGGCTTTCGTAGCGGTTGGTCAGGATGACGATATCACCCTTTTCCATGCTGCTTTCCAGCATTTCCGGGGTGGCGGTGCCAATGCGGATGTGACCGGTGGTGCACTCTGCGTCCTCACTGCCCACCACCATGGTAGCGCCCAGCGTTTCCAGAATATTGCGGTAGCTGGTGCGGCTCTTGGCAAGGATGCTGGTGTCGAACAGGTCCATGTTGGCGGTGGCGATATCCTTCACCGTGATGACACCTTGCAATTCGTCATCCTCGCTGGTCACGGGGAGGGTGTCGATCTTCTGGTCGCGCATGATCTCCCACGCCTTGCGCAGGCTGGTGGAGCCGGGGATGCCGGGCACCTGCCGGTAATCCACATCCCGAATTTTAGGGTTGACGTCGGTGCACATCCGGGGCGGCGTGACCCCGAACTTTTTCAGCACAAATTCCGTTTCCTGATTCATCTTGCCCGCACGCCGGGCTTCGCAGACCAGATCGCTGGTCTTGTTTTTCAGCTCTGCATAGGCAATGGCAGAGCAGATGGAGTCGGTGTCCGGGTTGCGATGCCCGATGACAACGACCTTATGCGCAGTTTGCTGCATACTGTACCCCCTTATGGGTCCTCAACTTCTTATCATATATCTTATCATTTACCAAAACAGCGCCCCTCTCCTGCACAGCGGGGCGGCTGCAACCTTATTTTAACACAACTGTGCCCATGGGTAAAGGGCACGAAACGCGGCGGGCTGTTGCTTTTTGACACTTTCTTGTATACAACCTCTTGCATTTCGACAGCTTCCGCTGTATGATAGAAGCATTCGAGCTTTTTTGTCATTTGCAACGGAGGACAGCATGAAATCGTCCAAATTCACATCCACTCCCCTGTTTCCACGGCAGGCGCTGGTGGCGCTGCTGCTGCCGCTGATCGCGGAGCAGGCGTTAAGCGTGACCATTGGTCTGGCGGACACTTTGATGGTGTCCTCGGTGGGCGAAGCCGCCGTGTCCGGCGTGAGCCTTGTGGACAGCTTCAACACCCTGATGATCCAGATCATGAGCGCACTGGCCACCGGCGGCGCGGTGGTCACCAGCCAGTACATCGGCCATCAGGAGCCGAAAAATGCCAAGGCGGCGGCTGCGCAGATTTTATTCGTGCTGTCCAGTTTCAGTGTGCTGGTGGCGGCGGTGGTCATCGGCGGGCGGCACGCCATCCTGCGGGGCATCTTCGGCTCCATTGACGCGGACGTGATGCACTACGCCGAGACCTACTTTCTGCTTTCGGCGCTGAGCTACCCCTTCATTGGCCTGTACAACGCCGGTGCGGCGCTGTTCCGGGCGCAGGGCAACAGCAAGATCAGTATGCTGTCCAGTCTGGTGATGAACGTGGTGAACATCGGCGGCAACGCGGTGCTGATCTACGGCTTCGGCATGGGGGTCATGGGCGCGGCGCTGGCAAGCCTTGTGTCCCGCGCCATTGCCTGCGCAGTGGTGCTGTATCTGCTGCAAAAGCCGGGCTGCGCCCTGCGAGTGGACAGCCTGCGGGCGATGGCTCCGAACGGCGGGCTGATCCGGCGCATCCTGCGGGTGGGCATCCCCGCCGGTATCGAGAACGGCATGTTCCAGATCGGCAAGCTGTCGGTCTCCAGCCTGACCTCCACCCTTGGCACGGCAGCCATTGCCGCCAACGCGGTAGCCAATACCACCACCACCTTCCTGAACATCCCCGCCAACGCCGTGGGCATGGCCGCCCTGACCGTGGTAGGCCAGTGTCTGGGCGCGGGCGAAAAGGAGCAGGCGGTGTACTACTCCCGCCGCCTGATGCTGACCGCCTACTGCGGCGCGTGGGTGATGAACCTTTCGGCCTTCTTCTTCGCCAACCGGTTCGCGGTGTCTCTGTTCAACCTTTCGCCGGAAGCGCAGGCCATGGCGCTGGACATCATGGTGTGGTTCAACATCGTTTCCCTGTTCGTGTGGCCGTCCAGCTTTACCCTGCCCAACATCCTGCGCGCTGCCGGTGACGCCCGGTTTACCATGACCGTGAGCATCGTGTCCATGTGGGCGTTCCGGGTGGGCTTCTGTTATCTGGCAGTGCTCTGCTTCGGCGGCGGGCTGCTGAGCATCTGGATGGGTATGTATCTGGACTGGGTGTTCCGCTCGCTGTGTTTCTACCTGCGCTTCCGCCGTGGCAGCTGGCTGGAGCAGAGTGTGATTTAAACTTTTAGCATCCACCCCTTTCCCGGTCTGTAAAGACCGGCGAAAACGGGGTGGATTTTTTCTTTTTGCAGGAAACCGCCCCTCTGATTCGTATTATCAGTAGCAGAACGATGGTATTTTTTACAAGTTCCACAAATTATTTTTTCAGCGCTTGACAAAGTTTTCACCTTTCGTTCTTGCAATCTTCATCGTTCGGGCGTATAATTTCTCAATGCTATCGAGTTCTGCTCTTCTGCAAAAGGAGGCTATTCTATGAAACGCAGCTGGCTTGCGCGCCACCCCATCGGGTTCATGGCGCTGTATACGATATTTTATCTTTCCGTTTTTCACTCTCTGGAGGCAAACGTCCCCCTGCGCAGCATTCTGGTGCACTGCCGTCTGGACGATCTGATCCCCTTCTGCAAATATGCGGTGATCCCCTATTTTGCATGGTTTTTGTGGATCCCCTTCACTCTGTTCTATCTGCTGTGGAAGGCCCCGCGCGAGGACTTCTGGCGGCTATGCCTGCCGCTGTTCTCCGGCATGACCATTGCACTGGCGTGCTACGCGGTGCTGCCCACGGCGCTGGATCTGCGCCCCTACTGGGTTCCGGGCAGCGATATCTTTGCGCAGACTGTGCGCTTTTTGTACCGCACCGACACCGCCACCAACGTCTGCCCGTCCATCCATGTGTTCAACTCGGTGACGCTGCTGCTGGCGTACTACCGCAGCCGCATTTTTGAGGCGCCCCGCCGCCGCTGGATGCGTCCCGCAGCCGCCGTGCTGTGCGTTTCCATCGTCTGCTCCACCGTGCTGCTCAAGCAGCACAGCTGCATTGACGTAGCCTTGGGTGCGCTGCTGGCACTGGCGCTGGACAGCGCCTTTACCGCCCTCGAGCGCAGCCAGCTGCCGCAGGTGCGGAGAGCCTAAGGAAGAAAGAAAAAGCGACTCCCGTCAGCGCCTTTGGCGCTGGCAGGGGTCGTTTTTTCATTTCCTTTTTTTAAAACAGCCCCTCGGGCAGGCAGATATCCTGCTTGGGGACTTTTGTCCACGCAAAGTCCGTCACAAGGCTTTCCGGGGTGCGGGGGGCAGGCTCCGGCTGCAAGCCGTAGGCATAAGCAAGCTTGCCGATGATCTCCGGGGCGGTATATTTTGCCCGCAGATTTTCAAGGCTCTGGTCGCCGTCCCGCTTGGACAGCCGCCGCCCGTCCGCTGCCAGCAGCAGCGGGCAGTGGGCAAAACGGGGCGGCTGCAAACCCAGCAGCCGGTACAGGTACAGCTGCCGCGCCGTGGAGGAAAGCAGGTCTGCCCCGCGCACCACCTCGGTGACGCCCATGCGGGCATCATCCACCACCACCGCCAGCTGATAGGCAAACACCCCGTCTGCCCGGCGCAGATAGAAGTCGCCGCAGTCCCGCAGCAGGTTCTCCGTGTGGGTGCCCATGCAGCCGTCCGTAAAGGTGATGGCCTCGTCCGGCACCATCAGGCGGTAGGCAGGGGCTTTCTTTTTGCGCTTTTCCGCGATCTCTTCCGGCGTCAGTCCCCGGCAGGTGCCCGGGTAGATGACGTTGCCGTCCGAGGTGTGGGGTGCGCTGGCGGCGTGCAGCTGGGAGCGGGAGCAGAAGCAGGGGTACACCAGCCCCCGCTGCTCCAGTTTGCGGTAGCTTTGGGTATAGATGTCCCCGCATTCGCTCTGGTAATAGGGCGCGTGTGCGCCGCCAGTGCTGCCGCCCTCGTCCCATGTAAGCCCCAGCCACGCAAGGTCCTGCTCCAGCAAGTCGGCGTAAGCGCGGGGGCAGCGCTCGGCGTCCAGGTCCTCAATACGCAGCACGATGCGCCCGCCCTGACTTTTTGCGCTGAGCCATGCCAGCAGGCTGCACGCCAGATTGCCCAGATGCAGCCGTCCGCTGGGGCTGGGCGCAAAGCGCCCGGTGACCGGGCGGTTTTGGGATACAGGGACTTGGTTTTGCATGGGTGTGCTTCCTTTCGCTTTTACTGGTTTTTTCTCATTATAAGCCCTTGCTCTGCAAAGGTCAATGCGCATAAAAAAGCCGCCGCAGGCGGCAATGCCTGCGGCGGCGGGAAAACCAGCTGCTTAGTGCAGCTCCGGCCAGTAGCCCTTGTTGGCTTCGATCATATCGTCCAGAATGGCCTTTGCAACGTTCATGCTGGGCACAGTCTTGTTCAGGGTGAAGGCCTGCAACACCTTCTCGTAGCTGCCTTCCACGCAGCCCTCCACCAGCAGCTTTTCGCTGTTGAGCTGCTGCATCATCAAGCCCTGCTGGAACAGCGGGATGTTGTCCCGGGCAATGACCTCCGGGCCGTTTTTGCCGATGTAGGCGGGCAGCTCCACCATTGCGTCATAGGGCATATTGGGGATCGCGCCGCGGTTCTCGGTGATGATGAGGAAGCGTGCCTTGGTGTCGTTCTTCAGCGCAGCGGAAAGATCTGCGATCCAGTC
>ENA-USUG01002429-USUG01002429.1-human-gut-metagenome-genome-assembly--contig:-NODE-2429-length-28221-cov-52.817474_pt1 | contig 28221 bp, 20 predicted proteins | sample MGYA00250059_ERZ773394 | MGnify/ENA primary metagenome ERZ773394 (study PRJEB29103, sample SAMN06111957) | human gut metagenome | biome: human gut; feature: ankylosing spondylitis patient; material... | reverse complement strand
CAACCTTCTTGAAGCCAACCTCGTCCCACGTCGCGGCATTCGCCACGCTGGCGGTGTACAGGTACTGAGCCTGCATGGACTCATACTGCTGACCCGCGGCGAAGTAGTTGTCAAACAGGTACTTTGCGGAGACCCACGCTTCAGCAGCGGTTTCGTCTTCAACAGAGGCATCGCGGTACATCGTGTCGTCCGCAATGTTCACATACTGCGGCGCGGGATTGCCCTCCGCGTCCAGCGCGCCGACCATGCCCCAAGCGCTCATGTCGAGGTACACATCGGTGCCGGCGGCAACGAGGTTCTCGGCAGTGTCTGCAATCAGGTCATAAGTCGTCTTGCCCGCGTAGAGGTAGTTCTTCGCGTTGTAGATGACGAACTCACCAGCATAGTAGCTGTCAGCGCGGCGATTCAGCATCTTCGGGTTGAGCAGCTGCTGCATAGAGTACACATAGTCATCAGCGGTGATGGGGGTGCCATCTTCCCACTTGGCGAGCTTGTTCAGCGCGATACGCCAAGCCTTGGCGGTCTCGCCTTCCTTCACGCCGTACTGACCGACATACTCAGCAGTCACGTCCACCGGCATTTCAGCAGCCAGTTCGGGCATGACGGAGTAGCCATTCTTTTCGGAATTCAGAACGAAGGTGTAGAAACCAGAGCTGACATTGTTCAAAATATCAGTGTCTTCGTTCGTTTCCCAGGAGAGCGGGTCCCAGTTCAGAGAAGAGTTAATGCCGGGAGTGTAGCTGTTGTAGGTGTACACCTTTTCATCGGTGTAGTCCTTGCCAGCTTCGCCGACATACTGATCGGTAGAAACCGTCTGCGCGCTCCCCTCGCTCTTTTCCAGCGTGACAGTGCCCGCGTTGTACACGCGCTCACCGACATCGTAGGAATCAGCAGGCGTGAACGTGCCTTCTGCCAGCGCAGCCGCACTCAGCATCATGCACGCAGACAGGACCAGAGAGAGAATCTTCTTCATGGTCTAACCCCTCCAATTCATTTCGTACCAGATGACACGATGCAAATGATACGTTGCATCTATTATAGGGGAATTGCCGCTTCCTTGTCAAGTGTCTGCCGCTTGCAATTTTTGACCAATCTTCCTGCAAAATTCCCCACTTTCACAGCAATCCCTTGATGTAACGCCGTGAAATCGTTTTCGCATGGAAATTGTTTTTTTTGTGTATTTTCGTTCTTTTCCCTTGATTTCTCTGCCTTTGCGCCATGCTTGACGTTTCCCGTTTTTTCGCCTATACTATCCTGTGAAATGAAAGGAGAATTCCCGCATTATGAATGTTGACCTGACCCATGGTTCGATTTTCCGCGGACTGCTCCGTTTTTCTCTGCCGCTGATGGCGGGCAATCTACTCCAGCAGCTTTATAACCTTGTGGACACCTTCGTCGTCGGGCGATACTGCGGTGAAATCGCCCTTGCCGCCGTCGGCAGCGCGTTTTCCGTCATGATTCTGCTCACGAGCATCGTCACCGGGCTGTGCATGGGCAGCGGCGTAGTTGTCAGCCAGCTTTTCGGGCAGAAAGACGATGCCGGCGTGCGCAAGGCGGTCGGCAATGCGTTTGTGCTGATTGCGGGCGTATCAGCGCTGCTGACCATCCTGTCCTACGCGCTCCTGCCCGTCATGATGGCGCTCCTGCGCATTCCGCCTGAAGCGCAGGGCGTTCTCTCCTGCTACCTCTTGATTGTGTTCATCGGTATCATCCCGACGTTCCTGTATAACTTCGGAGCGTGTATGCTCCGCGCCGTTGGCAATTCAACCGCGCCGCTGGTTTTCCTGCTGATTTCGTCGCTGACGAACGTCGCGCTGGACTTTCTGTTCGTGGCGGTGCTGCCGTGGGGCGTGGCGGGCGCTGCCGTCGCGACGCTTATTTCGCAAGTACTGTCCGGTTTCCTGTGCTTGGGATATGTGCTCTTCCGTGTTCCGGCGCTGACGCCCTCGCAGCACGACCTGCGCCCCGACCGCGCGCTGTTCAGGCGCATCTTCTCCGTCTCTGCCATGACCAGCATTCAGCAATCCATCATGAATTTCGGCATCCTGTGTGTGCAGAGTCTCGTGAACAGCTTCGGTCTGGCAGCGATGGCGGCATTCACCGCCGGCGTGAAGATTGACTCGCTGGCGTACAGCCCCGCGCAGGACTTCGGCAACGGTTTTGCGACCTTCGTCGCCCAGAATCAGGGGGCGAATCAGCCGCAGCGCCTCCATCACGGCATCCGCACAGCGTTCCTGCTTTCCGGCGGCTTCTGCCTGATTGTCTCCGCGCTCGTGGCGATTTTCGCCGAGCCGCTGCTGCTCGTGTTCCTCAAAAATGCATCGGCGGAGTCTCTTTCCATCGGCGTAACGTACCTGCGCACCGAGGGGCTGTGCTACATCGGCATCGGCTTCCTGTTCCTGCTTTATGCCATTTTCCGCGGTTTGGAGCAGGCGGGCATGAGCATCGTCCTGACGGTGCTTTCGCTTGGGCTGCGCGTTGTGCTGTCCTACGCCTTCGCGCCGCATTTCGGCATGATGGCGATTTGGCTGGCAATTCCGGCGGGCTGGCTGATTGCGGATATTGTCGGTTTCGTTGCCATGGGGCGGCGCGGACTAATGCGTTCCGCTTCCAATAAAACGGGCAAAAGCGTCTGCTGACATCGGGATGGATTCGCCGCTTTGTGACAAGTTTGTAACACCTGCGTCCTCTCCCCTTGACGAATCCGCCCCGGCGTTGTATGATGGGGATACTCAATACTGAAAGGATTGTGCGGAGCGGGTATGAAGAAGGAAACGAATCCCAAGGCGAAGCGGAATGGCCTGTGGTGCAATGTGCTGATTGTGGCAGCGCTGCTGCTGATTGTGGCGGTGCTGATGGTTGTGCTGCGGAGGAACGTACCCGCGAATGTAGACGCTAATGCGCCTTTGCTGCCCCTGACCGCAACAGATGCGCCGACCGAAGCGCCGACAGAGGCGCCGACAGAGCTTGCGACCAGCACACCGGAGGCAGCGGCGACCCCCGAAATCACCGCGGCACCGGAAGCGGCTGCCACGCCGGAAGTCACGGACGCCCCCGAAGCCACCGCCACCCCCGACCTGTCGCAGGTGAAAGCATTTCTCGTCGTCACCGTCGGTGACAAAACGTATCAGCCGATTCCGCTGACCGAAGAGGGCTATTATCGCCTCCGCCACGGCGACTGCATCAACATCGTCCATGTCACCCCGACAAGCATCGACATGCACGAGGCGAACTGCGACAATCAGGATTGCGTGGAGCAGGGCGAAGTGACGCTGGAAAACAAGGACACACGCATTCTGGGCAACATGATTATCTGTCTGCCGAATCAGGTGACGCTCCAGCTGTACAGCCGCGACGAATTGATGGACTGGCTGACGACCGTGCAGGAGGACGCAGCAAATGAATAAGCAGCAAATCACCACAAAACAGCTTGCGCTGTGCAGTGTGCTGCTGACGCTGATGCTGGTGCTGGGCTGGGTGGAGAGCCTGTTTCCGCCGCTGCTGGGCGTACCGGGCATCAAGCTGGGTTTAAGCAACGGCGTGCTGATTTTCGCGGTCTACATGCTGTCCCTGCCGACGGCGTGGGTGCTGATGCTGCTGAAAGTGGTGCTGTCCTCGCTGTTTTTGGGCGGCGTGGCGGCGCTGCCGTACGCACTGGCAGGCGGTGTGCTGTCGCTGGCAAGCATGTGTCTCCTTTCGCGCATGAAGTGGATGCACCCGGTCACGGTCAGCATTGTCGGCGGCGTGATGCACAACGTCGGGCAAATCGTGATGGCGATGATTATCCTCCACACGTCGCAATTGGCGTACTACATGGCTGTCCTGATGCTCAGCGGCATTCTCTTCGGCGCGCTGACCGGCGTGAGCGCCACGCTGGTGATGAAGCACATGAAGCATATCAAGTGGGGGAAATAGCGAAGGGGGGCAAGGGGCGACCGCAGACTTCATCTGTTTTCATGCCTTCTTGTCGCCTCCACAGAGTTGAAGCCCTCTGCACAACAAAAATCAACTAACACAGAACACAAAAAGCAGGACTACCTCCACGCCGGAGACAGCCCTGCTTTTTGTTGTGCGAATGAAAGCATGCGAATGAAAGCATCAGAAGAAAAGGAAACGCTTCTTCTGATACGCCTCGCTTGACATGCCCTTGAAATCATAGCCCGTCGCGGCAATCGCAGCTTTCACCTGCGCTTCGTCCAGCGGATTTTCGGAAATGACCACCGTTTCACCTTTGCCGTGGGAGGAAGTCACCTTCTTGACCGCCGGGAAAGCCTTGCGGATTGCGTCGTTGACATGGCTCTCGCACATGCCGCACATCATGCCGTCAATTTTCAGCGTCGTTTTTGTCATCAGCCCTCATCCTTTCGATGAATGCAATATACCCCATTGGGGTATATGAATGATAGCACCAGCGCGGCGGATTGTCAAGCGGTTTCGTTCGATGTGACTAACTTTTTAAGGTAACACCGCACAGCACAAATGAGGTGGTCGGCTGGCGAATGGATTTTTCGTCAGATACAAATGCAAATTTCGAAGATTTACTGGCGGTAAATCGAGGAATTTGCATGCCGCAGATGGCAGAAAAGACATCGCCAGCCGCGCCTCCGAATTGTGCGGTGGTGCCTTAGCGGATGCCCGACCAGAGCGCGTCATTTTCCGCTTGAAACGCTTCCCTCAGCGCATTTTCATCTTCAGTAGATACATCCTGCTCAAAAATCAGGATGCCGTCCATATCCGGATCATGTTCCCAAACCTGCAGGGTCAGCACATCATTGTAGTGCCGGACGGTATAACCATCCGCGTCGAACGTCCAGTCCTCTTTCTCCTCGCCGACCGCCCAGCGCAGCAGTACCGCCTCCGTCCCATCAAAACGGTACAGCGTTTCTCTGTGAATGCCGCCCGCCAAGCCGCCGTTCACAGAACTCCTTACAATCTTGTGTTCCGCATCAAGGTCGTAATTCGTGAACGTCAGCGGACAGAGAACATACTGTTCGCCATCAAAAATGAAAAACTGGTAGACAAAATTGCTCGCGCCGCGCTGTGTCAGTATCACCACATCGTTGATGCCGTCGAAGTTGACATCCGCATAGGAAAGGTACGGGTCTTTCTCGCCGGACACGAAGCAGAGTTCCTGCCCGTTGGCCGCAATCAGGCGGTGGATGTACTCGTTCTCCGTCGTCTGCCCGATAATTTCCGCGCGGACGGGGGCGATGGTCATCAGGAGAAGCAAGGCAAGCAGGCAGAAACGGGAAATACAGTTCTTCATAAAGAATACTCCTTTCGCATTGGTATGCTAATGAAAGAACGAATACGGGGCAGCAATTCATCCGCAGAAAAAAAGGAAATTTCTTCATCATCCGAAATGGAAATGCTTGCAAATTACTGATGTTTGCGTTATAATGAAAATGGTAATTTATGATTCATACTATTTCCAGATAAGAATGCGCCAAGATGCGCGGCGAATTTTTCATTCTGGCTAACGTGAATGGAACGCAGCGTAGCAGCGCTACGCTAAGTGGAATGAGCGGACGCCAGAAGGGAAAAGGCGCAAGCAGATGGCGCAGATGAATCTGGAAATAGTATCAAGGTTTCTTGCTGGGGAAGTGGGGAAAGGGGTGTTTGCCACGGCGCACGAAGGAGCAGCGCAGTACTGCCGCAAAGTGGACAAGCGTGAAATTCCGGTCTGTCCGATTTTAGGGGTCAATATTGCTGTCATCAACATGAATTGGCTGCTGAAATATTTGGCGCAGAATATTCATCAATTGCAGGGAGATTACATCTGCGTATCGAATGTACATACAACCGTCGTCAGTTACGAGGATGCGGACTACCGTGCCGTGCAGAACGGCGGTTTGATGGCGATTCCGGATGGCAATCCGCTGGCGCAGGAGGCGCGGCGGCGCGGGTATCCGCAGATTCAGCGGACAACCGGGCCTGACCTGATGATGGAGGTCTTTCGGCAGTCCACGGCACACGGCTGGCGGCATTATTTCTACGGCAGCACGCAGGAAGTGCAGGAGAAAATGATTACGCGCCTGCAGCAGGAGTATCCGGGGCTGATAATTGCGGGCACAGACGTGCCGCCTTTCCGCGAACTGACACCGGAGGAAGATGCGCTTGCCGTGGCGCGCATCAATCAGGCGCAGCCGGATTTTGTGTGGGTCGGGCTGGGAGCGCCGAAGCAGGAGCGCTGGATGGCGGCGCACCAAGGGCGTGTGCACGGGCTGATGATTGGGGTCGGCGCGGGCTTTGATTTCTTTTCGGGCAACGTCAAGCGCGCCCCGTTATGGATGCAGAAGCACAGCTTGGAATGGCTCTATCGCCTGATGCAAGACCCGAAGCGGCTATTCCAGCGCTACTGGAGTACGAATCTGAAATTCATCTGGAACGCGGCCATCAGGAGAAAGTAAATGCAGCAAGCGACAAAACAGCCCGCTGTACTGCTGGTACACGACTATTATCAGATTCCCGGCGGCGAGGATGTCGTTGTGGCGAACGAGAAGCACCTGCTGGAAACGCACGGTCACGCTGCGGCGCTGTATGCGCGGCGGAACGAGGAAATTTCGCGCATGGGAGCGCTGGAGAAAATCCGCAGTGCGCTGGGGATGTTTTTCAGCATCCGTACATACCGCGAGGTTCGGCGGAGCATCCGCGAAAACCGGATTTCGCTGGTGCATGTGCACAACACGCTGCCGCTGATTGGCCCGGCAGTGTATTACGCGGCATTGCGCGAGGGCGTTCCCGTGGTGCAGACGGTGCACAACTTCCGCCTGCTCTGCCCGAACGCGATTTTCTACCGCGACGGCCATATCTGCGAGGACTGCACGAAAAAGGGGCTGCACTGCGCGGTGAAGCACCGCTGCTACCGCGGCAGCCGCCTGCAGACGGTGCTCTGCGTGCTCAGCACACGTTTGCACCGCGCCCTCAAAACGTACAGCCGCCTGCATTACATCACCCTGACGGACTTCAACCGGCAGAAGCTGCTGGCGCTTAAGCAGATTCCGCCGGCAAACGTGTCCGTAAAGCCGAACTTTGTGGAACCGCCGGAGACGATTGTGCCATATGCGGCGCGCGAAAATCAGGTGGTGTACATCGGTCGGCTGGATGCGCTCAAGGGCATTCGGCTGCTGCTGGAAGCGTGGGCGCGCTACGAGCGTTCAGGCGGGGGCATGAAGCTGATCATCTGCGGTACAGGGCCGGAGGAAGCATGGTGCCGCGAATATCTGACGCGGGAAAAGCTGAAGCAGGTAGAACTGCGCGGCTTTGTGCCAAATTCGGCGGCACGGGCGCTGATGGGGCAGTCCAAGGCGCTGATTCTGCCGACACAGTGGTATGAAGGCTTCCCAATGACGATTGTGGAAGCCTTCAGCGCCGCCACGCCGGTGATTTGCTCGGATTTAGGCAACGCAGGTTCCCTGATTTCGGACGGCGTGACGGGCTTCAAGTTTCCGGCGGACTCGGCGGAGCAGCTGGCGCAGACGCTCAACCGGCTGCAACACGCGGAATCCGTCAGCGAGGGCGCGCTGAAAACGTATCAGGAGAATTTCACGGCGGAAGCAAATTATCGTCAGCTGATGGCGATTTACAGCAAGGCGATGCAGAAAAGCGGCGAAAGGAACGAACCATCATGCGGCTGATTGTGGCAGATGTACGGAGCACCAGCACAGACGGCATTGCCGCTGGGCATTATTTCACCGTCGCGCAAAATTATCTTGACCTGTTCAGCGCGGAGATGGATGTGCGCATTGCGGGCGGGCCGGTGTACGGCGACCGCTTCGGGAATAAGCTGATTCGTCTGCCGCATGATTACATCGTGGGCAGTTCGGCAGTGCGCAACAAACGCGCCGTGTTCCAGAACGTGCGCGCGCTGCTTCGGGAAGCGCAGGATGACGTGATTGTCCTCCAATGCAGCGCCGTCGCAACAGCGTATCTGGGGCTTGCACTGTTCAAGAAGAAAGAAACGCGGGTCTACGCCATCCAATACAGCACCGACGGCGTCAATTCGGTGCTGAAGCGGGGGCTGTATGCGCTGTGCAGGCGGAAAATCAGCGGCGTTATCTGCCCCAATGCAGCCATTGGCGCGGCGTATGGGCGGCCGATGTGCGTCGTATCCGATTACATCAGCACAGGAACGATGCAGCCGCCTGTGCCGTATGCGCAGAAGCGCTATGATTTCGGCATGGTCGGGCTGATTACATCGGACAAGGGCGTCGTTGAGGCGGCAAAACAGCTGCGGAACACGCCGTATCGGGTGCTGATTGCGGGTCGGGTGCAGGAAGCGCCGCTGGAAACGGAGCTGCGGGCAGTCTGCGCGGGCGCAAAGAACATCGAGCTGCGGCTGGAATACCTGTCCGAAGCGGCGTATGACGAGGCGATTCGCCAATGCCGCTACTGCATCCTAAACTATTCGGAGAATTACTCCCTGCACAGCAGCGGCGTTGTATTCGATATTCTCTTCCGGGGCGTGCCGATTGTGGGCAGCCGCTGTGGGACGCTGCAAATGGTGGAAGCAAACGAATTGGGCAAAACGGTATCCAGCATGGCGGATTTTGCGCCGGAAAGGCTGCTGGATGAAGCCGTGCATGACCGCTATGTGCGCAACATTGCGCGCTACTGCCAATCGCAGGCGCAGGAGCGGGAAAAGCTGCGGGATTTTCTGACGCGGGGCGCGGTGGAATAACCATGCCGCACAGCGCAAAGTGAAAGGAGGGGCTGAAGCGTGAAGGTCATGTGGATGGGGAATATTATCCTCCCTGCCATTGCGGAAAAAGAATCGCTTCCCCCGGTGTATATCGTGGGCTGGCTGGTCGGGCTGTCGCGGCGGCTGACGCAGCTGCCGGATGTGGCGCTGACGTATGTGTTTGACGCGCCGAAAGCGCTGACGGGCGAAGTGGACGGCTACCGCTATTACGGGCTTGTCAACCCCACACGCCCTACGCAGCGCTGCGGCGAAGCCTACACCCGGCAGCTGGAGGATATTCTGCGCAAAGAGCAGCCGGATGTCATTCACCTCTGGGGCACGGAAAATCAGCACACGCTGGCCATGGTTGACGCGGCGGAACACATGGGGATGCGCGAGCGGATTGTAATTTCCATTCAGGGGCTTCTGTCCATATACGCGGAGCATTATCGCGCTTATCTGCCGGAACACGTCTGCCACGGGCACACGCTGAAGGACTTGGTGAAGGGCAATATCGTCCGGCAGGAAGCAATCTACCGCCGCGTCGGGCAGTATGAACAGGAAGCCCTGCGCAGGGTGCAGCACGTCATCGGGCGCACCGACTGGGATGCTGCCTGCATGGCGGAGCTTGCCCCGCAGTCGGCCTATCATTTCAACAACGAAACGCTGCGGGACGAGTTCTACACCGGCGAATGGTCGCTGAACAGCTGCGAGCCGCACAGTCTCTTCTGCAGTCAGGCGCATGTGCCGCTCAAGGGGCTGCATCTCCTATTGCAGGCGCTGGCGATTGTCCGCAAGCGCTATCCCGATGTCAAGCTCTATGTGGGACGCAAGGACTATGGGCGCATTCCGTCGCTTGCGCGCAATGCCTATGAACGGTACATCCACCGTCTGCTGCGCGAAAACGACCTCTACGGTCATGTTGTTTTTACCGGCAGCCTGAATGCACAGCAAATGAAGGAGCGGTATCTAAAAAGTCAGGTGTTTGTGCTGCCGTCGAGCATTGAAAACTCCCCCAATTCGCTGGGCGAGGCGATGCTGCTTGGCGTACCGTGCATTGCGTCGGATGTCGGCGGCGTGCGCTGTCTGATGACGCACGGCGTGGAAGGGCTGATTTATCCGGCAGACGACCCGCATTTGCTGGCGCATGATATCTGCGAGATGTTCGCGCATCCGGAAAAAGCGGCGCGGATGGCGCGCGCCGGACGGGAACACGCCGGAAAAACGCATGATGCGCAGAAGAATCTGGAGATACTACTTCAGATTTATACGGAGATTGCACGATGAAAATCCGAATCACAAAGAACCATGTGGATGCACTCTGTGTGCTGATTGGCGTGCTGGGCATGGGCTCGCTGTATTTTCAGGTGCTGCGGATGCCGCTGATGGCAGCCATGCTGATTGCGTCGATTCTGCTGCTGACGCGGGCGCATCATCCGAAAATCAGCGTCCAGAATGTACGCCTGACGCTGCTGCTGACGGCGGCGCTGCTGCTGACGAGCTTCGTCAACCCGCAGAACGGCATCCACATCAACGATATTGTCATTTGGCTTTGCAACATCGGCTATGTGCTGGTTCTGCAAAGCTGCATCGGGTATCGGACGTATATGCGGCTGTATACCAAAGTCATGCTGGCAGAGGCGGCCATCAGCCTGATTTCCTTCGTCATCGGCGATTTGCTGTCGCTGCCGCTGCCGCTGCTGCACTACGAAGTTTCCAGCGTCAACGGATTTTACTTGACGCCTTATTTCACCTTAGGCTGGCTGAACATCCCGGTTTTCCACCGCAACGCGGGCATGTTCAACGAACCGGGCAGCCACCAGATTTTCCTGAACTTCGCGCTGCTGTTCCTGATGAGCGACGAAACGCGCATGGGCATGAGCAAGAAGAAATACTGCTGGGCAATTGCGCTGCTGATTGTTACCATCCTCAGCACGCTGTCCACAACAGGCTTTATTTGTCTGGGCGTTGTGCTGCTGACGGTGGCCTTCCGCAAAAAGGGCAGGAAAATGGCGCGCAGCATCAAGATGGCGGCGTTCGTTGGGCTGATTTTGCTGTTTGTCATCGAGTCTGCCACGGGCGTGGTGGAAAAGAAGATTATCGGGCGAAATTCCGGTGGTTCGTTCTACACGCGGTGGAACGACACCATCAGCGGCTTTGAAATCGGGCTGGAATCCCCCATTGCGGGACAGGGCGTTTTCTCGGAGCGAAAGGCGGAAATTCTGCTGGAACACAGGGTGCAGAACATTTCCAACGGCTTTGCCGCCTTCGTCATGGATACAGGGTTGATTCTCCCGGCAGTTTGGCTGTGGCTGACGTACCGCGGTATCCGCACCAAATTCGCCAAGGCGCGGCTGCTGTATGTGCTGGGCGTTTTCCTGCTGTATTTCCTGTGCATCAACACGGAGGGCGTTTTCCTGAACATACTGTTTCTGGGACTGCTGGGCAAGTGGCAGCCGGAGGACGCGGCGCAGGAGCAGACAGGCAAAACAGGCGGAGAGGAATCATGAACACAGCATCAAGGAGCGAAAACACGGCGCGCAACATCGGTGTAGGCGCAGTACGGCAGGTGGTCACGCTGCTGCTGGCTTTTGCCGTGCGAACGGTGTTTGTGCGCCGGCTGGGCGCGGATTATACGGGTGTCAACGGGCTGTACAGCAACATTCTTGCCATGCTGTCACTGGCGGAGCTTGGCGTGGGCAACGTGCTGGTGTACAGCCTGTACGCACCGCTGCACCGGGGCGACACGGGCGAAATCCAGCACCTGCTGGGCTATTATCGTCGCATTTACCGCCTGATTGCGCTGGCGGTAGCGCTGCTGGGCGCGGCGGTAATCCCCTTCCTGCCGCTCATCATCAGCAGTGAGCTGCCGATGGCGCAGCTGATCGTCTACTATGTGCTGTACCTGGCGAACTCCGTGGCATCCTATCTGGTCATCTACAAAACGACGCTGATTCAGGCCGACCAGAAGGCATATTTGCAAAACATGGTTTCCGCCGCGGCGCTGGTGGTGCAGTATGCGGCGCAGATGGCGTGCCTGCTGATTTGGGGCAGCTATCTTGGCTATTTGCTGATTCAGATCGCCTGCACCCTCCTGCAGAACGCGGTGCTGAGCCATTTAGCGGATAAGATGTACCCCTTCCTGCGGGAAAAGCAGAAACACGAGCCGATGCACCGCAAGCAGGAGCTGAACGACAACATCCGCTCCATGTTTCTCTACAAGCTGGCGACAATACTCATCAACAACACGGACAACATTCTGATTTCCGTCATGCTGGGCACGGTGTTCGTCGGCTACTACTCCAACTACGCGTCGCTGACGACGTATGTGACAACGTTCGTTTCCATCGTGATTACCGGCATTTCCGCCAGCTTGGGAAATCTGAATGCCGAGAAGAATTCGGAAAAGTCGTACGCCATGTTCCGCAACCTGATTGTCCTCTTTGGGGCGATTACAGGCTTCTGCGTCGCCGCATACGGCGCGGTTGTGCAGGACTTCATCCCCATCTGGGTGGGCGAAGAATACCTGATGGACACAGGGACAGTGGCAGCGGTGCTGTTCACATTCTACCTGAGCACCATCGTCGCGCCCGTGTGGATGTACCGCGAAACGCTGGGGCTTTTTCGGCAAATGAAATATGTTATGTTTATGACGGCGCTGGTCAACATCCTGCTGTCCATCCTGCTGGGGCAATTCTTCGGCGTGGCGGGCATCATCGGCGCAACCGGGCTGGCACGGCTCTGCACCATCTTCTGGTATGAGCCGAAAGTGCTGTTCCATCGCACCTTCGGGCGCAGTGCTGCCGCGTATTTCAAGGCGCAGGGCGGCTTGCTGCTGCTCAACGGCGCGGTGATGTTGCTGTCGCTGCTGCTGTGCGCGCGGATGGGGCATACGCTGATGTGGATTATCCTCAAGGGCATCACCTGCGCGGCGGTGACGGCGCTCCTGTACACGCTGGCGCTGGGGCGGACGGCAGAATATCGCTGGATGCTTGAAAAAGGGCGGAGTTTCTTGCGCAAATGGAGGAAGAAGGCATGATCGATCAGGGAATGCAGCACTGCCGTAAAATTGTGCGTTTTGACCCTACCATTTCAACAGCGAATCAGGGAGATTTCATTATCCGCAACGCCTGCGAGCATGTGCTGCACGACTGCTTTCCTGTGCAGCTGTCCGTCGCCGTGCCGGTTCGGGACAGGCTGTCGAAGGTATCAATGAAGCACGTCGGCAGTGCGGATTACGCATTTGTCTGCGGGACGAATCTGCTTTCCTCGGACATGCGCCGCCAAAGGATGTGGAATATCCGCCTGCGGGACGCGGTGATGATGCGCTGCGGCGATTTGCACAAGCGGGAGCTGCTGAATTTCCGCCTGATTCGTGAAAAATTTCAGCGCACGCATGTCATTTTGCTGGGCGCGGGGTGGTATCAATATCAGGACGAGCCGACAGGATACACGAAGCGGATTCTTAAAACGCTGCTGGATGGGCAGTACCTGCACGCGGTGCGCGACGAATACACGCGCCAGCGCCTGCTGAAGCTGGGCATCACGAACGTGCTGAATACGGCGTGCCCGACAATGTGGGGGCTGACAGCCGACAAATGCGCGCAGATTCCGACGCACAAGGCGGAGCGCGTCGTGACAACGCTGACGGACTACCGCAGCAGCCCGGAGCAGGATGCGCAGATGCTGACCATGCTGCAAAAGCACTATCGCGAGGTGTATGTGTGGCTGCAGGCAGTCGAGGACTACGCCTGCCTGCGCCAAATGGATGCGCGTGTGACGCAGAATTTGCACCTGATTCAGCCGAATCTGCGAGATTACACAGCGCTTTTGGCATCAGGCGGGATTGACTACGTTGGCACGCGGCTGCACGGCGGCATCCACGCAATGAACATGGGCTGCCGAAGCCTGATTCTGGCGGTAGACAACCGCGCAAGTGAAATCGCGAAGGACACGAATCTGCCCGTCCTGCCCCGCGGCGGGAATTTGGATGTGCTGGAGGAGCGCATCTGTTCCGCATGGGAGACGCAAATTGATTTGCCGACCACGGCAATTCGGCAATGGAAAAATCAGTTCCGCGAGACAGATGCAGAGAAAGTGCCTTGATTTTCGTATAAAATTCGGCTTTCTGCGCGGTAAGTATTGACAGGCGACTTGTAATTTGTTACAATATAGCTGGAATTGGGAAAGAGATTGCTATATCCACCGGAAGCACTGCAGCTCGCCGCGAAAAGAAAATGGAAAGCAGCAGTCTCTTGCCACTGGCACAACCATACGTCGTGCCGGAAGATTGCACGGAACAAGGAGTGAGGACGATGAAGGACAAAAAGTGGATGCGAAAGGCATTGTCTTTCCTGCTGGCTGTATTCATGGTGACGGGCAGTATGGGAACAGTGCTGACGGCGGCTGCAGAAGAGCCGGAAACTCCGCCGACGGAAACGGTTGAGGTCGTGCCGACGGAAGCACCGGAAGCAACGGATGTTCCTGAGGTAACGGAAATCCCCGAAGCGACGGATGTTCCCGAAGCAACGGAAATCCCCGAAGCGACGGATGTTCCCGAAGCAACGGAAATCCCCGAAGCGACGGATGTTCCCGAAGCAACGGATGTTCCCGAAGCAACGGAAATCCCCGAAGCAACGGAAATCCCCGAAGCGACGGATGCTCCCGAAGCAACGGAAACGCCCGAAATCGTGGACGAAGCAGCCGTAGATTACAGCCGCTCCGTGCTGGATAACGAGTTCTTTGACTCCGGCTTTGCCGCGACGTTCAGCAGCGCACAGCTGTACCTGAATCCGACGGGCGATGAGCTGGTTGGTCGTGTAACCGGCGTGGTGTATGTGACGCATCGTCCGCAGAAGGGTCAGCTGAATGAACGGATTTCCGTCTGCGTGTATGACCAGACGGCTGGCGTTGCATATGGCTATCTGGCGGCGGATGCAGTGCATCCTGTGCCGGAAGAGGGCATTGAGAATCAACGTCACACCGGTGTTTTCGCGAGCGGCGTGGAAATGCCCAGTGCCCTGCTGGTGCTTGCGGCTGCGACAGAAGAACCCGTGCCGACCCCTGCACCCACGCCCGTGCCGACGGAAGAGCCCGTTGTCGTGCCGACCGAGGAACCCGTTGTTGAGCCGACCGAAGAGCCTGTTGTCGTGCCGACCGAGGAACCCGCTGTCGTGCCGACTGAAGAGCCTGTTGTCGTGCCGACCGAGGAACCCGCTGTCGTGCCGACCGAGGAGCCTGTTGTCGTGCCGACCGAGGAACCCGCTGTTGAGCCGACCGAGGAACCTGCTGTCGTGCCGACCGAGGAACCCGCTGTTGAGCCGACCGAGGAGCCCGCGTCGACCCCCGCGCCTACGGACGTGCCGGATGACCTCGAAAACATCGACCGCGCGGATGTGATTATTCCGGGCAAACCGACGTTCGAAATGGACAAGGCAACGGCGGAGCTGGGCGAGAATATCACCTTCACCATCCACACGAAGAACGCCACCAAAATTTTGATGTACATTGACGGCAGCGTCAACCGCTACATCTACGACGTGCCCACCGACACGTCGACGCTTACCATGTCCTTCTCCTCGATGGGGAGCAAGGGGGGCAAGCGCACCATCGCGTTCCAAGCCTACAACGGCAATACGCCCGGCGAAAAGTCCGCTGAACAGACGATTACGCTGACAAAGCCGTCTGTCAAGCCGCAGGTGACGGTGAAGGATATCGACAAGGCGACCGTGGGTCTGGGCGAGAACATCACCTTCACCCTGAGCATCAAAAACGCCACGAAGGTGCTGATGTACATCGACGGCAGTGTCAACCGTCGCTTCGAGGACATCACCCCCGATATGACGGAATACACCTTCACCATGTCGTTCTCGTCGCTGGGAAGCAATGGGGGCAAGCGCGCCATTGCGTTCCAAGCCTATAACGGCACGACGGCGGGCGAAAAGACCTCCGAACGTGTTGTGACTGTCGCAAACGAAAGCCCGAACAAGCCGACCGTGACCAGCTGGAGTTTGAACAAATCTACGGTTGATTTGAACGAAACCATCACCTTCACCATCAACACCAAGAACACGACGAAGATGCGTGTCTACATTGATGGCAAGCTGAACCGCTACATCTACGACGTGAAGGACGGCGCAACGACGTTCCAGATGTCCTTCTCGACGCTCGGTTCAAACGGCGGCGTGCGCACGGTGGCGTTCCAGCCCTACAATGGCAACACGCCCGGCGCTATGTCCGACACCAAGACGATTACCATCAGCGTGGCGAACAAGCCGCGGGTTGAGCTGCTGAAAATCAGCAATCAGAACGCGACGCTGGGCGAAAATATCACCTTCACCCTGCGCATCAAGAACGCCACGAAGGTGCTGATGTACATCGACGGCAGTGTCAACCGCCGCTTCGAGAACATCACCCCTGATATGACGGAATACACCTTCACCATGGCGTTCTCTTCGCTGGGGAACAACGGGGGCAAGCGTACCATTGCGTTCCAAGCCTACAACGGCGCAGTCGGCGGCGACAAGACCACCGCAACCACCATTTCCCTGATGAGCGGTTCGTCTGCTGCCCCCGTGATTGCGAATGTCAAGATTGACAAGACGATCGCGGTGCTGGGCGAGCAGATTAAATTCACTGTTTATCTGGACAACGCGACGAAGCTGCTGATGTATGTCGACGGGCAGGTGAACCGCCGCTTTGAGGACGTAACGACCAGCATGTCGAAGTACGAGTTCACGATGTCGTTCTCGTCGCTGGGGAATAATGGCGGCGTCCGTACGATTCAGTTCCAGCCTTACAACGGCACGACCGCGGGCGAAAAGTTTAAGGCGTACACGATTACACTGACGACGACCGTGGTCAACAAGCCGGAAGTCGTCAACTTCACCATGAATCCCAGCCGCGTGAAGCTGAATGTGCCGGTGACGTTCACGGTCAACACCAAGAACGCGACGAAGGTCGTCCTGTATGTGGACGGCAAGGCAAATACCAGCTACCCGACGACTGGCGATGTGACGGTCATCGAGCGCGCCTTCGCTTCGCTGGGCAGCGGCAACGGTGTCCGCACGATTCAGTTCAAGCCCTACTACGGAACGACCGCTGGCGAACTTTCCCCGGCGCAGTCCCTGACGCTGTATGTGACCGACGATCCGCTGACCGTGACCGTTCCTGCCGCGAAGCAGGGCGACGACCTGACGGTGACGTGGACGGCTGCTGGCGGCGCAACGAAGTATCAGCTGCTGCTGACCACGCCGGATGGCACGGCTGCGCTGCTGGGCGAAACGGCGGCGCTGAACTACACGGTGCCGGGTCTGAAGCTGCTGCAGCCGGGCGACTACACCATCACGATTAAGGCACTGTCCGGCAATACGGAGCTCGAATCTGTCAACAAGGCATTCACCGTGACAGGCGACTTCGTGTTCGCGGTTCGTGACGACTCAACGGGCATTGTGGTCGTCAAGTACAACGGCACGGCATCGACGCTGACCGTTCCGAACACGGTGGCGGGTCTGCCGGTGGTGGAAATCGGCGCGCAGGCGTTTGAGGGCAACACGAAGCTCAAGAGCGTAACCCTGCCCGCGACGATTGAAATCATTGGCCGCCGCGCGTTCGCGGAATGCAAGAACCTGCTGGAAGTTAAGTAAGGGTTCATTGGGATTACGAAAGCCGGGGGGTGCTGGTAAGGCAGTCCCCGGCTGTTTTGCTGCGAAAAAAACATACTTGCGATTGACGTTTCCCTGCCTATCTGCTATCATAAGATAAGCGCCCGCTATATGCCGCACACAAAAGGAGGTATGCCCTATGGAGCAGCTTGAAGTTCTGACCGAAGTGCAGGATTTGCGGAAGGTTTGGCCGCATGAAGCACTGGATTTTACGCCGTGGCTGGCAAAGGATGAGAACATCGCGATTCTGGGCAATGAAATCGGCATGGAAATTGCAGTCGACGGAACAGAATCTGCTGTGGGCGATTTCAGCGTGGATATTATCGCGACCGATATTGCAACGGGGCAGAAGGTTATCATCGAAAACCAGCTGGAGGATACCAACCACGACCATCTGGGCAAACTCATCACTTACGCCGCCGGAAAAGATGCGCAGACGATTATCTGGGTGGTAAAGCACGCACGCGAGGAACACCGCGCGGCGATTGAGTGGCTGAATAACCACACGGATGACGACATTGGCTTTTTCCTGTGCGAAATCCACCTGTATAAAGTCGGCAGCTCCAATCCTGCGGTGAAGTTCAGCGTGATTGAGAAGCCGAATGACTGGATTAAGAGCGTTAAAAAGAATCAGCAGCAGACAGAAAGCCAGCAGTTCCGCTTGGATTACTGGACAGCCTTCAATGAATATGCGTATGCAAACGCGCAGTTCGCAAGGCAATTTGGCAAGCGAAAAGCATCAAACAAAATGTGGATGAACCTGAGCATTGGCTCATCTGTTTATGATATTTGCTTACGCGCGGTTAAAACAGAAAATCTGCTTGTTGTTGAACTGTATATTCGCGGCGACAAGGATCTTTATCATCAGTTATTTGAAAAACAGAATGCCATTGAGCAGGAATTGGGCGTTACGCTTGACTGGCGGGAACTTCCAGAAAAGAAAGCAAGCCGCATTATGCTGACACGGCAGGTCGATTTTGACAATCGCAGCGCGTGGAATGCACAGTTTGACTGGATGATGGAGATGTCACTGAAATTCAAGAAGGTTTTCAAGAAATACCTATAACTTAACTCCCCCACGAAAAAATCCCCCGGAAGCCCATACTTCCGGGGGACAAACTATCTTATTCCGTCTTTGCGCTCTCTCTTGTATAATTCAGCAGTCCGCCATAGAGGATGCAGCCCTGCTGGCGCGCGGTCAGCGGCATCAGCACAATGTACTCCTCGTCCTTCGTGTCGTTATGCAGCACAAACGTGTCGCTGCCTCTTTCCACCGTCTCGCGGACGTTCGGCAGGCTCAGCGTGTCGCCCTGCGCGATGCGGTCGTAATCCGCCTCATTCTGGAACGTCAGCGGAAGAATGCCGTTGTTGATAAGGTTCGCCTGATGAATACGGGCGAACGACTTCGCGACGACGGCGCGGATACCCAGATACAGCGGGACAAGCGCGGCGTGTTCGCGGCTCGACCCTTGCCCGTAGTTCATGCCCGCAACGAGGATGCCACCGCCTTCCTTCTTCGCGCGCGCCGGGAACGTCGCGTCCACGGGGGTCAGGCAGAAGTCCGACAAGTACGGCACATTCGAGCGGAACGGCAGGAGCTTCGCATCCGACGGCGCAATGTGGTCGGTGGTGATGTTGTCCTCCATCTTCAGCAGCACCTTGCCGGAAATGGCATCCGCCAGCGGCTTGCCCAACGGGAAGGGCTGAATGTTCGGGCCGCGGACGACCTCCACCGTGTCCTCTTCGCCCGGCGCGACCGGGGGGATGACCAGATTGTCGTTGACGGTGTACGTCTCCGGCATCGGGATGTCGAGGTCAATGTCAAGGCAGCGCGGATCCGTCAGCACGCCAGTCAGCGCCGTAACAGCCGCCGTCTCGCAGGAGACAAGGTAAATGCCGGCGGACTTTGTTCCGCTGCGGCCGTAGAAATTGCGGTTGTTCGTGCGAACGGAAACGGCGTTCGTGCGCGGCGACTGCCCCATGCCGATGCACGGCCCGCAAGCGGATTCCAGAATGCGCGCGCCCGCCGCAATCATGTCTGCCAAAGCGCCGTTGCGCGCCAGCATCGTCAGCACCTGCTTCGATCCGGGGCCGATGACAAGGCTCACGTCCGGGTGCACAGTCTTGCCCTTCAAAATCCGGGCAACGCGCATCATGTCGGTATAGGAGGAGTTGGTGCAGGAACCGATAAACACCTGATCGACCTTAATCGGGCCGCATTGCTTGACGGTTTCCACGATGTCAGGCATATGGGGCTTCGCGACGAGCGGTTCAAGCGCGGTCAAATCAATGTCGAGGATTTCGTCATACGCCGCATCCGGGTCTGCGGACAGCGGCACGAAGTCCTGCTCGCGCTGCTGGGCTTTGAGGAACGCATGGGTCACTTCATCCGACGGGAAGATGGAGGTCGTCGCGCCGAGTTCCGCGCCCATGTTCGTAATCGTCGCACGCTCCGGGACACTCAACGTTTTCACGCCGTCGCCGATGTACTCCATCACCTTGCCGACGCCGCCCTTGACGGTCAGCCGGCGCAGGACTTCCAGAATAATGTCCTTCGCCGCAACGCCGTAGGACAGCTTGCCATGCAGGCGCACGCCGACGACACGCGGGCACGCCAGATAATACGCGCCGCCGCCCATCGCGACCGCAACGTCCAGTCCGCCCGCGCCGATGGCAAGCATCCCGATGCCGCCGCCCGTAGGCGTATGGCTGTCCGAGCCGAGCAGCGTGTAGCCCGGCACGCCGAAGCGCTCCAGCTGTACCTGATGGCAGATGCCGTTGCCGGGCTTGGAGCAGTAAATGCCATGCTTTTTCGTCACCGTTTGGATGTAATAGTGGTCATCCGCGTTTTCAAAGCCAGTTTGCAGCGTGTTATGGTCAATGTACGCCACGGACTTCTTTGTCTTGACGCGCTTGACGCCCATCGCCTCGAACTGCAGGTACGCCATCGTACCGGTGGAATCCTGCGTCAACGTCTGGTCAATGCGGATGGAGATTTCCGAGCCGGGAATCAGTTCACCGCTGAGCAGGTGCGCGGACAGGATTTTCTGGGTCAGATTCATCGCCATGAGGAAAGGACTCCTTTCATAATATGCACAATGCCCAAACGGGCAGAAACAGCCGAATGAACAGCTTCATGATACAGGATTCGGCACGGTGCGTCAATGCTTTTGGGCGGAAAGAACACAAAAAGCGCAGGCTATGAAAAACTCGCCGGATGTTTTAGACATACAGCCTCTTGACAACAAAGCTCCTATATGATATTATTTGAAGTAAACTACTATATAGGAGCATTTGCATGAAAATGAACGGCGGATTTCTTGTTACCAAAATAAAACAGCTTGGAGACCGAATCTTTGAGAAGATTCTCAGCGAAAAGAATATTGATGCGTTCAATGGAGCCCAGGGGCGCATTCTTTATGTGCTGTGGCAGGAGGATGGAATCTCGATCAGGTCGCTCTCGGTCAAATGCGGATTAGCGATAACATCTCTTACGACGATGCTGGAAAGAATGGAACATCAAGGGCTGATAAGCCGTGTTCAGTCTGAAACGGACAAAAGGAAAACACTCCTGTTTCTGACTGAGAAAGCACATGCCTTAAAGGGCGAGTACGATTCTGTATCTGATGAGATGGGCAGCATTTACTACAAGGGTTTTTCAGAGGAAGAAATTACCCGGTTTGAGGAATGCCTCGACCGCATCAGAAAGAATCTTGAGGAGTGGCAGAAGTCATGAGTATTTGTATCAAAGATCAGATTCAGAACATGAATCTCGTCATCGGCTGCACAGTGGGGTGTGCATATTGCTATGCCCGCAACAATGTGAAGCGCTGGCATATGATTGATGACTTCACTGACCCTGAATTCTTTCCGGGTAAGCTCAAGATGATGGAAAAGAAGCGTCCGCAGAACTTTCTTCTTACCGGCATGAGCGATCTCTCCGGATGGAAGCCGGAATGGAGAGACGAGGTATTTGCAAAGATCCGTGAAAATCCACAGCATCAGTTCCTGTTCCTTACCAAGCGCCCCGATCTGCTGGATTTTGATACCGATCTGGAAAACGCATGGTTTGGCGTTACGGTGACGAGGAAAGCCGAACTGTGGCGTATCGACGCCCTTCGGAAAAACATCAGAGCAAAGCATTACCATGTTACCTTTGAGCCGTTATTCGACGATCCCGGCACAGTTGACCTTTCCGGAATCAACTGGATCGTTGTCGGCACTATGACCGGGGTTCAGAGCAGGAAGGTTCATACGGAGCCAGAGTGGGCATGGTCTCTGACGGATCAGGCACACGCACTCGGCATTCCGGTGTTTATGAAGGAAGACCTTGTCCCTATCATAGGGGATGAAAATATGATTCAGGAAATGCCGGAGGAATTCAATAAAGTGTTGGAGGTGCAGAGATCATGGCAGAAGTAATCGATGGAATCCTTATTCGTGATGTGGAAACAAAGAATATCATGACCAAGTCCAGTCTGCCGGTAGGCGGTTACTCAGTCAATCCCTATGTAGGCTGTACACATGCCTGCAAGTATTGCTATGCTTCTTTTATGAAGCGATTTACCGGACACACGGAGGAATGGGGTACTTTCCTTGATGTGAAGCATTGGCCGGAAATTAAAAATCCGAAGAAATATGCCGGACAGCGGGTGGTCATCGGTTCTGTGACGGATGGCTACAATCCACAGGAGGAGCAATTCGGGAATACCAGAAAACTTCTGGAGCAGCTGATCGGCAGTGACGCAGATATTTTGATCTGCACAAAGTCTGATCTTGTGGTACGGGATATTGATCTGCTGAAAAAGCTTGGACGAGTAACCGTTTCATGGTCGATCAACACACTGGATGAAAATTTCAAGAACGATATGGACTCTGCTTCGAGCATTGAGCGGCGCATCGCTGCTATGAAGCAGGTATATGACGCAGGGATCCGTACAGTTTGTTTCGTATCCCCGGTATTCCCCGGTATCACGGACTTTGAAGCGATCTTTGAGCGGGTAAAGGATCAGTGCGATCTGTTTTGGCTCGAAAACCTCAATCTTCGGGGCGGCTTCAAAAAGACGATCATGGATTATATCGCCGGAAAATATCCTGACCTTGTACCGCTTTACGATGAGATCTATAACAAGCATAACCGCAGCTACTTTGAAGCGCTTGAAGCAAAAGCTGAGGAAATGGCTGAGAAGTATGATTGTCCCTTTGTGGATAATGAAATGCCTTATGGCAGAGTTCCGCAGGGACATCCGGTGATTGTGGATTATTTCTATCATGAGGAAATCCGAGGGACAGAGAATACCGGAAAAAGAAATCGTTATACTATTTCCAAATGAGAATGCGCCAAGATGCGAAGCGAATTTTTCGCGCTGGCTAACGCGAATGAAACGCAGCGTAGCAGCGCTACGCTAAGTGGAATGAGCGGACGCAAGTGCGGAAAAGGTGCGAGCAGATGGCGCAGGTGAATTTGGAAATAGTATTAAACAGTAATTTTGCGGAGAGGAACAGAATGGACACAACGCTACAAGATACTCTTTTTTCTTTGACCGGCATCAAGCTGTCTATCCGCTGTATGAGTGCTTTCAGGAAAAGCTGCTTGCCAGATTCCCTGAAAGCCGAATCAAAGTGCAAAAATCCCAAATTTCATACTGCAATCGCCACCTTTATGCCTGTGTGTCCTTCTTGAAGGTAAAAAAGAAATCAGAACTGCCCGAAGACTATTTTGTGCTGACGCTGGGGCTGTCCGCACCGCTGGAATCTGACCGGGTGGCGGCAAAAACCGAGCCGTATCCGGGACGGTGGACAACACATTTTGTCATCAGCAGTCCATCCGATTTGGACGAGAAATTATTTGATTGGATCGAACTGGCATACGGTTTTGCTCAGGGAAAATGATGCAGTACAATTCTAAGGTAACACCGCACAAATGAGGTGGTCGGCTAACGTATGGATTTTTCGTCAGATGCAAATGCAAATTTCGAAGGTTTATTGGCGGTACATTGAGGAATTTGCATACCGCAGATGGCGGAAAAGACATCGCCAGACGCGCCGCCGAATTGCACGGCGGCGCCTTTATCAAACTGCCGTTTGTGTCAGGTTTTTTTACACCGGCTGCGGTTTGTTTATTGTATTCCGGGGAAAATCGGGGTATCATACAGGCACGAAGCGAGATGAAGCGCGCTTCGGATGAACAACAATTTTTCTCCACTGCGTCTGATTGAAGGAGGACGAACTTATGTATTATTCCAGCGGTAACTATGAAGCCTTTGCCCATCCCAAGAAACCGGAAGGCGTTGACCACAAGAGCGCCTATATTGTCGGCGCAGGTCTGGCATCCCTGACGGCGGCGTGCTATCTGGTGCGCGACGGTCAGATGAAGGGCGAGCACATCCATATTTTCGAGAAAGACCCGGTGTCCGGCGGTGCGTGCGATGGCCGGAAGTATGATGTCGGCTACATGATGCGCGGCGGCCGCGAAATGGACAACCACTTCGAGGTCATGTGGGATTTGCTCCGCTCCATCCCGTCCATTGAGACCGAAGGCGCAAGCGTGCTGGACGAGTATTACTGGCTGAACAAGGAAGACCCGAACTTCTCCCTGTGCCGCGCGACCGAAAAGCAGGGGCAGGATGCCCACACGGACGGCAAGTTCGCCATCTCCGACAAGGGCGCGATGGAAATCATGCACCTTTTCTTCACGCCGGATGAGCAGCTGTATGACAAGCGTATCACCGATGTTTTCGACGACGAGGTGTTTTCCTCCAACTTCTGGATGTACTGGCGCACGATGTTCGCCTTCGAGAACTGGCACAGCGCGCTGGAAATGAAGCTCTACATCAAACGCTTCATCCACCACATCGGCGGTCTGCCGGACTTCAAGGCATTGCGCTTCACCCGCTATAACCAGTACGAATCCATCATCCTGCCGATGGAGAAGTACCTGAAGGAGCATGGCGTGCAGTTCCACTATTCCACCAAGGTCACGGACGTTCGCTTCGACGTCACCGCGACGCGCAAGCAGGCTTCCTCCATCACCGTGGAGCATGATGGGCAGACCGACGTGATCGACCTGACCGAAAACGACCTGCTGTTCATCACCAACGGCGGCTGCGTCGAAAGCAGCACCTACGGCAGCCAGAACACTCCCGCGCCCTTTGACCCGGAGCTGAAGCCCGGCAACGGCTGGGATTTGTGGAAGAAGATTGCCGCGCAGGACGCTTCGTTCGGCCGTCCGGAAAAGTTCTGCTACGATCCGGAGCAGAGCAACTGGATGAGCGCGACCGTCACCACGCTGGACGACAAGATTCCGCAGTATATCCAGAAGATCTGCAAGCGCGACCCCTTCTCCGGCCATACCGTCACCGGCGGCATCGTGACCGTGAAGGACTCCAGCTGGCTGATGTCCTGGACGCTGAACCGTCAGCAGCAGTTCCGCGATCAGCCGAAGGATCAGCTGTGCGTGTGGGTGTACGGTCTGTTCTCCGATAAGCCCGGCGACTATGTAAAGAAGCCCATGCGTGACTGCACCGGCAAGGAAATCTGCATGGAGTGGCTGTACCACATGGGCGTGCCCGAAAGCGAAATCGAGGAACTGGCGGAGCACAGCGCGAATACGGTGCCGGTCATGATGCCCTACATCACGGCGTTCTTCATGCCGCGCGCCGCGGGCGACCGTCCGGACGTTGTGCCGGAAGGGGCTGTGAACTTCGCGTTCCTCGGTCAGTTCGCGGAGGTGCCGCGTGACACCATCTTCACCACGGAGTACTCCATGCGTACCGCGATGGTTGCCGTGTACACGCTGCTGAACGTTGACCGCGGCGTTCCGGAGGTCTGGGGCAGCACCTACGACATTCGCGACCTGCTGAACGCGACGGTGCAGCTGCGCGACGGCAAGAAGATTACCGACTTGGATCTGCCGCTGATGGAGCGCTTGGCGCTGAAGGAAGTGCTGAAGAAGATTTCCGGCACGGACATCGAGAAGCTGCTCAAAGAATATCACTGCATCTAAGAGATTTGCCCCCGCTGTCTGGATTGGCAGCGGGGGATTTTTTTTCGTGTTTCGCGTGATTTCCACATAAACATTGCTTTGTCATGCAGAGAGTTTCGCGTCTGCGGACGCGACAAGGGGGCAATGAAAACAGACGAATGTCTGCGGTCGCCCCCTTGACCCCTTCGCCCGCCACCCATGTTACTTGTTTTTTATCGAAACTATTATTTATGTAGTTAGCTTTCCTTTCGTCTTTTCAAGCTACGGCATAATTCAACCGCAAATAACCCCAAAAGTGGCGGCGCCGAAGGTTTCCAAAGGGCGATCGCAGACTTCGCCTGTTTTCATCGCCCTTTGGTCGCCTCCGCAGAGGCGAAACCCCTGCATGATAAGCACAAATCTATGCGAAAATCAGATTCCCGAAAAAATCCGCAAAAAAATAAATTTTTTTTGAAAAGCAAGCAGGAAAATTGCAAAATACGTCGAATATAAATACTGTCAGAGTTTTTGACGCTGACCAAATGCGGGAATGGCGGAATTGGCAGACGCGCTAGATTCAGGTTCTAGTGAGGGCTAACTTCATGCAGGTTCAAGTCCTGTTTCCCGCACCACGGAAACCCTTGATTTACAAGGGCTTCCGATTTTTTTATGCGCGGAAATACCCAAACCGTACCCAAACGATACCCAATCATCACATGTTTTCAATGAAGGCCTGCATCCTGTTTGCCGATTCGCGGCGCATGGTGTCCGTCACGTGACCGTAGCGATCCAGTGTGAACGCCGCGGAATAGTGCCCCATGTTTTCCTGCAGGGTCTTGATGTCGTCCCCTGCCCGAAGGCTGTTCACCGCGAAGGTGTGGCGCAGATCGTGCACCCGATGGTGCTCCAGGCCTGCAGCCGCCAGAATGTCCTGGAATTCCTTCCAGATGGTAGGCTGCGAGTAATGACTGCCGTCTTTGTGGGTAAAAACCAGATTGGGAAACTCCCCCGGATTCCACAGATCGCCCATCAGGAGCCGCTGCTCCGCCTGGGCGATTTTGTGCTTCTTGAGCACCTGCATGATGTAGGGAGCGGGAGCAATGACGCGGGTCTTGCCGTTTTTGAGGGTGCCGAAGCGGTACTTCTGCCCCTTCTTGCGGGTCTGCACCAGCTGCTTTTCCACGTGGATCACTTCGTTCTCGAAGTCCACGCAGTCCCAGGTCAGGCCGATCAGCTCGCCGATCCGCATCCCGGTGAAGGTGGCCGTCAGAAACAGCGTCTCGAAGGGGTTGCCTTTCAGCGCTTCGAACAGCTTTTTCTGTTCCGGTGCGTCCAGGGGCGCCACCGGCTTCTCCACCACCTTGGGACGGATGGTGTAGGTGGACGGGTTCTTCGTCAGATACTCCACCCGCATGGCCATGTCCAGCGCCCGGTGCAGGATGCCGTGGATGTTCTTGATGTACTTGGGGCTCACTCCATCGTCCCGCATCTTGTTGTAGAATTTCTGGATCATGGGTGTCCGCAGATCCTTGAGCAGTACGTCTCCGAAGGCAGGCTTCAGATGCAGCCGCACCACGGATTCGTACTGGAGCGCCGTATTGGGCTTTACATCTGCCAGGTACTCCTTCAGCCAGGTGTCCAGCCATTGCCCCACGGTGATGACATCCTCCGGCCGGGGCTTGGGTGGCTCCTTGGGAGCGGCAGGCGGTTTGGCCGCCTGCCCTCCGTCGATGCCCAGCAGCGCTTTCATCTTCTCCCGGCACTCCTTCTGAGTGCGAGCGTAGACGCTCTTGCTGATCAGCTTGCCCGTCTTGGGATCGGTGCCCAGGGTGACCCGGGCCTCCCAGGTGCCATTGCTTCTTTTTCTCAGATTTCCTTCGCCGTGAGCACGCTTCAGCGCCATAGTTTTCTCCTTTCTTCAACCAATCCATCAGGGACTGCCGCGATATCAGGATCTTTTTCCCCACCTTCACGGACCGTACCTTCCCGGTGCGGACAACTTCGTACATGGAGGGTTTGCTGATCCCGATCAGCTCGGCGGCCTCGGAGACTGTCAGCGTGACTTTGTTTTCAGGCGAAGATTGTTGCGGTATATCTTTTTTAAGGTGCGCAGGCTCTGGACCGGGAGCAGCTTCATCGAATTGCAGAAGCAGCTGATCCACGATCTGATGTACCTGTTCATTAGTATAGAATCTCATATTCATATCGTCAATATCCTTTCACGCCTTAAAGCGATAAAAAGTTGTAAACTTTCTTCTTTTGTCTGCTCCTGCCGTTTTGTTACCGGTTAGAACCCCATTTTTGAGGGAGAAGATATATTTATCGTCTGCCTCAAAATCGCCCTTTTTCGTGCCCGGAAGCCCTTGAAAAATAAGGTTTTTTTCTTTCCCAAAGCGTTTCAACAGGTAACAAGACTTGTTTGATTTCTGTGAAAACCTATAATGCACAGAAGCGCTTTTTCCCCGTTTTGATGCGTCCATGCGTCCGGTGATGTTACACAGAGTTGGTTTTTCTCCCCTTGTCGTCCGGACGTATGGACGCTTTGTTTGGGGCAAAAATCGCTTTATGCATCTTTGAACGGGTTGTCGTCAGGAGCGACCTTCTGCCATCCGCCTTGCATGTAACCCGACGGGCTGATGATAGATCCAATCCCCCTGAAGCCTCTCACCTCGCGGCCTGCACTGTTGGTGAGATGGGTGGTGTAGTGAATACCGAGCTTCTCCTCATTGGCGCTCAGATATTCCACAAACGTCTTTCGCTTCATGGGCGGGTAGGCGTTTTCATCGCACCAGGTACAGTACACGGCGTACAGATCCTTAGAGCTGATGGAACGTTCCGGATCGCGGACAATGTATCCCTTCGACTCTATAAACAGCTCGATGTTGTTGGCGTCCTTCTTCACCATCTCCCGGTTC
>ENA-USUG01002427-USUG01002427.1-human-gut-metagenome-genome-assembly--contig:-NODE-2427-length-28238-cov-12.303682_pt1 | contig 28238 bp, 17 predicted proteins | sample MGYA00250059_ERZ773394 | MGnify/ENA primary metagenome ERZ773394 (study PRJEB29103, sample SAMN06111957) | human gut metagenome | biome: human gut; feature: ankylosing spondylitis patient; material... | reverse complement strand
GATAACGCTGCGTTTAAGGTGCGAAGCCTCTATCTTTGCCCCGCTCTCGATGACGCAGTCCTCGATGACGTTGCCGTTGCCTATTCTCGCGCCGCTCTTTATGTGCGTTTTGCCGCGAATGACGTTGTTAAAGCCCACCGTCACGTCCTCGTCGATGATTACGTCGCAGCCGATAACGGTGCAAGCGATGTCCTCGAAGTGCACGCCCTGACCCATGTGGAAGTCGAGTATGCGGTTTTTGAGTATGTCGGTGATAAGCCCCACTTGCTTGTAGCTGAACGCGGTGATAAAGTCCTCTTCGTCGAAGTAGAACGTGTTTTCGGTGTAGATTTTGTCGGCGTTCATTATGTACGCGCAGTTGAAAACGTAGCCGCGCGTCATCTTAATCACGGTTTTGCCGCTGTTGTACGCCTCGTCCACCGCCGCGTTCACCGTCTTTTTGGTGATGAGCGGAGTGTCGGAAAACAGTACGACTATATAGTCGTACCCGGGTCGAACGTGCGGCTTGACGAGCGCAGGCATCTCGAGATGCCGCTCGTAGTCCGCAACGTCGGTTTCCACGCCCGACAGCGCAAGCGAAACCCAATCCAGCATCGTTTTTCCTAAAATGTCGATGCCCGACGTTTCGCCCATCTTGTCGTAGGACGTCTTTAATATTAAACCGCAATAAGATTTACCCATACCTAGTCTATTATACCCTACCGTCCGACTTTTGTCAACGTTATCGCGCGGCTAAACGCCGTAATTGCGCCGATAATTGCTTTTCTTTCCGCCGCTCGTCGCTAGTCCGCGTTGCGCTTTTCGCGTTTTCCCTCCCGAAGCGCGGCAAAGAACGCCGACAACGCTCCGGCGCACTCGTCCTCCAGCACTCCGCCCGTAACGCGGGCGCGGTGGTTGAATTTGTCGCAGTCCGCGAGGTTGTCCTTCGAACCGCAGCAGCCGAAGCGGCGGTCGTAGGCGCCGAACACCACGCGCTCTATTCGCGCGTTGACTATCGCCCCGGCGCACATTACGCAGGGCTCCAGCGTGACGTACAGCGTGCAACCCGACAGGTTTTTGAGTTTAAGCCGCCGCCCGGCTTTTCTCAGCGCGAGAACCTCGGCGTGAGCGGTCGGGTCGGCGTCCTTTTCCCTGCTGTTAAAAGCGCGCGCCACGATTTTGCCGTCGGCGTCGGTGATTATGCAGCCAATCGGCACGTCGCCGTTCGCCGCCGCGCGCGCCGCGAGCCCCAGGCACTTTTTCATTATTTTTTCGTCGCTCGTCATTGCCAATCCTCTCGATTTTTTGTCCATTATCTTTATACCCCTTTATCGGCAAAAAGTAAAGAACTTTCGGTGCGAAAATGGGCGTAATATTGCCGATAACGGCAAGATTTTGCACGTTCTATACGAATTATATCCGTAAACATTGCCGATAACGGCAAAAACAACGTCGTGCTTTTTCCGGGCGGCGGCATTGTACGGAAGGTCAAAGCTCGCGCAGGAGCCTGACGGGGAGCGGAACGAGCGCGGCTTTTTCGCTCGCCGCGAGCGCGTCGTCGGGGAGCGGATGACGGAGATAATCGGATACCGCCTCGATTGTGAACGCCGGTATGCCGAGCCTTTCCACGCACCAATCTTTGTAACCGCCCGCGCTTGTCGTGTACGCTTCGCCGAGCGCGTAACCCGTTTCGCTCGCGATAAATTCGGCAATGCGGCGGTCGCGAGCCTTAACTTCGCCGCTCTGGTGGAAATACCAATAAACCACGCGTCCCTTCGCGTGCAGCGACAGCGTGCAATCGGGCTTTACCGACAGCGTGAAATCGCGAAGCGCGCGCGTTTCGGCGGCGGAAAACGGCTGCTTGCCCACATAACTTTCGGGGCTCGGCACGAAACGGTTAAGACTGCCCTCGCCCCACCTCGCGGCAAAATTGACGTTGAGGTCTACTGCTTTCCCGTTCGCTTTCCACAGCGAGAAGTCGCGATTGCCGCCGTTGACTCGCAGCAAAAATTCCGCGCTTTCCTGCCCGAACGCCGCCGCACCCTCCTCTATCAGCCGCGCGCCGTCGGGGTTGAGCATGGGCAGAAAATACAGCGAGCCGTCTGCCGCCGACTCTCGCGCGTACTCCGCCATGTCGAGCGCGAGCGAAGCGGTCACGTTTTCGCGCGCGTGAATAGCCGCCGTGACGATTATCGTCGGCTTGCCTCGCCCGATTTTTATAAACGGGATTTCGCTCCCGTACTCCGACCGCCCGATACTACCCGTTTCCGCGCCGCGCCGCCCGATGTCTGATATTCTTTCCGTTACTTCCCGATAGGTCATCATTGACTTTATATATGAAAACAACCGCGCTCCCGTGACGAAACGCGCCACCCGTGAGAAAATAAGGTTTAGTATTCGCTCCATGCCCGGGATTCCACGTTGAAACCTTGTGGTTTTGCTTCTCGGATGACGAGGTAAAACGCAGGTTTTTCGTTCGATTTAAAATTTAACGCGCAGTTCACGTCCTTAACCGTCATTATGAGGAGCATAATAACGCGCGCAAAACAACGCCCGTAGAAGCAATCGACGTTTCTACGGGCGTTGTTCGTTTAATACGCGGTTTACTATTGGAAAATCGTGCGTTTGGTTTGCTCCTGACCCTTGTTTTTGAAGTAGACGTTCAGTTCGCCCGACTCGTTGAGCGTGGCGAGCATTACGTCGCGGAGCGCGGCGACGCCCTGTCTTTTCAGCTCGCCTCGCAGCCATTCGGGCGTTTTGCCGAACGCGGTCAGGTTGCCCTTCATAATCTTGCCGTCGAGCACTACGTTGGACAGCAGTCCGTCCTCGGGCAGCGACGCGCCCGACTCGGCGGCGGTGAGCGGACGGTCGCCGGCTTTCGGCATCACGGATAAGTTGCCGTTTGCCTCGAGTATGGCGTAGTTGACCTGATTGAAATCAAAATACCCCTGCGCCCGAAGCTCGCGCATCAAGTCGTTCAGGTCGAAGTGCGCGCGGCGCAATCCGTCGTAGGAAATCTCGCCCTCGTCGATGAGAAATACCGCCTGCCCGGTAAAAAGCCGCCGCAGAATTATGCTCTTCGAGGTTAGCACCGAGAAGAACAGCGACGACAGCATGAAAATGGTGACGGCGATGAGGCACACCCAGATGTCGATGTCCTCCTCGATGCACATCGCGGCGGAAATCGAGCCTGCGGAAATGCCCACGATATAGTCGTAGAACGTGAGCTGCGACACCTGCTTGGAGCCGTTGAGCCGCGCGAGCACGAAAATGACGGCAATGGACAGGAGCGTGCGCAGCAGCGCTTCGACGTACATATTCATAAAAAATTACCTCCGATAATAATCAAAGGTAATTATTGCCACGGTCTTGCCGTTTTAACCTCGGTTTTCGGGCGCGCCGCGATGAAGCTTCGGTAAAATCGCGATAATCGCCGCCGTTACTCACGCTTTCCCGTCGGGGCGAACGAACGCGAGCAGGCTTTCGTCGGGGCAAACGCGCTTTATCGCGCGGTAGAATACGTCCGGCACGGCGATCGCGCCGCCTGCGTCGTTGATTTCGGAATACCTGATGCGAGCCTTGCCCGTTTCGGCGTAGTACGCCTTGCCGTCCCTTAAACACAGCGAGCTGCCCGGGAAGCGGTATTTTTTATCGCGCGAGTTAAGGCTTTTAACCTCCTCGCACCCGAAACAGCGGAACCAATCCCACCTCAAGTCCTCGCGGAAAAGCTTACCGCCCGTGACGTAGCCGCGGTCGCACTCGATTACTTTTTTGCCGCAGGCGAAAACGAATTTAGTCTTTGAAAGCCGCTGAATCACCGTTTCCGTGCCGTCGTCGGCGCGGCAGTACGCCGCGGTATAGGTCACGGGTCCCTTGGCTCGGATTGCCGCGTAAAGCCCGATTACGAACGCCGCGCAAACGCCGATTGCGACGAGCGAAATTATCCTGACGATTATGGCATTCACGAACGTGTAGCAAATAAGCGCCGCAAGCATAACCGCACCCGCAATCAGCACCGCCGCAGCCTGCCGCTTACCCACGAGGTAAACGCTCGTCTTGACCGTTTTCACGCCGTCCGCCGCGCGCGCGATTTCTTTTTCGATATTGTCCTTTGCCATGAACGTCGCTCCATGCCCGTTTTCCGCTATTATAGCGCAAAAAACTTTTCTCGTCAAATATCCGCAATTCATTTGACAAAAGCACGGCGAAGTGCTATCATACGGCTATCGACAAGGACGTCGCGGATTTTTTCGCGCCGTCTTTTTTTCGTATCGCGGCGGTTTTGCCTCGCGCGGAATACGAAAAACGCTTTGCCGAAATCAAAGGAAAGGAACAACATGACCTATTACGACAGACAAGACAAATACATCGAGGGCAACACACGTATCCCGTCGGGCTGCGCGATTAGCGGTTACTTCTCGAAAAAGGGCGAACGTATTCCGGGCGACAGGATAGTTCAGTCCATTTCGTACATGCACGACCGTTCCAACGGTCTGGGCGGCGGCTTTGCCGGCTACGGCATTTACCCCGAGTACAAGGAGCAATACGCCCTGCACGTCTTTTACAACGACATGAAGGCGCGAGAGGCAACCGAGCAATTCTTAAACGAGCACTTCGACATAGTAAACCTGTCGAGAATCCCCACGCGCAAGCACCCGAGAATAACCGACGAGCCGCTTATCTGGCGGTACTTCGTTTCGCCGCTGCAAACCAAGCTCGCGGCTTCGCAGCTGGACGAAAAGGAATTCGTAGTAAAGTGCGTGATAAACGTCAACCGAAAAATCGACGGCGCCTACGTTTTCTCGAGCGGCAAGAATATGGGCGTATTCAAAGCGGTGGGCTTCCCCGAGGACGTGGGCGAGTTTTATAGACTCGACGAGTACAAGGGGCACTGCTGGACGGCGCACGGGCGTTATCCCACCAACACCCCGGGCTGGTGGGGCGGCGCGCACCCGTTTTCTCTGCTTGACTACACCGTCGTGCACAACGGCGAAATCTCCAGCTACGACGCCAACCGCCGCTATATCGAGAGCTACGGCTACAAGTGCACCCTGCTCACAGACACCGAGGTCATAACCTACATCATCGACTTTCTCAACCGCAAAAAAGGACTCACGCTCGATGACGCTGCCCGCGTGATTGCGCCGCCGTTCTGGGAGCAGATAGAACGCCTGCCCGAGCGCGAAAAGGCGCGTTTCACTACCCTCAGAAAGTCCTTCCCGTCGCTGCTGGTCACGGGCCCGTTCAGCATAATTTTAGGCTTTGAGGGCGGCATGATGGCGTTGAACGACAGGCTGAAGCTGCGCAGTATGGTTGCCGCGGAAAAGGACGACGCTTTGCTGGTGGCGAGCGAGGAATGTGCGATAAGGGCTATTTGCCCTCATCCCGACAGACTGTGGACTCCGCGCGGCGGAGAGCCCGTATTTGCAAGGCTCGAGGTGTGAAGATGAAAATCAATTATTTTCAACCCGAATACGAAATAGTGCGGCTCGACTCGCGGTGCGTGCGCTGTCGGCTGTGCGAGCGGCAGTGCGCGTTCGGCGTGCATTCGTTCGACGAAAAGCACAACGTGATGCTTGCGGACGAAAGCAAGTGCGCGGTTTGCCACCGCTGCGCCGCCGTCTGCCCCGTGAACGCGATAAAGATAGTGAAAAGCGGCAACTGCTTCAAGCCCGGCGCGTCGTTTAACGACAGCCTTATGCGCGACGTGTACGCGCAAGCCGAAACGGGCGGCGTGCTGCTCTCGTCGATGGGCACGCCAAAAGATTACCCCGTATACTTCGACAAGCTGCTCGTAAACGCCTCGCAGGTCACCAATCCGCCTATCGACCCGTTGCGCGAGCCGATGGAAACGCGCACTTACCTCGGCAAAAAGAGCGAAAACGTACACTACGGCGCGGACGGCGAGCTTGTCGCCCCCGAGCGCCCCTGCCTTAAGCTCGAAACGCCGATTATGTTCGCGGCGATGAGCTTCGGCTCGATTTCCAAAAACGCTCACGAGAGCCTCGCAAGAGCCGCGGAAGCTTTGGGCACCTACTACAACACCGGCGAGGGCGGACTTCACCGCGACTTTTACCGCTATGGCAAGCACACGATAGTGCAGGTCGCAAGCGGCCGCTTCGGCGTGACGGAGGACTACCTCTCGGCAGGCGAGGCGATAGAGATAAAAATCGGTCAGGGCGCGAAGCCCGGCATCGGCGGTCACCTCCCCGGGCGCAAGATAAGCTCGGACGTGGCGGCGACGCGCATGATTCCCGAGGGCTCGGACGCTATTTCCCCCGCTCCTCACCACGATATTTACAGCATCGAGGACTTGCGACAGCTGGTGTTCTCGCTGAAAGAAGCCACCGAATACCGCAAGCCCGTGATTGTCAAGATTGCGGCGGTGCACAACGTTGCGGCAATCGCCAGCGGCATCGCCAGAAGCGGCGCGGACATAATCGCGATCGACGGCTTCCGCGGCGGCACGGGCGCGGCTCCCTCGCGAATCCGCGACAACGTCGGTATCCCCGTCGAGCTCGCTCTCGCGGCGGTCGACGAGCGGCTGCGGCAAGAAGGCATCAGAAGCGAGGTTTCGGTGGTGGTTTCGGGTTCGATTCGCTCGAGCGCGGACGTCGTGAAGGCAATCGCGCTCGGCGCGGACGCGGTGTATATCGGCACCGCCGCGCTCATGGCGATGGGCTGCCACATGTGCCGCTCCTGCCACACCGGCAAGTGTAATTGGGGCATCGCCACGCAGGACCCCGAGCTCATGAAGCGACTCGACCCCGAAGAGGGCTCGCGGCGGCTTATTAACCTCGTCACCGCCTGGACGAACGAAATCAAGGAGATGATGGGCGGCATGGGCATTAACTCCATCGAAGCGCTCCGCGGCAACCGTCTTATGCTGCGCGGCGTGGGACTCAACGAAAAAGAGCTGGAAATTCTGGGCGTAAGCCATGCCGGCGAGTAAAGCGAGGTGTGAAATCATGACGACGATAAATTGTAAAAACATGCCGTTCGACGAGCTCAACCGCCTCGTAAGGACCGCTCCCACGCGCGAAATCGCAATCGACGGCGCGCTCGGGCAGCGGTACATAGGCTGCGGTTTGTCGGACAAGTCGCTGACTATTACGGGCACTCCAGGCAACGCGCTCGGCGCGTACCTCGGCGGCGCGGAAATAACCGTTTTCGGCAACGCTCAGGACGCGCTCGGCGACACGATGAACGCAGGACGCATTACCGTTTTCGGGCGGTGCGGCGACACCGTGGGCTACGCCATGCGCGGCGGCGAAATCCTTATCGAGGGCGACGCGGGCTTCAGGGCAGGCATTCACATGAAAGAGTACGGCGAGCAAGTCCCCGAAATCGTCATCGGCGGAAGAGCCGGCGACTTCCTCGGCGAGTATCAGGCAGGCGGCGTGATAGTCGTGCTGGGGCTTGGTGTTCGCGACGAATGCCCCGTGGGCGCTTACTGCGCGACGGGACAGTACGGCGGCAAAATCTATATCCGCTCCTCCTCCGCTCCCACCGCGCTTCCTCCGCAAACCGAAGTCACGAAAAACGCCGACATAACCGAAATCCTGCCGCTAATCCGCGACTATTCGGCGGCGTTCGGCGCGGACTACGACGAAATCGCGAGCGGCGAGTTCGTGCTGCTCACCCCGTCCACTTCTAACATTTACAAGCGGCTGTACTGCAACCGCAATATTTAATCTGCTCCTTTCCTTCCTCTTTTTATAGGACAACCCGGGCGGCAAGCGTAATCGCGCTTCTCCCGGGCTGTCTTTTTATTATCTGCGTTTTATTATTTTGCGTTTTCGGTTTAAGCGCGAGCTTTCGACGCGGCGTTACGGATATATCGGCACGAACAGGCAGAACAGCGTGAGCGCGACAAGGCACATAAAGTTCACGGCGGCGTTTATGCCGAGGTATTTAAGCCGCTCCCCGGGGCGGTACAGCGAGAAATTACGGAAGGAAATCACGCTCGCCATCGATGAAATCAGCGTGCCGCAACCGCCGATATTGACTGCGACGAGCAGCCGCGCGTAGTCGGACGTAAAGCCCGCGAGAAGCACCGCGCTGGGCACATTGGAAATCGCCTGACAGCACAGCACTCCCGTGAGCAGTACGCTTTTGCCGAGCAGAAAGCGGAAGAACGCGTCCACCGCGCTTATCCTTGCGAGATTGCCGGTAAAGACGAAAAACGCGCAGAACGTGAGCAGCAGCGAATAATCGGCGTGAGCGAGCGCGCCGCGGTCGAGGACGAGCAGCAGCGGAATTACGAGAAAAGCCGTCCAATAGGGCACCACGCGGAACACCACTACTATCATGTACGCGAACGCGACGAGGTAAGCGGCGGTTTTTGCCTTGTCGGGCGACGCGACTTCATCGGCATGGGGCTCAATCGGCTCGCGCTTTACGAACAAACAAAGCAAGGCTATCGCCGCCACCGCCGCGAGCGTGGGAAAAATCATGATGCGAAAGAACTCGCCCGTCGGTATCGAAAAGCGGTTGTACAGGTACAGGTTCTGCGGATTGCCGAAGGGCGTGAGCATGCCGCCGAGGTTCGCCGCCACCGTCTGGAGGGTGAACGTGTACGCCATTTTGTCCTCCTTTCCGGCGGCGTGAAGCGCGCAGTACCCGAGCGGCAGGAACGTGAGCAGCGCCATGTCGTTGGCAATCAGCATCGAGGCAAGATAGGTAATCGCCACCAGCGCGGCGACGAGCGAACGCGTCGTGCGAAAACGCTTTATCAGTTTGTCCGCGAGCGCGCGAAACACGTTCTGCCGTTTCATTGCGGTGATGACCGCAGACATTCCGAACAACGACGACAGCGTTCTCAAATCGAAATAGCCGACGTACTCCCCGTCGGGCGGCACGAAGCAGCACGAAACCGCCGCCGCGACGAGCGCGACTACAAGCACGATATTGTTCCGCAAAAACGCCGCGACGTAGTGCATCCGCGGTACGGTATTAAGTTGTTTTTCGTCCGTATTCACTCCACTCCCATTATAACACCGCGGCGCGCTATACGCAAACGCCCGAGGGCAAAAATCAACAAAAAAAAGCGGAAGCCGCGATAAAATTCCGCACGCTTCCGCTTTTTTCTCATGCTATTTCCTTTTCGGATTTTTCCAATCGTAAATCGGCGGTATCGCCGTTTCCTCGAACGGCAGGCGGAAAAACCGCGAGTCGTCGAAATCTTTGCCGCCGTTTTCCCTGCGCTTTATCAACGACACCAGCATTTCGACGTCCTCCGTCTTATGCGCGTGCCGTCCCGGGCGGAAGTATCAAAAGAGCTCGTCGCCCGCGCCGAGAAAGTCGTAGACTTCCTTTGCCGCCACGGTGGTCTGCCACGCGCCCACGGGATTGCTCCATATGTCGTGCGCGGCTTCGGAAAGGAACAGCGTGCGCGGCGCAATCATCGCCTTTAATTCGTGACAGTCGAACGGCAGCTCGCTCTCGCGAGCGACGTACTTGCCCATTCCCTCTCCTATCCAATAATAGAAATTGTGCCACAAATCACTCAGCCGCTCCGAACGCGCTTCGGCGCCGTTTTCGTCCAAAGCCACAAGGTGCGAGCGATAGCACGAGCACGACCCGGCGCAAGTTTCGTTGGGATTGACAATCGCCACGCGCTCGTCCAGCGCTCCTGCGAGTGCGCATGTCTTGCCGCCGCGCGAGTGCCCCGTAAAGGCTATGCAGTCGAGATTGACGAGCCCGATTTGTTCCAATGCATCAACTACTCGCGAGTAGCCCCAAGCCCACGCCGAAAGCGCGCCGCATTCAAGTCCCGGGTACGCCTCGAAAAGCTGACCCGTGCCGCGCTTTTCGCCCATAACGTCGTTCGCGATCTCGGTTCTGTCGAAAATCGCCCACGCCACGCCGCGCTCGAGAGCTGCCCCCAACCACTGCTTGTCCATGCTGTAATTGAAACAGCCGTCGCCGTCCACGATGACAGGCGGATTTACTGCGTTGTCCGGCAAAATCAGCTTCATTCTGAACGTGACCGGGTGCGCCTCGGTTCCGGATTTTATCCTGTAAACGCGAGTTTTGTCGCCGTTGTACAGCATTTCGACAGCCATTAGCTCGGGGGCAGGCGGTTGTACACCGTACTGAAGTTCGATTACGGACTTATAAAGCTCCTTTTTCCGCGCCGTCCAATCGGCTTCGGTCGCAACCCGTTGTCCGTCCTCGAACAAAAACGGATCGGGAAGCTTGCCCGTTATCTCGTATTTGATTATTTTCAATAAGTCTGGCGTAACCATAGCTCGTTTTTCATCCATAATTTTCTCCTCTTAAACCCTGCGGAACGCATCCATCAGCGAAAACGCCTCGTCAATATCGTCGCGAACGCTTTTGCGCACAATACATTCGAGGCTGATTCTGCCGCCCGAATACCCGGCGTTTTTCAGCGCGTCGGCGCACTCTTGCACCATAGCCTCGTCGCCCTCTCGCGGCGAGCACCTGTCGGGATTAAGCCGCGCAAAGTGCGCGTGCCACAACCTGTCTTTTGCCTTGACCAAATCGTCGGGCGTCTCGTTCTCGACGAAGTAATGATAAAAGTCGACAATCATGCCCACGGATTTATGATCCGTCCTGCGGCAAAGCTCGACGCCTTCGCTGACGGTGTTCACGAAATTGCATTCGCAGTGATTTAGCGGCTCTATCGCAACGCGCATGCCCACTTTTTCCGCCGCGTCGCCGGCGATGCGCAGAATGTCGATAAATCGCTTCTCGGCGTCATCGCGGCTCATGCCGTTCGGCACCGAACGCGCCCCTGCCGAACCTATCACGGCTATCTCGCCGCCCAGAATCGCAGCTCTTTCCAGCGCGCGCTCGCAGTAGTCGCGAAACCACGAGTCCGGCTCGGCGTACAGCTTCACGCCGCCGTCAAAGAAGCAGTTAAATACCTCGGACTTTAGCCCCGTTCTTCGCGGAAGCTCCCTTACCGCACGAAACTCCTCGTCCGTCATCGCGGCAATCGGCGCAAGATTTTCCTCGAAGTAGTCATAGCCCCTCTCCGCCGCGACAAGCCAATCGTCCGGACGTCCGGCAACACCTATTCTCATCGTTTTCCTCCCGTATTGTTCTGTATCGAGGTTACGTTAAGTATATCCCGAGGTCGACGGTCTTGTCAACTCCGGGGGCATTGCGTTATCCGCTTCTATCATTGTAAAAAACGCAAAAGCGTCGGGACAAACCTCGGCGCTTTCGGTTTTTGATTTTAACTTTTCGGTTTTTATCCGCGCGGTTTTTGGTAATAGACGACGTAGGGCTTCGGCTTGTCGGACGGCGTGTACCCCGGCTCCGAGCCCGTATTGCGGATATAGAACGTGACCTTTTCCTCATCCGCGACGAACACGAGGTACTGCGCGAGCGTGGGCGTGCCGGTCTTGAGGTAGAACTCCTTTTCGGGCTTGCCGCCGTAGCCCGTCAGCCCGTCGCGGAGAAAGTACTCGTCGCCGAACGGGCGCAAGCCGCCCATGTGCACGAACGTGTAGTCGTATTCCTTGCCGCGGTTATCGAGGCTCGCGAGATTGATGTCGAGCGGCTCGGCGTTTCTAAGGTGAATCACCGCGCCCGACGAGTAATCCTTATAGCAGCAGCTCTCGCCGTGAATGTGCCCGTAGAGGTAGAACGCGTTGCGGTGTCCCTTAAACATTTCGTAGAACAGCGGCACGTTGCCGTCAAACGTTTCGTGGTATTTTTTGTTCTGATAGCAGCCTGCCGACAGGTGCCCCACGACGAAAATGGGCCTATAGCCCGTCCGGTCGATTTCGTCTGCTTTCGCCTTGACCCAGCGCAGCGTTTCGTCGGTGTAAATGCCGTCGTGCGTGTTGAACGCGCTGTCGGGGTCGACGTCGATACCGATAAAGTCGAAGCCGCCTATTACATAGTGGAACGCGTTGAGGTACCGCTCCCCGGGCTTTTGGCTCGAGTGCGCGACAAGCTTCTCGGAGCCGCGCAAAACTCCCAGCGACTCGTCCATAAAATCGTAGAAGTCGGTGGTATTGTACGGCGCGTTGTCGGCGGTGCCGATGTCGCCGAGTATCATGTCGTTGTTGCCCGAAACGTACAGCGCTTTGCCGTCCTTAGTGACGCCTGCGGTCGCCGCGCCGAGCTTCGCCTTCAAGTCGAGAAAGTTCTTTTTTGGCAACGCGCACGACTTCGTCCAATCGGGATAGTCCGACACGTTGTCGCCGCCGTTTATCGCCAAATCCGCCTTGCCGAACTCCGCTACCGCAAGGTCGCACGCCGCAACGAACGACGAGCGCAAGGTCGTCGGATAGTCCAGCATCGCCTGCTGATTGTGTATGTCCGTAAAGCAGAACGCTGTGAGCGTTCTTTTTCCGCTTTCGTTCATGTTCTTCATACTCCGTTTATCTCATTGTGAATATTGTTTTTTACAAAAGCGTTTCCACGCCGCCGCCCAGCATCAACGAAGCCGCGCCGATAAGCCCTGCGTCGTTGCCGAGCGTCGCCACGGTGATTTCCGTTTCGGGCACGGTGTCGCCGCCGTAGGTATTCGCTTTCACGAACTCCCTGAGCGGCTTTAACAGATACTCGCCCTGAGCGCACACGCCGCCGCCGAGAATGACAGCCTGCGGACGGAAGATATTGATAAAGTTGCAGACACCCTCGCCGAGGTAATTTACATAGTTTTCGACCACTTCCATAGCCGCTTTGTCGCCTTTTTTCGCGCACTCGAACGACGTTCTGCCGTCAACCGCATCAAGGCTGCCGCCGACAAAATCCCACATCGCCGAGGTCTTGTCCATTTCCATAGCGCGCTTGGTATCGCGAATGAGCGCGGTCGCAGAAGCGTAAGCCTCCATGCAGCCGCGTCTGCCGCAGGCGCACGGCTCGCCGCCCCTGACGATTACCATGTGACCGAGCTCCGCGCCCTTGGAGCGATAGCCTTCGAACAGCTTGTTCTCTATAATCACGCCGCCGCCCACGCCCGTGCCCAGCGTCACGAACACGGTGTCGGAGTAAGCCTTACCTGCGCCGAACTTGGTTTCGCCGAGCGCCGCGACGTTAGCGTCGTTGCTTATCTTTACGGGCAAGTCGACATATTTTCTCAGCTCGCTCGCCACATTCGCGTTTTTCCAACAGAGGTTGCACGAATAGTCGACTATGCCGCGCGCGCTGTCGATTGCGCCGGGGCAGCCTATTCCCACGCCCGTAAGCTCGCTCATGGGAATTTTTGCCTCTTCGGCGAGCGCGATAAGCTGCGCGCCTATGTCCTTTATTATCGCCTTATAATCGCGGCTCCTGTCCGTCTTAATCGACGACTTGACTACGATTTTTCCCTGTTCGTCGACAATGCCGGACTTCACTCCGGTGCCGCCGATGTCCACTCCGAATACGTACATAATTTCTAGCTCCTTTCCGCGCCGTCGATAACTCCCGGCACGGGTTTGTCTTTTTTCGATAGTATGAGATTGCTTATAAAACACGTCAGCGGCACAAGCGAGCTTATCGCAAACGCGACGTTTAGCCCGACTCCGTCCGCGATAAAGCCGGCGACCGTCGGGAAAACGCTCGCTCCCACGTCGCCGCAGATGGCGAGTATCGCGAACACCCACGCGCCCGACGCGGGGAATCTGCGCGAGGCGACCACAAGCGTGCCCGGCCACAGCAGTCCGCTGAAAAATCCGCACAGCACGCACGCGACGAGCGCAACCCACGCCACGGGCACGAGCCCCACGACGATGTAGAGAACGAAGCTTGCGAAGCTGCCGACAATCAGCGTCTTATTCATGTCCAGCCTGTCGCCGAGTATTCCGTAGCCCGTCCGCGCAACGCCCATCATCACCGCGAACAAGCCCATTCCCACGAGGTCGGACGTCGCCTTGTCGAAGCCCAGCGATTTCTGCGAAAACGTGGTAACGTACTGATTCATCACGATTTCCGTGCCGCCGGCGGTGAAAATCGCCAGCATTGCCGCCAGCATGAACGGCGACAAGAGCGTTTTGCCCTTTGCCCTCGCGCCGCCGTCCTCTACGGGCAGGCGGTTAATCGGGCAAATCGAAAACAGGATTATTCCGACGACGGGGAGCACGCACCACAGCAGCACTATGTAATGCCAATACCTGCCGCCGACGAACACCACGAACAGCGACGTCACGACAATAGTCAGCACCTGACCCCAGGCGTAAAACGAATGCATAAGTGCCAGCGCGCCCGACTTCGACTTGCTGTCGGGAATCGCGTCGGTTATCGGAGTGATTATCACTTCCGCCATGCCGCCCGAAAACGCGAAAATCACCGTCGCCAGCAGCATCGCGTAGTACGTCAGTCCGTTTTCCGCCACAAACGGCAGCATGGGCAATAGCGCCAAAAGCGCAAGCCCCGCAGCCGACAGCGACACCGACGTGAGCGCGGTTTTGCGGTAGGAAAGCTTGTCGATTGTCGCGGTGAGAATTATGTCGGCGAGAAGCTGCGCGACGAAGTTTACGCCCACGAACACGCCGAGCTGCCACACCTCGAAACCGTACAGGTCCATAAAAGTTGTAAACAAAAGGGCGACGATACTCGCTACCACCGCCTGATTCGCAATGCAGGCAACGCACGCCAAAAAAGTGAGCTTGTAGGAGCGCTGTTTGACCTGTTTTGCGTTTTCGTCTATCTCTTTCGTCATAAGCAGTCCCTCGGCTTCGGCAGAGGCGCCAAAGCCCGTCGGCATAATTTTCTCCGCGTTGCGCGGACTCGTCAATCGGTTCTTTTCGTTATTATATCGATTTTTCCGAGCAGTTTTTCTCTGTCCTCTTCGTTGCGCTCGCTCAGATACTCGCCGAATACCTGCGCCGCGCGGCTCTTCACCGCTCTATGCCGTTTCGCGGCTGTCGGCTTGTTTTCGGCAGGGGTTTCCGCAGCTATAGGTTCCGTCGGAGCTGTCGCATCCGTGGGCTCTTTAACCTCTATCGGTTCGACAGGAGCTGCCGCATCCGTGGGTTCTTCAGTTGGTTTTGGTTGGGGAGAAACGACTTCTTCCTCTTCCGCAGCCTCGGGTTCCTCTACCGTTTCAATCGTTTTTTCTTCCGCGGCTTCGGGCTCTTCTACTTCAACCTCGGGTTGCTCGATTTCCGTTTCGGGTTCGGAAGAAACTACCGTTTCCTCTTCCGCAGCCGCAGGTTCCTCTACCGTTTCAATCGGTTTTAACTCGGTTTCCTCGGGTTCGATTGCCGCTTCTTTTTCGGCAATCTCCGCTGTCTCGGGTTCGATTGCCGCTTCTTTTTCGGCAGTTTCGGCATTCTCGGGCTGCGCGGCGTTTTCGTCGTCGGAAGTCTCCGTTTCAATCGGCTCGAACGCGCTTTGCTCGTCGCCGTCGCCGCTTACAACGTAGTAGCCCTCGCCGTCGACGTCCCTGCTCCACACGGCGCGAGAAACGCCTCTGCGAATACAGGTGAGCGCAACCAGCGCGAGCGCGAGCAACGTGACTCCGTACATCAGCAGTTCAATCGTCGCGTGCTCGAACGCCACGCCGAAGAAAACTCCGAGTCCCGGCACGGTAAACAGCGTGTTGCCGTCGTGAACGATTGACAGTGCGCCGTCCACTATTACGCAGTCGAGCTTGAGAAATTCCGTCTTGAAAATAATCGAGATGAGGCACGCCGCGATTCCTGCCACAACCACGATTATCGCCGCGGTAAGCCATGCCGCAAACGCGCCGCCCGAAAGGCGTTTTTTCATTCTCGCCGTCATCACGATTAAAGCGGCGGCAAGGCACGCGAGCGCCGACACAACCCCTATAAAGCAGCCGAGCTGCGCTTTATCGGAAAAATCAATCATTTGAGTGTATCTTCCTTATTTCTGTTGCTTCCATTATATACCGTCTTTTTTCGCCTGTCAATAATTAACGCCGAAAGTACCGAATTTACGCGAATTTCGTGCAAACATGCTGTCCTATTTCCACAGTGGAAGCGCACTCTGTCCGCACGCGAGCTATTTCCTCTCGAAAACGCGCACCGCCGTCACGGTCATATCGTCGCGACCGACTCCGCCCGACCGTCGCTTCGCCTCGTTCATCACCTCGCTCGCCAGCGTTTCCACGTTGTCGCACGAAGCGTTGTTTATGAGATTTCTCAGCTCGTCGCCCGTAAACAAATCGGTCACGCCGTCCGAGGCGAAAACCACTATATCGCCGCTTGCGAACTCGTCGGTGCGCACGAACGGCGCGATTTCGCCGAGCGCTCCGAGCGGCAACGCGCTGCCGTCTACCGCCGTCGTGCCCGAGGGCGTTTTTATGTACGAGGTCGGACTACCCAGCTTGATTATCGTGCGCTCGCGAGTGGACAAATCGCACACCATGACGTCAAACGCCGCAAAGCCTTCGCCCGTGCTCACCGACAAAAACCGATTTACCTCGTCTATCACGAATTCGCCCGGGTAGCCCGCCCTGAAAAAGCTCTCCACAAGCTCGACGGCGGTTTCGCTGATTCGCCCGGCTTCCCTGCCGCTGCCCATGCCGTCGCACAGCGCAGCCATAAACCTGTTTTGCCCAAGTCTGACGAACGAGTGCGTGTCGCCCGTCGCCGCGCGGTTTTTAGACGAACCTGCAACCGCAAACACCGCGTCGAACGGCGGCTTTTCGCGCATTTCCACCATCGAATAACCGGGGTACGCGCACTTTTCCGTGCGCTTGACCGCAAACGCGCTGCCCAAAACCCTGCCCGTTATCGCCGCAATTTCATCGGGCGAAGCGGCTCCGCTCCGCATAAACGCCGCAACCGCGTTTTCCGCGCCGTGCGTGACCACGACGTCGGCGACGGCTATTCCGCGCTCGCCGAGCTCGGTTTTCAGCGCGCGCTCGCTCGCCTCGTCTCGCCCCGATTCCGCCGCGATTTCGTCGGCGGCTTCCGATAGAACGCTCGTCACGCATCTTAATTGTTCGCCCATCGCTTCACGTCGCTCGCGGTCGGCTGTCGATTCCGCGCGCCGCTCTCGCGAGGCCGCGGCGTACTCGGCGGTCATCGACAGAAATGCCGCCGTTTTCGGGCAGTCGTTCTCCACAAAGTACGGCACGTCCAGCGCGGCGGCGCGCCCGTTCCTCCCGGCTATCTCGCACAGTTCCGTGAGCGCCGCGGTTTTGCCCTCGCACGTTTCATGTCTGTCGCAACGAGCGCAAACGGCGTTCTCGATTTCCGCCGCGACTTCATCCGCCCCGGGCGTTCTGCCTGCGCCGCCTGCCGTCAACGCTCGCCGCATATCCGAAAAAATCTCCGCAAGTCCTCGCACTCTCGCGGCGAAATACGCGTTCTTGCGCTCGGTCACATAGCGGTACGCCAGCCCCGTCACCGACGAGAAACGGCTGTTTTTAAGCTCGCGTAGCGCGCTTTTCGGGATAGCCGCATACAGCGCTCCGCCGATAAAGAACGCCGCCATATCGAGCAAAAGCTCGTCGGTGCCGACGTAAAAATACAGCTCGAACAGCACCACCGCAGTCACCGCCGCTATCGCCGAGAGCAGCCTCGCCGCGTCGGAAAACACGAGGTAAATCGCCAGCGCGAACGTCGTCAGCGCAAAGACCGCTATCGAGCCCGTGGCGAGCGCGCCGCCCAAGCCTGCGGCTACCGCGGCAAACAGCCCTGCGCCCTTGCCGAGAAGAAACGCGGCGGTTCCTGCCGCGATTACCGCAAGCGCATAACCGAAATTCACGCCGAACGCTTCTATCGTAAACGCTCCGGCGGATAACGCGCACAAAATTATGCCCGTTCCGGCGAGGTCGGCGTCGGTGGGGCGCGCCGACGCGTTCGCAACCCCGAGCGCGCGGAACACGACGAGCGCGAAGCACAGCGAAAACATCGCTCCGAGCGGCGCGTACAGTCTGCTGCCGGCGGCTATTCCCCACCACAAAAATCCGCTCTCGGCGGTCGCGAACGTGACCGCGGCAAGCGCGACGAGCCGCTTCCCCTTGCACTTTTTGCGCAGCGCCGAAGCCGCGACACAGGCTACGGCGGCGATTATCGCCGAAATGCACGGCAAAAGCTCGGTTGTCGCCGCAAACGACGAGATTATGTACAGCGTCGCTGCAAGCGGCACGCAAAAACCCTCGGAAAGCGCCAGCGCCAGCAACGCTCCCGTCGCGAACGGACGCGAATCGCCTATCGTCACTCGCCACGCGCACGCCAGCGCAGCCCCGAGCAGCGCGTACTTAACCGCCTTTTTCAGCCACAGATAATTCCGCTCCGAAACAAAGCCCGATTCAACCGTTTTTGTCGCCATAACACACCTTCCTTTTTTTCAATAGCTTTTATCTCTCTATAACGTTTTATATCGCCTGTTTGTATAGCCTATCGATTCGCCCATGGCGCATTTTACCACTGCCCGTGTTGCACTTTCTGCGACCTTTTTACATCGGACGAGAAAGAGCCTACGCCCCGTTATCGAGCTTTAATTATACACCTTCCGTCCGCCCGAAACCTGTCGTATTTCGCGTTATTTTGCCGAAAAAAATCCTATTTCGCCCGATAAACTCACCGAATATTACACGGCAAGCATAAATCCGTCGCATAGTTTCCCCGGCCCCCGATATAAAACAGAAAATCCCGAACGCAAGTCTCTCCTCTTGCCCTCGGGATTTTTATAAATTGAGCAGCGAAACAACGCGTTTCTCTATCCGCTATTTTGTTATATTTCGTCGAATCCGGATAAGTATTTAGAATTGTCAAAAAACGACCCAAGCGTTTTCTTTCATACCCCCCCCGATAAAACGCTTGTTGTTCTCATAAAACTTAAAGAAAAACACGTGTGAAAAGAAAAAAGCGAACTCCGTTATTATATCAGAGTTCGTTTTTTCATCTGTGCGTATGTACGACAAAATCTCGTTTTTAAGGCACTTTTCGGGAGTGTGTCGGACTATAAGTACTTTTTGCTACCTTGTGTAAATAAAAAAAGACCACCACCCGTTTTGTCGAGTGATGGCCTTGTCTTATTTAGTTCATCTTATTTCTTTTTGGTGAACAATGCTTTGATTTTTGCTCCGAGATTTTTGAAGAAGTTGCCGATTGCCGTAAAGCCTTTCTTCAAAGCTACGCCCAAGTCCGCAAAAGTCTTTTTCTTGACAGCGAACCAGAAAATCGCAAATCCGCCGATTCCTGCGACCGCCACCGAACCGATTACGATACCTGCAATCGCACCGCCCGAAAGTCCGTCCTTTTTAGCAGGCGGAGTGATTTCGCCACCGCCCGAAGGCTTATCTTCATACACAGCCGTAAGGTTTTTTTCTCCCGATACCTTGAAGGTATAACTCTTTTCGGTGCTTACGATTTTTCCGCTTGCGTCCTGCCAGCCTTTGAATACTTTGCCTTCTTTATCTTCTGCCGTTACGGTTACGCTTTCGCCTTCCTTATACGTTCCGCCGCCTGTTCCGCCTGTGACGGTGACAACAAAATTCTCTGCGTTTCTATATGTTGCCTTAAACGTCACGTTACCTACCGGCATATTGAAAGTTAACGTTGATTTTGCCAAATCCTCGTCGGACAACGTAATTCCCGTAACTTCCCACTTGTCGAAGCACATATCGGTATCAGGCTCGTTTGCCATTACGGTGACTTCCGCTTGATATGTTGCCATTTCGGGAGTTGCCGTTCCGTTTTCGACGTCAACTCTATACAATTCGTCTTCAAACGTTGCCACAACGGTTACGTCACCGGCAGGCATTGTAAAGGTGGTAGTTACGTTTGTTTTGTCAGCAAAGATATTACCGCTTTCCGAAGTCCACTCGACAAATCTCTTGCCCGTAGGAACAGTTGCGGTAATTGTAACCGTTTCGCCATATTTTGCCTTTGATTTATCTGCCGTGCCGCCGTTTACGGTAATAGTGTACTCGATATCTTCGTAATTTGCGGTTGCCGTTACGTTGCCGGCAGGCATATTAAAGGTAAGGCTTGTTTTAGTTGTATCAAGACCGCTTATTCCATCAATCGTCCAACCCGAAAATTTCTTTCCGGTTGCAGGGGCGTTTGCGGTGATAGTTACGCTTGCGCCTTGAATAAACACACCGCCACCCGTTCCGCCTGTTACGGTAAGATTGTATGAAGAAACACCGCTTTCAGGAACGTCCACTTCGGTAACTGCTCCTGCATTGTAGTTGTCCGTTTCCTTAAACCTTATTTGATATCTACCGGACGAAAGTCCTGTAACGTCGCTACCTGTTCCCGAAGTCCAAGCAGAATCGCCTACTTTGCGGTATTCCATTTGGGCGGTTATGCCTGTTATTTTGCCGTCCGTTGTGGTCGTTGCAGTCGGAGCAACGGTTGTGAACAACGAAGCAGCCGGTGCAGATTGCTCCGCCTTTGCGGTTGTAAATTTCCACGAAACGTCGTGAATATCGGTTGCCGCGTTGAAGTTCGCCGTTGCGGTTGTGTCGATATACACTTCATATTCGCCTGCGTCTTTTACCTCTGCAACAATCACTCCGCCTTTTTTGTACTTAACCGTGATGGCAAAGCCTGTTTCGTCACCATAGAAAGTAATCAAACTAACGGTTGCGGTTTTGGCATTGCCGTCATACGTAAGGTTGCTCGGTTCATAGAAGTTAAAATCGCTTACAATAGGGTTTCTCTTACCTATGCTCCAAGAGATTTCCTTGTCGGTTATCGTGCCGTCGTTCCACTTATATCCGCTCTCTAATTTTGCGATTGCGGTATAAGTTTTTGCGTCAACGCCGCTATTTCCTGTTAGCGTATAGCCGACGCCACCTTCCACGCCTATTTGACTTCCTGCCGTATAAGTTAGATTCGTTTTTGCTTTCGGAATGGCAATTTCTGTAAGCGTAGCAACGATATTAAATTTTGCGTCCGAATTGCTTTCGGCAGTCAAATCGCTTGCAAGTCCCGTGATATTTGCCTTTGGAATTGTGATATTTACAACTTGGTCGCTAAGAGCGGTAGGCGTACCGCTGACGGTGATTTTCGCCTCGGTGTCGCTTATTCTCGTAACAGACTGAACAAGTCCGTCGGGAAGATTTGTTATCCAGTCTCCCGAAAGAGCGGTCGCAAACGTATATCCCGTAAGTGTAACGGTAATATCCTTGTTTGCAATCGTTTCGCCTTGCTCACCAAAAATAGTTACGCTATCTACGGTTGCTTTCCTTTCGGTGTAGTCAATGGTGAACGGCGCGCTGTATAATGTTTTGTTATTATACTCAACCTCAACCACATATTCGCCGGCAGGAGTTCCGTAATAAGTCCCATTATCTTCAAGAGTTGCTTTATAAGTAGTACCACTATCGCGAACAACGTTACCCTTTGAAATAGTTAAATCGTTTATCGGTCTGATTTTTAGCCACTTACCTTGGTTAAATCCATTACTAATAAGAGTAAATGTCACCGTACCTTTTCTATCGCGTTCTCTTTCAAAAACAGGTTGTGCGGTAAACGCATTATAATTTGCTCTTACTTCAATGTCTTTGTCTTGAACGGTAAGTTTTGCTCCGTTTTGACTTGTTGCGTTTGTTATAACTGCGTCACTTGCAAACGAAAACCATTTGTCAAACGGTATGTTTGTCGTATCCTCTTTGCTCACTTGCAAAGAAGGCGCATTCAAAGTGACTAAGTCACCCGCAAGGAAATATCCGCTACCACTATTTGCTTCCTTAGGTACACCCGGACCTGCAAGTGCGCCGTTTATTGCTGCCACAGAGCGCGGTGTGCCATAGCGGTAGGACGCAAAGCCAATGTCGTCAATACTATATTCGTTTACGGCATGAGTTGTATTATCTACTTTATCTTTCGGTGAAATAGGAAGACCATCCCCGTCCCATTTAATCGTCATATCTGTAATTTTGGGAAATGTTACGTTACTCGTTTGAATACCATAACTAAAAGCGTTGTCACCGCCCGCCTCGGAAACATCTATCTCGATTTTGCCGTCTGTATTTATAGTTACATTGTTTTTTGCAAAAATACCTGATACCCATTGACTTTCGGTGCTATTGTTTGTATTTTTGGCTGTAATATTAACGCTTGCATTGTCTTCAATTGTTACGTTCCTTGCATGAATACCATGAACTTGCTTGTTTTCTCCATTAGACGTTGCGTTAATTGTGACTTGTGCGTTGCCTCCAATAACAACGTCAATGTTCTTAGCCATTGCCGACGCTCCGCAGGCTATTCCCCATACAGAGTTTGCGCTTGAAGCGTTTATCGTCAATTTTCCGTTTGCATTAGACGTAATAGTTACTCGTCCTTCATGTTCTCCATCGATAAATACGCCGTTTTGCCCACCGGTAATAATATTGTCTCCGATAAGGTTGATTGTGAAATATCCTGATACAGCAGGATTTATACCTACGTTCCCGCCGTTAAAATTGTTAAGAGTCAAAACACCGTCTTTGTATTTGGCAACGTAACCCGTATCGGGGTTGCCGTTTAGTTGATCTCCATCAGACGTTTTCAAATAATAACCATTGTTTAACGGATTATTATTTATGTAAATTATGTCATACGGCGTAAGCGTTCCGCTTTCTGCATAGACTGTACTCGTCGGGCTTGCCATCGCTATGCCGAGCATAAGTGCAAGGCACATTGTAAGACCGAGTATAAGTGCTAATATCTTTGATTTATTCGCCTTGTTGTTTGTCATAATCGTATCTCCTTTTAATTATTTTTGTGGGGGATATGTTCCGTGTCGCTTACGCGACTTAAAACCTTTGTAAAATGTTGTTGTTTTTCCTCATAAAAGCAAAATCGCACCGCCCCATAGTTTTAGCCTATGCAGCAGTGCGTTAAAGTTTTGTTATATTCGCCCCAAAGGGCAGACTTACGGCTTGCTTGCTTGCTTGCTTGCTTGCTTGCTTGCTTGCTTGCTTGCTAATGATTGTCGCAGACTTGTCATACCTTGTCAATTCCTTTTGCCTGTATTTCGCATTTTTTTGCAGGTTATTCGGCGTTAAAAGTTCCGCGTATCAATATATGATACATTTTGTATTTTATATTCTACCATAAATTTCTCAAAAAATCAAGTCTGTATTGGCGAAAATGCCCCTAAAAATGCAAAAATGATAGTCTATAAGAAAAGACTTATAAACCATCACACTTGGTGGAGATAATAGGCGCGGCAGTCGCTGCGCTCCCTTGGTCGGCAAGCCGACCGCGAACAATCGCCTGCACTTTCGTATTTAGCAGCCTAAACGAATAGACGCGGCTTTATCAAGCAAACGTTTCTTAAAGACGGTAAGAGGAGGTAATGAAATATAATTTAAGAGAGGGACGGCGGTTGCCGGCATTACGGCAACCTTTGGGTCATTGCTTCGCAATAGACCGCGAACAAAAATTTTGTTAAAATTTTTGTTCGTCCCAATGCTCCGCCACAAAAAAAGAGATGCACCTATGCAGTGCATCTCTTTTTTGTGGTGGAGATAATAGGCGCGGCAGTCGCTGCGCTCCCTTGGTCGACAAGCCGACCGCGAACAATCGCCTGCACTTTCGTATTTAGCAGTCTAAACGAATAGACGCGGCTTTATCGAATGAACCGATTTTTCGTTTCTCCGACGGCGAGTTCTCACCAGAAACCTCGCACCAAAACAAAAACACCCTTGCGGGTGTTCTGTTTTGGTGGAGATAATAGGGCTCGAACCTATGACCTCTTGCATGTCAAGCAAACGCTCTAACCAACTGAGCTATACCTCCTGAGGTCTTATATCTTTCACGCGGATTCCGCGACGAAATGCTTTTGGTGGAGGTAATAGGGCTCGAACCTATGACCTCATGCATGTGAAGCATGCGCACTAACCAGCTGTGCAATACCTCCAAAACCGCAACAAAACCGCCGAATGCGCTTCGTTGCGAGTGTTATTATAGCATAGTCAAAGATAAATATCAAGCCGAATGACCTGAAAATTAAAAATTTTTTTCGCTAACCTCGCTTTTTATAGGGCAGAGCTTGGCTTTGACAAGCCTTTCGCCGATTTCTGGGGCTTATCGACGATTAAAAGCGGCTTCGGCGGCATAATTATCGCGACTTCGGTCAAATCTCTTGACAAAACTTCGGCGGCGGTTTATAATGTTTAAGCTGTCGGCAGTTGCCGTAAACCTTGCCTCGCGATTTTCGGGGGTGTACAGGTTTCGACGGCGCGAGGACGACGGGAAAAAGCAAGTGGCAGGGTCGGCTGCCTTGACAACGCAAACAGCAATAAATGCTAACACTCAAAAAGCTGCAACTCCGGTTGCACTCGCTGCGTAAACAATAACGTAGTCGTCGTTTTTCCGATTACCGTCGGCGGAATAAACGATGTCATCTCAGACGGTCAACCTCTTTGCGCTCCTGTCGCGGCGCATTGACGCTCTCAGCGACATGGCGGCGGTGCGCTTTGTTAGTCGTGCACGCCGAATCCGCGACATCAAACGACTGACTAAACTTGTAGAAAGTCCCGCCTATTCGTGTCGGAAGGGAGTTCGACTCTCCCCACCTCCACCAAAATTTTGACCGCCTCGTGCGGTAAAAATTTTTGCGGACGGCAACGAGAGAGAACTTAAAACCGTAAGGTTTTATAGTTCGCGGTCGCGCAAGCGACCAAGGGAGCCGTAGGCGACTGCCCTCTCCCCACCTCCACCAAATAAAATTACATTGCGTGGCAATGGAAGTTTATTTGCGGACGGCAACGAGAGACGTAAAACCGCCGGGTTTTATAGTCAGTCGGTAGCAACGGTTGCGTAAACCGCGATAATTTAATAGTTACACAACCTTGTGGGGTTATAGCTCAGTTGGTAGAGCGATGCGTTCGCAACGCATAGGTCAGGGGTTCGAGTCCCCTTAGCTCCACCACAGATGAAAAAACGAGCTCTGATATAAAAACAGAGTTCGATTTTTTCTTTTCAAGAGACTTTTTCGGAGTCATATTTAAGTTTTAATTCCGCCATATACAACCGAATAATTATCGTTTAGCAGGTATTGGCGTTCGATATCTGCTATTTGTTTGCCGTCCGATTTATCGCCTTTCGTCTGCGTTTGTAGAACAGTGAAAAGCGTAAGTCAATGGCAAAAATTTTTACTTAGAACGTTGATATTGCGGACTACTACATAAAACTTTTTGCCGGTTCGTTAACTTCCATCTAATCAACTACAAAGCAAAAAAACTCCAATCTTTCCCCGATGCTACCCCGTTTTTGCCGACAGGCGAAAAATAAATCGGAGGTAAAATATAATGAAGGAAGTAAACAAAGGCATTTTGGATAACGATATGGTTATCTCGACAGAAAACGTACAGAAAATGGGCGAAATAATCGCTTTGACCTGTATCAAAACGGTAATCGTCCGTTCAGGCAAGGATTTACTTTATCTATACAAAGGGCTATTAAAAGATATAAACCGCTCAAAAGAAGATTATTCGCCGTTCTCAAACGCATACGATATTGCGCAAGAGGCAATGTTGTTTCTTTGCCAACATATAGGCGAGAAAGAATGAACCTGCAAAGGAAATATGCATTTGCGACAAATAGCCTTTAATATAAAATTTTAGACGGATAAATTACTAAAATTTGTCCGTCTATTTTTATGCCGTATTAACGCTTTAATTCCACCTTCAAACTCGCAAGGTTTTTGCGACAATGGCGATTGGGCGTGTCTTGTCTTGATACAAGTCAATACCAATTATTTGCTTTTTACCGATGTATTTATAAACATATGCTTTTAATGCAAGTTCCCACGCGTTTATAACAAGTAAAGTGGCAGTAGGGTATCTGTATGGTATTCGAGGCTTATTATGTATCTCTATTCCGGCAAAAATTGCAGACTCGGCAGAATCAACCAAACTTTTAACAACATTCTTTCTTCTCGCCATTTAAAATAATTTTCCCCTTTTTGTTTATTATAACAAAATGAAGTAACATTGTCAATTTTAAGCAACTCTCATCTATCAAGCAAACGCGCGATTCCTCGCATTTGCGGATTTATATAAAAAGATCCGCCCGGCGGAGCGCGCATCTCAACCGTTAAAGAAAAAACCTCCCGCCTTTTGAGCGGGAGGAAGCGTTAAACTGCTTTTTCTGCTTGTAGAACTATGCTTTTACGACCTTGACGCTGCCGTCTGCGTTTTCAACCGTTTTGTATCCGTCCGCAACGAACGTGGCAACCTTTCCGGAATCGTCGCCGTTTGCGGGGCTGTTGCCCTTGAACGTGCCGCCGGTCACGAACACGAGTCGATTACTTTCGTTGGCCTGGTTTAACGTAAGAGCCTTTACCGAAGGAGCATACGGATAATCTTCCGTGGTGTTGTTGACGTAAGTGCCGCTTACGACGTTTATTCTGCTGCCCGTAAATGCGTATGCGCACGCGCCGGTTATGCTGTCGATCGTAACGTTAAGGTTTTTCAGCGTAACGACCGCGCCGTTTCTCGCGATGACGGGATCACATTCGCCTTTGACGCTGCTGCCCGCGGTCTGAGTGAGCGCGGTACCGTCGATAGAGCCGTTTTCGATAACAACGTTCGCGCCGATAACGTTAAAGGCTTGCCCCGTCGTGTTGCCTGCGGACATGGTAACTTTATGACCGCCGAGATCTATCGTAAGATTCTTCGTGACGTCGATGCGCCGGGCGAGATCGATGTCCCGGCTCAGCACGACGTAAGTACCGTTTTCAATCGCGGCTCTTAACGCGTCTTCCGAATCCGCCGAGGTTTTTTCAAGCGTGAACACCGTGTGGGACTCTGCCGTTACCGAAGGCGCTCCGCCGGGATATTCCGAAATGGTATCGAGCACTATTTCTTTGCCGGCGGGAACGTAAACTTTTTTATCGCCCACCCAGCCTGCGGTAATGCCGCCTGCGGTGGACGTAATGTTGAACGTAACGCCCTCTTTAACGGTGGTTCTGCCCGAACGAGCCATAATACCGATACCGTTGACGATATTGAACGTTCCGCCGTTGACGATTACTTCGTCGTCGTTGGCTACGTAAATGCCGCCTGCGATATAGCCCGCGGTAGTAATGTTGCCGTTGAAAGTACCGCCGTTGACGACGATCTTGTTCTTGCCCGCGCCTTTGGATCCGTTGGTCATTAACACGAAGTTATCGTTCGAGGTGTAAGTACCGCCGTTGATAACGAGGTTACCTGCGGGAGACACGATAGCGCAGCACTCGGTCGAGGTAACGTCGAGTCCGTCCGCTACGAGCGTTGCTCCGTCAAACACACTCAACGCATCCGTGCCGGACACGATTTTACCGTTCTTAACGACCGCGTTAACTCCGTTTCCGTACGCCCGTATCACTTTTCCGGCACCGGTGATCGTGTGACCGCCGAGGTCTAACGTAAGCCTTTTTACGATTTCGACGGGAGCGGCGACCTGAATATCGTTAGCAAGCGTGACGTAAAGGTTATCGTTAAGCGCGGCTTTAAGCGATTCTTCGGAATCAACCGAGGCCCACTGTAAGGTATATACGTCGTGATGTTCCGCCGTTACGGTGGGGATGCCGCCGGGGTAAGCGGAAATCAGGTCGAGCACGATTTCTTTGCCGGTGGGAACCTCGACTTTCTTGTCGCCGACCCAGCCTGCGGTAATGCCGCCTGCGGTGGACGTAATGTTGAACGTAACGCCCTCTTTAACGGTGGTTCTGCCCGAACGAGCCATAATACCGATACCGTTGACGATATTGAACGTTCCGCCGTTGACGATTACTTCGTCGTCGTTGGCTACGTAAATGCCGCCTGCGATATAGCCCGCGGTAGTAATGTTGCCGTTGAAAGTACCGCCGTTGACGACGATCTTGTTCTTGCCCGCGCCTTTGGATCCGTTGGTCATTAACACGAAGTTATCGTTCGAGGTGTAAGTACCGCCGTTGATAACGAGGTTACCTGCGGGAGACACGATAGCGCAGCACTCGGTCGAGGTAACGTCGAGTCCGTCCGCTACGAGCGTTGCTCCGTCAAACACACTCAACGCATCCGTGCCGGACACGATTTTACCGTTCTTAACGACCGCGTTAACTCCGTTTCCGTACGCCCGTATCACTTTTCCGGCACCGGTGATCGTGTGACCGCCGAGGTCGAGAACCACGTCCGCGGTAATCTCGATCGTTTCTTTTGCGGTCATCTCGACGTCGTTCATAAGAACTATGTACGTATTGTCGATTTTTGCGACGATGTTGAGTTCTTCGAGCGTGCGTACCATAAATCCGATACGACCGGTAGCGCCGGTTTCACCTTTATCGCCCTTGTCACCCTTATCGCCTTTTTCACCTTGTGCACCGGTTTCACCTTTGTCGCCTTTGTCGCCTTTCAGACCTTGTGCACCGGTTTCACCTTTGTCGCCCTTGTCGCCTTTGTCGCCTTTCAG
>ENA-USUG01002410-USUG01002410.1-human-gut-metagenome-genome-assembly--contig:-NODE-2410-length-28355-cov-15.649940_pt1 | contig 28355 bp, 28 predicted proteins | sample MGYA00250059_ERZ773394 | MGnify/ENA primary metagenome ERZ773394 (study PRJEB29103, sample SAMN06111957) | human gut metagenome | biome: human gut; feature: ankylosing spondylitis patient; material... | reverse complement strand
TTAACCGCAGAAACCGCTGTTAAGCCGCCATAATTATCATAGAAGATCTAAATTTACAGAAAAAATTTCACACCGTCGCTTTTGCAAATTTTCTTTTGCTTCTTCAATGCTATCTGCAAAAATATTATTAACATTTTCAATCTGATGCAGAGCCAATTGAAAATGGTCATAAATCTTCACAATCATTTTTTTACAATCTTCACTTACCCCATTATTGTCATCAGGTGAATAAAGCAACAGTTTTTCCAAGTTTGTAGCAAAGATGCCTCTCTCAGGCATTTCTAATGAATAGACATAATTGCTTATCTCTGAATATAGAATCCTATCCAATTTATTTGTTGATGTAATATATGCAGATATACTTTCAACTGTTTTCTGCGGGTCATACTTCTTAGTATTCATGGACAATGCCTTACAAATTCCATTGATTTTCCTTTTAGTATTATTGAATTTTTTTGACTGCTCCAATGACATTGTTGTATTGTCTGTCGTCCGGAGCAATACATCCAAATTATCATCAGCCATTAAAATACTCCCTTATTGCCTTGATTGTAATCTCGTGATTTTGGTATGGCACATACGCGTCAATCCATGGCGATTGTCTATGAGTCAATGATACAAGATCTGTTGCCGAGTAATCTGCAAACTTGTCAATAACTTTATCAATAAGAGCTTTATCCTCATCCGCAATGGTTGTATCCTCAAATTCAATCCGTTTAGAGTTCCATATATCATTTTCATCGAACATAATATATGATTCTATTGTAGGTATATCCCCACTTCCATACTGCTTATACTCATGGTATGCTTCTGGCACAACAGGTCCAAAGTCCCATGCTTCAATCTTCTCATCAAAACAAGGAGTGTGGTCTTTCTTTTTTGTCAGAAAATAAGCCTGAATAAAATAAAGCACTTTTTGAAGTTTTAAATTTGAAATCCCATAATCATGCTCATTGCTATAATTAATTACATGACGACAAACATCTAAAACCTTATAGCTCATCATATCGACCTCCTTCCTATGTAAATATATATTATATCACTATTATTATGTTTTTGGTGAACTTTTTGAAAATTTTATCATTAGCTATTCCACTGCCAAGTCTGCCTCTTAGTATCGAGTGGCTTGAACTGCGGTCGGCGCTGACAACAATTTCAGTGCCACAACCTATGACATCTAATCCACAGCCTAAACCCTACCGCAATTTTCCGACTATCCACTTTTTCTTTAATTAGACCGAAAAGTAGATATGTTTCCATACAAGAAAACCGAGCTTTCCGCAAGGCTTCTCTGATGATACCAACCTCGCAAAAAGCCCGGAAATACGCCACTTTTCAGCTCTTATTTATCTTTTCTTGACAGCAAACAGACCGTCTCAACATGATCACAAAACGGAAACATATCAACCGGCCAGGCCTCCTGCATCTGATAGCCTTTTTTCTTTAAAATACGAAGATCTCTTGCCAGCGTTTCCGGATTACAGGAAACATAAACCACCTTTTTCGGTGCCAGTTTTGCAAGGCAATCCAGAAATACTTCACTGCTGCCACTGCGCGGCGGATCCATGAAAACAACATCCAGCTGTTGATCTTCTGCAGCCATTTTCAGCATAAATTCTCCGGCATCTTCGCAGTAGAAAGTGATATTTTTTGTCTGATTTCGCTTTGCATTTTTAATGGCATCACGGACAGCTTCTTTATTAAGTTCTACGCCGGTCACCTGTTTTGCCTTTGATGCTGCGATCAGACCGATCGTGCCGATCCCACAGTACGCATCGAGCACGGTTTCTTTTCCGGTCAGCCCCGCCGCTTCGATTGCTTTCTGATAGAGGATCTCCGTCTGTACCGGATTGACCTGATAGAACGACTGTGCAGAAATGCGGAACGTGCAGCCACAGAGTTTATCTTCGATAAATCCTTTTCCATAGAGAACGACGTCTCGTGTTCCAAGTACCATGCTGGTTCCCCGGTCGTTGATATTCTGAACGACCGTCGTAATCTCCGGATGAACTTTTCGCAATGCTTTGACAAAATTGTTCTTGGATGGAAATACCGGCGATGCCGTGACGAGCACGACCATGATCTCTCCGGTAGAAAATCCGTGCCGGATCAGCACATGACGCAAAAGCCCATACTGTGTATCTTCATCGTACGTTTTGATTTTAAAAGATTTCAGAAGTCCTCGGATCGTGACGATGATCTCATCTGCTTTCTGATCCTCGATCATGCAGGAGTCCACCGGAACAACCTTGTGTGTGCCTTTCTGGTAAACACCGGAAATCGCATTGCCTCTGCGGTCACGGTCAAACACAGCATGCACTTTATTGCGGTAATGGTACGGATCTTTCATTCCGATGATCGGATGTACTTTTCCAAAAGAATCCAGAAGGATCCGCACACGTTTTTCTTTGTGCCTGAGCTGTTCTGCATAAGGCATTCCCTGAAATTCACATCCGCCGCATTTTTTCGCCACCGGACAGACTGCTGCTTTTTTTGTTTTGTTTTTTTCCATGAATGATTATTTGCAGAGTTCTGCAACCACCTGGTTGATGACTTTTCCGTCTGCTTTTCCTTTCATATCTGCCATTACATTTTTCATGATCATGCCTTTATTTTTTGTAGCAACGACCTCGGCAAATTTTTCCTGAATGTAAGCTTTAACCTCTTCTGCACTCATCTGAGCCGGTGCATATTCTTTGATCACATCGTAACGGAACTGATATTCTGCTTTAAGATCCTGTCTGGAGTCCGGACAGGTATCAATCTGTTCTTTTGCTGTTTTCAGCTCTTTCAGAATTACCTGATCAACCATGCTTTCCGGAATATCATCTCTGCATCCGGCATCGATCGCTGCTTTTTTTACTGCAGAAACCAGAGAAGAAATTGCTTCCTTGCGTTCTTTATCTTTTGCCTTCATAGCTGCTACCATGTCTTTTCTTAATGCTTCTAACTGCATTTTTAAATCCTCCCATCATTCCTGGATAAAACTTTTTATCCCATTGTCATTTTTGCTCATTATAGCACTTCTCTTTCTTTCCTGTAAAGTTTTCACTGTTTTTTTTCTGATTTTGTGCTATAATAATTCCACTAATGACAGGGTCAAAAGACGATCAGGTACTTTATCTCTGGCATTACCATTCTCAAACCGAAAAGAAAGGTGGAATTTATATGATCATTGCTATTATCTCTATCGCCGTCCTTGCGGCTGTGATCGTTTCCTGCGTGGTTGCTGTGGTTGCCGGTGTAATCGGCAGCAAATCTCACGATGAAGACGATGCCTAGAACACAACGACCAGCTACATTTTAAACTGCTCTTTTCATAAAACTTCTCCCTCTACCGACACTGTAAGCACCTGCCATGGTATAAACTTACCACTTTTTTTCATTGCTGTCACAGCTGCATTTTGAATTCCGCCGCAGCATGGCACTTCCATCCTTATGATTGTCACACTTTTCACATCATTCTGTTCCAGGATTGCCGTAAGTTTCTCACTGTAATCAACCGGATCCAGTTTCGGACATCCGATCAGCGTGATTTTTCCCTTCTGGATCTCTTTTGCAAAATTTGCGTATGCAAACGCAGTACAGTCTGCTGCGATTAAAAGATCTGCCCCGTCAAAATAAGGGGCATTGACCGGCGTAAGCTGAATCTGGATCGGCCACTGCCTGTTCTTTTTTCTCTTATTTGCTTCCACAGCTGCTTCGTCATATGCCGCTGCTTCCCGCTCAACAAACGTGATCGCTCCGGTTGGGCAGGTCGGCAGACAGTCTCCCAGTCCGTCACAATAATCATCCCGCAATAATTTTGCCTTTCCATTTACCATACCAATCGCATTTTCATGACAGGCTTTCGCACATAAACCACATCCATTGCATTTTTCTTCGTTTATCTCAATAATTTTTCTTATCATTTATCTATATTCCTCCTAATAATCACACCTGAAATCTTTTTTTCACTGCCGGGCAGACAGCAATTTTTTTCAATCACTGTCCATACCTTCACAGTGCCCCTTGCTTTTCTGTTTTCCGTGTAGTATGATGCTGAACAAAGCCAGCAGATTTTCTGTCAAACCATTTTTTCCGGTCTAAAATCTCTGCCTGACTTTGACCTGATCCTAACATAACATCTGAGAAAAATCGGTGGTTATAACCACTGAATCACAATCAAAATACCGTTAAATATCAACAGTACTATTTTTCCGCATACTGTTGTTTTGACCTGACAGGAGACTTTATGAACTTTTTAGAACTGCCTCTGTTTCAGAGCCTTTCCGATCAGGAACTGGAACAAATGAAGACTTCCGGCTGTCTGCGGACGGCTTCTTACAAAAAGAATGATATTATATTTTCTACCGGTTCCACTGTTTCTGAAATCGGCATTGTTTTATCCGGAAGCGTAAATGTAGAAAACATTGATTTCTGGGGAAATAAGAGCATTCTGGGAAATATGAATGAAGGACATATTTTTGCAGAAACCTATGCCCTGTGCCGGGAACCGATGATGGTAGATGCCGTTGCCGCCAGCAACTGCGAAATTCTTTTTTTGAATCTGAAAGTTTTACAGGAAAAAAACTGCACTTCTTCCTGGTATTCGAAAATACAACGCAGCCTTCTTGCAATGTGCAGCCGCAAAAATTTGATGCTCTCAGAACGGATTTTCTGCACTTCTTCAAAAACAGTTCGCAGCCGACTGCTGACCTATCTGTCCGCACAGTCCCGGAAACACGGCAACCATCGTTTTCAGATTCCGTTCGACCGGCAGCAAATGGCAGACTACCTGAATCTGGATCGCAGTGCCCTGTCAAAAGAACTTTCCCGTATGAAAAAAGAAGGGATCTTAGATTTTCACAAAAACGAATTTGTTTTAAAAAATGAGATGCTCTGAATTTTTCACACATCAAAATGTATGATATTGGAGGAATTGAATATGTGTACCGCAGCAACTTATAAAACAAAAGATTTTTATTTCGGACGTACTTTAGACTATGAATTTTCCTATGGTGATGAGATCATCATTACACCACGAAACTATCCTTTCGTTTTCCGCCACACAAAAACACTGGAAAATCACTATGCACTGATTGGCATGGCGTGCTGTGCCGACAATTATCCGCTCTATTACGATGCCATCAACGAAAAAGGACTTGGCATGGCAGGACTGAATTTTGTCGGAAATGCTCATTACCAGCCGCTTTCTGATTCAGAAGAAAATATCGCATCTTTTGAATTTATTCCATGGATTTTAGGACAGTGTGCCACCGTAAAAGAAGTAAGGAGCTTTCTTGGCCGCATAAATTTATGTGACACACCGTTCAGCGACCAGTTTCCATCATCCAGCCTGCACTGGCTGATCGCTGACCGCAGCGAAAGCATCACCGTAGAATGTGTTGCAGATGGCATGAAAATTTATGACAATCCGGTCGGTGTACTGACCAACAATCCACCGTTTGACATGCAGCTGTTTCAGCTCAACAATTATATGCAGCTTTCCGCAAAATCACCGGAGAATCATTTCTCCGATAAATTAAACCTGAACACTTACAGCCGCGGCATGGGGGCACTCGGACTTCCGGGAGACCTCTCCTCTCAGTCGCGTTTCATCCGCGTGGCATTCACCAAAATGCACGCTATTTCTGATGAAAGCGAAGCTTCCAGTGTAAGCCAGTTTTTCCATATTTTAGGTTCCGTGGAACAGAGCAGAGGCTGCTGCGAAGTTGCCGAAAGAAAATATGAAATCACGATCTACACCTCCTGCTGCAATGCCGATAAAGGGATTTATTATTACACGACGTATGATAATCATCAGATCAGTGCCGTTGATATGCATAAAGAAAATCTGGAAGCAAAAGAACTGATTCGCTATTCCCCGATAAAAGAAGAGCAGATATATTTTCAGAACGGCAAATAAAATTTACGGTAGAGATTTTCTTAATGTGCACCTCTGCAATCCGCCGGAGGCTATTTCTTCTTTCAATACAGTAAAAAAGAAAAGATATGAAATGTAGATTGTGCCAGACAGCAAAAAAGACAGAGGTACAGTGACGGTAGCAAGTTTCCGTTGTGAGATTTGTGTCTAGTTTCCGCCGCCGAGCGGTGTCTGAGCAGCGAAGCTGCGAGTTCCAGCGAACGGCGGATCATAGACGGCACAAATCGAACAGGAAACGATGCGTGTCACGTGCCCTGTCTTTTTGCGTCCGGCACTCTATAACATTTTCCTTTCATTTTCTGCACTGAAAAAGAAAAACCTATAACTTTCAGCTCAGCTCAAACATTCCATGATAAAGCTGATAATATTTCCCTCTTTGTTCCAACAGTTCTGCATGATCCCCTCTCTCGACGATCTTCCCCTGCTCCAGTACCATGATCGCATTGGCATTTCGCACGGTACTTAATCGATGTGCGATGACAAACACGGTCCTTCCTTCCATCAGCTGATCCATGCCTTTTTCGATCAGTTCTTCGGTTCGTGTATCAACAGAGGATGTCGCCTCATCAAGAATCAGAACCGGCGGATCGGCTACTGCTGCCCTTGCGATCGCCAGAAGCTGACGCTGTCCCTGGGAAAGATTTGCCCCATCTGCCGTCACCATGGTATCGTAACCATCTGGCAGTCGTCTGATAAAAGAGTGTGCATTTGCAATGCGTGCCGCCCTCTCGATCTCTTCCTGCGTTGCATCCAGTTTTCCAAAGCGGATGTTATCCGCTACGGTTCCGGTAAACAGATGCGTATCCTGAAGCACGATGCCAAGAGAGTGTCGCAGTGCATCTTTCTTTATCTTTCGCACATCAATTCCATCGTAAACCACCGTTCCTCCCTGCACATCATAAAAGCGGTTGATCAGGTTGGTGATCGTGGTTTTTCCGGCTCCGGTCGATCCGACAAAAGCAATTTTCTGTCCCGGTTTTGCATACAGGCTGATATTCTTCAGGATCATATGCTCTTTCGTATAACCAAAATCAACATTTTCAAAACGGACATCACCGCGAAGCATCGTCAGTTCTCCATCTTTTGAACGCCATGCCCATTTTCCGGTCTTTTCCTGACATTCTTTCAGGATACCGTTTTCTTTTCTGACATTGACAAGCGTCACATCCCCTTCGTCCACTTCCGGCTCCAGATTCATCACATCAAACACCCGCTCTGCTCCGGCAAGTGCGGAGAGCAGGAAATTGCTCTGCTGTGTAAACTGATTGATCGGGAGTGCCGCCTGACGCACAAACACCAGATAACTTGCAAGACTTCCGACATCCGCCATCCCACGCATCGCCAGAATTCCTCCGAGAACTGCCACGATTGCATAATTAATATAAGATATACTTACGACTACCGGAACCATCGTTGCCGCATAAGACTGTGCACCGGTTCCTTCTTTTCGCAGTTTTTCATTTTTCTCCAGAAATTCCTGAAGACTTGCCTGTTCATGATTAAAGACTTTAACTACTTTCTGACCGCTGACCATTTCTTCAATATAGCCGTCCAGCTCACCAAGGCTCTGCTGCTGTTTTGCATAAAAAACCTTACTTTTTGCTCCGCTGAATTTCATATACCAGAACATGATGCCATAGCAGACCGTCACGATCAGCGACAGTTTCCAGTTCAGGATATACAGGATCACAAGGGTTCCGATCATCTGGATAAAACTCTGGATTGCCATTGCAAAACTGTTATTGAGAGCATCTGCGATCGTATCAATATCGTTTGTAAACAGACTCATGATATCGCCGTGTCGCTTCTTGTCAAAAAAGCGAAGCGGCAGTGTCTGCATATGTGCAAACAAATCTCTTCGAATATCAAAAACAACCTGCTGGGCAGCTTTTACCATCGTCTGAGAATAGCCCCAGGCTGCCAGTGCTCCGATGGCAAAAATGCCGGCTGCCACAAGCACTCCGATGGCAAGTGAATGCAGATCCCCATTTGCAAGATTATTGACAACCGGACGTATCATGTAAGTTCCAAGAAGGTTTGCAAGGGCACTTACCGTTACCAGAATACTGACGATCAGAAGCATAAATTTATGCCGTCCAAGATAAGAAACAAAAATCCGCAGTGTGTGCTGCATATTTTCCGGCCGTTTAACATTCTTCGTTTTCGATGCCATCGCTGTTTCCTCCTTTCATCTGAGAAGCATAAATTTCCTGATAAATTGCATCCTCCTTAAGAAGCTGTTCATGCGTTCCGATATTATGGATCTTACCGTCATCCAGGATCACGATCCGATCCGTATGGATCACAGAAGAAATTCTCTGTGCAATGATGATTTTTGTCACATCGCCAAGTTTTTCCAGCTCTTTGCGGATCTTCTTTTCCGTCGCCGTATCGACTGCACTGGTAGAATCATCAAAGATCAGGATCTTCGCATTGGCAAGAAGTGCTCTTGCGATACAGAGTCTCTGTTTCTGCCCGCCGGATAGGTTATTTCCTCCCTGCACAAGCATGGTGTCCAGTCCGTCCGGAAAACGCTCCAGGAACTCATCCGCACATGCCACACGGCATGCATGCCAGATTTTTTCGTCATCTGCATCCGGATCGCCCCATTTCAGGTTATCACGTATCGTTCCGGAAAAAAGCTCATTTTTCTGCAGAATAATTCCGACTGCCGCCCGCAGTGCATGAAGATCATATGCTTTTACATCCACACCGCCAACTCTCACCGTGCCGCAGGTCGCATCATAAAGCCTCGGGATCAGCTGCACGAGCGTCGTTTTGGCGGCTCCGGTTCCACCGACCACACCGATCGTCTGCCCGGCCTTGATGTGCAGATCAACATCTGACAGTGCATACGCTTTCGCATCTTTGTGATATTTAAAAGATACCTGTTCAAAATCCACGCTTCCATTTTTGACCTTCTGTACCCCGTTTTCCGGAGACTTCAGAACAATCCTCTCATCCAGCACTTCTGCGATACGATGTGCACTGGCAAGAGATCTCGTCAGCAGCAGAAAAACATTTGCGATCATCATCAGAGCGTTGACAACCTGCATGACATAACTTAAAAATCCGGTCAGATCACCAACCTTAAGACTACCGCTTAAGATCATATTTCCGCCAAACCACATGATCAGTACGATTGCACTGTACATGACAACCTGAAATGCCGGAAGATTCAGCACCGCATAGTGAAAAGTCTGTTCACTTGAAACACTCAGATCTGTATTTACTGCATCAAATTTTTCTTCTTCGTACTCTCCGCGGACAAACGCCTTGACCGCACGGATCGCTGTCACACCCTCCTGCACAACATGGTTCAGGCGGTCAACGATTGTCTGAAGCTTTGTATACATAGGAGCCACTTTCCGGACGATCAGAAATAAAACAATGCCAAGAACCGGCGTACACACCAGAAAAACAATGGCAAGTTTCGGATTCATCCAGAAAGAAAGACCGATGCCGAGGATCAGAAGCGACGGCCCTCTCGTCACCGGACGGAAGCCGGAATTGATCAGATTCTGCAGAACCGTGACATCCGTGGTCATTCGCGTGATCAGAGACGAGGTATCAAAATGATCCAGATTTGAGAAAGAATACTGCATCACTTTTGCATATTCTGCCTCCCTGATCTTCGCTCCCCATCCATAAGAAGCCCTCGCTGCAAACCGTGCATACAGAAGCCCCGTCACCAGAGCCAGAAGTGCACAGATCCCCATTTGAAAGCCCTTGGAATAAATGTAGGCAAGATCGTGGTTTGCCACCCCGACATCGATCAGATCCGCGATCATGATCGGAATGACAAGCTCAAACGCTGTCTCGATCATTACCATCAAAGCACCAAGCATCATATCTCTTTTATATGGCCCGATATATCCTGCCAGCCGCTTTATATCATTCATATTTTATTTTCACTCCTTTTTCAGAAACCCTGAGCAATCTCAGTCTTTGATGCAAAGCGGACATTCACAATCCTCTTTCGCACTCTGTCAGTTGGTCAGTTCCTTCAAAAGCTCCAGATCCTCTGCCTTTATTCTCAGATTCGTCTCAATCTTTTCGCCATCCGGTGTGGTAACCGTGATCGCCATGATGCTGCCCTCCTTTAAAGCCCGTTTGGAAACTGCATTGCAGAATGCCGGGAATTTCGGGTGGTTTCTTTTAAATATATTCCATGCATTCATAATCTTCATCATATTTCCTATATTATTCAGTGCCATTTGTTTTACCTCCTAATATTCATTTTTACATCTGCTAAGTTTAAAGTACTTTCTCAAACTGTGCAAGACACAATTACCACAAATTGAGCCACATAATCACTCCCGTACAGGCAGGAACGACATTTAGACCTTTTGACCCTGGCATCATTATATGATGTGGGTGTCAAAAGTCCCCAACTATGATGCCTACGGATTGTTCCGTGCGTTGCACTCCCACAATCCTTTCTACGCTCCGCTTCGGTCGGTGCTAAGCATGTGCCACTGGCACATAGCACCCCAGTATTCGCATATCGTGGGATTATCATCCCACTTTTATGCTCATATCGGGGCGGGTCCCAAGGTCTTTCATCCACCTATGAGCAAGCTCATGTGGATTTAGACCTTTTGACCCTGGCATCATTATATAATTTTCACATGAAAAAAATATTCTATTTATATATTCGCCTGACTAAACGTTCAAAACTGAGCAACTATCGTGCATGATCTGGCGTTTCTTCCCCGCTTTTTTTGCTGTTATTCGTTCAAACTCATTCAGAAACAGCAGATTTCATACATTTTCAGCAAAAAGTTCAGAAAGTTTTTATTGATTTTGCCGGGTAAATATGTATAATGATGATAGAGAAGTGGGCATCATTTCTTTAACTTTAAGTATAAAAGAAAAGAGGTTAATCAGATGGCAAAAATTGATTTAAGCAAGTATGGCATCACTGGAACTACTGAGATCGTGTACAATCCATCTTATGAGATGTTGTTCGAAGAAGAGACAAAACCTACTCTGGAAGGCTTTGAAAAAGGCCAGGAAAGTGAACTGGGTGCTGTCAACGTTATGACTGGTATCTATACAGGTCGTTCTCCGAAAGACAAATTTATCGTAAAAGATGAGAATTCCAAAGACACTGTATGGTGGACAACAGATGAATATAAAAACGACAACCATCCGGCTACTCAGGAAGCATGGGATGCTGTAAAAGCACTGGCTATCAAAGAACTGTCTAACAAGAGACTGTTCGTAGTAGATGCTTTCTGCGGTGCCAACAAAGACACCCGTATGGCAATCCGTTTCATCGTTGAGGTTGCTTGGCAGGCTCACTTTGTAACAAACATGTTCATCAAACCGACTGCTGAAGAACTGGAAAACTTCGAGCCGGATTTCGTTGTATACAACGCTTCCAAAGCAAAAGTTGAGAACTACAAAGAGCTGGGTCTGAACTCTGAAACAGCTGTTATGTTCAACATCACAAGCAAAGAACAGGTTATCGTAAATACATGGTACGGCGGAGAAATGAAAAAAGGTATGTTCTCTATGATGAACTACTTCCTGCCGCTGAAAGGCATGGCTTCCATGCACTGCTCCGCAAACACTGACATGAACGGTGAAAACACAGCAATCTTCTTCGGTCTGTCCGGAACAGGTAAAACAACTCTTTCTACAGACCCGAAACGTCTGCTGATCGGTGATGACGAGCACGGCTGGGATGACAACGGCGTATTCAACTTCGAAGGCGGATGCTATGCAAAAGTTATCAACCTGGACAAAGAATCCGAACCGGATATCTACAATGCAATCAAACGTAACGCTCTGCTTGAGAACGTTACTCTGGACGAAAACGGCAAGATCGACTTCGCTGACAAGAGCGTAACAGAAAATACTCGTGTATCTTACCCGATCGACCATATCCAGAACATCGTTCGCCCGATCTCTTCTGCACCGGCTGCGAAGAACGTAATCTTCCTGTCCGCAGATGCATTCGGCGTACTGCCTCCAGTATCTATCCTGACAGAAGCTCAGACACAGTACTACTTCCTGTCTGGTTTCACAGCTAAACTGGCTGGTACAGAACGTGGTATCACAGAACCGACTCCGACATTCTCAGCTTGCTTCGGCCAGGCATTCCTGGAACTGCATCCTACAAAATATGCAGAAGAACTGGTTAAGAAAATGGAGAAGAGCGGTGCAAAAGCATACCTGGTAAATACAGGATGGAACGGAACAGGCAAACGTATCTCCATCAAAGATACTCGTGGTATCATCGATGCTATCCTGAACGGAGCTATCAAGAATGCTCCTACAAAGACCATTCCATACTTCAACTTCGAAGTTCCTACAGAACTGCCAGGCGTTGATCCAGCTATCCTGGACCCACGTGACACATACGCTGATGCTTCCGAATGGGAAACAAAAGCAAAAGATCTGGCTGACAGATTCATCAAGAACTTTGCTAAATACGAAGGAAATGCTGCCGGTAAAGCTCTGGTTTCCGCTGGTCCTCAGAAATAAGAATAAGACTGCCGAAATCAAACTTTTCAAAAGCTTATACAAAAGGACACCGCAAAATTGCGGTGTCCTTTTTTTATGCCGAAATGCCTCCGCGTGGCAGTCCAGATGGAGCACATTGCGTCCATTGCCCTGCGGCAAGGAAAATCTGTTTTCCCGGAAATTCCATCTATAATGACATTTTCAAATCGAACGCAAAACAGTCGCCGTCACACGTTTTTTGACGCTGCTGCTTCATACGCCTGCTGATAGAAGGTTTCCTGAGCATCCACCGGACGCTCGATCGTCATCGGGATTCTGTAATTTCCTTCCGAATCCTCATGGCGAGCCTTCTGATTATCATTTAACATGATCCGGAACATCTCAAGCAGACGTTCCTTGATTGCCGGATCGCAGACAGGAGCTGCGACTTCCACACGTCTTAAGGTATTTCGCGTCATATAATCGGCTGACGCAATATAAACTTTCTCTCTTCCCTTACTTCCGAAAATATAAATTCTCGAATGTTCCAGAAATCTTCCTACAATGCTGATCACACGAATATTTTCCGTTGCATCTTTTACGCCCGGGATCAGACAGCAGATACCGCGGATGATCAGATCAATCTTTACTCCGGCACAGGAAGCTTCGATCAGCCTGTCTATGATCTTTTTGTCAATAAGTGCGTTCATTTTCAGCCCGATATAAGCATCTTTTCCGGCAAGTGCAGCTGCAATCTCATCATCGATCATCGCCAGCACTTTATTTTGCAGACAGAGCGGTGCTACCAGCAATTTGTCTGTGTGTTCTACGATTTCTCCCATCGCCAGTGCCTGAAAAACTCTTCTCGCCTCTTTTGCGATCTCTGTATCGGCTGTCATCAGGGAAAGGTCTGTGTAAAGGCACGCTGTTTTTTCGTTATAATTTCCTGTTCCGATCTGCGTGATATACTGCACTTCATCGCCGGCTTTTCTGGTGATCTGGCACAGTTTGGAATGTACTTTAAATCCATCCAGCCCATAGATCACATGACATCCGGCACGCTCCAGCCTTCTTGACCACTCGATGTTATTTTCCTCGTCAAATCTTGCCTTTAATTCTACAAGTGCCAGCACTTCCTTGCCATTTTCCGCTGCCTCGATCAGAGCTTCCACCACTTTACTCTGTTTTGCCACACGGTAGAGCGTCATTTTTACGGAAAGGACATCTTTGTCGTTTGCAGCTTCATGCAGCATCGTAAGAAACGGTTTCATGCTGTCATACGGATAAGATAAAAATTTGTCCCCCTCCAGAATCTGATCCAGAATCGGTCTGCCTTCTTCAAACTGCACAGATTTCTGCGGAATCCGTTTTTGATAGAACAGTTCCGGCACGTAACGCAGTTTATCCTGGATTTCATAGACAAATGACAGATCCAGCGGTCCCTCATTATAGAAAACATAGTCACGGTCAAGATCCAGATAATGACACAGAGTACTGATCACTTCACCATCCATTTCCCGTGACAATTCCAGACGGATCGGAGCCAGTTTTTTCCTCTGTTTGATCACTTCCACCATAAAATCACGATAATCCAGATCTTCGTCATACAGTGCGTCTGCGTCAATATCTGCATTTCTGGTGATGCGGATCAGTGATTTTGCTTTTACACGATAACCCTTAAAGATTTCCGGCATATAATGGAGAATCACTTCTTCTGCCAGAATATAAGTGCCGCGTTTGCCGGGAAGTTCTATCAGACGTTTGAACATACCACTGCTGCATGGAATGATCCCCAGCTTCTCTTTTCCGCTCTTTGTCTCCAGCACTACGACTGCATAGATTTCTTTATTTCGCAGAAATGGAAATGGCTGTCTTTTTGCCACGATCGTCGGGAAAATGATCGGTGCGATTTCACCCTGAAAATAGCGTTTAACGTATTCGCTTTCTTTTTCATTCATCTTCTTGAAATCCGTGATGCAGATATCATATTCTTCCAGTTCTTCCATGATTTCATCGTAAACAACATTTCTGCGACGGTTCAGTTTTCCAACTTCCGCAAGGATCTTTTTGATCTGCTCCTCCGGTGTAAGATTTGTTTTATTATCACGGATATCTTTCTTCAAAAGCATCTGATCTACGAGCGATCCCACACGCACCATAAAAAATTCATCAAGATTGCTCTGATAGATTGCTGCAAAATTCAGTCTTTCACAGAGCGGCACTTTTTTATTTTCCGCCTCTTCCAAAACACGTTCATTAAATTTCAGCCACGACAGTTCCCGGTTCATATATACTTTTCTCATTTATTATTCCGTCCTCTTCAATAAAATGTGATGCCCTTAACAGCTTTTTCGTTGCGTGCATTTAAGCCAGACACACGTGAGACCTGGGCTAAATCCCATAAAAATGGCATTCTACCTTTAACTATAAATTTATTTTACTGCCACAAGATCAAATCCTCTGCAATGCCATGTAAAATCCATGTAAAGAATCTTACTATTCGAAAATGAAACCCCACTCAGACAAATCTGTTGCCCACCACTTATAAAAGTTTGAATCTTTTCCAATTAACGTAAAAAGGACAACAGATTTTCTCTGCTGTCCTTTGTATATTCTGCATGATTACATGATGTGCGTCTCTGCACTTTTTTGTTTTTAGTATGGATAGAAGTTTCCGTTTGCATCGGTTACGCCATCGTTACCGAATGTATACTGCATTCCGCCGCTGTCTACCCAGTTTCCGTTTGCATCCTGTGTCACGGAAATATAATTGCCCTGGTCATCATAAAAACCGTTGGTGCTGCCGCCGGTATTACCTCCTGTGTTTCCACCGGTATTGCCATTGTTTCCATTGTTGCCATTATTTCCGTTGTTGCCGTTATTATTTCCGTTGTTGCCGTTATTATTTCCGCTGTTGTCATATGGATAATAATTGCCGTAATTATCGGTTACACCATACTGACCAAAGGTGTAAACAATGCCGTTTCCATCTACCCAGTTTCCGTTGCTGTTTTTATAAACTGTGATCAGATTTCCCTGATTGTCATAGAAACTGCTGGTCTGAGTAGCTCCGCCGTTGTTATTGTTGTTATCACCGCCGTTATTGTTATTTCCGCCGTTGTTGTTATTATTGTCGCTGTTTCCACCCTGCGGATTGTAGGTAAAGCTTGCACCGTTGCTGTTTGTGATACCGTTTGCATTAAAATAATAAATCGCTCCGCTGCTGTCTACCCAGTTTCCGTCGCTGTCCTGATAGATATAAACTGCGTTGCCGTTGCTGTCATAAACATACTGACCGTTCTGGTTGGAATCAGAATTGCCATCGGTAGAAGCTGTGCTTCCGGACTCGGACTGTGTTGTACTGTTCGACTCGGAAGATGTTGTATTATTCTTTTTAGTCTCAGATGTTGTTGTGCTCGATGTTTTCAGCAGTTTCAGACTCTCCACAGAAGTACGGATCGCTTCCATTGCCGTTGCATCATCCTGCATAACCTGACCATTGACCGAATAAATATCCTCATCTCCTACCAGGTTATATGCTACCGAGTACGCATACTTACTGTTTGTACTCTTACATTTGATGGTTGTGTGATATGCCTCGTAAGAACCCATGGTATTTTTCTTGTATTCTACAACTGCATAATCGGTTTTGGATTTTCCGGCTTTCTCCAGATTATTCAGTACTTCTTCTTCAGAGGACGGAAAAACAAGTCCGTTCGTCTCATCTCCGGAATAATGTACGATCGTGATCGTTCCCTGGTTCGGTGACTCAAAGGTCCATTCTTTTGTGCCTTCTTTTTTCATTGTCCAGGTGTCATCCGGAAGTTTGATAGAAATACTGCCATCTTTTGATTTAAATGTTGTGGATGTATTTGTAGCTTTCTTTGCTGTTTCGCTCTCTGTCTGTTTCTCTGTAACACGAATCGTTTCGCTGCTCGTCTCAGTTTCCTGTGCTTTCTTTTTACAGCCGGTAGCCAGACAGGAAATGGACAGAGCGAGTACCAGACAAGTTACGATTTTTGATCTCATTTTCATCTATACTCCTCCATTCTGGTTGTTACCTTCTTTGACTTCCATATTCTACGCTTTCGCAGATATAATGTCAATCAAAAACCGGTTTAATATGGATAGAAAACGCCATTCTGATCGGTTACGCCATCATCGCCAAACTGGTAGGTCATACCGCTTTCATCAACCCACTGTCCCTGGCTGTTTTTGTGAACGGTGATCCAGGTTCCGCCATCATCATAGAAGCCATTGGTATCGCCTTTACCATTATCGGCTGCCGGATTATCGATATTATTCTCGGTATCCGGTGCCTGTGTTTCCGGCTGCTGCACTACCTCTGTTTCCACTCTTGTCTCCAGATCCGGATGTGTTTCCGGTGTCTGCGTATCCTGGCTCTGATTCTGGTCATCCAATGCCTGATTCTGATCCTCTGCGGCTGAAGTCTGGGCAGAATCCTGACCTGCTCCCCGCTGTGTCTGATCCTGGGTCTGTTTTGTACTGCTGTTCGTATCCCCACTGTGGCTGCCGCATCCTGTCATCAGAAGAGCCGATGAGAGGACTGCTGCTGCCATAAAATGTAATGCCTTATTTTTCATAATAATATTTACACTCCTTTATATCCCATTTTTATCCTGTTTTACCATTTGCTGAAATTGCCGTCGCTGTCTGTTGCCCCTTTTTCATCGAAAGTGTAGGTTTTTCCATCACTGCCGATCCAGTTTCCGTTTGCATCCTGTGTCGCTGTCTGATAGTTTCCATTGATATCATAGAAACCAATGACCATGCCATCACCTGAGGAACTTCCGGAATTGGATGAATTACCGGAACCGGCTGAAGAGTCTGTTCCTGCCGTTCCCTGAGGCGGATCATAATAATACTGTGTGCCGTTGGAATCTTCTACGCCGTTTTCCAGGAAAATATAAGAAGTTCCGTTATCATCACGCCAGCTGCCGTCCTCAGACGGATAAGCGTAGATCGTATTTCCGTTTGCATCAAAGAAATAGCGGTATTCCTCATCGGTCGATGCACCGGAAGAATCGCCTGTACTTTCACCGGAAGTATTGTCTGAAGCAGTATCACCTGTATTTTCCGAATCAGAACTGTTACCGGCATTATCCGAAGATGTACTGCCGTCTGCCGAAGATCCGGAGTTTGCACCAGAATCTGTCTTTTTACTGTCATCATTTAAAACTTTGAAGCTGGTAACGGCATTTTTCACTGCCTGCTGCACCGTACTGTCACTGGATGTCAGTTTTGCCGTGATCGTATAACTCTCGGTGTCCGTATTGATCAGATACTTGATCAGATAAACGTAACCAAGATCTGCGTCCTGCGTGGATGCAGCATAATAATAAAGCTCTGTACCATTGGTGCTGTCTTTTTTATATTCTACCTGAGAAAATGCATTCTCCTGGATATCGTTTAAAAGAGCAATCGCATCTTCCTGAGACTGCGGCAGATTCTTCTCCTTGATCTTTGACTTTTTGTGCGTGATCCGGATCGTGCCGACGCCTTCTTTCATAAATGCCCATTTATTCTCAATGCCTTCCTTTGTCGCCACCCATGCAGAATCCGGAAGATCAAAAGAAAATGAATTGCTCTCTGAGGTATATGTTGTAGCTGCTTCGGTCTGTGCAGTACTTTCGCTCTGAGCTGTCGTCTGTTTCGTCGTCTCCGTCTCAGATGCCTTTTTCTGGCAGCCGTTCATCATAAACATTGCGGCCATTCCGATTACCAGTAATGTCGCAATTTTCTTTTTATTATACATGAAAAATCCCCCTTTTCTCTCTGATTTTCAGTGTGTTTCAAGTCCACTCCCTTTTTCATTGTACAATGAAGATGCGGTTAATGTCAACTTTTCTTAACACTTCTTAACAAAATCTACATATTTGGCACACCCTGTGCCCTTCTCTGTTTCAGCTTTCGGATCACATGACAGTACGCCGGAATCAGGAAACAGTCTGCCATGATCCATGCCAGAGGACTGGCAAAACATACGCTTGCGAATCCCAGATACGGAACCATGATCACGCCGATAATGGCTCTTGCGATCATTTCCATGACACCTGCAAGGATTGCCAGACCGCTGAATCCCGCTCCCTGAATGGTAAAGCGAACCGCATTGACAAAAACAAGTGCAATGTAAAATCCGCTGTTTGCAAGAATAAACAGCACTGCATTATGTATGATCTCCGTTTCGGATGCATTTATGAACAGAAGCATCCAGTATTTTGCAGAAAAAAGCATGACCAGGAAAATCAGGATCGAGTATGTGATACCGATCAGAACGGATGCCTTTAATCCCTGACCGATACGCTCGATCTTGCCTGCCCCGACATTCTGTCCGGTGTAAGTTGCCATGGCCGAACCGATCGCATCAAACGGACACGCCAGGAACATCGAAAGCTTCGATGCCGCCGAAACCGAGGCAACGGCTGCCGAACCAAGTGTATTGATACCGGTCTGAAGCACGACACTGCCGATCGCTGTGATCGAATACTGAAGTCCCATCGGAATACCCATTTTACAGAGGATACCGATGTGTTTGCCATGCAATTTCCATTCTCCCGGCTCCATTTTCAGGATCGGGAACTTTGTCTTTATACACCACAGAGACAGTACCACGGAAAATGCCTGTGCAAGCAGTGTCGCAAAAGCCGGTCCACGAACGCCGAGTTTCAAAACCGTTACTGACAGGATATCAAATCCGATATTTGCCACTGCTGCCATCAGCAGAAAGATCAGCGGCGATTTGGAATCCCCAAGAGAACGGATGATCCCGGTCAGGAGATTGTAGGCAAGTGTGATCGGTATCCCTGCAAAAATGATAAAAATATAATCATATGCAAGATCCAGGATATCTGCCGGTGTCTTCATGGCGATCAGCACGCTGCGGCATAAAATACAGACTGTGATGCTCATGATCGCCGCAAAAAAAGCGGTCAGCCAGATGCTGTTTGCCACAAACCTTCTCATATCTTTATAATCTTTTGCCCCGTAACGCTGTGCGACCGGAATGACAAAACCATTGGCAAGTCCCATACAGAATCCGATGATCATAAAATTGATCGCCCCGGTAGAACCAACGCCCGCCAGTGCATCTTTTCCAAGGAACTGTCCTACAACGATCGTATCTACCATGTTATAAAACTGCTGCAGTAAAAACGTAAAAAACAATGGAATCGAAAATCGCATGATAATCTTCCAAGGTGTACCTTCTGTCAGATCTGTTGCTGTGTTTCTCATTTCCTTATTATCTCCATATTTTAAATTCCATTTTTTGCACAGATATCCGCCAGGCAGCATCTGTCACAGTAAGGCTTTGTTCTCGCTGTACAGACCTCTCTGCCATGATAAACGAGTCTGTGGCAGAAATCACTACCTTCTTTCGGTGGAATGATCTTCCAGAGTGCCATTTCGACTTTTTTCGGATCTTTGATCCCATCTACCAGACCGATACGGTTTGTCAGACGAATGCAGTGCGTATCCGTGACGATCGCAGGCTTTTTGAAAACATCGCCCATGATCAGGTTTGCACTCTTTCTTCCCACGCCCGGAAGCTTTAAAATCGCATCAAAATCACACGGCACTTTGCCGTCGTACTCATCACGCAGCATTTTCATGCATGCACTGATATCACGTGCCTTGCTTTTTCCAAGACCGCATGGCCTTACGATCGCCTCGATCTCTTCCGGTGTCGCTTCCGCAAGAGCATCTACATCCGGATATTTCGCATAGAGATCCTGAACCACAACATTTACCCTGGCATCCGTACACTGTGCCGCAAGCCGGACACTAACCAGCAGTTTCCATGCCGCATCATAATCAAGCGTACAGTCTGCCAGAGGATATTCCTTCTTTAAACGCTCGATCACTTCCAGCGCAAGCTGTTTTTTTGTCATATGTACCTCCTTATATATTTCCAAAAATCTTTTTGTACCCGTTATTTTATCACAAGAATCGCAGTAAGGATATTCCTTTTTTTTCGATTGTGCAACCCCTTTCTTTTATGGTAAGATAATAAGATGCCAGGGTCAAAAGCCTGAAACCACGATGTGCTTGCACAGGAGTGGTTTTATGGCTTAATGACCCGCCCCGATATGAGCATAAAAGTGGAGCGTAAGCTTCACGATATGCGAATATTGGATAGAATTGTGGGAGTACGAAGTACGGAACAATTCGTATGGCATCTTTTGACCCCAACATCATAAAATGCCAGGATCAAAAGATCTAAATCCACATGAGCTTGCTCATAAGTGGATGAAAGACCTTGGAACCCGCCCCGACCGAAGCGGAGCGTAGAAAGAATTGTGAAAGTACGAAGTACGAAACAATTCATATGGCATCTCACAACTTTCATAACTTCACAAAATTTGACAGGAGTAATTATGATCTTAAATGTAAAAAATCTGACGCATGGTTTTGGTGACCGTGCGATTTTCGACAATGTTTCTTTTCGTCTCCTCAAAGGCGAACATATCGGCCTGATCGGTGCAAACGGAGAAGGCAAGTCCACGTTTATGAATATCATCACCGGAAAACTGACACCGGATGAGGGAACGGTCGAATGGGCAAAAAATGTCCGTGTCGGCTATCTGGATCAGCATTCTGTCCTGGAAAAGGGCATGACGATCGGTGATGTCCTGCGTTCTGCTTTTCAGTTTTTATTTGCAATGGAAGCGGAAATGAACCGTATGTATGAACAGATGGGCGATGCCACACCGGAAGAAATGGAACGTCTGCTCGCCGAGACCGGCACATATCAGGAGCTTTTAGAGCAGCACGATTTCTATATGATCGACACAAAAGTAGACGAGATCGCCCGTGCACTCGGTCTGGAAGAGCTTGGGCTTGACCGTGATGTAACCGACCTCTCCGGCGGACAGCGTACCCGTGTACTGATGGCAAAGCTTCTGCTGGAAAAACCAGACATCCTACTTCTGGACGAGCCGACCAACTATCTGGATGAGCAGCACATTGAATGGCTGAAACGCTATCTCCAGGATTATGAAAATGCCTTTATTCTGATCTCCCATGATATTCCGTTCCTGAACAGCGTCATCAACCTGATCTATCATATGGAAAACTGCAGACTTGACCGCTATCCGGGCGATTACGATAAATTCCAGGAAGTCTACGCCATGAAGAAAGCCCAGCTTGAGGCTGCCTACAACCGCCAGCAGCAGGAGATCAGCGACCTCAAGGATTTCGTTGCCCGCAACAAAGCCCGCGTCGCTACAAGGAATATGGCGATGGCACGCCAGAAAAAACTGGACAAAATGGACATCATCGAACTGGATCGTGAAAAACCAAAGCCGGAGTTTCACTTTAAAACGGCCCGTACTTCCGGAAAGATGATCTTCGAGACAAACGATCTGGTGATCGGTTACGACGAACCGCTGACAAAACCGTTAAATATCCGCATGGAACGCGGCGAACGCATTGCCCTGACCGGTGCAAACGGTATCGGTAAGACCACGCTTCTGAAAAGCATTCTGCAGCTGATCAAACCGTATTCCGGCAAAGTGCATCTTGGCGATTATCAGCATATCGGTTATTTTGAGCAGGAGTCCGATACGCAGAACACTTCGACCTGTATCGAAGAGATCTGGAGCGAATTTCCGGCAATGACACAGTACGAGATCCGTTCCATGCTGGCAAAATGCGGTCTGACCACCAAACACATCGAGAGTCAGGTGCGTGTACTGAGCGGCGGCGAGCAGGCAAAAGTACGTCTCTGCAAGATTTTGAACCGTGAGAGCAATATTCTGCTGCTGGACGAGCCGACCAACCACCTCGATGTTGACGCAAAAGCAGAACTGAAAAAAGCTCTTCAGGAATATAAGGGAAGTATTCTGCTGATCTGCCATGAGCCGGAATTCTATCAGGATATCGTGACAACCGTCTGGAACTGCCAGGAATGGTCCTTAAAGCTGTAGAAAATTTCCAAGAAAAAAGCTGGCGGCAATCCCGGCAAAAACAGAAAGCAGTGCACCTGCCAGCGTATACCGTGTTTTTGTCACTTTTGCTGCCATAAAATAAACGCTCATCGTATAAAATACCGTTTCCGTGCAGCTGAGCATCAGTGATGCAATGATTCCGATCTTGGAATCCGGCCCGAATTCTTTAAAAATATCCAGAAGAAATCCGGTCGCCGCACTGGCGGAAAACAGACGCACCACTGCAAGCGGCACAAGCTGCACCGGAAATCCGATTCCGGCAAAAAGCCTGCCAAGGATATCCGAGAGCCATTTAAGGAAACCCGATGCCCGCAGGATCCCTACGGCTGTCATCAGACCGACAAGTGTCGGCAGGATCGCAAATGCCGTGTGGATTCCTTCCCCGGCACCACGCACAAAATCACCGTATGCATCTCTCTTTTTCAGAAAGGCATAACCGACAACGTAAAGCAGAACAAACGGTATCATATACATCGACAAAAAGAGTAGAAATGACAGAAAAATCCCTCCATAAGTCCGTCCGTTTACTGTATCTTATGAAGGGATTTTTGTAACTATTCAGGTAAAGCGGACATTCACAATCCGCTTCGCTACTTGCTCAGCTCTGCTGTCAGAAACACAAAAACATGCTTCAGGATTTTTCCACAGCAGCTTCCGCTTCCATGGTTTCAAGCGTTTCTTTGATTTCTCTTTCTTTTTCAGCTTCTGCCACTTCTTCGACCACATCGGTTTCCTCTGTGCCTGTCTGTGTCTCATTTTCCTGTGCAGTCTCCGCTTTTTCTTCCTGTGGTTTCACAACCTCTTTTGTTTCGTTTTCTTTGCGAAGTTCTACTTTTGCTTTTTCTGCGGTTTCCTGTGCAGCTGCAGCTTCTTCCACAACCGTTTCTCTGACCGGCTCCTGCTCCGGATGCTGCATTCTCTGCGGATCACTCCACACACGCTCCCATGGATTTGGCATACGCTCACCGTTCATATGGATCCCCATGCTCTGTGCATACGGATACGGCATTCCACGATAGAATCTTTTTTCTTCATCAGAAGCACTCTTCATCAGTTTGCGGCCTGCCCATAAAACAAATACAGCAACAACAGCAACCGGAATCTTTGCGATCACAGCACCCGGCAGACTGGTCGGCCCGTAGATGATGTCCGCAAAATATTTGACAACACTCCAGATCATGCACGCCGCCACGATATACAGAACCGTTCCCATGGCCTTTTTACCATCCCGTCTGCTGATGCTGTCCTTTAAGCCTTCGCTCCAGTCCATCCAGTCATCGCCCCAGAGATAATGATCCTCCAATTTTTTAAACGCTTCTGCGTCCATCGAATTCTTGTTGGTTGCATCGAAAAAGCTGTACAGCAGAATGATCGGTGCAAAGAAAAGCAGCGGCTTGATATCCAGCCAGATACCCACTGCACATAACGTTGCAAAGATTGTCATTAAAGACAATCCCTGCTTCATAAATCCCATATACATCTGTCCTGCTCCCGGGATCAGAGAAAACAAAAACATCAATATTTTATTCTTTTGTCTCGCCATTTTCTTTTCCTTTCATAATGTTTTCGCATCACCACATCTGCATGCAAAACGGTATTTCCATCAAAAGCATTTTTAAATCTTATTGCAAAATTCAGAAACACTGCTTCAGCAGCTGTAACGCCTCTGAAAACTTTTCCACCGGAACTGCTGCACAGGAAAGAGCAAGACGGATCCCTTGCTCACTTTCATCCGCAGATAAAAAAGCAAAACCTTTTTCTTCTGTTCTGTACAGAACTTCCTGCAGATTTCCTGCTCCGAAAATTTCCAGAAGGCTTACAAATCCGGTCTCCCCGGCCGTAACTTTTGCCTCTTCTACAAAAATCCTTTTCGCTTCACTGCACAAAATTTTTGTTTTCGCCAAATAGTGTTTCCTGGATTTACGAATCTGACTTTCCAGATGACCATCCCGGATAAACTGACACAATGCGATCTGTTCCGTTTTGGATGCCGTCTGATTATAAAAATCTCTGCGTCTCTGATATTTTTCCAGAAGATCCGGCGGAAGCACCATAAAACTTAAGCGGATCGACGGCAGCAAAAGCCTGGAAAATGTTCCGAGATAAATGACTCCGTTTCCGCCCGCCAGACCCTGAATGGACGGCGATGGATGATGATAATAACAGAATTCACTGTTGTAGTCATCCTCGATCAGCAAAATATTTTTTTCAGATGCTTCACGCAGTATCTTCATCCGCTCTCCGACCGAAAGAACATCGCCCCAGGCAGTCGCCTGCGAAGGTGACACATAGCAGACATCCGGCTGCTCCTGTTTTCGATCGCACAGTTCAAAACCATGATCCTCAAAAACGGCACGCCCCTGCCGAAATCCCGGATTATAAAACGCAATTTTTTTACGTCCCTCAATCAACGGACACAGAATGTGAAGCAGGCTCTGAACACCCGCTCCGATCACAATATGTTCCGGCGTACAAACCACATTTCGGTTGTTTTGCAAATATCTGCACAGAACCTCCCGCAGATCGTATTCTCCCTGCGGTTCTCCATAAGAGAGCAGACGCTCATCCTGCCGCAGTGCACTTTTGATATACCGCCTCCACAGTTCAAACCGGAAGGTTTCTCTGTCAACACTTGCAGACGCAAAATTGTAAAGCACCGGCTTCTTTTCTTTTTGATCGGCACTTTTCTGAAATTCTGCCGTTTTTCGCGTCCTGCCGATGTCCGTCACATAAAATCCGCTCTGCGGCCTGGAAATAATATAGCCCTCTGCCGCAAGCACCATGTATGCCGTCTCCACCGTTGTCCGGCTCATCTGCAATTCTGCCGCACACCGCCGGATCGACGGCAGCCTGCTTCCAGGTGCAAGCTGTTGCGACAGAATAAGCTGTTTGTAATAATTATATACCCGCATATAGCGGTGAACAGACTGATTGTCAAGTTCCGGTTTCATAGATCACACTCCTGGAATTTCAAAAATGTCAAAGTTAAATGTCTTTTCTTACAAGAAAAAACCGACTTTTGAACCTTTTTACCCTGACATCTTACAAAACGATAAGCAAAAATAACAAATCCAGTGCCCCGTCGATCAGCAGGCAGGCTCCGAAGAATATCATCGTCATCTTCACAGCCCCGAATGGGTTGAAAAGCAAAGCCACACCAACGATCATCAAAAGAATCCCGATCGTCAGAAGCTTGCCCCAGCCGATTGCATCCAACACACGCAGATCCAGTGCTCTCTGGATTTTGCTGATACCATCCAGCATCAGTACCACGCCAAGCAGAAACGGCAAAAACGATACCACCGTCTGCGGCGTGATCAGACAGAACACGCCAAGTGCAATAAAGATCACACCGAGGATCAGTTCGCCCTTTGCCTTACCTTTCCGGCACTGGAGCACATGCAGAAGTCCGTATGCCGCCGCAATCACGCCGCAGCCATAACAGATCGCCCGCACACTGGTATCAGGCTTTAGCACCAGAAACAGTCCAAGAAGGATATAGCCTGCTGCCTGAAGAATCTGTATTGCTTTTATCTTACTTCCCATAAAAACACTCCTTCCCTTTTTCATAAAAATCACTATGAAAACAGTCTACCACGAAGCGGAGCCGGATACAATGTACCATTTGGAAGATTTGTCTAGGTTCTTATTGTTTATGTTGACTTTAATTATATTTCAAAAATATATTAAAATAATGAGAGTTATGCATTAATATTATTTGCAAGCATATCTTTCTGAATTTCTTCGTGCAAATAAATCGGAGGTGATCTCGATGAGTATATTCGAATACGACAAAGAAGAGGAAGAACGAAAACTCAGAAAAGCAGAATATGAGTCTGGTGTTGCCGATGGATTTAACGACGGCATCAATACTGCAAAAAAAGATACCGTTCGTTTGCACATTGCCAAAAGCTCCTGGTTTGACCGTCGTCTCTTAAGCGGAACTATACTTACGTCCATCTTCCCAGACAAACGCTGTAGGGATCAATTCTCCTTCCCGGCTGAATACCGCTAGGACATCTACATACACTTTAGCTGTCATTACAAAACACCTGCTCTCTCCTATTCATGAAAATATGCTTGTGGATGAATCATGTGTTCCTTAGCATTCAGCTGTGCCAGTATCTTATCTTGATACATAAATCCTCTCTGATCCGTGTATTCACTGTAAATCTCCTGTGCCATTCTGGAAAACCTCAAATAAAGATCCATGCGAGGCGGTACAAAAATTATTTCCGGGCAAACTTGCCTTGCCTGCCACAATGCCATACCTGTTTTTACTCCGGCTCGCTTTGCAATATAATTCGCAGTCAGCACAATTCCATGTCTTGCCTCCGGATCACCACCGACTGCCATTGGCTTTCCGGCAAGTTCCGGATGATGCAGTTTGTCATTCGGAAAAGTGCATTTTTTCATATAATACTCTCTGATTGCCTGAAACATCCATTCCGCAATCTTTTCTTTCTGCTGTTCTGTATTACACACATTGTTTTTGAAAGTTTACCGTCGTTTTCTTGTGATCCATAAAAATGTACAGGTAAAAATAATTCCCTTTACAATGGAGGTTGAAGAAATAGCCCACCATATTCCATCCAGACCCATAATACCTCCAAGAATGATCGACAGCGGAATTCTTGCACTGGTAAAAGCTATACTGATGATACTGCAAAGTCGGGTTCTGCCGAGCCCTGATAATGCACCGACTGTCATCAGTTCCACACACATAAAAGCTTCACTGAAACCTATGATGATCAGATATTCAACTGATGTTGCGATTGCTTTGGGTTCATGAAAAAAGATTCTGGCAATCGGTTCCGGAATACATATAAATACAGCTGAGATCAACAGTCCCCAGATACCAACCGTCCACAAAGAAGCCTTATATCCTTTTTTGACACGGTCATTTTTGCCTGCACCATAGTTCTGTGCGATAAAGGCATTTAATGCCGCTGCAAAACCGTCTGCAGTATTCCATGATATCGATTCAATCTGACCTCCGACTCTCTGCGTTGCAACAGCTTCTGCACCATACCCGGAGATCATACGTGTCAGCACCATGGAGATTGCACAATATGCCATTCCCTGTATTGCTGTCGGAATTCCGATCTTACAGATTCCCTGCAGATATTTCCGCGGGATTTTTGCCAAAAGCCTAGTTCCTTTTAGTACATTTTCTTTCTTTTGTATGACAATTCCGACTATCATGATACTCATAACGATCGCCTGTGCTGTCACTGTCGCAATTGCAGCCCCGACAACACCAAGCTTCGGAAACATCCCCACTCCAAGAATCAACACAGGATCCAGAACCATATTTGTGGCCAGGCCGACAAGATTCGCTATAAAAGGTGTCTTTGAATCTCCCTGTGCCGTATAAAGTCCAGTCAGTGTCAGCGTCATAAAAGAAAATACGATCAGCCCACAGGTAATCTTCGTATATGACATTGCCGCCGCATGAGCCTGTGCATCTGCAAGCTGAAAAAATCCTACCATCTGTCTGGTAAAAAGCAGCGAAAGAATTCCATATGCCATTCCCATAAATGCAGCAAGCTGTACTGCCGCCTGTGCAAATCCGTGTGCCTTTTCTCTGTCTCCACGTCCGATACACTGTGCCACATGCACCTGTCCACCCATTCTAGCCATAGCTGCAAGTCCCTGCGAAAGCCAGGTAAACATACCTCCAACACCTACACCCGCAACTGCCTTCGAACCAAGCAGACCAATCCAGGCCATGTCCGTGATATTGTACAAAGTCCCCAGAAACGATGACGCCATGATCGGAACCGCAAGTTTCGTCAGCGTTTTTAGAATAGGATCTTTTGTTAAATTCCCCTCCATTTTCATTCCTCATCCATTTTTATTTTTTATTATCCACAAATCCTATTATACATGGTTTAACAAAGATTTTCATCAGGAATTATCCATATATATATCAAAAATCCTTTTGAAGAAATATTATTCTCCAAAAGGGCTTTCTGTCTGAATCTTTTTATAATTTTTCTCCGCAG